>BNJU01000402.1_pt1 | contig 162293 bp, 176 predicted proteins | sample 8539281 | NCBI WGS metagenome assembly BNJU01 (sample SAMD00202456, study PRJDB9452) | human saliva metagenome | isolation source: human saliva | place: Japan | reverse complement strand
TTTTTTTGACAGGTTACATATCTCTATGTCACCCTGCACTTGGTTCGTCTTGTTCAGTTTTCAAAGGGCTTTGTCTTTCGCGACAACTATATTAGTATATCACCTATACCTACCACCTGTCAATACCTTTTTTTAATCTTTTTTTAAATTTTTTTTGAATTTTTTTATTCATCAGAGGCTATCTCTATTAAAGTGCGGGAAGATAAAGCTTCCTCACCCTAGTTGACGTGCTATTAAACCAGCTCTCGCCAGCTGAAGCAAAGTCTTTTGTGAATTCATAAATATGCTCTCTTTCACTTGCGGTCAACTCTTTTTAGAAAACTTTCTTCTTAAAAGCTTTGTAATCTCGACCTTCCTGTTGAAAAGAAGGGAGCATCTTGTAAATAGGCTTTTACATTTCTCCAAGTTTTCTAAAATACCAAGATGAAAAGCGGCAGAAGCAAAAGTTTTATCAAAAGGCTGGGTGCAGACGCTCCGAAACTCTACTGTCCCCGTGTCGTCAAATCTTGATACTGATAACTTCTGTGATTTTTAAAATCTGCTTTCCTTTGGAGTCAAGTTTACTTTTTCACCCTGAGAGGCTATAAGCTTTCAATAGTTTTTCTGACTCAAGTATTCATTAGCAGCTATCGGATAGAAATAGTAGGATTTGACCATCTCGTTCAGCAGTGAAAACTGCTGATTTACTAAGATAAGCAAAAAAATTCATCTTCAGTTTTGAAAATCTTTTGAATTCACACCCTGCATTTTCCTGTAAAAATGCCATGCATCGATTGCTCCCAGAAAAATATCCCGAGCTATTTTTTTGTATCCCAAGAAGAATCTGAAAACTCTGAATTGGCAAAAGAGGTATGCTTTTAGCAGCTTCAATTTGATTGAAGACATTGATAACAGTTAAATAATTTTCTCTTGAGACATCCAGCTGAACTTTGACTCCCACAAATAAAAGCACCATATTCTGGATAATTGTGCAGACCATCCATGTTCTTTCCCATAGATAAATACTGCATCAACATTTCATATCTTGGATACTTAACTGGACTATTATCATTTTCTGCCCAGAAAGGATGAATTCCTTTTCCCTTGAATTTCATGGTCTTTCTTTCGCGCAGAAATTGACTGAATAATGCTCAGATAGTTCTTAAAATCGCTCTTCAACTTCTTGAATTCTGCTAGCCTTGTCAAAAGCAAATTCTAAAAAGTATTGTAAGAGACCTCAAAAAGAATTCTGTCTTCATTTTTTTAGTAGATTTCAGTTGGATGGGATTCCATCTCTATCAAATCGTTCTGCCTCAAAAATCATACTCTTCCAACAGACGTTTTCAAGAGATTTCTTTGCAACATTTGTATCAGTCGCTCCGCCCTGGCTATTGACAATAGGAAATTCTAACTCAATGCCAATGTAGACAGTTGGATTTTTCTTTGATATTCTTTAAATAGCGTTCTTTTTAAAAATTTGGATTGAATCCATCATTTCCATTTCCTATAAATTTTTGATAGTGTTAAAGTATTATAACAAAATTTCAGGTATTTTCCTAGCCTCATGCAAAAACGCCTGCTTACGAAATTGTTTTTTTCATCAAAAAGCAATTTCGTAAACAAGCGTCTACCTATCATCTCACTATATGATGAGTGTTCCCGCTAGGAAAAAAATCCTAGCAGTAGACCAGAAACTAGACTAAGAATAAGATCTATTCCATCATCATAACACTCAACAAAGATTGATGATCTTATACTAATTCGATGATTGCCATTGGCGCAGCATCTCCACGACGTGGTTCAGTTTTAAGGATACGAGTATATCCACCATTGCGCTCTAGCATAGCGAGGTGCTAATTCAGAGAACAATTTTTTTGAAGTGCAGTAGTTGTAGTATATTTTTCAGTTGCTTCATCATAGTTTTCTGATGCAATTTCGTTACGTACAAAAAGCTGCTGCTTGACGACGAGCATGCAAAGTCACCACGTTTACCCAAGGTAATCATTTTTTTCAACTGTTTTACGGATTTCTTTTAGCACGAGCTTCAGTTGTTACGATTGATTCGTTTGATAATCAAGTCAGTAGTCAAATCACGAAGCATTGCTTTTACGTTGTGAGCTAGTGCGTCCTAGTTTACGGTAAGCCATGTATTCCTCCTTTATTTATCGTTTTCTTAACCCAAGACCAAGATCAGCTAGTTTAACTTTTAACTTCTTCAAGACTCTTACGGCCCAAGTTACGAACTTTCATCATTTCAGGCTCAGATTTTTCTGTCAAATCAAAGACAGTATTAATACCTGCACGTTTCAAACAGTTGTATGAACGAACTGACAGATCTAATTCTTCAATAGTACGTTCCAAAAATGCGATCATCTGAAGATCTTTCTCTGCTTCCTTCATCACGTCAGTTGCAAATAGCAACTTCTGTTAAAGATCTAGTAAAGAGATTCAGATGTTCTGTCAGGATACGAGCTGAAAGTCCCAAAAGCGTCTTCTGGAATAATTGTTCCATTTCGTTAAAAATTTCAAGGGTTAGTTTGTCAAAACCATCGTTGCTACCAACACGAGCTGGCTCAACCTGGTAATTTAACTTTTGTCACTGGCGTATAGATAGAATCTACCGCAAGTGTCCCCTACTGGTGCATCATCTTTTTTATTTTTCGATCAGCTGGCACATAACCACGACCGCTGTTTCACAGTCATGTCTGCTTTAAAGCGTGCTCCCTTCACCGATTGTAAAGAGATAATGATCAGGGTTTACAATTTCGATATCACTGTCTGTCAAAAATGTCTCCAGCAGTTACTTCTGCAGGACCTTCAACATCAAGTTCAATCATCTTTTTCGTCTTGGACGTAAGATTTTACAGCAATCCCTTTGATGTTCAGAATAATTTGCATCACATCTTCACGGACACCTGGGAAATAGTATCAAATTCGTGCAATACTCCTTCAATGTTGATAGAAGTAACTGCTGCACCTGGAAGTGAAGCCAAAAAGTACACGACGAAGTGAATTTCCCAAGTGTTGTACCATAACCACGTTCAAGTGGTTCTACCACAAACTTGCCATAATCTTTTATTTTCATCAATTTTTTTGTTATATTTGGTTTTTCAAACTCAATCATTTAGTTAACTCCCTCTTAAACGAAAAAGCAGTGTAATTGTTTGGTGATTATACACGGCGACGTTTTTGGAGGACGAGCACCATTAGTGTGGTACAGGAGTCACATCACGAATAGCTGTTACTTCAAGACCAGCGGCAGCAAGAGCACGAATAGCTGACTCACGACCAGAACCTGGACCTTTTACAGTAACTTCAACTGATTTAAGACCGTGTTCTTGTGCAGATTTAGCAGCTGCTTCAGATGCCATTTGGGCAGCAAATGGTGTAGATTTACGAGAACCTTTGAAACCAAGAGCACCAGCAGATGACCAAGCAATCGCATTACCATGCACATCAGTAATCATAACAATAGTGTTATTAAATGTAGCGTGAATATGTGCAATACCAGATTCGATATTTTTTTCTTCACACGACGTTTACGTGTTGGTTTAGCCAAGACTTTTTACCTCCTATATTATTTTTTTCTTACCTGCAATCGCAACAGCTTTACCTTTACGAGTACGAGCATTATTTTTTTAGTGTTTTGTCCACGGACAGGAAGTCCACGACGGTGACGGATTCCACGGTATGAACCGATTTCCATCAAACGTTTGATGTTTAGGTTTACTTCACGACGAAGGTCACCTTCAACCTTGATCGCATCCACTTCACGACGGATAGCGTCTTCTTGATCTGATGTCAAGATCTTTTGACACGGATGTCTTCTGAAACTCCAGCAGCAGCCAAAGATTTTCTTAGATGTTGGAAGTCCGATACCATACACGTAAGTAAGTGAAACGACTACACGTTTGTCATTTGGAATATCAACTCCAGCAATACGAGCCATGTTTTCTCCTTTCTATCTTATCCTTGACGTTGTTTGTGTTTTTGGATTTGCTGGGCAAATTACCATAACACGACCATTACGACGAATAACTTTACAGTATTCGCAAATTGGTTTGACCGATGGTCTTACTTTCATTTCTTATCCCTCCAAGTTTTTTTCGATTATTTAAAGCGGTAGGTGATCCGTCCACGTGTCAAATCATACGGACTCATTTCGACAGTAACACGGTCTCCCGCTAAAAATACGAATATAGTTTTTTTACGAATTTTACCAGAAACTGTTGCTAAAAATCTGATGTCCATTTTCAAGTTCAACCGTAAACATTGCGTTTCGGCATCGTATCAACTACCTTTGCCTTCGACTTCAATCACATCGTCTTTTTGCCACGCAAAAGTACCTCCCTAAATTTTCGATTGATCCCTCTGAGCACAGAGGTAACAATTATAAGTCAGACTAATTCATTGTATCACTACTTGTCAAATATTGCAAGCGGGAAAAAAACGCTTTTTATTTTCAAATTTTTGACAAGACTTTTTCGATATCTGAGAAGACATCATCAATATCTTGATTGCCCTTGGATATCATGGACGAGTCCTTTAGCTCGGTAGTGATCAATAATAGGCTGACCCTTGAGCGATATTTAACATCCAAACGACGTTTTAACTGTTTCAGGTTTGTCGTCTTCACGTTGGTAGTAATCTTCTTCTTTGTAGTCTACTGGTGGGATTGAAAAACCTTATGGAAGGTTTCGCCCTGTTTCACGGTGGATAATCCGTCCACTCAAACGTTCTAACAAACTATCTGGATCTACTTCGATATTGATAACTGCATCAAGATCGAAATGCCAAGATCTCGCAAGATTTTGATCCAAAAGCATGGGCTTGATCAATTGTACGTGGATAGCCATCCAACAAAGAAAGCCTGTTTCTTTAATATCATCTTGTGACTAAGCGTTCTTTTCACAATTCCATTTGTCACTTCATCTGGAACCAACTCGCCTTTGTCAAATATAGGATTTCGCTAAAACACCCATCTCTGTTTGATTAGCCATAGCAGCACGGAACATATCTCCCGGTTGAAATATGTGCCACGTGGAAATTGTTCAACGATTTTTGGCTGCTTGAGTTCCCTTTACCTGCACCTGGTAAGCCCATAATCAAAAGATTCATGTTTGATGTCTCCTTTTTTTGTTTTTAAAGCAATCTATTAAAACCGCTTAATAAACTTTTTTAAAAACAAAATAGAAGGTTGACTAAGTCAACCTATTTCTATTTCTGTTGTAGTATCCATAAATCCGACATACTTTTACGCTTCAGAAGATAACCTTCCAACTGTTTCATTCCTTCAATACCAGTTGAAATGATGATCAAAGAAGACTAGTTCCTCCAAGAGCAACTGCATCTGTCAGACCAAAATAGATCTTTGGCTAGGATTGGGATGATTGAAATAAAACCCTAGGAATAGTGAGCCAACTGTCGCCAAATCGGCGAAGCAGTTTTAGACATATATTCTTCAGTTCCTTTACCTGGACGAACACCTGGGAATATAGGCTCCACTCTTTTGTAGATTTCTCTGCTGTCTTTTTCAGGATTAATCTGTACAAAATGTATAGAAAGAAATGTAAAGAGAATAATCAAGAAGCATAGGTAAACATACCACTGATGGTTGTAGTCGCCAGAAGAGACTGAGCTGTCCGAACCCATGATGCGTTATAGCCCATAGCACTTACAAACTGGAAGATAGCTGCCGGCGCAGCTGTGATCGAACTTGCAAAGATAACTGGGAATAACTCCTGCAGGATTTCACTTTTCAATGGGAAGATAGGAACTAGAAGGAGCACCTTGAGCAATCTTTCGTATATTGAATTGGAATTTTTGTATTCAGCTTGTTGTACAAAGGTTGTGAAGTAGATAATCAGCAGAAACTGCAACAATTAAAATCCCTACGAAAAATGAGATGAAGATTGCAGTCGATCGCTCGGGATATTGACAAAGTAATCTTCATAGATACCTTTAATCATCTCAGGAATAGCATGATACAATCCCTGCAAAGATAATCATGGATACACCATTTACCATAGCCCTTATCTGTGATTTGCTCTCCTAGCCAAAGTCAACAATCATTGAACCAGTTGTGAGGAGAGCACCCAATCAAATAGATAGGTTTGCCAATTTAGGATTCGCAACTAGTTTAGTTCTTGACAAAGTCATCAAATCCAGCTGTAATCCCGATGGATTGGACAAAAGGCCAATACCAGGGAAATATAGCGAGTTGCTTGATTTAAGCTTTCTCCGTCCTACTTCACCCTTGCTTGCCCCACTCTACAAACTTTTGGAAGCAAATCCATTTGCAAGAGCTGAACCACGATCGAAGCCGTGATATAGGGACTAACCCTCAGCGCAAAAGACAGAGAAAGTTTCGCATGGCATTACCCAGACACCAAAGCTAAGCATGTTTCAAGAAATGGTAAATCACTTAAAGCTGTTCTAAAGCTTTTCGCATTAATCCCTGGAACAGTTATAGTTGTACCAATACGGAAAAACTAAGATGATGAAAAAAATTGTGAACAAAATCTTAGACCGTACTTGTTTTAATCTTTAAATGCGTCTTTTAATAGTTTGAAAAAAACATAGGTCACCTCTCTTAGATGACTTCCACTGAACCACCTTTAGCAGTGATAGCTTCTTCAGCTGATTTAGAGAATTTAGCTGCTTTAACAGTCAATTTCTTTGTCAATTCTCCGTTACCAAGAATCTTTAACACCAGATTTTTTTCAGCTTTTACAATACCTGCTTCGATGAGAACAACTGGTGTTACTTCTGCACCATCTTCAAAGAGCATTTCAATTGGTCAAGGTTAACAATCGCATATTCTTTGCGGTTTACGTTCAAGAAACCACGTTTTTGGAAGACGACGGAACAATGGAGTTTGTCCACCTTCAAAAACCAAGACGAACACCGCCACCGCTACGAGCTTTTTGACCTTTTTGACCACGGCCAGATGTTTTACCGTTACCAGATGAAGTACCACGACCAACACGGTTGCGGACTTTACGAGAACCTGCAGCAGGTTGTAATTCATGAAGTTTCATTATTTATTTTCTCCTCTTTTTGTAAAATGCTAGCGCTCATATAGGAGAAAAAGGTGTCTCCTATACAAACTCGCCTATACATATATTTAGTTTTAGGGGCTGAGAAAAATCCCCATCCCCTAATGTATTTTAAATTTCAAAAGTTGTTAAACTAGCAAAAGCTTATTTAACTTCTTCAACAGTTACCAAGTGAGATACTGCAGTAATCATACCACGTACCGCTGGATTATCTTCTTTGATAACTGAGCTGTTCAATTTGCCAAGTCCAAGTGCTACAACAGTTTTGCGTTGTGACGGGAATGCGTCCGATTGGAGACTTAGTCAAAGTAATTTTTAATTTGAGCCATGAGATCCCCTTTCTTATGCCAAGTCAGAAACTGAAATACCACGAAGGGCAGCAACTTCTTCAGCGCGTTTTCAATTGTTTCAAACCTTCAACAGTTGCACGAACGATGTTGATTGGAGTGTTTAGAACCAAGTGATTTAGATGTAACATCTGCCACACCTGCCAATTCGATGACGGCACGAACAGCACCACCAGCAGCAACTCCAGAACCTTCAACAGCTGGTTTCAACAATACTTTTCGCTCCACCAAATTCTGAAAGAACTTCGTGAGGAATTGTTGTGCCAACCATTGGTACTTCAATCAAGTTTTTTTCTTCGCATCTTCAACTGCTTTGCGGATAGCTTCTGGTACTTCTTGAGCTTTACCAGTACCGAAAGCCACACGACCATTGCGGTCACCGACAACTACAAGAGCTGCAAAAACGAAGACGACGTCCACCTTTAACAACTTTTAGTAACACGGTTGATCGCAACTAAGCGTTCTTCAAGTTCAACTGCATTGTCTTTAAATGCCATTTTCTAGTGTCCTCCCTATTAGAATTTCAATCCGTTTTCACGAGCTGCATCAGCCAAAGCTTTTACACGTCCGTGATAGAGATATCCACCGCGGTCAAACACCACTTCAGAAATACCTTTAGCAACTGCACGTTCAGCAACGAGTTTACCAACAACAACGGCTTGTTCAGTTTTAGTTCCTTTTGAAACTTCTTTGTCAAGAGTTGAAGCGCTTGCGAGCGTTACACCCGCTACGTCATCAATCACTTGAGCGTAGATGCCTGTATTAGAACGGAATACGTTCAAACGTGGGCGATCAGCAGTTCCAGAGAGTTTTCCGCGAACGCGACGGTGGCGTTTTTGGCGGATTTTATTTTTATCTGGTTTCGTAATCACAATTTTCACCTCTTAATTTTTAATCATGTGCCTTAGCACAAAAGTTGGAAAAATAAATTGATAGGGCTGAAAAAATCAACCGAATCACATTATTTACCAGTTTTACCTTCTTTACGGCGAACAGAATTCACCAACGTAGCGGATACCTTTACCTTTATATGGTTCTGGTGCACGAAGGCTACGTACGTAAGCAGCTGTTTGACCAACAGCTTCTTTTGAAATTCCACTGATAACGATAGTCGTTGGGATTTGGAAGTTCAAAAAGTAATTCCTTCTGGAGCTTCAACTTCGTCTGGATGAGATTTACCAACAGCCAAAACAAGTTTCTTTCCTTGAAGTTGTGCACGGTAACCAACCCCACGCATTTCAAGTTCTTTCTTGAATCCTTCTGATACACCAACAACCATGTTGTTCAAAAGGGCACGAGTAGTTCCGTGGATTGTTTTCATTTCTTTTGAATCGTTTGGACGGTGAAGAGTTACTTCAGTTCCTTCCACACGGATTTCAATATCTTTTGAGAACTCACGAGTCAGTTCTCCTTTAGGTCCTTTTACAGTTACAACGTTGTCATTGTTAGTGATTTCAACACCAGCAGGCAACACGATAACTTTATTACCAATACGTGACATGTTTATTTTCTCCTGTTAAATTGTCAGGCCGTAAAGCGACCAGTTTTCACGGGGGGCATTCGGATTAGAGCAAACCTAGTTTCTTTCGAAAAGCTTTGACAAACTCCTGATATTCTGTCAATACATCAATAGCCGCAGGACTATAACCAATTTCACATAAAAGAGATACAAGGTCATCTTTTGACAATTCAGCCAAAGCGTCTTCTGCAACAATAAGTTTTTCATTCAATTCAGTAGCTTTCATCTTTTTCTCCTAAACTAATTTACTCTCTATTTAGCTGATCAGTAAATCAGCTAAATTGAACACGAGCTATGGTCTGTGGGAAAAAGACAAATCTTCCTAGAGTGTTAACACTCTTTGTCAGATTTCCTATTTTCACATTGCCCATGACGCTCTTTGTATCTTGATTTTACCAAACGTAAGCGATAACTTCTCCACCAACGTTCTTTTGGCGTGCTTCTTTATCAGTCAGCAAGCCTTCAGATGTTGAAAGGATAGCAATTCCAAGTCCGTTCAAGACTTTTGGAAGATCTTCACGTTTTTTGTAAACACGAAGACCTGGTTTTGAAACACGTTTCAAACCAGTGATAACTTTTTCACCATTTTGTCCGTATTTAAGGAAATACACGGATGATGCCTTGTTTGTCATCTTCGATGATTTCAACGTTTTTTACAAAACCTTCACGTTTAAGGATTTCAGCAATCCCTTTTTTAGATGTTTGATGCAGGTACTTCAAGCACTTCGTGGTTTGCTTGATTAGCATTACGGATACGTGTCAAAAAGTCTGCAATTGGGTCAGTCATAACCATTTTTTATTTCTCCTCTTACTAGTAGTTTGCAAGCTGCACTTGCTAGTTAATGATTGAGCTAGGCTCAGAATAGTTTCTGAGTGCTTTCAAAGTCCAAGTGAGTCTCAGAGCATCGGCTTGTAGCAACTGGGCATAAAAGCTAAAGTTATGTGAAAAAGATAGCTCCGATAACGCAAGAATCTATGACTGGGATTTTGACGATATCTGAATTACCAAGATGCTTTGGTAACGCCAGGAATTTGTCCTTTGTATGCTAATTCACGGAAGCAAACACGGCAAAGTTTAAACTTGCGGTATACTGAATGTGGACGGCCACATTTTTCACAACGAGTATAAGCTTGCGTAGAGAACTTAGCTGGGCGTTTGTTCTTAGCAATCATTGATTTTTAGCCATTTGTTTTACCTCCTATATTATTTTTGCAAAAAGGCATTCCAAGGCCTGTAAGCAATTCGCGTGACTCTTCGTCAGTGTTAGCAGTTGTTACGATAACGATGTCAAGACCACGAGTCTTATCAACGTCATCAAAATTGATTTCTGGGAAGATCAGCTGTTCTTTCACACCAAGTGTGTAGTTTCCGCGTCCATCAAAAGATTTTGTTGGAACACCGTGGAAATCACGGACACGTGGAAGTGAAACTGTAAACCAATTTATCCAAGAATTCATACATACGTTCGCCACGAAGGGTTACTTTTAGCACCGATCGCTACACCTTCACGAAGACGGAAGCCGGCGATTGATTTTTTAGCTTTAGTGATAAGTGGTTTTTGACCTGAGATAAGAGCCAATTCTTCAGCAGCTTTTTCAAGGTTTTTAGCGTTTGACACAGCGTCACCGACACCCATGTTCAAAACGATTTTATCCACTTTTGGCACAGCCATAACAGATGAGTAGTTGAACTTTTCAGTCAAAGCAGGAACTACTTCTTTAAGATATTTTTCTTTTAAACGATTTGCCATTATACTTCTCCTTTCCTTCGTGATTAGTCAAGCACTTCGCCTGATTTTTTGTTATAACGAACTTTTTTGCCGTCTACAAATTTGTAGCCAACACGTCCTGCAACTCCATTTTTATCCAAAACTTGAACGTTTGAAACATGGATTGGTGCTTCTTTTTCCACGATAGCACCTTGAGGGTGTTCATTATTAGGTTTTTGGTGTTTTTTAACGATGTTTACACCTTCAACAACAACTTTGTTAACTTTTGGAAGAGCTGTTACGACAAGAGCTTCAACACCCTTATCTTTACCAGCAATAACACGAACTTTGTCGCCTTTTTTTACAAACATTGGGTTCTCCTTTGATTTCTTACGCCCTGAATGGGCACCCTGGATAAATCCAGGGGACTAGTTTGTTTTTTCGATTAAAGTACTTCTGGGGCAAGTGAAACGATCTTCATGAAGCCACCGTCACGCAATTCACGTGCAACAGGACCGAAGATACGAGTTCCGCGAGGAGTTTTGTCTTCACGGATAATTACCGCAGCATTTTCGTCAAATTTGATGTATGAACCATCTTTACGACGAGCACCTGATTTAGTACGAACGATAACAGCTTTTACAACGTCACCTTTTTTAACCGCACCACCAGGAGTAGCTTGTTTTACAGATGCAACGATCACATCACCGATGTTAGCGAACTTACGTCCTGAACCACCAAGAACTTTGATTGTCAGGATTTCGCGAGCACCACTGTTATCGGCAACTTTCAAACGAGTTTCTGTTTGAATCATTTAAGTTTTCTCCTTTCTGGTTTGATTAGATGATTACCGCTTCTTCAACAACTTCTACAAGACGGAAGCGTTTTGTAGCTGAAAGCGGACGAGTTTCCATGATACGAACGATATCGCCTTCTTTGGCAACATTGTTTTCATCATGTGCTTTGTACTTCTTAGAGTAGTTAATACGTTTACCATAGACTGGGTGGTTACGTTTAGTTTCAACTACAACTGTGATTGTTTTGTCCATTTTGTCAGAAACAACGCGTCCGACAAGAACTTTACGATTATTGCGTTCCATTGAAATTCTCCTTCCCTAGTCTATTATTTAACTTCTGATTGAACTGTTTTGATACGAGCGATTTGTTTTTTCACTTCTTTCAAACGAGCAGTTTGCTCTAATTGACCAGCAGCTGCTTGGAAACGAAGTTCAAACAATTCTTTCTTCAATTCATTTTCACGCTTCGCGAGTTCTTCTTGAGAAAGACCACGAAGTTCTTTAACAAATTCTTTTACTTCATTAAGTTTCATGTCTTCTCCTTATTCTGCTTCACGTTTCACGAACTTACATTTAACTGGCAACTTGTGGCTTGCAAGACGAAGTGCTTCACGAGCAATTTCTTCAGAAACGCCAGCAACTTCAAACATCACTTTACCACGTTTAACTGGTGCTACCCAACCTTCAGGAGCCCCTTTACCAGATCCCATACGTACACCGATAGCTTTTGCAGTGTATGATTTGTGTGGGAAAATCTTAATCCAAACTTTACCACCACGTTTCATGTAACGAGTCATAGCGATACGGGCAGCTTCGATTTGGCGGTTAGTGATCCAGTGGCTAGTAGTTGCTTGAAGACCATATTCTCCAAATGCTACTTCTTTTCCACCTTTGGCTTCACCGCGCATTTTTCCACGGAATTCGCGACGGTGTTTAACACGTTTAGGTACTAACATTGGTTATTTACCTCCTTTAGTGTTTTTACGAGCTGGAAGAATTTCACCACGGTAGATCCATACTTTAACACCAAGTTTACCGTAAGTAGTATCTGCTTCTTCCCAAGCGTAATCGATATCCGCACGAAGTGTATGAAGAGGAACAGTTCCTTCTGAGTATCCTTCGCTACGAGCAATATCTGCACCGTTCAAACGACCTGATACTTGAGTTTTGATTCCTTTTGCACCTGCACGCATAGTACGTTGGATAGCTTGTTTTTGAGCACGACGGAAAGCGACACGTTGCTCTAATTGACGAGCAATTCCTTCACCAACAAGATGAGCATCCAAATCTGGAGATTTGATTTCAATGATGTTGATGTGAACTTGTTTACCTGTCAATTTGTTAAGTTTGCACGGAGTGCATCAACATTTGCTCCACCTTTACCAATAACCATACCTGGCTTAGCTGTGTGAAGGGAAACGTTAACTTTATTTACTGCGCGTTCAATTTCAATAGTTGAAACTGCTGCGTCAGCCAATTCTTTTTGAACGAATTTACGGATTGCAAGATCTTCATGAAGGTAATCCGCGTATTCTTTTTCAGCATACCATTTGGCATCCCAATCACGGATGATGCCGACACGCATACCAATTGGATGTACTTTTTGACCCACGATGTTACCTCCTTATTTTTCTGCAACTACCACAGTAATGTGGCTTGTGCGTTTGTTGATTGGTGAAGCTGAACCTTTAGCGCGCGGACGGAAACGTTTCATAGTTGGTCCTTCGTTTGCGAAAGCTTCAGATACTACCAAGTTAGCTTTTTCCAAACCAAAGTTGTTTTCAGCATTAGCGATTGCAGAGTTCAATACTTTTTCGATAATACCAGCAGCTTTGTTTGGAGTGAATTTCAAGATTGCGATTGCGTCAGCGACGTTTTTACCACGAATGTTGTCAAGAATAAGACGAGATTACGAGGTGAAACACGCACTGTACGAGCCATTGCTTTAGCTGAAGTAATTTCTGCCATTTATGTTCTCCTTATTTTCTACGTGTTTTCTTGTCGTCTGCAGCATGACCTTTGTAAGTACGTGTTGGTGCAAATTCACCAAGTTTGTGACCTACCATGTCTTCTTGGATGTAAACAGGTACGTGTTTACGTCCGTCATAAACTGCGATTGTGTAACCAATGAAACTTGGGAAGATCGTTGAACGACGTGACCAAGTTTTGATAACTTTTTTCTTTTCGTCGTTAGCTTGAGCTTCAACTTTTTTCATCAAATGCTCATCGACGAAAGGTCCTTTTTTAAGACTGCGTCCCATTATATATTTTCTCCTTTAAAATAAGTACCACAGCGGCCTGCGCTGACTAGGCAGCGCTACCGAGCTGGCGGATAGATTGTTTTAGATTATTTCTCGTTGCGACGACGAACGATAAGTTTGTCAGATTTCGCTTTTTTGTTACGAGTTTTAAGTCCAAGAGCAGGTTTGCCCCATGGAGTAGATGGCGCTTTACGACCAACTGGTGCTTTACCTTCACCACCACCGTGTGGGTGATCGTTAGGGTTCATTACAGAACCACGAACTGTTGGGCGAATACCTTTCCAACGGCTACGTCCTGCTTTACCAAGATTTACAAGTCCATGTTGTTCATTTCCGACAACACCAACTGTAGCACGGCAAGTGCCAAGAATCATACGAACTTCACCAGATTGGAGACGAACAAGAGTGTACTTACCTTCTTGACCCAATACTTGAGCAGAAGCTCCAGCAGCACGAACCAATTCACCACCACGACCTGGTTTCAATTCGATGTTGTGAACCAAAGTACCAACTGGGATGTTGGCAAGCGGAAGAGCATTTCCGACTTTGATATCTGCTTCAGGACCTGAAACGATGCGTTGCCCAACTTCAAGACCTTTAGGAGCGATGATGTAAGCTTTCACACCGTCAGTATAATGAACCAAAGCAATGTTAGCTGAACGATTTGGATCATACTCGATTGTTTTAACAACTGCTTCAACAGCGTCTTTGTTACGTTTGAAGTCGATCAAACGGTAGTGGCGCTTGTGACCGCCACCTTGGTGACGAACAGTGATGCGACCGTTGTTGTTACGACCAGCCTTGCTCTTCAATGAAACAAGCAAAGATTTTTCTGGAGTGCTGGTAGTGATTTCAGCGAAATCCAAAGAAGTCATATTACGGCGACCGTTTGTTGTTGGTTTATAAACACGAATTCCCACGATATATCCTCCTTAGATTATTCTGCTTCAGCACCAAACAACTCGATTGCTTTTGAATCAGCTGTTAAAGTGATGATAGCTTTTTTAGTTTTGTTAGTAAAACCAGTGTAACGTCCAACGCGTTTTGCTTTTGGTTTTACATTGATAGTGTTAACGTTAGCAACTTTAACTCCTTCAAAAGCAGCTTCAACAGCTTGCTTAATCAAAAGTTTGTGAGCGCGAGTGTCAACTTCAAATACATATTTCCCTGCTTCAAGTTGAGCCATTGAGCTTTCAGTGATGACAGGTTTTTTGATAACGTCATACAAATTCATTATGCAAGAACCTCCTCAATTTTAGAGATAGCTGCTTGAGTAACAAGAAGTTTGTCACTGTTTACGATATCAAGAACACTTGCAGTTGTTGCAGTTGCAACCTTAACATTTGGAAGGTTACGTGCTGAAAGTGCAGCGAATTCGTTTCCTTCTTCAAGAATAACAAGTACTTTTGTGTCGATGCTTAGTGCAGCAAGCACTTTTGCAAACTCAGCAGTTTTTGGAGCTGTAAATGAAAGGCTGTCTACAGCTACGAATTTGTTTTCAGCAACTTTTTCAGAGTAAACTGATTTAAGCGCTAATCTACGAACTTTACGTGGAAGTTTGTAAGCATATGAACGAGGAGTTGGGCCGAACACGACACCACCACCACGCCATTGTGGAGAGCGGATAGAACCTTGACGAGCACGTCCAGTTCCTTTTTGACGCCATGGTTTGCGTCCGCCGCCTGATACTGCAGAACGGTTTTTAACAGCGTGAGTTCCTTGACGAAGGCTAGCACGTTGGCTGATGATAACATCAAAGACAACTGATTCGTTTGGTTCAATACCAAAGATCGCATCGTTCAGAACTACTTCACCAGCTTCTTTACCAGTTTGGTCAAATAATTTTACGTTTGCCATTATGACTGATTTCCCCTTTCTTTATTATTTACCAGCTTTAACTGCTGACTTGATAGTGATAAGAGATTTCTTAGCACCAGGTACGTTTCCTTTGATAAGGATAACGTTTTTCTCTGGAACAACTTGTGCAATTTCAAGGTTTTGAATTGTCACACGGTTGCCACCCATACGTCCAGCCAAGTGTTTGTTTTTGAAAACACGGTTAGGCGCAACTGGTCCCATTGAACCAGGACGACGGTGGTAACGAGAACCGTGAGCCATTGGACCACGAGATTGACCGTGGCGTTTGATAACACCTTGGAAACCTTTACCTTTTGAAGTTCCTGTTACATCAACAACATCGCCGGCTGCGAAAGTGTCAACAGTGATTTCAGCACCAACTTCTAAGCCTTCAATGTTTTTGAATTCACGAATGAAGCGCTTAGGAGCCGTGTTAGCTTTTGCTACATGTCCTTTAGCAGGTTTGTTACTCAATACGTCGCGAAGATCGTCGAACCAACTTGAACTGCGTTGTAACCATCTGTTTCAACTGTTTTAACTTGAAGAACAACGTTTGGAGTTGCTTCAATAACAGTTACAGGGATTAATTCGCCAGCTTCAGTGAAGATTTGAGTCATTCCCACTTTTTTCCCTAAGATTCCTTTTGTCATGAGAAAATGTTTCCTTTTCTATTATTTTTTCAAAAAGTTTTTAACGAGCGTTTTTTATGCTCAAACACAAGATACAAAAGGCGTTAAGAACTCGCAGCAAAAATAGGAGATTGATGCAGCGAGCGACGCTCGCAAGGCAATCTATCTTTTTTGCAAAGAGTTTAGCCTGTGTTCGATTGTGCTATTTAGATTAAAGTTTAATCTCTACGTTCACACCACTTGGAAGATCCAATTTCATCAAAGCGTCAACTGTTTTTTGAGTTGGGTTGATGATGTCGATCAAGCGTTTGTGAGTACGCATTTCGAATTGTTCGCGAGAGTCTTTATATTTGTGAGTCGCACGAATGATTGTGTAGAGGCTACGTTCAGTTGGAAGTGGGATTGGACCCGCAACTTCAGCACCTGTACGAGTAGCAGTTTCTACGATTTTTGCAGCCGCTGTGTCAAGTGTACGATGTTCGTATGCTTTCAAACGGATGCGGATTTTTTTGTTTGCCATCTTTTTCTCCTTTTCGTCTATTTAAGATAATAGGCTAGCTCCACAAGAAAACCGACAGGCGGTTGCGTGGCAATGCAACCGAGCGTGTCGCAACCTCTTGCATCAAAGCTACACGCTGTATTTTTACAGCACCATAGTATCTTAACACAAAGATGCATGCATTGCAAGGGATTTGAGAGATTTTTTTAACTATTTTTAATGAAAATGTTTTCTATCCATTTTGTTGTTTATTTTATAGAAGAAAGCTTGACATTTTTGAGATTTTTCTCGTTTTAGTACAAAAGAAAACCACCTTTCAAGGTGGTTTTTGGGAGATTATTATGAAAAAGAAAAGTTTTAGGATTTCTAAACAAAGTTAGGAGATCTTTGTTTATGATTACAGTATAAGGTCTTTAACTTAAAATATCCTTAAGCTTTTTTTAAAAAGTAATAAATTTTCCAGTTCACAGACGTCTTTAACAATAAACGTCGCTCCCGCTTTTTCTAATTCTTCTTTTGTACCAAAGCCGTAAAGAACCCCGATAGACTCAATCTTTTGTATTTGAGCCCCTATAATATCATGCTCACGATCACCGACCATAATTGTTTCGGAGAGATTTTTAATTTTCGTTTTTTCTAAAGCATAACCAATAACATCTGCTTTTTTGCTTCTACTACCATCCATAGTAGCTCCTGCTACAAAGTCAAAATAGTCATACAGATCAAAATGTTTAAGAATTTGAGTTGAAAATTTTTCAGGCTTAGAGGTTGCCACTATCAATTTCTTATCAGCTTGTTTGAGAGAAGACAATATTTCCCGAATCCCTTTATAAACTTCATTTTCATAGAGGCCTTTTTCAGAAAAATATTCTCGATAATATTCCACAGCTTGTAGACTTTCTTCCTCTGAAAAACCATAAAAGTGTTCAAAAGAATACTTCAGTGGTGGACCGATGAAAACTCTTAATTCTTTTTTATCTTGCACTTCGATACCAAATTTCTCTAAAGCATAAGCCACAGAATTAGTTATTCCTAACTCAGAGTTGGTCAAAGTCCCATCTAAATCAAATAAGATATTTTGATACATGTTTTTCCCTTTTCTTTTATAAAAAGGCGGGAAGTTTTTTTCCAGCCTCTTTCATCAATTATAAACTTGACCAAACACTTTCTAAAATATTAGTTTGGTCGCGGTCAGGTCCAACTGAGAAGGTGGAAATACGTACACCAACCAACTCACTTACTCGCCGAACATAGTTGCGAGCATTTTCTGGTAGATCTTCTAACTTACGAACACCAGTAATATCTTCGGACCATCCAGGGAGCTCTTCGTAAATCGGCTTACAACGTTTAAGCTGTTCCAAACTAGCCGGATAATGGTCAATTCGCTGACCATCCAAGTTATAGGCTACACAGATTTTCACCGTATCCAGACCACTCAAAACATCGATGGAGTTAAGTGAAAGATTGGTAATCCCTGATACACGGCGACTATGACGCATGACAACAGAATCAAACCATCCCACTCGACGCGGACGTCCTGTTGTTGTACCATACTCATGACCCACCTCACGAATGCGGTCACCTACTTCATCGAAAAGCTCTGTCGGGAAAGGACCATCACCAACACGACTTGTATAGGCTTTACAAACACCCACGACTTTGTCAATCTTGCTAGGACCCACACCAGAACCGATCGTTACACCACCTGCAACTGGATTAGAAGAAGTTACAAATGGATAAGTTCCTTGGTCAATATCTAGCATAACTCCTTGAGCCCCTTCAAAGAGCACTCGCTTCCCTTGATCCAGCGCATCGTTTAAGATGACAGAGGTATCTGTCACATACTGCTTGATTTGCTGACCATAATCATAGTATTCTTCAAAAATATCATCAAAGTTAATTGCTGTACTATCGTACAATCTCTCAAAGAGGCGGTTTTTCTCAGCTAAATTACGCTCCAAGCGTTCTCTGAAAATGTCTCTATCTAAAAGATCTGCAATCCGGATACCAACACGCGCAGCCTTATCCATATAAGCAGGTCCAATTCCTTTAATAGTAGTTCCAATTTTATTGTCACCTTTGGCCTCTTCCTGCAGGCGATCCAGCTCAATATGATAAGGTAAGATAACATGAGCCCGGTCTGAGATACGAAGATTATCCGTTGTCACACCTTCTTCATGTAAATAATTCAGTTCTTTAACTAGAGATTTAGGATTAACCACCATCCCGTTTCCAATGACTGAGATTTTTTCTGGGAAGAAATTCCTGAGGGAATCAAGTGCAGTTTGTACTTCTTACCGTCAATCACGATGGTATGACCAGCATTGTCACCACCTTGATAACGGGCAATCACTTCGGCATTAGCAGAAAGGAAGTCTGTGATCTTTCCTTTCCCTTCATCTCCCCACTGGGTTCCTACAACAACTACTGATGTCATAATTTTGTCTGAGCTGAGACAGCTCGTCCTTTCTTACATACAAGGCAGGAATCTCACCTGCTGGTATATCTTACACTTTATTATAAGAAATTTATTGCTATTTTTCAAGAAGAGACAGGTATTTCATTTGGATTTTAACTTTTGAAAATGAATTATTAATTTTATTTAGAGGATAATATCCGAACATTATTTTATTTTACAAAGCTAAAATTCGTGAATTAAGGATTCATAGTAAAAATTTGTTTTCTTCTTTCTTTTGTAATAGACTAAAATTACTATCATAGGACGGTGAAACGATGACGATTAATCAATTACTGCAGAAACTGGATACATCAAGCCCTATTCTTCAAGCAACCTTTGGTCTAGAGAGGGAAAATCTCCGAGTAACGCCAGATGGACACTTAGCTCAAACTGCCCATCCTAGTCTACTTGGTTCCCGTAATTTCCACCCAAGCATCCAAACAGATTTCAGCGAGCAACAACTAGAACTAATAACACCCATCGCTCATTCAACTAAGGAAGCACGACGCTTACTGGGGGCTATTAGTGACGTGGCGGCCCGCTCGATTGATCAGAACGAGCGCCTCTGGCCCCTGTCCATGCCACCGCAACTGACCGAAGAAGAGATTGTCATCGCTCGACTGGAAAACGACTACGAGCGCCACTACCGAGAGGGCTTAGCGGAAAAATATGGTAAAAAACTACAGGCCATCTCTGGCATCCACTACAACATGGAGCTAGGGAAAGATCTGGTCACTGCTCTCTTTCAAATCAGCTCCCACCATTCGCTCAAGGACTTTAAAAATGACCTCTATCTCAAGCTGGCTCGAAACTTTCTGCGTTTCCGCTGGATCTTAACCTATCTCTATGGTGTTGCTCCTTTGGCAGAAGCTGGCTTCTACAGTCAGGACATTTCCCAGCCTATCCGCTCTTTTCGTAACAGCGACTACGGCTATGTCAATGACGAGAACATTCAGGTATCCTACGCTTCTTTGGAGCAATATGTAACCGATATTGAAAACTACGTTCAGTCAGGCGAGCTCAGCGCTGAAAAAGAATTTTACTCAGCCGTTCGCTTCCGTGGACAGAAGCACAATCGTGCCTATCTGGAGCAAGGTATCACTTATCTAGAATTCCGCTGCTTCGATCTCAATCCTTTTGACCATTTAGGTATTAGCCAAGAAACCTTAGATACCGTCCATCTCTTTTTACTGAGCCTGCTCTGGCTAGATGATGTAGAAAATGTTGATGCGGCATTAAAAGCTGCCCACGACTTGAACCAAAAGATTGCTTGTAGCCATCCGCTGACTGCCCTGCCAGATGAGGCAGACAGCTCAGCCCTTCTCCAAGCCATGAAAGAGCTTATCCAGCATTTTGAACTGCCAACTTACTACCAAACCTTACTTCAACATCTTAAGGAGGCGCTACAAAATCCTCAGCTAACCCTATCTGGCCAGCTCCTGCCTCATATCCAGCATGATTCCTTAATGGCCTTTGGGCTAGAAAAAGCAGAGGAATATCACCGCTACGCTTGGACTGCTCCTTATGCCCTCAAAGGCTACGAAAATATGGAACTATCCACCCAGATACTGCTCTTTGATGCTATCCAAAAGGGGCTTAATGTCGAAATTTTAGATGAAAATGACCAATTTCTCAAGCTTTGGCATGGTCGCCATGTGGAATATGTCAAGAACGGCAATATGACCTCCAAGGATAACTATGTCATCCCTCTGGCCATGGCCAATAAAACCGTCACCAAAAAGATTTTGGCTGCAGCTGACTTTCCCGTTCCAGCTGGAGCAGAATTTCTTCCCTAGAGGATGGACTGGCCTATTACCCTTTGATTAAGGACCGACAAATTGTTGTCAAACCAAAGTCAACTAACTTCGGACTAGGCATCTCCATCTTCCAAGAACCAGCTAGTCTGGAAGCTTATCGCAAGGCTTTAGAAATCGCTTTTTCAGAAGACGCTGCTGTCTTAGTGGAAGAATTTATCGCTGGAACGGAGTACCGCTTCTTTGTCTTAGACGGTCAGTGTGAGGCAGTCCTCTTGCGAGTAGCAGCCAATGTCGTCGGAGACGGTCAGCATACCTTGAGAGAATTGGTTGCCATCAAAAACGACAATCCGCTGCGGGGTCGGGATCATCGATCACCGCTTGAAATCATTGAACTGGGGGACATTGAACTGCTCATGCTGGACCAGCAAGGCTATGGACCAGATGATATCCTGCCTGCTGGAGTCAAGGTTGACTTGCGACGCAATTCCAATATTTCTACCGGCGGAGACTCGATTGACGTCACAGACAGCATGCACCCATCTTATAAGGAACTTGCTGCGAACATGGCAAAGGCTATGGGAGCTTGGGCCTGTGGCGTTGACCTGATCATTCCTGACAGCTCTGCTATTTCTACCAAGGAAAATCCCAACTGCACCTGCATCGAGCTCAATTTCAATCCCTCTATGTATATGCACACCTATTGTGCTGAGGGGCCGGGACAAAGCATCACCCCTAAAATACTGGCCAAACTTTTCCCAGAAATGGACTGATAAAACAAAAATCGTAGGTTATTCCTTGCGATTTTTATTTGTTAACTTTAGTAAAACTCTAAGACAAGCACAATAAGTATTTGATTTGATTTGATTTACAAGTTTAAACAAGCAGCTTTCCAGCAGTTCTTTATTGCGTAGCTGGGCTAACCAGTTGTCAGGAATCCCTTCCAAACCATAGATGATACCAGCCAAGCCACCAGCAACTGCTGCTACTGTATCAGTATCATCGCCCAAATTAACAGCTTTTAGGACAGTTTCCGGATAAGAAGTGCTAGTCAGCAGACACCAAAGTGCTGCTTCCAAGGTATCCACCACATAGCCAGTAGAGCGAATGTCATCTGCGGTCAGCTCTGCTAAAGTTTGCAAACGAGCATAGGTCGTACTAGTCTCTAAACCTGATAATATTTCCGATAGTTGCCGGCCTTTTAAGAGCCTACGAGCAATAGCCACATAAAGCTGGCAGGCCTCTACGGAAGTCGCATGGGCATGTGTGATACTAGAAACAGCCTCAATATCAGACGGACTAGCTTCCGTAAAGGCTAGGGGTAGAATCCGCATCAACGAACCATTCCCATTGGAATATTCATCAGATAGACCGTGTCCTCTTGTCAAAGCTTCGCGAGTCGCATTTCCTACACCAAAGGTCAAATCATCTGGTGTGTAAGCTCCCTCAAAGAGCCAATGTTTAAACCGCTGCTGCATATCGGCAGGGTCAATCTTACCTTTTCCCCGGATAGAATCACAGGTCGCCAAAACAAGGCTGGTGTCATCTGACCAAGTGCCAGCTGGTTGCTGATAGCTACCATAGCCCACCATCTCAACCGCTTCAAAACTGCCACGGGTCAAGAATTCATACGGAACTCCTAATGCATCAGCTACTGCCAGACCATAGATAGCCGCTTTCAAAGATTGATTCATGCTAGCCTCCTTTGTTTTATTATACTATTTTTGATCGTAAAATTCTTCCTAACCCCAAAAAACAAGCACAGTCATGCACTTGTTTTTCTTTTTTGTGTTAAAATAAAAGGTATGGACAAAATTATCAAAACTATCTCAGAAAATGATTCTTTCCGCGCGTATGTGCTGGATAGCACAGAGACGGTTCGGACCGCTCAAGAAAAACATCAAACTCAAGCAAGTTCTACTGTTGCACTTGGCCGCACACTGATTGCCAGCCAGATTTTGGCTGCAAATGAAAAAGGCCAGACCAAGATTACCGTCAAGGTTCTCGGGACCAGCTCACTAGGTGCGATTATCACAGTGGCAGATACAGAGGGTAATGTCAAAGGCTATGTGCAAAATCCCGGTGTAGATATCAAAAAGACAGCCACTGGCGAAGTGCTGGTTGGTCCTTTTGTCGGCCAAGGCGAATTCCTCGTTATCACGGACTATGGCACGGGCAATCCTTACAACTCCATGACTCCTCTCATCTCTGGAGAAATCGGCGAAGACTTAGCTTTCTACCTAACCGAAAGCCAGCAGACACCTTCCGCAGTTGGCCTCAATGTTCTCTTAGATGAGAACGACAAAGTCAAGGTTGCCGGTGGTTTCTTGGTACAAGTTCTGCCTGGTGCTAAGGAAGCTGAAATTGCCCGCTTTGAGAAGCGGATCCAAGAAATGCCTGCCATCTCAAAACTGCTGGAATCCGATGACCATATCGAAGCTCTGCTGGTTGCCATCTATGGTGATGAGCCATACAAACGCCTGTCTGAAGAAGAAATCCGCTTCCAGTGCGACTGTAGCAAAGAGCGCTTCATGAATGCCTTGGCTACCTTGCCAAAGACTGACTTGGAAGAGATGCGTGACCAGGACCAAGGAGCTGAAATCGTCTGTCAATTCTGCCAGACTGCCTATCACTTTGACCAAAATGACCTGGAGGAACTGATTCGTGACAAATCTTAATACCCCTTTTATGATCGGAAATGTCGAAATTCCCAACCGCACAGTTCTGGCACCTATGGCCGGCGTAACCAACTCTGCTTTCCGGACCATTGCCAAAGAGCTGGGAGCGGGCCTGGTCGTGATGGAAATGGTCTCTGACAAGGGTATCCAATATAACAACGAAAAAACCCTTCATATGCTCCACATTGATGAGGGAGAAAATCCCGTTTCTATCCAGCTTTTCGGCAGCGACGAGGACAGCTTAGCCCGCGCAGCAGAATTTATCCAAGAAAACACTAAAACCGATATCGTCGATATCAATATGGGTTGCCCGGTCAATAAAATCGTTAAAAATGAAGCTGGAGCCATGTGGCTTAAGGACCCCGAGAAAATCTACAAAATCATCAACAAAGTACAGTCAGTGCTAGATATTCCTCTGACAGTCAAGATGCGTACTGGCTGGTCCGACAGTTCACTGGCTGTAGAAAATGCTCTGGCAGCTGAAGCTGCTGGAGTCTCAGCCCTAGCTATGCACGGGCGGACCCGTGAGCAAATGTATACTGGTCATGCTGACCTTGAGACCTTGCACGATGTGGCCCAAGCTCTGACTAAGATTCCTTTCATCGCTAACGGAGATATCCGCAGCGTTCAAAGAAGCCAAACAACGTATTGAAGAAGTCGGAGCTGATGCTGTTATGGTAGGACGAGCTGCTATGGGCAACCCTTACCTCTTTAACCAGATCAACCACTACTTTGAAACAGGTGAAATCCTTCCGGACTTGACCTTTGAAGATAAAATGAAAATCGCCCACGACCACCTTAAACGTTTGATTGATCTCAAAGGGGAACATATTGCCGTTCGAGAATTCCGGGGCCTGGCTCCACACTACCTGCGTGGAACATCAGGAGCAGCTAAACTACGAGGAGCGATTTCTCAAGCAAACACCCTTGCTGAAATTGAAGAACTCTTGCAAATTCAAAAATAAAACAAAAGGAAGCCAATCGGACTTCCTTTTTGTTCTGTTTAGGGTTGAGTCACCACAACACTTGTTACTGAACCATCTGCTCCTGTTGTAATCTGCAGATTGGCATTACCTTGCCCGCTTAACTGCGCATTGTATTTGCCATCATCCAGCGTATAAGAGTAGGAAGCGATGGAATAATTAGCTGTCTTTCCATCTGCAGACTGGACTGTGAATTGGCTGTTACCCGATACCGTCACAGTATTTCCATTAGCATCCTTCCAAGTACCAGCAGCCGCTGAGAAATCCCCATCCACCATAGTCAAGACACCTTTATAGCGAGCATTGCTGGCTGCCTGCTTATTCTGAAGCTGGCGATTGCTTTCCGATGCTTGAGCTGGTTGAGTTGCTTGACTCTGAGTATTTTGTCGACCTGAAGCTTGCTGCGGTTGCGTTTGTTGGGCTTGAGGCGCTTCTACAGTAGACTGTTGCTGACTGGCAGAAGCTTCGACTTGTCCAGACTGGCCAACTGCTCCTTCTGAAGAAGGTCGATTGCTAGCCTTAGAAGAAGAACTAGCCTTGCTGGATGACGCAACTTTTGAGCTAGAGGAAGTCTGAACAGTCTTGCTAGAACTAGTACTTGTTGTGCTTTCTTCTTTCTTACCACATGCCCCTAAAAGCAGACCAGAAGCTAGAACTACAACTGCCATCATTTTTGTATAAGTACGTGTTTTCATCTTTTGCCTCCTTGTAACATTTAGAAATCTTTTTGTAATGTAATTGTAATACTATGTTTTTTATTTGTCAATCATTTATATAAAATTCTTTAAAAAGTTTCTACCCAAGCAAGTTCAAGCTTCTCATGCTACTTCTTTGGTCATGAGAAATTTGCTCCTACTTATCTATTCGTCATTAAAATAAGAAAAACAGGACAATTTTGTCCTGCAAGAGAAATATAACCTCGACTTTCTTTTAAGCCGTTTTTTCTGTCTTCAGCCGATAAACTTTTCTCGGCTTCTTCTTTGGCACGCGCTTGACACCAGCTTCTTCTAGATATTCTCCAAATTTAACTAGAAAATTATTGCTGACAATAGGTCGTCTAGGCGAGATGAGATTAACCAGCTCAGTCCCTTCATAAACAGTAAACGGCGATTCTAGCAAATGAAGAAAAGTTGGATTCCAATCCAGTCGTCCTTGAATCCGCTTGATCGATTCTAGCAGGATTTGGTAGTGGTCAAAGGCAAAGTCCTCTGCTGTCAAAGCTGTTCACCATCCCTAAAGCTCCTTGTCTTAAAGTCCACATCAAGAAAGGTGACTTCTTTAGCATCATCGCCAGCTTGTACTTGATCTACTGCTATAGCCGGAAGATAAACCAAGTGGGAAATAGTAATGACCCAACCACGTGGATCACGTCCAGGTGTAGAAACCGTCATCAGCTGTTCCACCTTTTCCAGCGGTATCTCCAGCCCCACCTCTTCTTTGACTTCCCGAATGCAGGCTTGATAGGCATCCTCATTTTTGTCTACAAAGCCTCCGACTAGGGCATATTTATTTTGATAAGGATGGGCCTTGCGCTTGATGACCAAGAGTTTTATCTGACCTTCCACGAAGCAGTATGCCACCATATCTGCTGTTACACTCGGGGTCTCATATTTTGGCAAATCCTGAGTCTTGTACCATTCCAAAAAGGCGGATTCATCCGCCATTGTTTCATAATATTCTTTTTCTGTCATACCAGATGGAATAGCCTGTTTGGTCATAAGTATCTTATCCTTTTCTATCAAAAATCCTCCAAATCTTGCTCTAAGCCTTCTTCACTGCCTTGGTCCACTGATACCACCCGACGATACTATTGAGGGTATAGACCCAGTACATAGCCTGTATGTGAAGGTTGCTACCCCACCAGAGATAGATACTGAAGAGATTGGTCGCAATCCAGAAAATCCACTGCTCACGATAGAGACCAGTCATGAGAAGCTGACCGATACCATTGGTCGCATCTGTCACACTATCACGGAAAGGACGGTGACTATGAATGCTCTTATAGGCAAAGCCCATACCAATCCAAATCAAAGCCGTCAAGGCCAGATATTTAAGCCAGCCACGCCAGTCTAACTTCTTAGCTTCAAAATGAGAAGGTTCTTCCTTATCTTGCTCATTAACCCGGTTGGACAGCCAAGTATAAAGGCCGATTGGCTGCATGATAAAGAAGTAGATTGTTGTCAGTACTTCACCATAAAAACTAGCCTTGAAGGACAATATAAGATAAATTGCCGAATTAACCGCTCCAAAAAGGTAGTTGCTAGCCCGACCCTCAGCTACTAGGATTACACAGACGATGCCTGTCCAGGAAGCAAAGAGTCCTAGCCAATCATGCTTCACCTGGCCACTGGTAAACTCCAGAATGAAAGGCAAGCTAGAAAGAGCAAGTAAGTAGAGCCATTGAGCCAAGCTACGGCCGCCAAATAGATCCTGCCAGAGCAATTTTACAATTCCCTTAATACCCAGCTTTTTAGCCGCTATATAGACATTGCGGAAATTCCGAGCAAAGGTTTGATTTTTTTGTTTCAGTCCTGTCCAGAGATCTTCAGGAGAGAGTTTTTGATTTTTGATTACCATTCTATTCTACCACTTTCTTTTTTAATCTGCTTGATAAATCCTGTTGATTGCTTCTTTGGCCATCTCATAATTGTCCAGATAACTGCCAGCTAGATAGGCAGTTGGATGATCAGGCAAGTACTGTTCTTTCAGCTTTTTCAGATAACTAGAAAAATCACTGCGTATAGCCTCATCTGCCATGCTCATATCTCGAAAGCCATCGTTGACATAGGTCCCGACTGGCTCAGCAAAGAGAATCAAATCCCATTTTTCCTTGGACAAGATGCTGACAAAGAGATTGTCAAAGGTATCTGTTTCCTCGTCTTGAACTGGACTTTCTTTCAGATAGTAATCATAGTAAGCCTTGGTCACTAGTGAATTCGTGTCAGCCACAACCAGACCACGGTTGGCGCTGCTGTCAATCAAGCGGGAAGTCTGAGCGTATTGTCCCAGAAGTAGATAATAGTAATCCTTAGGTGTCAACTCATCGTCTCGTACGTTATTTTGGATCTGGTATTCTCGAGCATATTCTAGGCTAACTGGAGCATCATAGTAGCGAGCCAAATCTTTGGCCAAGGTCGTTTTACCATTGCTGGCACTACCCATGATCAGCACTTTCTTGGTAAAGTGACGGCGGAAAGGTTGGGCCATATATTTCCAATAATGGCTAGGGTTTTCTCGAATCATTGTAGCGGAAATCCCAACATGGCGCTCTTCCAAACATGTTTCAAAACCACGCTTTGCCAGCTCCGCTTGATAGTCTGATTCTCCGACAAAGAAAATCAGTTCCTCGCCTTCTGCATCATAGCCCACCAACTCTAATAAAGCCGGCAACCACTGGTTCCAACCCAGAGGATAGCGAGGAAAGGACGTTTCATCCAGTTTGTAAACCTGAGTTAATTCATCATCTGCGAAAGTTTCCCGCGTATATCGGAAGCGCTTCTGCAGAGGCAGGCCTACTTCCTCCCCACGATCGCCTTGATAACCAGAAACCACCACGCGCACCTTGTCGTAAGAACGCTTCGCCTTCTGAATCAAATCGATATGCCCCTGATGCAAGGGAGCAAAGGTTCCAAAGACAATTGCAATTTTTTCTTTCATAATTCCACCTTTTTTTATTATTTTTTTATATTTTTTTATTTTTTTCTATGTTTTTATTATAAACTATATTTTTTTGTTTTTGTCAATAGTTTTTTTATAAAAATTTTTATAAAAAAATATTTTTTTAAACTCGAATATCAAACTTAAAATTAAAAAAAGCCCTGATAATTGTTATATCAGAGCTTTCCTTATGTTTTTTTACAATTGTTCATCAAGATTACTGCGATCTTCTTTAGAATTTAGGCTATATCAAACTTCAACTGACCTGCCTTAACCCCCACTTTCAAGGTCTGACCAGCTTGTAAATCACCAGTTAATAGCAGTTCTGCTAGTTTGTCTTCAACTTTGGTTTGCAGAGTCCTACGAAGAGGTCTAGCCCCCATTTCTACATCATATCCTTCTTTAGCTAGTAGTTTCAAGGCACTAGCTTGGAATTTTAGTTGGATATTCTTTTCAGCTAGACTGGCAACCAGAGGTTTAACCATCACTTTGACAACCTCCTGCATATGGTCTGCTGACAAGCTATGGAAGACGACTTTTTCATCAATCCGGTTAATAAATTCTGGACGGTATGTCTTTTTGAGCTCTTCTAACATTCGTTTTTCCATATTTGCATGATCCAAGCGAATGTCGCGCGCTCCAAAGCCGACCGTCTTATCATCACGCAAACTGGTTGCTCCTAGATTGCTGGTCATGATAATAATCGTATTTGAAAAATCAATCTTTCGTCCCTTACTATCAGTCAATACACCATCATCTAAAACCTGCAGAAGGACATTGAAAATATCCGGATGGGCTTTTTCAACTTCGTCAAATAAGAGGACGGAATATGGTCGGTTGCGAACTTTCTCTGTTAATTCGCCTCCTTCTTCATAGCCGACGTAGCCTGGAGGCGCTCCATTGAGACGACTAGCTGCAAATTTCTCCATGTATTCACTCATATCAAAACGAATGAGAGCTGATTCGTCGTCAAAGAGGGTTTCTGCCAGAGCCTTAGCTAACTCGGTCTTACCAACCCCAGTTGGTCCCAAGAACATAAAGGAACCAATCGGTCGCTTATTCGCTCGAATACCTGACTGATTACGACGAATTGCGCGACTAATAGCTGATATAGCTTCATCTTGGCCAATCACCCGCTTATGCAATTCTTCTTCTAAGTGCAAATATTTTTTAGCATCTGTCTGAGTCAATTTTTGGACTGGAATACCAGACAGGCGACTGAGAGTTGTCAAAATGTCTGTTTCCTCTACCTTCAAATTACTTGATAGAGGTTGATTTTCTTCCTTGATCAAGCGGCCAAGCTTATTGAACTGACCAGCTATAATTGCTCGATCTGCTGGACTCAAATCCTCTTGTGCATGACTCTGGGGACCATTGTTACGCACTGTAGCACTAGCTTCATCTAACAGATCTATTGCTGAATCCGGCAGATGCTTGCTTGTCAAATAACGATGAGCATATTTTACAGCTGTTTCAATTGCTTGATCTGTAATCGTTACCCTATGATGGGCTTCATAGTTTTCTTTTAGCCCCTTCAGGATAGCAATGCTGTCAGCTACACTTGGCTCTTCAATACTGATCTTAGCGAAGCGTCGAGATAGAGCAGCGTCTTTTTCAATATGCTTTTGGTATTCTTCTTGAGTTGTAGCTCCTATCGTACGCAGTGTTCCGCGAGCCAGAGCAGGTTTAAGGATATTCGCAGCATCCATCGTAGAGTCAATACCGCTACCAGATCCCATAATCGTATGAAGTTCATCAATAAAGAGAATGACCTTACCATCTTTCTCAATATCATCGATGATATTGTTCATACGCTCTTCAAAATCCCCACGGAAACGAGTCCCTGCCACAACGTTCATTAAATCAAGCTCTAGAACCCGCATTTTGGCTAGTTCGTGCGGAACTTGACCAGAAGCTACACGCTGGGCCAAACCGAGAGCTAGAGCAGTTTTACCAACTCCAGCATCCCCAACCAAGACAGGGTTATTCTTCGTCTTGCGACTGAGAACCTGAATCATCCGAGAGATTTCCTGATCTCGACCAACAACAGGCTCGAGCTGACCTGAACGAGCTAATTCCGTCAAGTCTCGTGTGTAATCTTCTAGACCACCACTCTGAGTAGGTGGCATCCCCATCATGTTTGCCATGTTTTGCTTGGCTTGATTAAAGCCTTTATGAAGACTGCGGATTGCTTTTAAATCATTCTTAGTCCAGCCAGACTTTTGTTCCAGGTTTCTCCGCAAATCATTAATACGCAAGACTCCTTCTTTGTCTTCATAACTAAAGCCGACAAATTCTAAAATACGAGTTGCTAGGGTTCCTCTGTCGCTGATGATAGCGTATAAGATATGTTCAGTTCCGACTTCCTTTGCGTGAGTAGCTTCGGCTATAGCTTTTGCCTCCTTAAAAAGAGTCGTCAAGCGATGAGAAAAAGGCAGGATACTAAATTGCCCTTCCTTCTGATAAGACTTTCCTACTACATGGTAAGCAGCATCCTCAAAATGATCAATTTCTAGCGGATAATCGTTTAAAACTGAGCCTGCTACGCTGTACGGATAATTAGAAAAAGCAATCAAGAGATGCCATGACTCTAAATACTCAGATTCAAAATGACTAGCCAGTTGCTGGGCTTCTTCTATACTAACAATCAAGGCTTTTGAATATTTCATTTCTATTTAAGTTCCTTTTCTATCAAGTTGTTGTAATACTTTCTTTAACATACGAGCGCGAATTATTGGAGCATCTACTCCTAAAACACAATCAGACGATATAGCCAAAAGAAGGTTGCCTTCACGTTCCGACATAATTCTTCATCAAACAAGAGTTGAATAATATCTGTAAAGAACTGTTGGCTCACTTGCTCTCCAATACGATCGAATAACTCACATATCATCTGATGGCGGTCAGAAAACTCGACCTTTCCAATTCGAATGTAGCCACCGCCACCTCGCTTACTTTCGACAACGTAGCCCCGGCTTTCAGTAAAGCGAGTCTTAATCACATAATTAATTTGACTGGGAACAACCTGGAAGACATCAGCCAACTCGCTCCGTTTCAACTCAACCATACCTGCCTGCTCTAAAATTGCTTTAATATAGGCTTCGATATTATCTGAAGTATTCTTACCGCTCATGATCTTCCTTTCTAGTCAATCTTATTATTTTTAATCGCTCTTTCATTAAACATTAGACACTGATTTCTAGCTTCACAAAAGTATCTTTGACATTGACTATCTTTGACTAATATTATACCGAAAAAGTCCTTATTTTGAAAGGAAAAGGGATGGTAAAAGGTCTGATAATTCAAACTAGTGAAAAAGCTTTATAAAAGAGCAGATTCTTAGCTGTAACCGCTTGCAATTAACTTTTAAAGCGTTATAATATAGGTGGAAATGTACAGAAAGAATAGGTACCTTACCTATTCACAATTATCTCAAAAGGAGGAATGTCCAATGACGCTAGATTGGCTCACTTATACTCGCCACGTGCTCACTTGGTTGCTTTCAACCTTGTTCCTATACACAGTATTTTCTGCCCATTATGTCAATGTCCAGATTGCCATATTGGTTGCCTGCTTCTTTATCCCCTTCTTATTTGAACAGGCCAAGATGAAACAGAAAACAAAGTGGACTCTTAATCTACTCATTACACTCGCTACTGTGATAGGAATCCTATTCACTCAGAAGTTTAGAATTACTTTTACCTATTCTCAAATTACTCATCTCTTAATTTTTGGTATTCTTCTAATTTTTATTGATGCTGTGATTTCACATAGCAACTTGATGAGAAGAGTGGCTAAATAGAATAAAGCACATTAGAAAGCTTTTGATATATACAAGAGCTTAGGCTTATAAAGATAAAACGGGACAAAATCAATCTTGTCCCGTTCTTTTTATGATAGTAGATTCTTAGTTTTGTCCAAGAGCTGCTGCCATTGTTGCTGCAACTTCTGATTCAAAGTCGTTAGCGGCTTTTTCGATACCTTCACCAACTTCAAAGCGAGCGAACTCAACTACTGAAGCATTTACTGATTCAAGGTAAGCTTCAACTGTCTTGCTGTCATCCATGATGTAAACTTGTGCAAGAAGTGTATATGCTTGGTCAACTTTAGTGTTGTCAAGCATGAAGCGATCCATTTTACCTGGGATGATCTTGTCCCAGATCTTTTCTGGTTTACCTTCAGCAGCCAACTCAGCCTTGATGTCTTCTTCAGCTTGAGCAACAACTGCATCAGTCAATTGAGCTTTTGATCCATACTTCAAGTGCGGAAGAGCTGGTTTACCAACCATTGCGCGGCTTTCGTTATCTTGATCAATAGCATGGTTCAATTGTGCTAATTCATCTTTAACAAATTGCTCATCCAATTCTTTGTATGAAAGAACAGTTGGTTTCATCGCAGCGATATGCATAGAAATTTGTTTAGCAAGAGCTTCGTCTCCGCCTTCGATAACGGAGATAACACCGATACGGCCACCATTGTGTTGGTAAGCACCAAAGTGTTGTGCATCTGTTTTTTCGATCAAAGCAAAGCGACGGAATGAGATTTTTTCTCCGATAGTTGCAGTTGCAGATACGTATGCAGCTTCAAGAGTTTCACCTGAAGGCATTGTCAAAGCAAGTGCTTCTTCGTTGTTAGCTGGTTTGCCTTCAGCGATTACTTTCGCAGTTGCATTTACCAAGTCAACAAATTGAGCATTTTTTGCAACGAAGTCAGTTTCAGCGTTTACTTCAACTACTGCTGCAACATTACCGTTAACAAATACACCAGTCAAACCTTCAGCAGCAACACGGTCAGCCTTCTTAGCTGCTTTTGCCATACCTTTTTCGCGAAGCAATTCAATCGCTTTTTCGATGTCACCATCAGTTTCAACTAGGGCTTTCTTAGCGTCCATGACACCAGCACCAGATTTTTCACGCAACTCTTTAACAAGTTTAGCTGTAATTTCTGCCATTTTGTTTCTCCTATATTTTTTAAAAATAGGAGGGCCGGGCTAAGCCCCGCCCTCCTAGGTAATTACTAATTATTTGAATTAAGCGTTGTCGCCTTCTACAACTTCAACGATTTCTTCGATTGAGTCTGCTTGAGTTTCAGTTGCAGCCAATTCAGCTTCTACTGACTCAACACTGTCTTCACCTTGACGACCTTCGATAATAGCGTCAGCCATTTTCGCAGTGATCAATTTAACAGCGCGGATAGCGTCATCGTTAGAAGGAATGATTACATCGATATCGTCTGGATCTGTGTTTGTATCAACCATCGCAACCACTGGGATACCAAGCTTCTTAGCTTCTTTAACAGCGATTTGCTCTTTATGTGGGTCAACTACGTACATTACATCTGGGATGCGTGGCATTTCTTCGATACCACCCAAGAATTTTTCAAGACGTGCACGTTGTTTGTTAAGAAGAGCTACTTCTTTCTTAGGAAGAACTTCGAAAGTTCCGTCTTCTTCCATACGTTTGATTTCTTTCAAACGAGCTACACGTTTTTGGATAGTAGACCAGTTTGTAAGAGTTCCACCCAACCAACGGTGGTTGATGTAGTATTGACCAGCGCGTTCTGCTTCATCTTTTACAGCTTCAGCAGCTTGCTTTTTAGTACCAACAAACAAGATGATTGCATCGTTTGCAGCTGCATCACGGATGAAATCATATGCTTGGTCTGCATATTTTACAGTTTGTTGCAAGTCAATAACGTGGATACCGTTACGCTCTGTGAAGATGTACTTAGCCATCTTAGGGTTCCAGCGACGAGTTTGGTGACCAAAGTGAACACCAGCCTCAAGAAGTTGTTTCATTGAAATTACTGCCATGAGTAAATTCTCCTTTTTGTTTTTTTCCTCTTTTAGATTTCAGCTCGCAGGACAACCCAAGGGCAACAGTCCCACAATTCATCTAAAATGAGTATTTTGCCATTTGCACGGCATCTATTATGATAACAGAATTTCAAGGATTTGACAAGCTCTTTTGCTTTATTTTTCCTCGAAAACCTTGATTTTATCAGCATTTATTTTTCTAGTTTTCAGTATTATTTCATTTTCTTAGAATCAAGTGTATTGACGAAAGTCCTTTTTTAAGGTAAAATAGTAAAGGTTAAGGCGGTATAGCCAAGTGGTAAGGCACGGCTCTGCAAAAGCTTGATCGTCGGTTCAAATCCGTCTACCGCCTTATATAACCTGATTTATCAGGAAGCATCTGAACACAAAGCTCGTAAGATCGGGCTTTTTTCTTTCCCTTTAATGCTAAGATTTTGAGTCTAACTATTACGTTAGGATTCAAAAAGAGGCTGAGATATTATCTCAGCCTCTTTTCTATTTAACATTTGCTGGTCCCTGTTTTTAGAAAAGCAACGGGAGATTAAGCACAAATGCCTTATATTTTTTCAACCTAATTCTTAGTGTTTTTTACGACGGAAGTTAAAGAAGGCCGTTACACTTGCAAGAACAAGTCCTAATAGAGCCACAAGGCCATTTGCATGTTCACCAGTGTTTGGAAGGTTCTTCTTCTCTTCTGCGTTTCTATTTACTCTAGAGTATTGAGGTTGTTGTGGACGGTCTGTTTGACCTGATTGACTACTTGTAGCAGCATCTGATCCTGGTTTCGCTTGATCTTTAGGATCTTGAACTTTACCAGTTGAATCCTTTTGACCTTGTCCTTTAGAATCTTGAGCTTTGTCTGATGGATCTTTTTGATCTTGACTAGCATTTGATTGGCTGCTACCAGATTCCTTAGTACCAATTTCAACTACTTGAGTGATTGGTGTTTTCGTAATCTGTTCGTCTCTGACAACTCGGCTTGTTTCAACACCATTTGTCTTAGTAATTGTGTAGACAACAGTCTTTTCACCATCAACACCAGCAATCTTGATCCGTTTGTTCCTTTTGGAAGATCTGGATTGCTTAAAGTGATAGTGCCATGGTAAATAACTTGAGTTTCAGTCACGTTTTCAGTTGTAACAACTGGAGCAGTAGCTTTCTTAGTACCTACTTCAACAACTTCATCAACTGCTGGAGTTGTGATAGTGTTGGATTTCTCTACACGACCTGTTTCAACACCGTCTGCGTAGGTTACTGTGTAAACAATGGTACGAACACCCTTCTTACCTGAAGTTGTCACATTGCGGACACCTTCTGGAAGGGCTGGATTTGGAACTTCTTTGACTTGGAAGTCTACTTCTTCAGTCTTAGTTTCTTCCTTAGTGGTAATGACTGGACCAGTACCTTCTTCGATGACTTCGTCAACTGCTGGTTTTGTCACGGTTTCTGACTTCTTAACCTTGCTAACTTCTTGGCCATCAGCTTTCGTAACAGTATAAGTTACTTCCTTCTCTCCATCTACACCTTGAACTTTTACGTTTCTTGTGCCTTTTGGTAAAGCTGGATTTTGCACTGTAGAGCTACCATGTTTGATAACTTCTTTTTCTACTACTTCTTCAGTTGTAGTAACTACGCCTTTCTTAGTACCTACTTCAACGACTTCATCAACTGCTGGAGTTGTGATTTCGTTTGATTTCACTACACGACCTGTTTCTTTGCCGTCAGTGTAGGTTACTGTCTCAACGATTGTACGAACACCTTTTTTACCTGGAGTTGTTACATTGCGGACACCTTCTGGAAGGGCTGGATTTGGAACTTCTTTGACTTGGAAATCTACTTCTTCTGTCTTAGTTTCTTCCTTAGTGGTAACAACTGGAGCTTTCTTAGTTCCTACTTCAACAACTTCATCAACTGCTGGAGTTGTGATTTCGTTTGATTTCACTACACGGCCTGTTTCTTTGCCGTCAGTGTAGGTTACTGTCTCAACGATTGTACGAACACCTTTTTTACCTGGAGTTGTTACATTGCGGACACCTTCTGGAAGGGCTGGATTTGGAACTTCTTTGACTTGGAAATCTACTTCTTCTGTCTTAGTTTCTTCCTTAGTGGTAACAACTGGAGCTTTCTTAGTTCCTACTTCAACAACTTCATCAACTGCTGGAGTTGTGATGGTGTTGGATTTCACTACACGACCTGTTTCCTTGCCGTCAGTGTAAGTAACCGTCTCAACGATTGTACGAACACCTTTTTTACCTGGAGTTGTTACATTGCGGACACCTTCTGGAAGGGCTGGATTTGGAACTTCTTTGACTTGGAAGTCTACTTCTTCTGTCTTAGTTTCTTCCTTAGTGGTGATGACTGCGCCAGTACCTTCTTCGATGACTTCATCTACAGCTGGTTTAATAACTGTTTCAGACTTTTTCACACGGCCTGTTTCCTTGCCGTCTGTATAAGTGATTGTGTAGACAACTTCCTTTTCACCATTGACACCTTGAACTTTTGTTTTTCTTGTGCCTTTTGGTAAAGCTGAATTTTGCTCAGTTGAAGATCCGTAAAGGATTGGTTCTTTGACTGTAAGGTCCTGTGTTGTAATCTTTGGCTGTGGTTGCGGATCTGGTTGAGGTTGCGGTTGTGGATCTGGTTGAGGTTTTGGTGATTCACCATTTAGAAGGGCTTGAGCTTTTGCTTTTAAAGCTTGGTAACGAGCTTCGTACTTGGCAAAGCCTTTCTTTCCTTCTTCACTCTTGATCGCATTAACTGCAGTAGTATGGTACCCTTCTGCATCTTCCAAAGCATACTGCAAACTTTCCTTAGTATCTGAATCATCTGGATTGAATTCATTGATTGCTTTTTCAAATTCATCCATTTGATTTTTAAAGTTCGTTGCTGCTTGAGCTTCTGCTGCATCTGGAATTTCCTCATCCTCTCCAGGCTGTTCCTCTGCATAGACAGTAGGGACATGTGTCAGCTCAGGATATTTATAAACGGCTACTGCTCCCAAAGCATTAACAGCTAGCACTGAGATTCCTAACTTAATTAACTTTTTTCTATCCATAATGATTTTCCTTTAATCTTTTTCCTAATAATACGATAGTAACCAGAAGAGCATAGCTCTCCTGGACTATCTTACATTAATGCTTTGGTTTTCTTCTCAAAAGAAGTCCCATCAGCACAAGGATCATTCCGATAATCACCTCATTTACCATAGTAGCAGAAGTACCTGTTTTTGGCAAGATATTCTTAGGTTTTTCTGGCTCTGGTGTTGGTGCCGGTGGCAAGTCACCCTTAGGCGCTGGTGGCGTATCAGGTGTAGTTGGTGGCGGCGTACCCGGTGTTGTCGGTGGTGTATGTGGTGGTGTTGTCGGCGGTGTATTTGGCTCTGGCGGATAAACGTTTACTGTATTCGTTACTTTCGGTTTATCGTTGAAGGTTACAGTAGCCTTATTCGGAATCTTCGTCTCATTATTCTCTTTATTCAAGTAGCTAGACAAGTCTGCTCCGTCTTTAATAGATGAATAGATGATGACGCGGAAGGTGCTACCCTTCAAGGCTTCCAAAACAGCCTTATCAGTAACTTCTACGGTAACTTTCTGACCTTCTACAGTTACTTTGGCGATTTTCGCAAGAGCTTCATCCGTGATCTCACCCTTGTCATTCACTGTTGTGAATGCTTCGAGAGCTTTTTCGAGTTTCTCTTTGCTCTCTTTCAGTTGTTCAAGGTTCTTATTCAGCTTATCTTGTTCAACTTTTTGTTCTTCAGGTGTTGCGAGGTTACCAGCTTTCGCACCATCTGCTTTCAGTTGTTCCAATTCAGCTTGTGCTGCTTTGAGGCTTTCTTCAAGGGCTGCGACTTCAGCGTTGTTGTCTGCTGGAGCAGGTGTCGCTGTGGCATCGCCTGCGTCAGAATCTGAAGATGGAGCTGGTGTTGCAGGTGTCGCTACAGCTTTTTCCTTGGCCGCTGCCAATTGTGCTGTTAGCTCTTCTACCTTCTTCTCAGCTTCTGCCAGTTTCTTAGCGAAAGTACCATTTGTCTCTTTGCCTTCGAGCTCTTTCAGGTCGCTTTCTGCTTTTTCAATCTTAGCAGTTATCTTCGCAATGGCTTCTGCGACTTTATTTTCCTCAACCTTAACAGCTACACGGTCTACCTTCAGAACTTTTTCAAGTTCATCTGTTACCGTAAAGCTATTCAATTCAGTCTTCACATCACGGCCTTGAGCGTCTTTGATAGGGTTGCCTGATTCATCAACTGGATCAGTTGGCACCTTCGCTGTCACATCAAAGCGGAAGCCTTCCTTGAGTTCTTTCAGACGGTAAGCAGTTGATGGGTTAGATCCATCAGCTGGACCTACTGTCTTAGCTGGTTCGTTTGGTTTTGGTTCCTCAGGTTTTTCTGGGTCCCGTGGACGAACGGTTACTGGGTTAGATTCTTTTGTGCCGTTCTTGCCATTGCTATCCTTGAAGGCAATTGTTGCCTTGTTTGGAACAGTTTGGTTTTCGTAAGCTGATAAGTCACTATCTGCTTTCAGCTTAGCTGGAATGTAAAGTTGGATTTCTTTATAGCCACTGATACGAGCGAAGTCTTTCACTGTTACAGTAACTGTATTGCCTTCCACTTTTGTTTCCACAGCGTCTGTTGCATAACCATCCACGTAAGCTACAGGAGTTCCTGTGATTTCAAGAACTGGTTCCAAAGTATCCGTAACGGTGAACTCTTTGTAGAGGCGGATATCTTTTGGAATTTGTGTGTTGACATTGTACATGTAAGGAACATCACGGTCAACATCTAAGTGATCCAATGTACGGTTAATCTTCTTCGTAACCTCTGGTCCAGGTTGTTTTGGAACTTCGACCGTAACTGGCTTAGTTTCTTTCTTGCTTGCTGGATTATTGTTAATCAAGTAAGAAGCTGTATTTGGTACAGAGTAGCTATTAGCTGTTTCATATGGAGTTAAGTCTGCATCCGCTTTAATCTTCGCTTTGAAGGTTACTTGGACTTTCTTACCACCATTTGCTTTGACAGTCTCTTCTGGGAAGGTTACTTCCAGAGTTTGACCGTTTTTCGCTACAGCTGCGTCTGCTTTCTTACCACCAAGAGTGACTTGGACATCACCGGCAAATTCAAGAACGTCTTTCAATTCATCGGTAACTGTAAAGCCTGTCGCATCTTGAGGCATAGTTGTATGGATGTTGTATGTGAATTCTTCTGTTCGATCTGCAATTGTTTCAGAAGGTTTTGAATTCACATCTTTCAATCGGTGGCTGTTCTGGAGATGGAGGAGTGACAGGTACTACGTTAGAGTCCTTCGTTACAGCTGGTTTGTTAGGGAAGCCAACTGTGTAAGAAGCCTTATTCGGTACTTCTGCCTTGTCTGCTTTCATGTAAGCTGACAAGTTTGCACCCTCTCTGATCTTAGCCTTGAAGTTGAGGACAACTTCTTTACCACCGTTTGCTTTCACCTGATCTTCTGTCAGGGTCAACTTGATGGTTTGACCGTCTGTTGTAATCTGGTCTGCCTTCAAGTCTTCACCTGCTAGAGTCGCAGATGATTCACCCGCAAACTCAAGAACATCTTCCAGCTTATCGCTGATAGAGAAGGCTGTCGCATCTTGCGGTACAGTAGTCTTCACAGTGTAAGTGAAGACATCGTCACGGTTAGCTAATGTTTCAGCTTCTTTACCGTTTACTTCCTTCTTCAGTTCTGGTTCAGTTGGGGTTGGTGGAATGACTGGAACTGGTTTAGAACTTTGTTCTGTTCCTGGGTCATTGTTAAAGTTGTATTTAGCGGTGTTGTAAATCCGTGTCGTACCATCTTTTTCGATATAGTCTGACAGGTTCGCTCCCGCCTTGATCTTAGCCTTGAAGCTGACATGAACTGCTTTGCCTCCTAGGGCTTTCGCTTCATCTTCTGTCAGTTTGACTGTGATCTTCTGACCTTTAATTGTAATGTGGCTGGCATCTAGTGGTTGACCATCTACCGTTGCGCTTGCTTGGCCATTTTCACCTGAGAATTCTAAGACTTTCTCAATCGTATCGTAGACTGCGAAGCCTGTAACATCAAGCGGCACAGTTGTGTCGATTGTGTAGGTGAATTCTTCATCACGAGCTCCCAAGTTAGCTGATTCAGCCTCATTGACCTTCTTCTCAATCGGAGGATTTTCCGGACTTGGAGGAGTCACTGGGACTTCATTAGAATCCTTAGTTACGCCTGGGTTGTTCGGGAAGTCCACTCGGTAGCTTGCCTTATTCGGAATTCTAGTCTTACCATCTTTAATGTAGCCAGATAGGTTGACACCTTGGCGGATCTTAGCTGTGAAGGTTAGGTTCACATCTTTACCACCATTGTTCTTGACTTGTTCTTCGGTTAGATTCACAGTAATGGTTTGACCATTAATTGAGATACGATCGGCATCAAGAGCTTGGCCATTTAGGCTAGCAGTCGCACGACCTGTTCCATCTGCAAATTCAAGAACGTCTTTCAGCTCATCATTGATAGAGAAGGCTGTTGCATCAAACGGTACTTTCGTATTGATGTGGTAAGTGAACTCATCGTTACGGTTAGCCAGTGTTTCCTCTTCCTTACCATTGACATCCTTCTTAATTTCAGGTTCTTCTGGAGTTGGAGGAGTTACTGGTACTCTGTTTGAATCCTTATGGATTTCTGGACGATTTGGGAAGCCTGCTGTGTAAGAAGCTGTATTCGGGATGCTAGTCTTACCTTTCAATGTAGTCAGACAAGTTTGCACCTTCACGAATCTTAGCCTTGAAGGTCAAGGTTACTTCCTTACCACCATTTGCTTTCACTTCGTCTTCTGTCAGAGCCATAGAGATTGTTTGGTCTGCAACGTTGATACGGTTGGCATCAATTTCTTGGCCATCGAGAGTCGCTGTTGCTTGACCTTTCTCACCTGAGAATTCTAATACTGGTACAAGAGTATCTGATACTGAGAAGGCTGTCGCATCTTGAGGTACAGAAGTTGTTACTTTATAAGTAAACTCTTCATAACGTTCTTTCAGCGTTGCTTCTGGCTGACCATTCACTTCTTTCTTAATACCAGGTTCTTCTGGACTTGGTGGAATCACTGGAACTGGTTCTGTGCTCTTTTCTGTCTTAGGATCATCGTTGATGATGTATTTAGCAATGTTAGGAATCCGAGTTACGCCGTCTGCTTCAATGTAGCCTGCCAGGCTGACATTCTTACGAATTTTAGCCTTGAAGCTTACATGAACAGCTTTATTGCCGTATTTCTTCACTTGATCCTTCGTCAGAGTCACTGTCAGAACTTGTTTATCTACAGTGATTTGTGAATCTTCGATCACATCTTTGTCACCATCTACTGTGACTTCTGCTTGGCCTTTCTTACCTGAGAATTCAAGAACGTCTTTCAATTCGTCGGTAATCTTGAAGCCAGTCGCATCGACAGGTACTTTCGTATCGATGGTGTAAGTGAATTCTTCATCACGGCTGTCCAGAGTTGCGGATGGCTTGTTATTAACCTTCTTCTCAACTGGTGGATTTTCTGGTGATGGAGGAGTCACTGGGACGATGTTTGAATCTTTCTCAACTTTTGGACGGTGTGGGAAGTTAGCCACATAAGACGCTTTGTTTGGTACACGCGTTACACCGTCTGCTTCGATGTAGTCTGCTAGGTTAGCACCTTCACGAATCTTAGCTTTAAAGTTGAGGACAACTTCTTTACCACCGTTTGCTTTGACTTGTTCTTCAGTCAACTCAGCACTGATGGTTTGGTCTTTCAACTTGATTTGTTTTGCACCCAGCTTTTCACCATTGAGTGTGAGAGATGCTTCTGCATCTTCGCCAGCAAATTCAAGTACTGGAACTAAACTATCGCTGATAGAGAAGGCTGTCGCATCTTGCGGTACAGTTGTCTTCACAGTGTAAGTGAAGACATCGTCACGGTTAGCTAATGTTTCAGCTTCTTTACCGTTTACTTCCTTCTTCAGTTCTGGTTCAGTTGGGGTTGGTGGAATGACTGGAACTGGTTTAGAACTTTGTTCTGTTCCTGGGTCATTGTTAAAGTTGTATTTAGCGGTGTTGTAAATCCGTGTCGTACCATCTTTTTCGATGTAGTCTGACAGGTTCGCTCCCGCTTTGATCTTAGCCTTGAAGCTGACATGAACCGCTTTGCCTCCTAGGGCTTTCGCTTCGTCTTCTGTCAGTTTGACTGTGATCTTCTGACCTTTAATTGTAATGTGGCTGGCATCTAATGGTTGACCATCTACCGTTGCGCTTGCTTGAGCATTTTCACCTGAGAATTCTAGGACTTTCTCAATCGTATCGTAGACTGCGAAGCCTGTAACATCAAGCGGCACAGTTGTGTCGATTGTGTAAGTGAATTCTTCATCACGAGCTCCTAAGTTCGCTGACTCAGCCTCATTGACCTTCTTCTCAATCGGTGGATTTCCGGACTTGGAGGAGTCACTGGGACAATATTTGAATCTTTATGGAAGTTAGGATCGTTAGGGAAGGCAGCGTTATAAGACGCTTGGTTATTGATGACTGTCTTACCTTTTTCAATGTAGCCTGATAGGTTGGCACCTTGGCGGATTTTAGCCTTGAAGGTCAGAACAACTTCTTTACCGCCATTGTTCTTGACTTGATCTTCTGTCAAAGTCAAGGTGATCTTTTGATCAGCGATAGAGATACGGTCTGCTTCTAAAGCTTCTCCATTAAGAGTAGCACTTCCAGCATCCGCAAACTCTAGAACATCCTTAATAGTGTCATCGATAGAGAAGGCTGTTGCATCAAACGGTACTTTTGTCTTCACTTTATAAGTAAAGATTTCGTCACGGTTAGCAAGAGTCGCTTCTTTTGCATCATTAACAGTCTTTTCAATCTCTGGTTTTTCAGGACTTGGAGGAGTCACTGGAACAATATTTGAATCTTTATGAACTCCAGGATTATCCGGTAAATCTACATTATAAGAAGCTTGGTTATTGATAACAACTTTATCACCAACGACGTAGGCAGCTAGGTTCGCATTTGGACGAATCTTAGCCTTGAAGGTTAACTTAATTTCCTTATCTGCATTGGCTTTCAGTTCTTCTTGGTTCAGTGTAACTGTGATTGTTTGGCCATTGATCGCGATATGATCATCTGACAGTTTCTTACCATCTACAGTCGCTTCTGCCTGACCTTTCTCACCTGAGAAGTCCAAAACATCTTTCAGAGTATCAGTGATGTTGAAGGCTGTTGCCTCATAAGGAATCTTGGTCTTCACATGATAAGTGAATTCTTCATCACGTGCTTCCAAGGTTGCTTCTGCCTTATCATTGACATCTTTTTCAATTGGTGGTTGTTCTGGAGATGGAGGAGTTACTGGTACTTCATTGGAATCCTTATGGAACTTAGGATTATGATCGATGTCATAAGAAGCCTTGTTCGGAATACGGATGCCTTGACCAGGAACTAGGTAATCCAGAAGGTTTGCTCCTTCACGGATTTTAGCTTTGAAGGTTACTTCGATAGACTTACCAGCATTAGCTTTCACTGCTTTTTCTGCAAAGGCCACTGTCAAGGTATTCTTATCAGTAGAAATAGTAGCTTGATCATTGGCAGCCTTGCCGTCAATTTTCACTTCAACATCGCCCTTGTTGCCAGCGAATTCAAGAACGGACTTCAGTTCATCTGTTACGGTGAATTCAGTCGCATTTGTTGGCATCGCTGTATCCAGACTATAAGTGAATTCTTCAAGACGGGTTTGCAGATTGTAACTGTCTGCACCGTTAACCTTCTTCTCAATTTCTGGAGTGTTTGGTGGTGGCGGTGTAACAGTAACTGGGTTAGAGAATTTCTCTGTTTCTGGATTGTCATTGACCACAAAGCTAGCTTTGTTTGGAATCACTGCTTTATCTCCATTTGGATACTTAGCAACTAATTGGTCAACTGTGTAGCCAGATTTAATCTTAGCATCGAAGGCTACTTGAACAGCCTTGCCTGCATATTTCTTGACTTGATCCTTATCGAAGGTAACTGTCAGTTTTTGGCCTTTCTTCGCAACCGTCACATCTGTCACAGCTTGACCATCAATCGTTACAGTCGCATCTCCATCAAATGTCAAGACTTCTTCCAAGGTATCAGAAAGTACAAACTTATCTGCTACAGTTGGAACTTTTGAATCCACTGTATATTTGAAGGTGCTTGTTAAGCTTGCCAAGTCTTCTTGATCCTTACCATTTACTTTCTTCGTAATTGGTGGAGGAGTCACTTTAACTGGCTCTGTTTCTTTTTCCTTAGACTCGTTATTCTTATTAGTATAAGTAATCTTAGCCGTGTTTGGAATTTCTGGAAGAACAGATTCTTTCTTCACTTTAGCGTGGATGACCAACTCGATTTCTTTATTCGCAAGAGCACTTGCTTTGGCAAAGTCCTTCATCGTTGCTGTAACAGTATTTCCTGAAACAGTAATATCGAAGAATTTCTTGGCTTCTTCAGAAATGCTTGGTTCTGGGTTCACCACTCCAAGATTTTCATCTAGAGTATCGGTGATGACAAATGATTTGTATGTATCAATATCATTTGGCAAAGTAGTCTTAATATTGTAGGTGAAATCTGTTTCAGCAGCAATCGTCGCATTATCTTGATCACCGTTAATCTTCTTAGAAACATTTGGTTCTGTTGGTGGAGTCACCGTTACAGGAATTGTTTCTTTTTCACCTTTATGGTCGTTTTTATCCTTAAAGCTAAATGTCGCTTTGTTTGGAATGTTAGAACGAGTGACACCGTCATTAATTTTCGCTGGGATAACCAGTTCAATTTCTTGACCAGCTAGGGCACTTGCTCCGGCAAAGTTTTTCATTGTTGCCGTTACTTTTTGTCCACTGACAGTCACGTCAAAGAAGTCTGCAGCAGGACCGCTGATAACTGGTTTGTCTGCACCTTCATTAATAACGCTTAACTCATCTTCCAAAGTATCGGTAATCACAAATTCTTTGTAGGATGTGATATCACTTGGAAGTGTAGTCTTAACATTGTACTTGTATGGCTGACCAGTTGCAATATCCAAGTGATCCAAGTTTTCATTGATCTTCTTAGTTACTGGTGGAGGAGTCACCGTTACTGGATTTGACTCAACTTCCTTAGCCACATTGTTTTCATTAGTAAATGAAATCTTAGCCTTGTTTTCAATAGTCTTACCTGTCACACCAGCTTTAACTTTTGCTGGAATAGTCAGTTCGACGAATGAATATTTAGCGAGTTCTGCGAACTTACCTTCTTTAACTGTTGCAGTAACAGTTTGACCATTTGTTTGGATTTCAAAGACGTCTGCCAATGGACCGCTGATGCTTGCTTGTCCATCAAATTCGAGATCGGCATCCAGCTTATCACTAATGACAAATTTCTTGTAGCCTGCTACATCACTTGGCACAGCTGTTGTGATGTTGTAAGTGTATGGTTGACCATCGAAGGTTACCAGACTATCCAAGGTGTTGTTAATCTTCTTAGAAACAGTTGGTTCTTTTGGTTTAGGTGGAGTAACCGTTACTTCTTTCGAAGTTTTCTTCTTATCATTTAGAATAACATCAGCTGTATTCGGAATGTTTACCGCACCATTCTTCTTATATTTAGAAAGGTCAGCTCCCGGACGAATCTTAGCCTTGAAGATCAGTTCGATTTCCTGTACTTCGCTTCCACCACGACGAGAGATCAAACGGTTCAACGAAGTTAATTGAGTCTTATCTAGTGTAATCTCTATTGTTTGACCATTGATTGAAATCGCTTTGGTCAAAGCATTGTAAGACTTGCCTGCTACTGTTACTTTAGCTGAATTTGGTACAATTTCAAGTTCATCTACAACTGTATCTGTCAAGGTGAACTTGTCAGCAATACCTGGCCATGGGGCAGTTACCTTATATTCAAACTCTTCGCCATCTGCTTGTAGACCTTCGTGTTCTTTTTCGTTAACCTTCTTGTCTACTTCTGTATCAAGTGGTGGTTTAACATAAATTGGGTTTGAACGACGAATCGTACTTGCCTTGTCTTTTGTCTTGGCATGGGCATCTTGGTTTGGTGAATCATCTTCTCCATTCCACATGATGTTACCTTGGTTAACTAAACCGTAACCATTGTTATTTTGTAAGATTGCCAAGTAAGCCTTGCTGGCTTGGTTCTTACGGTACTCTTCTTTCAGGCGGACTGTCATTTTCAGTTTCGCCTTCTTCATGATCAGGTAATTATAATCCTTACCTTGCGCTGGAACGTCTGCTACAACGACGCTTTGTGAGTTTCCTCCAGCATCTTGTTGTGTTACCACACGAGTCGGCCAGCTTTGTCCATCTGGACCTTGAGCAGAATGACTCACCACTTCCAAGCGGTAGTCAATTGGGTCTGTCAACATAACGTTCTTTTCAAATTCGTAAGGAACGTTATTGAAGTTGTAGTCGACAGTGTAAGTGAACTCTTCGTCTTTCTTGCTTAGTTGTGCAGAATAAGATGGTTTCTTAGTCAACTCTAACGGATCCGGAATGACACCAATATCGTTGCTAGCATCCGCATCTTTCACTGTCTTCGTTGCACTTGGATAACAGTATTCCAGTTTTTGAACTTCTACTGTTTGGTTCCGACCACCGATTTGACGTGTTTCGAAGTCACCTGCTTTAAATTTACCAGTCAATTCTGGAACTGTGATTTCTTCCTTCTCTGGAACATAATTCTCAGGAGGGTCTACTTCGCTATCTTCATCTGTCTCAGGTGCGCGAGCTTCCTTACTCAAGTCGTAGTCAAAGCTGTTTTTACCTGGATTGAAGACACTATCTGGAACAGAGATTTTAACCTTGTTACCAGTCTGTGTGATTGTACCACGGATTTCCTTGCTAGGGTCTGTTACTTTCGGAACAATCTTCTTACCATTGATTCGGATAGCATCTACCTTGTAGCCTTCGGTGATATCAAACTCACCAGTGATATCATCTTTAACTAAAGCAGCCGCTACTGATTCCAAAATCTTTTGCGAGAATACATCAATGTTATTTTGCTCATTAACATAGAAGGAAACATTCTTGCCGTTTACAACCTTGTCTGGTGAAGCCATGGATTGAAGTGCGTCGTGGAAGATGGCTTGCACTGAACGGTTGTCCCCAATGTTTATTGTATTACCGAAACCATTTAGATAAGCTGGACCATATTGATAGTATTTCTCCGTGAAGTTATCAACACGTTCCCAGAAACCTACAACCACCGAACCTTCTGAACCAACCGCCGCTTTCAGCTGATTACCAGCCGCTTTCAATTCATTGGCACGACCAGTAATATCTTGAGCTGCTTCTGGATAGCTATCCACTCCCCAAGCTTTTTGAATAGCATCTGTTCTCGTCCAGCTCTTATCCATAACGACTGTGTTAGTCCCTGGCAGACGATAACCATTGGCTACCCCATCCGTTACTAGGAGGAAGACCGTCTTACGACCGTTTTCCATATTCCCTTTGACACGGTTGTACTGAGCGATTGTATCATCAATCGCAGGAACAGTTGGGGTACCACCATCGACAGCGATATTATCAATAAAGTTATGAACTTTATTTTGATCGCTTGTTAAGCCACTATTTCCATAGGTATAGTTTTTACCAGTTGAATTCGCATCAGTATATACATTCGCAGGGTTACCACTAAAATCATTGTTTTCAAAGTAACGCACCTGATCCAAACCTTGGTAAGAAGCTACGAAAACGCGGTCAGTTGTCCGAGGGTCGTCAGTCTTAACTAGATGAGGATCGTTCTCATCGTATTGTTCTGGACTAACATATGTTGTCAAACGTTTAAGAGCACGTTTTACACTTGGAATAGTTGTTCGGAATGAACCACTGGCATCCTGCAGGATAACCAAGTCAATTGGTTTCCGCGGAACTGTCCAGTCCGTTGCGTCCGTTTTTCAATCTTACGATAACACCCATTTTGTGTGATCGTTGTATGCTCATCAATCCGTCTTGTCTCAATATTCAGAGGATCATCAGCTCGAACAACTGAAGTCCCTAGATTCAAGACGCTGGATGGCATTGACATCAACAGGACGGTAAATAGTATTAAAACCTTTTTCAAAAAATCTTTCATGCTATTTTAAAGCCTATATAATAGTAGAAACTTTTATACAAGCTCTCCCTTCTCTTTCTTTTATTTAAATCTCTTCTAGCTGTTTTTCAAGCGCTGCTTCATCGTGAAAGTCTGTCATTACTTTCTTTACCTTTTGATTCTTATCGACTAGATAAATCGTGGGGATTGATTGAACATGGAGGATATCCGCCGCTCGCTCATCTGTGTCATAGTAATATGGGAAAGTATAATCTTTTTCACTGATATACTGATCCGCTCTTTCTTTCGTTTCTCTTTTGGAATCAAGCATATCCAACATAACAAAATGAATTCTACCTTTATACTTTTCATATACTTTTTGAATCTCTGGTAACTGTTTTTGACAATCTGGACACCAGCTAGCCCACTCTACTACCAGCATGGGTTTACTATAAAACTCTGTACTCTTCTTTTGATACCCTGCTTGGTCTACCATTTCAAACTCTGGCAACTGCTGTCCTGTCAGCTCATGTACTACAGCTGAACTACCATCCTTTTGTGTCGATCCTTTGTTATGCCTGTTAGGACCAGCAATGTAAAACAAAGCAAAGACCGCTACCAGAATGACTCCAACAGTCAAAAAGGGTAGCCACCACTTTTCCTTTAACATATTCCCTCCTAGTTAGATTCCGTCTCTATCAAATTTTGACATAAGAGCAAGCACTGTACAAATATCGATCTTTTCTTGCTAAAAAAACCATGAAAAAAGCCGTCATATACAATGCGCCAATTATATGGTTATTATACCAGTTTTTTTTGAGCATAACAAGCATTTTGTCTAAAATTTATGCAAAATACTTTGAAAGATGACACTATTTATTAAAAGGAAAACGATTGCCTAAAAACTTAAAATTATCAGAATTTTTAAGTCGTTTTTCTTTCCTTTTTTGGACCTATATTCAGACCAGTCAAAGGCTATTTTTTAGCCTTTGTCACAAAAAAACACAACTGGAATACAAAAAAAGCAGATAGTGATCTGCTTTTGGTTTCTCTTATAATTCTGCGATTTGATTCAGGTTTACTTCTGCAATGGTGTCATTTCCAAACATAGAAATAACCATCTTAACTTTATTATTGTCAATCTCAGTAATTTTTCCTGTATAATCTGTAAAGGCTCCGTCAATAATCCGAACGGTATCACCAACCTTGACATGAATGTCAAATTCTTGCACAGTTTGTCCCATAGAGATCAAAATGTTGCGGATTTCTTCTTCCAAGAGTGGAGTCGGTTTAGAGCGGTTTCCGTGAGAGCCGACAAAACCTGTTACATTAGGAGTGTTCCGAACAACAAACCAAGCCTCATCGGTCATGACCATTTCAACCAAAACATAACCAGGGAAGCGATTCTCTTCGATTTCCTTGGTCTTGCCATTTTTCTCTACTTGAACCGTCTGAGTAGGGATTTCCACGCGCAAGATATTCTCCAGCATGTTATAAGTCTGAGCCCGTTGCAAGAGATTTTCTTTTACCTTGTTTTCATATCCAGAGTAGGTCTGCAGTACAAACCAGCCTTTATCAAAACTATCCATTTTATTTCCTTTCTTTTTTAGCAATTCTTAGTTTACAAAATCATAAACTAAAACACTATAAAAAAGCCTAATGGCTTTTTCCGTTTTCTCTAGCTTTATTATATCATAAAAATAGGGAATGCCAAGAAGTTTACTGACAATTTTATCAAAAAAGACTGGGAAATTTCCCAGTCTCTAATCGACTTAAAAGAGATTCAACAAACGAAGCAGTCCGTGAGATACCAATAAGTCAAATAAATAGATAACCACAACAAAGAAGGCTGTATATTCCATAATCGAAATAAAATCAATCCAGCTTTGCTTGCCTGTCGGCCATGTTGTATCTTTTAAAACTGTAAAAGTGTCCTTAAGAAATTTCACAACTCTCTCCTATCTTGTTTCTTTATGAATAGTGTATTTATTACAATGTTTACAAAACTTATTTACTTCTAGACGTTTTGGTTTTGGCGTACTACTCAGTTTTATTGAGTAATTTCTCGATCCACAAACCGTACACGCCAGACTTGCTTTTTTTAATGCCATAACGCCTCCATCTTTCCAATTATAGCAGGATTTTTTTCTTTTGACAAGGTCTGGACGTCAATCCTTTGAAGCTTTTTTCATTCATCTAACGAACAGCTATTATTTTCGCTGGTGATTTGGTAAAATAGATGTCATAAAGGAGAAGAAAACGTGAAAACTGATCATTTAAAAGAAAGTAATAATATTGAAGACCGTCGCAATGAAGGGGGATCGGCTAGCTACGGATCAGGCAATGCTCGACTGGGAAACGGAATATTGCGAATCCTGTTAGCACCTGGCAGTTTTAAAAGCAAGCTTGTCCTAATACTACTCTTACTTTTCTTAGGGGGTGGTGCTGGTTTATCTGGCATATTTGACACAGGGACTTCTCACCACTATGAGTCCACCCAAGTTTCCCAGCAAAGCCATACTCAGGTCAATGACAAAGATGCCCAATTTGTCAGCAAGGTCTTAGGGACTACAGAAGTTTTTTGGACTCAAACCTTTGAAAAAGAAGGAAGAACCTATTATAAGCCAAAACTGGTCTTCTATACTGGTCAAACCAGGACTGGTTGTGGGGTCGGCCAGGCCTCTGCTGGACCTTTTTACTGTCCTAACGACCAAAAAATTTACCTGGATATTCGCTTCTACCAAGAGCTGACTACTAAGTATCGGGCAAGTGGTGACTTTGCCATGGCTTATGTTATCGCGCACGAAGTTGGACACCACATCCAAAACCAACTAGGGACACTTCAATCCTACCAGCAAATGGTGAGAGGAAAGTCAGAAAAGGAGAAGAATGCTCTAAATGTTCGTTTGGAACTTCAGGCGGACTACTACGCTGGGGTCTGGGCTCGTTATATTGAACAAGAAAACTTACTAGATGTTGGCGATATTGAGGAAGCACTTAATGCAGCCCATGCAGTTGGAGACGACACTTTGCAAGAACAGGCCTATGGCTATTCTGTGCCTGATAGCTTTACACACGGAAGTGCGGAGCAACGTATGCGTTGGTTCAAACGTGGTTACCAATACGGCGATTTTGAACACGGTGACACCTTCAATGTACCTGAAAAAGACCTTTAGGAAAATCCTAAAGGTCTTTTTATCTGATTGATTTACTGTGACATATGCTTCTTGATTGATAAACCCAGGCTGGAGCCTCAAGAGATAGACTTCTATAAATAATCCATCTATTGAGATAAGAAACTTACCAACCAAACCAGCTCTTGACTGTATCCCAAGCATTCTTAGCTTTACCTGGAATATCTGCCTCTTCGATAGCATTTTTAGCCTGATCGACTATTTCTTTTGCCTTGTCCTGTACATCCTGTAAGAAATCATTGCCACCTTGATTCTCGGTATTTCCAGTGCCATAGGTGTCTACCGGAGCAATACCATTTTGAGCATAGGTATTCTTTTCAGAGAATTTGGTTCCTTCCGTGTATGGCAGGACGCTATTGGCTACATTTCGGAAAATCACAGAAGCCTCGTTAGCACTGGTTCCTGTCAGGTAGTGGTTTTCATCTGTCTTTGGAAATCCTAGCCACTGACTGATAACAACATCAGGTGTGTAGCCGATGACCCACTGGTCTCCAGATAAGTCAGGGTTGAAGTCTGTCTCAGTTGTCCCTGTCTTACCTGCCATCGTATAATTATATGGCGCTGCGTAGATACCCGTTCCGTTTGAGAAGGTCCCTAACATCATACTGGTCATTTTTTTCGCAGTCGACTGATTGAGCACTCGAGTGGAGCTAGACTTGTGGGTCTTAACGATTTGACCACTAGCGTTTTCAATCTTAGTGATCAAGTGGGCATCATGCATGACACCATCATTCGCAAAAGCGGAGTAGGCCTGAGCCATTTGGAGAGGATTGGTATTCACACCTGCTCCCAATGCTACACTGAGATTTTGCTCAACCTTTTTCATATTCAAGCCAAACTTTTGACCATATTCAAAAGCTTTCTCTATACCCAACTCTTTAACTGTTGCTACCGCTGGAATATTCAGAGAATCCGCCAGGGCCTGATACATAGGCACTGTCGGGCTACTTTGAATGCCACCATAGTTATTGACCGTATAGGATCCGTAGGTCGTTGTCGTATTGTCCAACTCTTTATCAGTTGACCAACCAGCTGCGATTGCTGGGCTATATACAACCAGTGGTTTAATGGTCGAACCTGGACTACGAGCTGACTGGGTTGCATAGTTAAAGGAACGGAAACCGGCCGCCTGGCTGTTGACTCGACCGACCAGGGCTCTCACCCCCTCCAGTCTTGGGATCCAAGGCCACACTTCCCGATTCTGCTCGTGTTCCATCTACTTCTGAAACAGGGAAGAGACTCTCATTACTATAAATAACCTGCATGCTGGCCTGATAGTTTTGATCCAGCTCAGTATAGATGCGATAGCCATTTTTGATGATATCTTCTTCTTTTAAACCATAGTCATGAATGGCTTCGTTAATGACAGCATCAAAATAAGATGGATAGCGGTAATCTTCAGACTTCCCAGCATAGGCATCCACCAACTGACTACCAAGACCGTTCGCTGCTGCTTGATCAGCTGTTGCTTTGTCAATATAGCCTGCTGCAACCATATTATTCAGGACTGTGTCCCGGCGATTGGTCGCATTTTCAACTGAATACAAGGGATTGTAAATCTCAGGTCCCTTGAGCATACCGGCTAGTGTGGCTGCTTGATCGAGAGACAGTTGGCTCGCTGAAACTCCAAAGTATTTCTTGCTGGCATCCTCTACTCCCCAGACACCATTACCAAAGTAGGAATTGTTCAGATACATGGTCAGAATCTGATCTTTACTATACTTTTTGGTTAATTCCAGAGCTAGAAAAAACTCCTTGGCCTTCCGCTCAATGGTCTGGTCCTGAGAAAGATAAGCATTTTTAGCCAACTGCTGAGTAATGGTCGAACCACCGCCCGATCGGCCCGCTGTCAAAATTGCTAAGAAGAAACGGCCATAATTGATTCCGCTATTTTTATAGAAGGAGCGGTCTTCGGTCGCAATAACAGCATTCTGCAAGTCCTTACTGATCTGATCCAATTCGACATAGGTCCCTTTTTGACCTGTCAAACTCCCCGCTTCTTGACCATCTTTATCATAGATCATTGTAGTCGCCTTCAAGGCATTTTGCAAGTCGTTGACATTAGTGGTCTTGGCCACATAAAAGAGATAACCTCCCGTCACCAGCCCAAATCCCAGACCTAAAATCAAGATAATCTTGGTCAGATGGTACCTACGCCAAACGTCGGAAGGGACCTTGCCCTTTTGAAGACGTTCGCTTGGCCGAGCGACCTGATCGAGACAGACGTGGTTCCGCACTTGTATCTGTCTCCTCTGCAGACTCAGCTGGTGAATCTTCTTTCTTAAAATGTTGAATTAAGGTTTCAAAAATATCATTTAGCTTTTTCATAACCCTTATTTTATCACCTTCCCAGAGAGTATACAAGAAAGTGCTGTTTCATAGAGACTTCCTTTTAGAATTTTTTAAGAAATAGCAGAGCTTCTACCTTGTTTTTGATCTTAACTTTCAAAGTTCTGCTCTTTTTGTTAAAATAAAGGCATGCAATTTAACTTTCGAATCCCTGAAAAAATGCCCACTATGAGCATAAAAGAACTACTGGAAGACTATTTCCTCATTCCCAGAAAAATCCGCCATTTCCTTCGCACAAAAAAGCATGTCTTGGTCAATGATCAAATTATCAACTGGCAAAGCAAGATTCAGGCAGGCGATCTCTTGTCGCTGACCTTTGACGAAGAAGATTACCCAGCAAAAGCCATTCTTATGGGGCAACCAGAACTTGTCCAGGAACTCTACCAAGACCAGCATCTCATCATCGTCAATAAACCTGAAGGCATGAAAACTCACGCCAATGAGCCGACCGAACTAGCTCTGCTCAATCATGTATCTGCCTATGTCGGAGAGATCTGCTATGTAGTTCACAGACTTGACAAGGAGACCAGTGGCGCTGTTCTCTTTGCCAAACCCCTTTGTCTTGCCTATACTCAACCGCCTACTGGAAAACAAGGATATCCAGCGCGAATACTGGGCTTTAGTAGATGGTAAATTTACCGAGAAAAGCAGGGTATATAAGGACAAAATCGGTCGCGATCGCCATGATCGGAGAAAACGGCTGGTTGACAACAAACATGGCCAATACGCCGAAACGCACGTGACTCGCTTAAAAAGCTTTGGTCAAAAAACTCTTGTCAAATGCCAACTCAAAACTGGTCGTACCCATCAGATCCGTGTCCACCTATCCCACCACGGCTTTCCCTTGGTCGGTGATCCTCTATATCATCCACAGCCCCAAGGTCGTCTCATGCTTCACGCCCACCGACTGAGCTTCGTCCATCCCTTTACTTTAGAAAAAATCAGTCTTGAAGCCCCATCTAAAAGTTTTGAAGAAGGGCTAGAAAACTAGAAAAGCTGAAAGCATAAGAAGTACTACTAGTAAACTCAAATCTAATAGAACTAAGCCTCCAGGCATCATAACCAAGCACACAGAGTCCTCCACTTCTTTCGCCTTAGTAGACGCAAGAAAAAGCAACAGAAAAATCTGTTGCTTTTTCTTTGGTATCAGAAATCGATTCTATCTCCTATCTTGCTTTACTAAGCTGGAAGCAGGTTGATAATTCTGGGTCTGATGACTTTCTGAAAGACCATGCTCAGTAGATATGACAGCAAGAGAATGATAAAGAAGCCAAAACTATATATGCCATTCCTGGGCATTAATTGCCTAAAGATGAAGATGATGAACGGGTGAATAATATAAATCATAGTGGCATATCGCTTGGCGATATTGTTCAAAATCGGAACATCAATATTGGTCCCGTTTCTGATCGCATAGAGGAAAATCGCACTAGATGATAAAAGAGTGCTGGGGTAGAGGTCGTGCTCTGTTCCCATAAAACAGTATTCAAGCAGAATCAAACCTATTATTCCCAAGCTAATAGCCCATTTCCTGACAGACGATAAGTCGTAAGCTAAAATCCGTTCCCGATACTTGGCGAACTGCATCCCCATAATGAAAAAGGGAAGACCCATAAACAGGAAATTTCGATAGTAAAGGGTACTGTTGGTATTGAACTCGATACAAAAAGCCAGAGCCAACAAAATCAGAGACACGCCAAAGGTGGTCAGGCGGTGGAAATACTTATAAAAAAGGAGATAAAGCCCATAAATATAGGAAATAGCCAACAAATACCAAGTCGGAGTAGCAGCTGGACCAATCAAATCCCTAGGACTGTTAAAAAAGAAGAAATTGGCAAAATCTGACTGGTCTATAGTTGCCATCTTTTCCGCCAGCTCTCCCGACAGTACTAAGTCAATAAAATGCACAATCGAGTAAAATATCAGACTAGCGATTGTCAAAAGCAACATTTGCTTGAGGCGATACTTGACCTTTTCCCTAGAAATATTAAAGGAAAAATAGCCTGACAACATCATGAAAAAGGGCACTGCAAAACGGGCCACAATCTGATAAAAAACACCAAATTCCCCTGGCAGCAAAAAGTGCAAAGAAACGATACTAAAACAGGCTAAAGCCTTAACAGCATGTAAAGTTGTATTTTCTGTCTTCATGCAGACATTATAGCATGTTCATTGTTACAATCTGTCAAGACCATATGACACAAACATTAAGAATCATATCATTTGATGACAGCCACTTTTCTTATTATCCTATAAACTATCATTTTCTATAGCCATTACACAACAAACCTACAAGTAATGAAATCAAGTAAATCTGTCCTATCAAGCCCCAAAATAGCGCTTCTAGAGATTTTCAGACCTATAAAAAGGCCGAGGAAAGTGTACCCTAGAGCAACTTTCTTCAACCCTTTGTTTATTGATAATGTGGTCTTGCAAATCCTCGAATATTACCATGACCAACCCGATAGGTATTTCTTCTCACAACTCCGTTGCTTGAATTTCCTTCGATTGTATGAATCCATCCATTCTCTACTCTCTCAACAATACCTATATGATCCGCCCAGCCATCATTTTGTTGGGTATCTTTATCCCAGTTGAAAGTAATAATATCACCTGATTGAGGAGTCGTAGTCCCATCTTCATTCCAAATCCCTAATTTTTTAAAGATCTGAATATGGCGTTCAACTCCACACTCTCGTCCTACTAAATGACTAAGACCTTCTCGTTGGAAAACTACTGTAACAAATATATCGCACCAGTCATCTGTATTCTTTACAGCGTAACCGACCGGTAGAGGTTTCACACTGTTATAGTCCTCAACCATGCGCTGATGAGCCGCACTACCCGTTGACGTACCTACAAGATTTGAAGCTGCACGAATAACTCTATTTTTTTGATCTGTCACTTGGTGGGGCATCAATCTGGTTTGCCCCAGGTTAAATCCTTCCACACTACCATCCGTATAATCAACATATACGTGAGTCGTGTAATCACCTTGTTTGTTGCCGTGGTTTACAGCCGCAATCCCAATCTCGGTATGACCACCAGCAGGAGTCTGGGTATACCAAGATAAATTTTCTTGATGTGCTTGAGACCATACAGCTGCGCGAATATTTTTAATTCGTTTCCCTTGGGCAGATTGATCAACCGCAACGGTAAATGTGCCCGTCTGAGAATTCACATCTTTAATATAAGCTTTCGTCTTATGTGTTAGATTGTGGTACTCTACCTGAGTTGTAGTCGAATGAACTCCTATACGACTGCCATCATTCTGGATGTAGTATAGATGAACATGATAAGTACCAGTAGAATTCTTGTGATTTTCTGCCTTAATGCTGGCCTTATAGCTACCATCTGATTGACGAGTCGCATTGTACCAGATCAAGTCGTCTTGTCCGCCTTGGTCAGACCAAACGGGAACTTGAACCGATTGAACTCCTTTAGGACTGAAGACATCGGTCACAACAACATCAAAAGTGCCAGTCTCTTTGTTATTGTTTTGAATGTTGACCTTACCTGTTGGTTGAGACAGCTTTAATTGGGTAGACGTCTCAGTCACATACCTACGTTGGCCGGAGCCATCAACATAATGGACATGAACTTGGTACTTGCCTTGACTATTCTTATGCTCACTCGACTTGATGGTAGCTCGGTAGCTACCGTCTGCCTGCTTCACTGCCTTGTGCCAGATCAGATCATCCTGACCGTTGACTTCTGACCAGGTTGGAATCAATACTTCCTTGAGGCCATTTGGAGCGATTACATTACGAACGACCGCATCAAAGGTACCAGAAATTTGGTTTTGATTTTCAATACTGAGCACACCGCTTGGACGAGACTGATGAACCTCCGTCACCGTCTCAGTCACATATCTACGCTGGCCCGAGCCATCAATATAATGGACATGCACTTGGTACTTGCCTTGACTATTCTTGTGCTCGCTCGACTTGATGGTGGCTCGGTAGCTACCGTCTGCCTGCTTCACTGCCTTGTGCCAAACCAGATCATCCTGACCGTTGACTTCTGACCAGGTTGGAACTAGTACTTCCTTGAGGCCATTTGGAGCGATTACATTACGAACGACCGCATCAAAGGTACCAGAAATTTGGTTTTGATTTTCAATACTGAGCACACCGCTTGGACGAGACTGATGAACCTCCGTCACCGTCTCAGTCACATATCTACGCTGGCCCGAGCCATCAATATAATGGATATGCACTTGGTACTTGCCTTGACTATTCTTGTGCTCGCTCGACTTGATGGTGGCTCGGTAGCTACCGTCTGCCTGCTTCACTGCCTTGTGCCAAACCAGATCATCCTGACCGTTGACTTCTGACCAGGTTGGAATCAATACTTCCTTGAGGCCATTTGGAGCGATTACATTACGAACGACCGCATCAAAGGTACCAGAAATTTGGTTTTGATTTTCAATACTGAGCACACCGCTTGGACGAGACTGATGAACCTCCGTCACCGTCTCAGTCACATATCTACGCTGGCCCGAGCCATCAATATAATGGACATGCACTTGGTACTTGCCTTGACTATTCTTGTGCTCGCTCGACTTGATGGTGGCTCGGTAGCTACCGTCTGCCTGCTTCACTGCCTTGTGCCAAACCAGATCATCCTGACCGTTGACTTCTGACCAGGTTGGAATCAATACTTCCTTGAGGCCATTTGGAGCGATTACATTACGAACGACCGCATCAAAGGTACCAGAAATTTGGTTTTGATTTTCAATACTGAGCACACCGCTTGGACGAGACTGATGAACCTCCGTCACCGTCTCAGTCACATATCTACGCTGGCCCGAGCCATCAATATAATGGACATGCACTTGGTACTTGCCTTGACTATTCTTGTGCTCGCTCGACTTGATGGTGGCTCGGTAACTACCGTCTGCCTGCTTCACTGCCTTGTGCCAAACTAGGTCATCCTGACCATTGACTTCTGACCAGGTTGGAACTAGTACTTCCTTAAGTCCATTTGGAGAAACGACATCGCGAATAACCGCATCAAAAGTGCCTGTGGTAGAGTTATTATTTTCAATCGTGACTCTTCCACTAGGTTTCCCCTTATTTACTGTCTTTCCAATAGAAACTTCAGTAGTTGTTGCAGTTACTCCTATCTGCTCACCATTTAGTTGAGTATAGTAGAGATGAACGTGATACTTACCTGTAGAATTATTATGGTCACTAGCTTTCACCGTTACGCGATAGCGACCATCTTGCTGACGCGTGGCATGATGCCAAATCAAATCATCCTGGCCTTTATCATCCGACCAAACTGGTACAGAAACACTGGCTACACCTTGAGGAGCCAAGACATTTGAAATGACAACATCAAAACGACCTGCAAGAGAATCGTTATTTTCAATGCTAATCTTCCCGCTCAGAGGTCCTTTGGCTACTTCTGGCACTGGTTTAGCTTGAGAAGTGAAACGGCCAGTGTAGTCTACACTATGGTCAAAAACATGCTTACCTGGCAACAATTCAGCCTGGGAGGTAAACTGCCAAGCCCCTGCCCGCCCATTATAGCGGAGAGTCTTCGCATCGTTAGCTGAAAGTTTAGCTGTTGGGTATTGAGCGACCCAGAAATTTTCCAAACCAAACTGGGCTGTCTTGACAGGTCCTTTCCCTCTTAGATTATTTTCATCAATCCAGCTAGCACTGGTATAATACATAAGATTTGTATAGCCGTTCTTACGCATTTCATCAGCCCATGCAAGGGTATTACGGTTGATGTTATCCTTCATTTTGGCATCTTCCATGTCATTAACCATGACCGTATTCTTTGGAAGATTAAGATTTCTAGCTTCTGAGATAAAGTGGCGAGCTTCTGCTCTTGCCTGCTCTTCACTAGTATAATGTGAAAAAGCATAGGCAGACACTTGCAAACCAGCCGACTGGGCATTGCGAGCTTGTTCTCCTGCGTAAGGGTTCCTATAGGTGGTGCCTTCTGTCAGTTTCACGACAACCCCACCAACTCCCTTGTTGGCAAGAGTGCGATAGTCATTGACGCTTATGCTTCCGTTATGACTGCTGACATCGACAAATGTTTTAGGTTGAACAGCCACATCACTTGAACGACTAGCCGGCCCAGCATGTCCAGCGCTATAGAAGGTTGTGTTCCCAACAGCTCCCTTTTTCGATGCGACCTCATCAACCTTGCTAGCTTCTTCTCTTTGGGCAGTTTCCTCAATACTAGCCGACTGGTTCTCAACCTTAGTTTGCGACTGTTTTGGAAGAGAAGCTGGTACTGACTGACTACTTTCAGTATTTTGTTCAGCTTGTGAGTTTTCTTGCTCTTCCTGACGATCTGTTCTGGCCTCTCCCTTTGACTCGACCTTTTCTGAAGCGTCTGAAGCTGTCTTTGCCACTGTATCTTGAGCCTGTTCAGCTTTTACCTGGATAGGCTGTACAGCGGACTCTTGTTCATCTGCATAGGCAGGCCGAACTGAAACAGCTAGTAGCAATGCTGCACTAGCATAATAAATAAAATCCTTCTTTTTCATGTAACTCCCTCTTTAACACGAATTTCAGTATACCTCCATTGTAGCACAAGAAACTTGAGCTGAAAAGGGAAATTACTAACAATTCACCTAAGGTTTCTATAATCAAAAAAAGCCCACTAATCGCGGACTCTAATGACTCTATTTCTACAAAAATTACATCTCAGCAATCCCTTTCTTCATAGGATCTTTGTAATGCATATCTTTAATACAAAAATTAATCATTCAACTTTTTTAAGGCAGACCTTAGGTAATAACCTTCCCTTAAGTCCTTTCCAATTCTCCTGGCATTTTCTGACAAGTCTGCATACTCTTTTTCAGTTAGATTTCCAAAGCTGCTTCTAAATCATGCAGAGAAGCCACCGCTATACCACAACTCTTCTCTAATATGAAATGAGCCAACGCCGACTCTTTCCAAACTACGACAGGAAAGCCCGAAGCCAAATAAAGAGAAGCCTTATGTGAATTGTTAAAACGTAGGTAGTTTCCGTAAGAACCCTGGCAGGTTTCTGAGCTGTCTCCGTCCCAGACCAAACCAAAACTACCTTCAAGAGCAGTTGGGAGATTATCCGGCATAAAGGAACCAAAGTAGCTAGTGTTTTTCAACGCACGACTTTCATCGTAACCCACCCCATACAAGTTATAGGCTGGTTGTTCTGGTAAGTTATAGAGATAGCCTGATTTTGTAGGATTCAAATTCCCAGCTACGATAATAGGCTGGTCTTTTTGAGGAGCTGTTTTTTCCTCAAAGTTTGGAATCAGATAGTCAAAAATCTCCAAGCTAACCATTTTATCTGCGGGCACTCCTTGACTTACCAGAACTTTCTTCATGATATCGTTATGAACGATAATACCATCTACCGACATCAAAGCTTTCTTTTCTTGGAAGTAATTGCGCACTTTATGACGAAATTTTACTTCCGAACCTGCTGCATGGCGTAAGGTTTCAACGTCGTGGATGAGGAGATAGAATTTTGCTCCTCTTTTTTGCGCCTGCTTGATTAGCCTTGAAATGAAATGTATGGTGGATAATCGGGAACTGAATGACCAATTCATCTCCAGCTCCCAACTGATCAAACACAGACTTGGTCGCACGATATTTGTGTTGCTGAGCTTTAAAGAAATTCATCTTATACCAATTCTCAACCTTGAGTTCCAATCCTTCATAACCCTCTGAGATTAGAATAGCTTCCACGTCATTTCGTGCCTTACTCCCTGCATTCTTTTCGTGTTCATTATGCAGAAATGAATCCTTCAGATAATATTTCACCTTTTCTCCCCTTTATCTGTGATGTTCTTAGATACTCCCTAGTTCTTCTTCTACCACATCTAATGCACGTTCAACAGTTACATGCATATCATAGTATTTGTAATCTGCCAAGCGGCCACAGAAGATAACGCGTCCATTTCTCTCAGCTTCTGCTAGATACTGCTCATAGATTGCATTGTTTTTGGCATCATTGATTGGATAGTAAGGTTCATCTCCTCTTTTCCAATCTGCTGGATATTCTCGAGTAATAACCGTCTTGTCCTGAGTCCCAAACTCAAAATGTTTGTGTTCGATGATACGCGTATAGGGAATATCTCGCTCAGTATAGTTGACTACAGCATTTCCTTGATAATTTTCTTGGTCCAGAATCTCATGCTCAAAACGGAGACTACGATACTCTAGTTCACCAAACTGATAGTCAAAGAACTGATCAATCATCCCTGTGAAGACAATCTTAGTTGCTGAAGCCTCCATGTTCTCACGATCTGCAAAGAAATCTGTATTGAGCTCCACTTCGATTCCTTCCAACAACTTTTCGATGATGACATTGTAACCACCAATCGGAATTCCTTGGTAACGGTCATTGAAATAATTGTTATCATAGGTCAATCGAACAGGTAAACGCTTGATGATAAAGGGTGGTAGTTCAGTAGCAGAACGCCCCCATTGCTTTTCGGTGTAGCCCTTGATTAGCTTTTCATAAACATCCGTACCAATCAACTTAATGGCTTGTTCCTCTAAGTTTTTAGGCTCAACATCTTGCATGTGTGTCGTCTGCTCAGCAATCTTGTCCTTGACTTCTTGAGGTGTCTTTGTCCCCCCACAAAGCATAGAAAGTGTTCATATTGAAAGGCAGATTATAGAGATGCCCCTGATAGTTTGCAATTGGTGAATTGATGTAATTGTTAAACTCTGCAAACTGATTGACATAGTCCCAGACCTTTTTATTGGATGTATGGAAGATATGAGCCCCATACTTGTGGACATTGATGCCCTCAACATTTTCACAGTAGATATTTCCACCGATGTGGTCACGTTTATCAATCACCTTCACCTTCTTGCCACGTTTGTTAGCTTCGTAGGCAAAGATCGCACCTGACAAGCCAGCACCGACAATCAAATAATCGTACATAAAATCTCCTTATTTCTTTAAAACACTTTTTAGTTCTTGAAAATCCAAGACACATAAGACTAAAACTAAGCCACCATACACAAAGAAGCCAAGCACAGCATAGATCAAGACATTCACAACGGATGAGAAATGGATAAAAGCTTGTACAGAATACAAGGCGCCATACATCAAGAGAGCAGCTAAAAATATTTTTAGCATAGATGGAAGGATCTTAACCTCTTTTAGATAAGAACGTGTAAAGTAGAGTTGAATTACCCACACTAAACCTTCTGTCGCAACAGACACAATCGAAGCTCCAATATAACCCAAAGGCGGGATTAAGAGTATATTCAAACCCACACTGAAAATAGCTGGAATAGTTGTTGATAGCATAAATTCACGATTCTTATTGTGAGGAATCAATATTTGAATTCCCATGATATTTGTCCAGCCAATAAAGAACATTCTAAAGACCATAATAGCAATCGCATAGCGAGCATCTTGGAAATCTTGTCCCAAGAAAAAATTGACAAAATCTTTGTTAACAATCAAATCCCCGCAATCATCGGGAAGATGACCAAGTTATACACTAAGAAAGACATTTCATGTAACTTGTTAACAGCCTTTTGATTACCTGATGAAAGAAGATTGGAGACCCGAGGCAACATAACACTACCAAGTGACGTTACCAAGGTCAATAAAATATTCAATAATTTCAAGGCTTGATCATAAATCCCAACATCCTTTGTCGAAGACAAGGCACCTAACATAGTCCGATCTAGTGTGATGTAGAGCGAAATGGCAATCTGCGGTAAAAACAGGAGAACCACTGGTTTGATATGTTGTTTAGCATAAACTAAATCTAAGTGAGGTTTTCCAATGTGTTCGCGAGCAGGGAGCCACATACTTAGCTGTCCCAGCAAATCATAGCCAACCAGAAGAATGATATACAGATATAAGTCGGATGGTTTCTTTACAAACAGAAAGATAGAAGCAACACCCAGAAGTTTAACCATTGTATTTCGAACAGTAATCTTTTTAAAATCTTCCATCCCCTGAAAGAGCCAGGAAATATCTAGCCCTCTAGACAACAAACTGAATCCTAAAATATAGGCAATCAGATTATTCATAGATGGAATAAGGAAGCACACAATAACATAGAGAACAATGGCCAAACAGGTTGCTAAAACCTGTAAACTATAGATACCCCAGAAGGTTTTCTGAACATTGTTTCGATGTCCTGAAATCTCCTTGGTCCCATAATTGGCCACCCCAAGTGTCGCTAAGAGTATAAAGTAAGTTACTATTGAGTTGTAGTACCCATAGGAACCTAAGTCATTGGATGAGAAAACCCGAGTAATATAGGGTGTAGTAATGACTGGTAAAACGATTACTAACAGCTGATAAGAAAGATTATATAAATAATTTTTTAATACTTTCACAAGGAGTTCCTCGTTGTAGATTTCTTCGATTCAAATTCAATAACTGGCAAGGTTGCAAACAGAGTAAACATAAATATTATAAGACGGGCGAACCCAGAAGGCCTCAAACATACAGTTGACTGCTATTAAGGATAAGGCCGTCAATAGCAAATAATTCTTTTTGCGATAAAGTGACCAAGACCTAACTATGTATAACACGACCAATAAGAGAACTGGAATCATCCCATAGGTAAAGAGCATCTGAACGTAGGAAGAGTCTACATAGTCGTAGCTCAAAACGGATTCTGTACGCCCCCCATAACCGACAAATGATATGCCCCGAGTCCCAAACCACTGCACTGCATATTTTTTTAGTGCCTCATGTCCTAGGTGTAATCTCATACTAAAAAAATTGTTTAGAGCCACATACATTGGATGAGACCAGGTAAATTTAGAAGAGAGATAAATCATTACTGAAGACGCTATACCAGCCGATAAAGGAAGTAAAGCAAAAAGCCGTCGCTGTTTATCATTTCGGAAATAAAAGTACAGAAAGATGAGCGCCATTACAGTAATAGAAGCGGCATTAAGCCTCGCATCGCAATATCGAATAATGAAATAAGCCAGACCAAATCCTAAGGCAGTCCGTAAAACAATGAATTTCTTTCTAAAGATATACGATATAGCTGTATATAGATAAAAACAGTGAGAAGCAAAATCAGTTGGATAAATAAAGCCAAATGAATTTCGAACAACGACTCCCGCAGATCGTGATTGGACAAATTGCAAGTTTGGAATAGCACCAATCACGGCCAAGAGCACTATCAATACAAGAAAAAACAAGGCTACAACAGAGTATATTTTAAGTACACTTTCCATCTCAGCCTTGTAAAGAAAGACAAGCAGAAACATATACATCAATGCATTAAGATTCCCAGTCTTATAGTAAACCATCCCCCCGGCAAAAAGAAGAATTGGTGCAAAGATGAGATAGCTTATAGAGTAGTGATGAATATAAGCAAATCGCATAGCAAGTAACAGGACCGCAAAAAAAGGAACTACATTAGGAATATTAGGTAAAACAGGAGCTAACATAGACGTATTGATCATATCTATGGAGACAACCACTATTAAAACTGCTGCAATTAGCAATTTATCACGTTCTAACTTTAACATTTTCTTTTTCCTTTTCTTCTTTCATCCCTAACTCTTACTTAGGATTTTTTTAACTTTTTAAATTGATAATAGAGCCGCGGATACTTAGTAATTAAAACATAGAGGATCCTACGTTTCTTGCTAACTCTAGAATTCTTCAAAACAAGTGGCAAATAAGGCCTGGTTTTCTCCTGAAGTCTCTTGAATTCTACCGAATCCCCATCCTTAATCATCGTAAAGATAAGAAGACTTCCTGTAAAGAAGCGTGAAATGATGGCTTCTTGGAGTTCTGAACTCTCAGGATAGGTTGCATTCACAACCTCTTTTAAATGATCAATTGCTTCGTAAAACTCGTATTGTTTTGGCGTGAAAGCCGAGGCAGTAATGCTACCAGGTCTATGGTAATAATGGTAAATCGGAAGATGGTACAAGGCCACGGATTGGGCTTGGTTGAGATGCTCACTGATAACATAGAGGTCTTCGTAGATGCGCCCCTTGGGGAAGGGAGCTTTCTCAAGAAGTTCTTTCCGATAGAGTTTCCCACAAGCAGAGACCGTGACAAGGTCTCCATAAAGCATCTCAGTCAGAGCCTTTGCCTTGTCATAGACCTTAACTTGGTCTAAATCAAGCTGATCCAAGTGAAAATTTTGAAAACGATGATAGTGAGCTGTTGGCTCTACTTTGCCACTCACCATATCTGCTTGGGTACGACTTTGTAGCTCTGCTAGCAGTTCCAAGGCGCAGGGTTCCAGATAGTCGTCTGGATCTAGGAAAGTAATCCAGTCGCCCTTGGCTTTCAAGACCCCATAGTTCCGAGCATCAGACAAGCCACCGTTGACCTTATGGTAGCTAGTCACCCAATCATATTGCTGGGCATACTGGTCACACAAGTGTCCTGAGCCATCACTCGAGCCGTCATCAATCAAGAGGACTTCCATATCCTTGTAAGTCTGATGTTCCAAACTCTCCATGGCATAATGAAGGTAGTCCTCCACATTATAAACAGGCACAATTACCGAAATCATATTTTCTTTTCTTTCTCTTACTTAGTTTTACAGTTTAAATCTCAAATGAGCTTCTATCTGGAAGCAGTTGATCCATAGCCTTGATAAAGTCTGTCATCACCTGCTCCTCGTCTTGAATGTTAAATCCATCATTGATACACATAATTTGGTATTTACCAGAATTTAGTATCTTCCAAAAAAATCTGGTCCGGCATTATCCAAAGAAAAGAGTCCCCCAACTTAGGATTTCCGACAGCGTATTGACCACTGGCAATCTGCCAATACTTAAAGAGCCAAACATTGGTATCAGAAGGATTTCTAAAAGCGACTAGCCGAGGTTCTCTCCAAGACAGCTTTTTCCTTTTCCCATACCAAGTTCATCGTTGATCTTAGTAGAGGATAGGGCAGATGACTCTCCCAGAAACCACAGATAAACTGACTATTTCTGTATAGTAGCGACTTAACGATACTTTTTTTAATCCCTGCTTTGGATCAAAGAATTGGCCATTCTTCAAAATTTCATTTCGACTGAAATAGCTAGTGACAATCTCCATGTCATTTATCTGAAAATTCCCCGTTCCATATCGCTCAGGAATAATCGGTGAAAGAGCCGTATTATATTTGGGTAAACCATCCTCTGAGAAAAAATCTGTCGGCTCGACTGGAGCTGTCAAATACATATCGTCATTAAAAAAAACAAAATGCTCTGAGAGACCAGGGATTCGATGGATGTTACTTTCGATAGGATTGGCAGAAAAAACTGGTAGGTAGTCATTACAGATAATCTCTGTATGATCTACCAACACCAATTTTTCACTATTTATATCTAACCAGCTTGGCTTTTGCTGGTCGGTCACGAGGTAGATCTTATTGACCCAAGGAGCAAATTTTTCAACTCCTCTAAACCAATATTTAAAGGTCCCCCATTCTCGGTAAGCCTTGACTGAATTCATACTCTGTTTAGAAGTATTAACCGAGCCATCATAGCTTGATTTTTTTTCTTGCCACACAGGATCATTCCCATCAACCCAAGTCACAACAAAAATCTATTTTATTCATAACTAATCTTTTTCTATCTGTTTTATATAACTCCGAAAAGTTCTTGATGTAACTCTCCAAAGAAAAACAGCTCTTTTTTTGTCTCTGATATCCTACTCGCCCAAATTTTTTTCTCTTTTTTTCAGAACTATCTAGTAAGAGAGAAATGGCATTAGAAAGTTCTTGAGGACGATTTGGTTTGACTAAGCAACCACTTTTGTCATCTACTACCATTTCAGCTATTCCCCCATTGTTATAACCAACAACTGGTTTTGAACAAGCCATGGCTTCTAGGACTACTGTAGGTAGGGAATCAGGTTTTATACTTGGTAAGACAAAGATATCAAACATATTATAAAGTTCAGAAGTCTTATCGTAGTAATCAATACGATGAATTTGTGACACAACAGATGAAGAAGCTATTCTCTTATCTAGTTCTTCTAAGCGCCATTCTTCACCAGGAAAAACACCTCCAGCTAGGAAAGCCACCGCTTGCTCATTCTTTTCCAAAAGTGGCTCAACTGCTTCTATGAAATCATTTTGTCCTTTGATAGCATTAACCCGACCAATCATGCCAATCACAAGGGCATCTTGAGCAATATCAAATTTTTTACGAATAGAAGACGCATCCATTGGGTAATAGACAGTATTATCCACACCGTTATAAATCACTTTCACTTGGCTATCTTTGATAAATGGAGACTGCTTGATATGATTGGCAACCGCTTGAGACACCGTCACAATCTTGTCTGCATATCGTCCCATAAGCATATTGATAAAGTCAGAAATAGCTTTGGGTTTGACGATAATCTCATGAACATGCCAAATCAAAGGTAGCTTGAGCTTGCGTTTCAAATAGATGCCCTCCAAAACAGCCGCTGTATTATTGTGAATCATATCAATACTGTGTTCTTGAGCGTAGAGGGCGATTTGCTTAGCATAGAAATTATAAGAGCGAATATAGTCGACAATGCCTTTGGGATTAAAATACTTTCTTCGTAAAATCGGATAATCCAGCACGCTAACCTGAGCTCCAACTTGACGCAAGGCCTCGACTAAAACACCATCATTTGGTAGGATGACGTGAGCTTCAAATTCTTGGCGATCTAATCCTTTAATCAATTCCAGTAAAACCTTATCTGCTCCATACATTTCTGCACCAGCATGCAAGTATAAAATCCGTTTCATTCTTTACCCTTTAAACACTTCTTCATAATCTGACACAATCTTTTCCCATGTGAAAGCTGAGAGGATTCTTTGGCTTGACTTGAAATCCAAGTCAGCTATTGCTGCCTGATCAAATCCTTCTACTTCCTCAATGACGCGTGCCAACTCGTCTTTTTTCCAATAAATAGCCCCGTCTTCACCAACCTCACGGTTAAAGCCAACATCTAGCAACAAATTCAGTTTTGTAGATGCTAGGGCTTCCAGTAGAGAAGGGTTGGTCCCTCCAACCTCATGCCCATGGAAATAGGCAAAGGCATTTTCTCGAATGTACTTGAGCAACTCTTGGTCATAGACAGTCCCGACAAATTTTACCCTCGGATCTTTATCAAAACCAGTATCTTGTAACAACTGCTCGTAAATTTATTCTGTTCTACATTGGTGATAAGGACGAAGTCTTTCCGGGAGCTAGACTTCATAAAACCGCGAATCATAGCTTCATAGTTATTCTCTGGAACGAAACGTCCAACCACTAGGTAGTAATTGCCTTCTGAAACCTGCTTTTCATTGAACCAGATCCGAACCTTCTCATCCTCTTGGCTTAAGATGGACCTGCTGGTATCTGTCCCATAAGCAATATAGGTCGTTTTGGGCTGATACTTGGCATAATCCTTTTGGATGTAGGATTCGATATTTTTGCTGTCACAAATCAAAAGATCCGCATGCTTGACCATCAGTTGCTCAGAAAACTTCCAGTACTTACGAACTGGAAGACTCCATTTAGCACGCAACCATTCATGACCATCAGGGTTAACCATAAGAGTGCCACCAATAGCCTTGATTTTCTTTTTAATACCTGCTATGAAAGGTCCGATTCGACAAGCCAACACATAGAAAATCGGCTCCTTGTCTTTTTGTTCTTTAGCCATTTCAATCGCTCGATTGAGCGCGGCAATATCATAAAAAATCGCCCTAGCTGGTCCAATATTTGGCACATCCACATTATAACAAATAGCACCATTGTGCTCAAATACATCCTCTGTAATGCCCGACTTTGCTGAATTTTCCCGCATACAGGCGACATAGTACTGGATATGCTGACTTTGCTGACAGGCCGTCAACTTTTCAACGAAGGTTTCAAAGCCACCATACTTGGCTGGGATACCTTTTGAACCTATAATATATATAGCTTTCTTCATTTGTTCCTCAAATATATATAATCAGAGGAAGGCGCTTCTACTTAGCACCTTCCTTTCTAAATACAACTTTTATGGTTTTGAGCAAATCTTAATGTCCCGCCAAATGGTCCAACCGTCCATATAAGCAAGGTCCAGTTTTACAACTTCATCAAAATCTGTGATGGCGCTACGGCCACTGACCTGCCAAAGACCAGTAATCCCAGGCTTGAAGCTCAGACGTCTTTTTTGCTCAGGCGTATAGTTACGATATTCATCTATAGTAGGCGGACGAGTACCGACCAAGCTCATATCTCCAATCAAAACATTATAAAATTGAGGGAGCTCGTCCAAACTCGTCTTTCTGATAAAACGACCAATCGGTGTCACTCGAGGATCATTATCCATCTTAAACATGCCACCAGTCATGGTGTTATGTTCCATTAATTCTTTTTTTATTTCCTCAGCATCCACTCTCATAGAACGGAACTTATAGAATTTAAAGAAACGGCCATTTTTCCCAACTCGTTTTTGAACAAAGAAGGCTGGGCCTCCATCTTTACGAATGATTGGAACCAAAACGATACTAACCAAACCGCAAATCAAAGGCCAAACAAGGCACCAACAATATCCAAGCACCGTTTAGCTATAACATGAGTTTGCTTATAAAAGTTCGTTGAAAATGTTACCACACTCATTCCAGCAACCTCTTGAATCCGCTTTTCACCCAAAGATAAAAAGTCAAATGCATTCAGATTGACCGAAACATCTATTCCCATACTTTCAAAACGAGAAACCAATTCTCCAATATCATAATCTTCACTTGGCAGATTAATGAAAACCTCATCGACAACCTCTTGTGTAACAAAGTCCACCATATCTTGAGGAGCAACGATAGCCTCCTGGGCTTGGCTAAATGTCGTATTATCCATAATGGTCACGCCTACCAATTCCCGGGTAGAGTATTTAGATGAAGTTAGACGTTCATAAGCCTTTTCCAATCGACTGGTTGCTGTAATCAAAAACAATTTTTTCCGATTTTTAAATCTTGAGTAAATGGACTGTTTATATTTTTTGATGATAGAGTCCATCAGATAAATAGCTAGTGAATTTATCAAAAAGAAGTAGACCATTCCTCTTCTTGAGATAGAAAAAGGTTCCTTCAACATAAAAGAAGTAAAGGTAATTGCAATTGAAAATACCAGGTTATATTTTATAGTCTGCAGTAATTCTTCTAAATAACCCCTTGTGTAAAAATTTAAAAGAGAAATTACTGATATAAAAAAACAATGAAATGCAGAAGATATAAAATAGCAATGGTCTGAGAAGTATATTCTGCTTCTTTGAAAAGACTAACTATATAAGCTGAAAATAAAACGGCTAGACTTTGAAAAATAACAATTTTGAAATTTTCAAATTCTCTTCTCTCCTCTCCCATTAGTAACCTTCCTTATGATCTATTTTTTTCCATAATTACCATAGTTCCCGTAATTACCATAATTTCCATAGGAACCATATTTTTCTGATTTAACATCGAATTTATTTAGAACAACTCCAAGGAATGGAGTTCCTGTTTGTTCCAACTGCTCTTTAGCTTTTTGTACAGCTTTGCGACTAACTGCGCCTGAAGCTGATACTAAGAAGCTGCCGTCACAACGCTGAGCAATAATCGCTGCATCAATAACCATCCCGATTGGTGGTGTATCGACAACAATATAATCATAATGTTCTCTCAATACACCCATAATGACTTCAAAATTTTTCCCTTGTAAGAGCCCTGTTGGGTTTGGAGATACCTGTCCTGACAAGAAAACATCTAGGTTTGGATAATCAGTGTCCGCCAAAGCTCGGCTAATATCAGCATTACCAGACAAGACCTCTGTCAAACCTTCTACTTTTCTTTGGCTCTTGAAAACCCCTGTCATAACGGAGTTTCGAATATCAGCATCAATCAAGAGTGTTCGATAACCTGCCCGCGCGAAGGCCAAGCTTAAGTTGATGGAAATAGTTGACTTTCCTTCATTTGGCTGAACAGAAGAAACCGCTACAACCTTAATATCAGAACCACTCAACTGGATATTTGTACTCAATGCATTAAAGTATTCTTCCGCCTGATGCATCTCCGCCAATTTATTTTTAATAATTTCTAACGTTGCCATGAGGTCCCTTTCTTACAATTTCTTTAGGTTTGGAATAACACCTAGTAGTGTAGCTCCCATCACATCTTCGATGTCTTCTGGCTTTTTCACTCGATCATCTAAAATCTCTACAATCAAGACAATAACAATCATCACCATGGCTCCTGCCAAGAAGCCTAGGATGACATTCCGGCGAATATTTGGAGAAGAGGGTGATTTTGGAACTTCTGCCTCTTCTAAGGTTGTTACATCTGAAACCTTGGTAACAGCAATGATTTTTTCAGCTGCCACTTCGCGCAAGGTGTTGGCGATTCGGCTAGCTTGGTTAGGATCACTATTTTTGACAGTAATGGACACAATCCGCGTATCTGTAGGCACCGAAACACTTACAGACTTGCTTAATTCAGCTGTTGTCCCAGGTAATTTTAATTCTGAAATAACCGTAGACAATACATCCTGTGATAAAATGATTTCCTTATAGTCCTTAACCAAGTAAGATCCTGCTTGTAGGTCTTGGTTGGTCAGAGTGTTATTATCTGTCTGCTGACGGTTGACAACGTAAATCCGTGTCGTACTTTGATAAGAGGGCTTAGCAATAAAAAGGCTGTAACCCAAAGCTAAGACAGCTGCCACTAACGCTATCAACAGAATGATAAACTTTCTTTTCCATACCGTCTTGATTAGAGACAGTACGTCAATTTCGACTAGTTGATTTTCTTTATTCATGTTCCTTTTCCTCTATACTAAGAGCGAAGCCTATATGTATTCACTTCTTAGCAATAATTCCTGATTTTTTCTAAACAACTGCTCTGCATGAGATTCCCCATACTTCTTGGAGATGATTTGGTAGGCCTCTTGCATATAAGGCGGTCGTGGATCCAAATTGTGCATATCACTGGCCACGAAATGAACCAGATCTTTCTCCAGAAAGAACTGGGCCCTTTTTTTCATGAATTTATAAGTGTCTCCAAACAGCTTTGGTTTTAAAACACTCGAACTATTAATCTGGGTGTAACAACCCATATTAATCAAGTCGCGCACCTTCTTTTCATCATTTTCCAAGCAATGATAGCGTTCAATATGAGCGACGACAGGTGTAACGCCCAAGCGTAAAACGTTGCTCAGAGCTGTATGAATTTCCTTGTAAGGCGTGATCATACTGAATTCAATTAAAGCATACTGACTATCTGCCAAGCGTGGAATCTTTCCTTGCTCCAGCTTATCCAAAATATCACTTGTATAATATATTTCAGCCCCGTAGAGAACAGTCAAATCATCCGCAATTTCTTTAGCCAGTTCCTGGACTTGTTTGAAGTTTTCTTCAATTTTTGCTTCTGGAGTCTCAAACATCCCTTTCCGACGATGAGAAGTTGAAATGATCGTTCGCACCCCTTGGCGGTAGCTTTCCTCCAGCAAGGCCCTGCTATCTTCTATTGTCTTTGGACCATCATCAACTTCAAAAACGATATGTGAATGAATATCAATCATGGCTTACTTCCCTTCCATAACAGTCTGAATTTCAGACTTCATTTGAGCCAGGCTAGCTGGATCAACTTCCAGCATATAAAGGGCAGCTTCTGGCATAGCATATGAAGGCAGACCAGTTTTTCCATTTCCAGTCAAAGCTTGTGACGTAACTGTATAGTTCCCACCTGTTTCCAACTGGGTATTCACAAGATTCATCATGGTTTCTAAGCTCATATTTGTCTGAACAGAATCTTGTAAGCCTGAAATAATACTATTGTAATTCTTCAGAGCATCTGTTGAGGTCAGCTTTTTAATAACAGCAGCGATGACTTTTTCCTGATTCTTTCCGCGGTCGTTATCACCACCCGTCAATGAATACCGTTCCCTGACAAAGCCCAGTGCTTGCTCAGAATTGAGATGAACATTTCCAACCTTGAAGTGGTAATTCCCATGAAGACTTGTGAATTCTTGATCGTTATACACATCAACACCACCCAAAAGGTCAATCAATTTGAGGAAGGAAGTGAAATTCAAACGTACATAATACTGAATATCGATACCATAAAGTTTCTCTAGAGTATGAACCGAAGCATCTATACCATAAATACCCGCATGGGTCAGTTTATCAGGCTGATCCGCACCACCATCCGCAATAGGTACATAGGCGTCACGCGGTGTAGTTGTCAAAAGCACGCGCTTGGTCTTACGGTTAACTGTCATAATGATGTTCACATCCGAACGAGAGACAGATGAGATGCCACCATAGGTATCAATCCCGCTGACATAGATATTAAAGACATCTGCGTTAACATCATGCTTCTTAGCTGCAGTCTCAACCTTTTTCGTTAATTTGTAAGAATACAACTTTTTAACTTTGGAAGCATAGTCAGGATCTTCGCTTCGTAAGGTATCCTCAAATACACTATTGATAACAATAGCTTTTGTCTCTCCAGCAAGCAGGGACTTATAAGCCGCTAGATAAGAGCTCGCTGAGTCCACTGTCAATTGGACTTTCTTGGTCTTAGCCAGTTCATCTGTTAAAGCCGCAATGTTTTCACCATCATTATTGGTTGGAGCTAAAACATTGGTTACTTTTTTTTATATCTTTAATGTCGCTATCTGCTGCTACTACAACGCTCATTTCGTACTCAGAATAGTTAGAGGTGGAATTCAAACCAGTATACAGGTCCACCATTTCCTTGACAGCGTACATGGTTACTGACCCAATCAGCAAGGACAGAACCAACAATACCGTTGTAAAAATCCGAGCCTTATTAAACCAAATGAAAAGAGCAGCTAGAACTGCTACTAGTATCATCACAAAGGTTGAAATAATATTCAAATAACGAAAAGCTAAAATATTATACTTGAATATATAAACTATCAAGACAGAGATTAATAAAACATAGATGATGAATAAACTAACATTTAAGATTTTAAAACGTCTTGATTTAGCGGTAGTTCCATTGCTTTTTCTACGAGACATGCTAAAAACACTTCCTATACATAATTACTCCATCTTATTATATCACAAAAAAATATTTAGATTCTGCCTTATTTTTTTAAGAAATTTTTTTAAGAAATCATAGTAAAGAGCCAAACCATTTTCTCTTCATCTTTGATTAACTTAAGAAAAAGAAAGCAAATACGTCATAAACAAATCAAAATGCATAAATATAGAGTATTTTATAGAGGTCTCAAGGGTTTGTTTACAAAAAATGGTCCCTTATAACAGGAACCATTTTTAAAATTATATCATAGGGCATCTTTGATCTAGTTGACCATGATCAGATGAGGCCATCCCGATCAACTTGTTCAAAACGTTCTTTCCCATCATTCAGCTTATCCCAGATGACTACTTGTCCAGACTGAAGGGACTTCTGCACATCTATAATGCGCTGATTGGAAGAGCCACGAAACTGTAACATAAGATTCTTCTTGGTAAGGTCAAAACGGCCGTCTACTAGGATGTCAATCAGACTCAGCAACTCCAGCTTATCCTCCGTTTCCAGCATCATCTCCTCCCAAGTATAGCCCGTCCAGGACCAGATATCCTTGTCTGGAAGCTCTCTCCGAATCCGCTTGACCAAGGGCAGGAGAATGCCTGTGTTGAGAAAAGGCTCGCCGCCTAGAAGGGTCAGCCCCTGCACATAGGGTTCCGCCAAGTCCTTCATGATTTGCTCCTCCAGCTCTTGGGTATAGGGAATACCAGCGTTGAAGGACCAGGTTGCTGCATTATAGCAGCCCTCACAGTGAAACATACAGCCACTGACATAGAGGGAGTTGCGGACACCTTCGCCATCCACAAAGTTAAAAGCCTTATAGTCAATGATTCGCCCCTTACTCAGCTCCTCGCTTTTCCATTCTTGGGGTTTGGGATTGTTCATGCCACTTCTCCATCTAGCTCTATCCAGTAGCGCTCGCTTCCTTGAATGGTATTGTCATAGACGCCACCATTAGCAAGAATCGTTCGCCGGCTAGCTTCGTTTTCTTCATCGCAGGTAATCAGAGCAAAGTCCAAACCAGCTCTCTTCGCCTCTATAAGGCCCAGATGCAGTTGCTCCTGCCCATAGCCCCTGCCTCGCTCCCCCGGCCGAATTGAATAGCCAATATGCCCACCCTCAACAAAGAGTTTTTCATTTAACAAGAGACGCAATGCTAGGAAGCCCAGTGGGTGGTTTTCCTCGTCAACCGAGATAAACTGAATTGCTGGTACCCATCCTTCTGGCAGATTTTCAGCATCCTCCTGCTGTTCTACAATCTTTAACCAATCCTCATAATCCTTGGCCCGCTTCCAAGTGGAGCCCACACCACCATGCATATAAGAATTCGCAGCATCAAATTCAGCAATCATCTCTAAAATCGCATCTTTATCTTCCAAAGTTGGTCGTCGTAACTTCATAGGCTTTCCTCAATCTATATCAATCCAATAACGCTGACTTCTGTCGATTGTATTTTCGTAAACACCGCCAGCAGAGAGAATCGTGCGTCGGCTGGCTTCGTTGTCTTCATCGCAGGTAATCAGCACTCGTTCTAATCCTTGCTTTCTAGCCTCTGCCAGCCCTAACTCTAGTTGCAACTTGGCCAAGCCCTTTCTGCGTTGACTGGGGCGGATAGAATAGCCAATATGTCCACCCTCCACAAATAATTTGTCATTTAAGGACAAGCGCAGAGCTAAAAAACCCAGAGGCAAGCCGGTCTCATCAAAGGATAAAAATTTGATTGCGGGAACCCAGCCTGCTGGCAAATTGGCCGCATCCTCCTGCTGTTCTACAATCTTTAACCAATCCTCATAATCCTTTGCTCGCTTCCAAGCGGAGCCCATGCCACCATGCATATAAGAATTCGCAGCATCAAATTCAGCAATCATCTCTAAAATAGCGTCTTTATCTTCCAAAGTTGGTCGTCGTAACTTCATAGGCTTTCCTCAATCAATATCAATCCAATAACGCTCTTTCCCACCTCGAATATCCTCTAATACTCCACCGTTAGCAAGAATCACACCTCTGCTGGCAGCATTATCCCTATCGCAGGTCACTAGAGCCCGTTTTATATTTTTACTTTTGGCTACTTGCAAGCCTTGTCTCAGTTGCTCTTTTGCCAGTCCTTTGCCACGCGCAGACGGACGAATACTGTAACCAATGTGCCCACCTTCTTGGAGCAGATGGTCATTGAGTAGCAAACGCAAATTAAGAAAGCCCACAGCCTGACCATCCGCAGTAAAAGCCACAAGCTGAATGTATGGTACAAAACCTTCTGGCAAACCCAGCCCGGCTTCTGCCAGCTGAATGGTTTCCAGCCAATCCTCGTAGGCAAAATCAGCTCCGCCAAAGAAGCCGTCATGCCGGCTACCAGTCGCTTCAAAATCTGCTAACATTTCCAAAATAGTGGTCTTATCCTCTAGTCTTGGTTTCCTTAATTCTACATCCATTTTTCTACCATACTTTACTTCTTATTGCTAGCCTTTGCCAGAAATTGCTCCCGCAGGCTAGTCACCCGCGCCTTTTTATTGCTAGCTCCTGTAGAATGTTTTTCATGAAAACGTCTTACTTGAGCCTTACCTTTATCGTCTAGTTGATATTTTCCCATTTTTTCTCCTAATGATTAATGAAAAAGAGCGATACATCACACGGATGTTCTGTATCACTCCCGCTTCTTATTTAGTTTCAATCAGTTTTCGTTTCCTGAAAATTTAATAGTCGAGCCATTCATATGCTTAACCCGAGCAGAAATCTCCTTGTGACGACCGTTAACCATCGGACGAGCTTGCGGATTTCCTAGATAACCACAGGTCCGCTTAACTACATCAACAGTTTTAGGATCACTATTGCCACAGTTTGGACAGGTGAAACCACGCTCAGTCGGTGTGAAGTCTCCCTCAAAGTCGCACTTGTAACAGCGGTCAATTGGCGTATTTGTTCCTAAGTAACCAACCCGGTCATAAGCATAGTCCCAGACAGCTTCCAAAGCTTTTGGATTTTGCTGCAGAACAGGGTATTCACAGTAGTGGATAAAGCCACCTGAGGCTCCCACTTCTGGGTAAATCTTCTCAAAGTCCAATTTTTCAAAAGGTGTTGGATTTTTACGCACATCGTAGTGGAAGGAGTTGGTATAGTATTCCTTGTCTGTAATATCCGGAACAAGGCCAAACTTCTCAGTATCCAAACGGCAGAAACGGTCGGTCAGACTTTCGGATGGAGTCGAATAAACAGAGAAATGATAGTCATATTCATCTGACCATTCACCAACCAAACGCTTCATCTCTTTGACAATATCCACTGTAAATTCTTTGGCTTCTGGATTGTCTTCCCATTCTCCACCATAAAAAGCAGTTGCAACTTCGTAAAGACCGATATAACCAAGTGAAACTGTTGCTCTGCGGTGAGTAAAGAGCTGGTCAACTTGATCATATTTGCCCAGGCGTTTGCCAAAAGCACCGTATTGATACAAGATTGGAGCATTTGCTGGCGTTGCTTCCTTAGTCCGCTCTACCCGATAGACCAAAGCATCCTTAGCAATAGCCATTCGCTCAGCGAATAAGGACCAGAATTTATCCTTATCTCCTTCAGCTTCCAGTGCAATCCGAGGTAGGTTGACAGTCACAACTCCCAGATTCATACGGCCAGAATTGACTTCTTGGCCATTCTCATCCTTCCAACCTTGGAGGAAGGAACGGCAACCCATCGGTACCTTGAAAGAGCCAGTCAATTCAATGATTTTATCATAAGATAGGACATCCGGATACATCCGTTTCGTCGCACATTCCAGCGCCAGCTGTTTGATATCGTAGTTAGGACTTCCTGGCTCTAAATTAAGGCCACGCTTAAGAGTGAAAATCAGCTTAGGAAAGATAGCTGTCCGATGTTCACTTCCCAAGCCCTTGATACGGATGTTAAGAATTGATTTTTGAATCTCGCGTTCAAAGCGATTGGTTCCCAAACCAAATCCTAAAGAAGTGAAGGGGGTTTGTCCATTAGAGGTAAAAAGCGTGTTAATCTCATACTCTAAGGACTGCATAGCATCATAGATATCTTTTTTTGTTTTTTCCCAAGCGTAATCAGCTCTTTTATCAGCTAGCACCCAGTCCTTGGCATCTCGTAAATGCTTCTCGTAATTGAGTTCTGCGTAAGGAGCTAAGACTTCATCGATTCGGTCAGCTGAACAGCCTCCATACTGACTAGAAGCCACATTGGCAATAATCTGCGAGATTTGAGCTGTCGCAGTCTGAATAGACTTAGGACTCTCTACTTCTGCATTCCCAATCTTGAAGCCATTTTTCAGCATGCCCTTAAAATCAATCAAGCAGCAGTTGGTCATTGGTGTATAAGGGCTATAATCCAAATCATGGTAGTGAATATCACCCTTTTGATGGGCATTGGCTACGTGAGGAGGTAACATCTTAAGACCGATGGACTTACCAACAATCCCAGCAGTTAAATCCCGTTGGGTGTTAAAGACATCACTGTCTTTGTTGGCATTTTCATTGACCACTGTTTGGTCTTATTGAGCAATTTGTCAATAGTAAAATTAATATCGGTTGCCTGAGAACGATCAAAGTCACGCTGAGTTCGATACGAGATATAGGCCTTGGCAATAGCATATTCATTGGCGTTCAAAAGCTCATGCTCAACGATGTTTTGGATTTCATAAATCTTCACATCCTGAGAAAAACGATGAGTGATTTCAGCAACAATCTTCTCCGTAATGCCCTCAAGCTTGGCTTCAAGCAAAGGAGACATAGAAGTTACTTCACAAGCAGCCTTGACCAAGGCTTTATAAATCTTGTCAACGTCAAAATTCACGCGCCGTCCATCGCGTTTAACTACATAAATATTAGGAATACAGGTCACTGTTTCTTCTCTTAAAGTAATCATTTCCTATCCTCCGTTCGTACATGACTCATTATAACACTATAAAATAAAAAATCAATATCTTGTGTAATATTTTTAATTTTTTTAATTAAAACACAAGATATTGATAATATTATTTGAGCTCGTAAAGCTTGAACTGGCTAGTATCTAGGCCAATTTTCTTATAATTTGAAGATATTATTTTTTTTTACTTTCCCTAGTAGAGGGACTTTTTTGTTAACTACAATATAGCGTGGCAGATTTGCATCTAACTGATTTCCTAATAAAATCTTATTCTCTTCGGTATCTAAGTATAACTTAGGACTTAAGATGGTTGCCGCAGACAGACGGCCAGTTGATTGGTAGAGGCTAGCTGTGCTGTCCCAAGCATAGATTTTATCGTCCTTAGCTGACTCCTCACGGATATACTTGCTAACCACAGCACGTTCTGCTTCTTCACCAGCTAATAGATAGCGTTGAACAACTGGTGATGCGACTAAAAAGGCCATCGCTAACACAGGTAAAAATAAATTTCCAACAAAATAATTTTTCCAAATAGAAGGAGTCCGTCTTTTTCTCGTATGACGTCCCTCTGAAAAATTCTTGTTAAACCAAATCGCCAAGAGAATCATCACAAAAGGAATCATAGGCAACAACTGGAAATTCCCCTGACTTGGCAGAAAGATATTGACTAGGAGCAGAGTTAAAATTCCTAACCCCCCCAAATATCGGAAAGGTTTTGCATTTTTCTCTACCAAAGATACCATTCCCATAACCAAGGCTGTTAAGAAACCAAGACAAACAAACAGGCCGCCCATTATGAGTAAAGTAGGAAGATCGGATACTTGTAATCCTAAACTTTCAAAGCTGTACGTCACTTGGCTAATTGCTACACCAAAAGTTCCCTTCCAAACAGTGTAATATCCCAGCGGATAAAAGACCAGTGAAAAACCAAGTAAACTAGCTAAAAATTGATAAAATCCTCGGGCCAAGCGTTTACGGGCAATATGAAAAATGGTCCAAACAAGGAAAACCAAACCATAGAAGACAATACTAGTGAATGGATCCACCATGAAAGCCAAGGCTCCAATAGCTCCCAGCAAGATGAAACCATTATCCCCCACTCGATCATTGACATAGCGAGCTAAGAAATTTAGACTCCACATGATAAAAGGAAGAACAAAAATACTTGCATACAGGCCACCAAAACCAAGAGTTATGACCAAGAGATAAAAAAGCGGAAGCAGTTGCTGCGCTAGAACCTTTTTTCCAGTCATTTGATAGATAAACTGAAAAAGGAAAATCCCAGCTATAAAAAGCGCTAAAAATTGCAGTACAGCAAAAAGAAGACTTCCCATAAAGAGGTTTCCCAACCACGCTATCACATAATACAGCATGCCACTCGTGCCATAAAATTGACCGTAAGCTACTTGACCCTGGGTCATTGCCCAGCCTGCATACAGATTTTGCGTCTGTAGATTTGTCGCCAATGAGGTAAATAAGGGATTAGCCACGCTGAAGAAGCTAGCTATGAAACTCCAGAGTAGCAAATGCCCAAAAGGAATGCTCGCAGGCTTCAAGCTTTCTTCTTGAAGTTGTAGTCCTGCTTTCTCATCTTCTGGCTGAATTTCTTGTTCTTTTTTTTCTTCTATTTCGCTTCAAGTTGCACTTCTGCCTCTTGATTGTCGAATTCATCAAACATAATAACTCTCCTCAATATAGTCTTTACTAGTATATCAAAAAGTCTTCTGTCTGTCAGTTTTCCTTTTACACACCTCTCAAAAGATTAGCCTACTTGGCAGAATCTGCTTCTAGCTTTAAGACCTGCTTGTCTTTGGTCGCTTTAGACTTTGCCAAGGTTTCTAATTCCCGAAATCTTAGGTAGATTTTTGAAAACGGCCTTTTTGTCTTTCTTTGAACAAACTCTAATTTCATGAAAAATTCCTTTTACTTTTTTATTCGTAAAAAAATGAGAAGGAAATTTGTACCCTCAATAGAGTAAAACAAATCCTTCTCATTAGGTTTATCATGATCAAAGCATTGGCGCAAAAAGCTGAACGATCTCTTTCAGAAGATTTTGGTACCAAGTAGATTTAAAGACACCGTCATGAACCTCTGTTGACACCTCAAAGATACTTTCAAAATCGGCTTTTATGTCTGCTAAAGCAGGTACTTTATATAAAAGCACAGCATTCTCATAGTGATGGACCAAGCTACGATAATCAAAGTTTATGGTGCCTACTACTGCTAGTTCATCGTCTGCAATCACATTTTTACTGTGGACAAAGCCTGGTGTGTATTCGTAAATACGAACACCGGCCTCTAAAAGCTCACGATAAGATCCTCGGGTAATCGGTTGAATAAGCTTTTTATCTGTAATATAAGGCGTGACAATCCGAACATCCACTCCCCTCATGGCAGCGTTTTTTATATTTTCGGTTAAATCATAGTCGATGATCAAATAAGGACTGGTGATATAGACATAGTCCGTTGCCTGACTGATAATATTCTGGTAAACATTTTTCCCGACCTGTGTTCGGTACATAGGCTTAGGACCGCTCCCATATGGAATATAGAGCCCCTCGCCTTCTACCGCTTTGTTTTCTAAATGATACTTATCAAAATCCGTAATTTCACCTCGGTTGATGTACCAATTCATTAGAAAAAGCCTGGTCAGCGCCTTAACGGCCCGACCATCTAAGCGAATCCCGCCATCTTTCCAATGGCCGAAGCGGACAATATGATTAATGTATTCGTCAGCCATATTGATACCACCCGTGTAGCCAATCTGACCATCAATCACAAGAATTTTACGATGATCTCGGTTGTTGTAGGCCACCGTCATACGCGGAATCACCTTATTGAACTTATGTGCATTAATCCCAAAGGAACGCAAAGTTTCCGTATAATCTCCTGGTAAAGTCGCCATACAGCCAATGTCATCATAGAGGAGCTTGATTTCTACTCCTTGAGCAGCCTTTTCCTTCAAAATCTCCAGAATACTATTCCACATCTTACCTTCTTCGATAATATAGTATTCCAGAAAGATGAATTTTTCTGCTGATTTCAGGTCTTCTAAAATAGCAACATACATCTCTTCTCCCAAGGCAAAATACTGAGACGCAGTCCCATCATAAACATCCGCATTATGGTCCATACTAAGCAAGGACTTAACTATCCCAAAAGCTGATTTATTTTTCTTTTTCAGGTCCAATCTCAGCTCATAGCTATTGTCCTCACGAAACTTCATGGAATCCATGCTGCGCAACTGCTTCATTTCTTTCCGAGACAGCCTGCGTTCTCCAAACATGAGATAAATCAGAGGCCCTACAACTGGGATAAAAGTAACCAAAAGCCAGGTTACTTTGCTTTCAGGTGTCATAGAACGATTGACAATCGAAAAAATCGTACCAACTGTTAATAAGGTGACTACAAGAATCCATAAATCCTTATTAATTTCACCTAAATAAAAGAAAAGCCAAAATATAAAGAAGAGTTCCAGTAGCATGACAATGATGCTGAAACCATATTTTGACATCAATAAGCGAAACTTTCTCACACACCTACTCCTCAATTTTCTTATATTTAAGTATAGCGGGGCCTTCTCAATAAATCAAGCAAAAACAGATTGACCTTCTGATAGAAATTAAAAAAAGACTGGAGTCCCCAGTCTTGTGAAGTCTTATTGTTTAGTAAAGACAATTGTGTCATCTTGATCCTGCTCTTGATCAATATCTTCCACAGTCAGTTGATTGCCATTGATATAGTAGCGATGAACATCGTCTCCAATAATCATTCGCTGATTTGTGCTATCAATTTCGACTTGTTCGATTTCTTTCTCACCATCTCTCTCCAAGGTAGTTAAGGTTCCTTTACCAGATGAAATCGTCAAGGTCAATTGATCGCCTTCATGCGTAGCTGTATAGGTTCCGTCCAATTCTGTACTTGTAGCGGTTGTTGCTGACGAAGAAGAGGTCGAAGTCGTTGCACTACTTGAACTTGAAGCAGAAGTTGAAGTTGACGTCGAACTTGAAGACACCGAAGAGTTAGCTTGACTGGCTTGAGAGGGCTGAGTTTGGCTATTGCCATTGCTACAAGCTGCCAAAGCAAGAACTGCTATAGTTGTTAGGGATAAAATCATCGCTTTTTTTGAAAAAGTCATAATCCTTCCTCCTTTAATCATAGGGGGTTTTAGAGCTGGCACAGAAATATGTTTTGCCTACTTTTTGCTAGTTCCATCCTCATTATAACAAAGACCTTTTCCAACCGTCAATTTATCTCTCCTTTTAAAAACTGACGTACCTCCGCAATGAAATAGAGAGACCCAGTTACAAACAATAAACGATGAGAATTATCATCCTGCTGGTAGTCTTTTAGAAAAGCTTGGTAATCCCTGATAAAAGGGAGCTGTCCTGCTTCTTGCTCGCCTATCGTTTCGCCATATGAAAAACTAGTCAGCGACAAACTTGCCTGAGGTAGTTCCTCTTGCAAATAATGGAGCATTTCCGAATAATCTTTTCGCTTTAAAGCCCCAAACAAGATCAAAACTTCTTTGTCCTTTTCTTGCTTAATAAACTCGACCAAGCGCTCAACTGCAGGAAGATTATGGGCTCCATCTAAATAAATGCCATCGCAGACTTTTTCCAAACGGCCTGCCCAGCTAGTTTGAGCTAAAGCTTTTTTTACTAAACTCAGATCTAGATTCCATGACTGACGCTCCATAAATAAAAGAAAAGCTTCCACAGCCACAGCCGCATTTTCCTCTTGGTAGGTCCCCGACAAGCCCAGTTCTACATCTAGCCAGGAGAAGTCACGAGCCCGAAGTTCCTTGTTTTCGAGAGAAAAATCTTGGCCATACTCATATAAGTCGATATTCAACTCCTTTGCCCGCTCTCGACAAACTTGTCGTGCAACTTCTGGCAAAGGACCGATAACAGCAGGACTGCCCACTTTAAAAATCCCTGCTTTTTGCTCTGCAATCTCCTCAAGTGTCGTTCCCAAGGTCTCCTGATGATCAAGGCCAATCGATGTAATGACTGAGACACTTCCTGTGATGACATTCGTTGTATCTAACAAACCACCTATTCCCACCTCAATCAAGGCTACATCCACCTCTTGCTCTGCAAAATACAAAAAGGCTATTAAACTGAGGATTTCAAAATAAGAAAGTTGATCCTGGGGCAACAGTGCGTTTCGCTCCATCTTACGAACTTGATCACCCAACCTAGAGAAATCGCTCTCCGAAATTGGCTGCCCATTTAAGCAAATCCGATCATGAACAGTTTCCATATGAGGTGAGGTAAAAGTCCCAACTTTCTTTTGATGTTGGTCAAATAAGTTTTGCAAAAAGGCTACTGTCGATCCCTTACCATTTGTTCCAGTTACATGAATGGTTGGGTAGGCTTTTTCTGGATGACCAAGCAAACGGATTGCCTGCTCCATTCTCCCAAGTCCAGTCCGAAAATTTAGTCCGATTCGGCTGTCCAGCCAGTTTTCTATCTTCTCCATCTTTACTCCTAGTAAAAAGAGAGCCGAGTGAATGATCAACCAGCTCTCTTTTTTCAATTAATCATATAGCTTACGTTTGAGACTCCGAGTTAACAATAAACTATCTGTTTAACAAATTTAGGTATTCGTTCCTTTTAACCAGAACGAAATAAATATATCCAGGACATCTATACCAGCCTCGCTCATTGAGCGAACTGAGGCAGTCTCTAGATTTGCCTTGCTTTTTTTAGTTAACAAAGGCAGAAATACACTTACTCTTCCATGAAGCTGTTGAAAACTTCTTCAATCATATTCCATTCTTCTTCAGCGTCTTCTGGAATAGGCTGAAGGTCACCTTCAGTTCCATCTTCATTTTCTGTGAATGAGTATGCTTGAATTTCAACTTCACCATTTTCATCTTCTTCAGCATTAGCTGGTACAAGAAGGACATAATTTTTCCCGAATTCTTCCATACCGTCAATGGTCAAGAGAATTTCAAACAAGGTTTCGTTCCCTTGCTCATCCACCAAAGTAATCAATTCGCGCTCTTCATGTTCGTGGTCATGGTTATGATCATGTGCCATATTCATCATCCCTCAATCTTTCTAATAATTTCTATCTAAATAATTCTGTAAAATCAGCTGGGCCGCTAATTTGTCAATCACTTTTTTGCGTTTGTTCCGACTAACATCTGCTTGCTCAATTAGCATTCGCTCAGCTGCCACTGTTGTTAAGCGCTCATCTTGATACTCAACCGGCAAGCCAAACAACTCTGTCACCTTAGCACCGTAAGCCTGACTGGCTTCCACACGGGGACCACTAGTATTATTCATATTTTTAGGAAGACCGATGACAAACTTATCAACCTTGTATTCGGCAACAAGCTCACCAAGACGCTCAAAGCCAAACTCTTCCTGATCTTCATTGATCTGAATAATTTCCAAACCCTGAGCTGTAAACCCAAGAGGGTCACTAATAGCCACTCCCACTGTTTTAGAGCCCACATCCAATCCCATAATTCTCATTAAAGATCGATGCCCTGCCCTTTCAAATAATAACGAACCAATTCTTCAACAATCTCATCGCGTTCATATTTGCGAATCTGATTGCGAGCATTGTTATAACGAGGTACGTACGCAGGATCCCCACTGAGAACATACCCAACGATTTGGTTGATTGGATTGTAGCCTTTTTCATTCAGCGATGTATAAACATCCGTCAACGTTTCGCTAATCTCTTTTTTATTTGAATCGTCGAGATTAAAACGTACTGTTTCATCTGTAAATCCCACAATTACACCCTCTTTCGTTAGAATATTATCATTATACCATATTTCAGATCTTTTCACAAATGTTACAAATCAATATCAGCCCATAAAATAAGCAAAAATGACGGTCTTCTACTATTCTTCTTTTGCGCCATTCAAAAGTTGATTTTCAACATACTGAGCTGGATTCATCTTCAGCAGTTCTTTTAGTTTTAAAGCTTTTAAATATTCTGTTTCTGCAGCCTTATCTACATCCAAGGTTTGAAAATCCAGATTAGTCACACGCTTGAGCTCATTTTCATTTAAAATCTGTAAGGACATAGAGAAACCCGGCAAATCCTTTACTTGTTGATAATGTTCATCTGCTTCCAAGGATCTATTGAGTACTGCTTGAGCTTCTTCTACACCATATTCCTTTATCGCTTGCTTTAAATCATCTGCATTTGGACTAACCTGCTCTATACTTAAACTTAAAAATTGCTCGTCTTTATAAGTCACTACCTGCTTTTGCTGTGAGCCATTCTCAGTTTTTGGAAAGACCAAGGTCTTTGTTACTACTGTGTTCTTTTCCGCATTTGAAATAATCGGCAAGGTTGTATCCAACTTATCTTCAGAAGTTGAAGCGGACGAAGCAGTATGTGATTTTTTCTGACCACAGGCCGTCAGTGCAAGTAAAACAAGGCCTAACAATAGCACTATCTTTTTCATTTTTTAGCCTCCTACGCCTATTTTACCACACTCATAACTCCTGTCAACGCTAGATTCGTAAAGTAAAAAGGGTCTGAAAACTCGCCCATTCACTACCACTAGCAAATCGGCTTGTTCAGACTCCTTTTTTCTTTATAATGGGCTATTTTATAGAGCTGCTCTCAAACGCGCCTCTGCATTTTCAACGTTACGAACAGAACGTGGAAGAAAGGCACGAATGTCATCTTCTTTATAGCCAACTTGGAGGCGTTTATCGTCAACCAAGATAGGGCTTTTCAAGATACGTGGGGTTTCCATGATAATATCAATCACTTCACTCACACTTAAATCTTCAATATCAACACCAAGACCTTTTGCATAGCGATTTTTAGAAGAGACAATGCTTGCAACGCCATTTTCAGTTTTGGTCAAAATATCTAAAATTTCTTCTTTTGTGATTCCCTCTTTACCGAGGTTTTGTTCTTTATAAGTTAATTGATGGGCATTAAGCCAGGTCTTTGCTTTCTTACAGCTTGTACAACTTGAAACTGTGTAAATTGTAATCATGTAAGGACTCCTTTCACTACCCGATACTACTATCGTAGTCTATTATACCATAAAAACCATCGGTCTTGCGACCTATTTTGGAAAAATTATTCCTCGATCTCTATAGCATCGTCTAGTTCAAGTGTTACTTCTTCAATGTTTTCAGTGATTTTCCCTGTTGTTTCAGCCGCAGTTGCTTCCCCTTCTTGATCATCTTCAATCAAGCCAAAACGGACACGGACTTGACGGTCGATTTCGTCAAAGACTTCTGGGTGATCAGCCAAATATTTCTTGGCATTTTCAGAACCTTGACCAATCTTCTCATCATTATAAGAATACCAAGCACCTGCTTTTTTGATGATATTCAAGTCTGTTGCAATCTTGATAAGTTCACCAGTTTTAGAAATTCCTTCTCCGTACATGATTTCCACGAAGGCTTCTTTAAATGGCGGAGCTACCTTGTTTTTCACGACCTTAATCTTGGTTTCCTTACCAACGTTTGTATCCTTAGCGTCACCAGTTCCTTTAATTTGAGTATTTCCACGAACATCCAAACGGACAGAAGCATAGAATTTCAAGGCACGGCCACCTGGTGTTGTTTCAGGATTTCCGAACATAACCCCAACTTTTTCGCGAAGTTGGTTGATAAAGATGGCAATTGTTTTTGTTTTGTTGATAGAAGCAGACAGTTTACGCATGGCCTGACTCATCATCCGAGCTTGCAAACCAACGTGGCTATCACCGATATCTCCATCGATTTCCGCACGTGGTACAAGAGCTGCAACCGAGTCAATGACAACTAAATCAACTGCACCAGAGTCAATCAATTTCCCTGCAATTTCCAAACCTTGCTCACCAGAATCTGGTTGAGATAGCAACAGCTCATCAATATTTACACCTAGAGCAGCCGCGTAAGATGGATCCAAAGCATGCTCTGCATCAATAAAGGCTGCAATACCACCCTCTTTTTGCGCTTGAGCAACAGCATGAAGGGCAACAGTCGTCTTACCAGAAGACTCTGGACCGTAGATTTCAATGATACGTCCCTTAGGATAACCACCGGCACCAAGGGCGATATCCAAGGCCAAAGATCCTGAGCTCATGACTTGAACCTTTTGTTCTGCTCGCTCGCCCAGGCGCATAATCGCTCCCTTACCGAAGTCCTTTTCAATGTTCTTCAGGGCGTTGTCCAAAGCCTTTTGGCGTTCGTCTCCGAATTTTTTTGTAATATCATCTAGATTCTTTTGTTTCTTTGCCATTAATTTCTCCTATTTTTTCTAAAAATATCTTTTGGCTATCTTATAATTATATCAAAAATTAACTATTTAATAAAGTCTTTCGCACTAGGTTAAAGGCGTGCAGAACAGCGATTTTTCGTACATCTCGCCGGCTACGTCCAGCAATATTGACCTTAATAGTTTCCGTTCCTGCAGCACTAGCTAAACCGATAAAAACGGTCCCTGCTGGATGGCCTTCCAGTGAATCTGGTCCAGCCACGCCTGTCAGACTGACAGCCAAGTCGCTTTCGGTCAGCTTTCTAGCCTGCTCTGCCATTTCCCCAGCCGTAAAAGCTGAAACAACCCCATGTTCCTCCAGCTCTCCCAGCGGAATGTCCAGCATCCGGCTCTTTTCCTCCATGCTATAGGTGACGAAGCCACCTGAAAAAATAGCTGAAGCTCCAGCAAAATCTGCCAAAGTCGCTTGGAAGAGACCTGCTGTCAGACTCTCTGCTGCTGAAATCGTCTTTCCTTGACTCTTGAGCAAGTCAAAAGCCACCTGAGCCAAGGAATTGTCATCCCCATAACCATAGAAAATCTCTGACAGAGACTGGTCTTCAAAAGTCTTATGTGACAAAATTTCCTTTTCCACAGCATCAAACTTGGTGTCGGCTTCTGCCTGACTCAAGGCCTTGGTGGACAGTCGTAGGGTAACTTCCCCTGTCTTTGCATAAGGAGCAATGGTGGGGTCACTTTGCTGATCAATCATCTCTGACAAAATAGTCACTAGCTGACTCTCGCCGATACCAAAGAAGCGCAACACTCGTGAGTACAACTTTTGACCTGTGGATAAGATGGGAACCAACTCGTTATTGACCATAGGTTTGAGCTCGCTAGGCGGACCAGGCAGAACTACATAAGTCACCCCATTATCTTCTACTAAACCGCCAACAGCTAAACCAGTCGCATTTGGTAAAGGAGTTGATCCTTCGACTAGCTGGGCCTGACGCTCATTGTTGGGCGTTCGAGCATAATCTGGTCGGCTGGCAAAAAAACGATCCAACTTTTCCACAGCATCAGGGTCGAAACTCAACTCTCGACCTAAAAACTTAGCCAAGGTCTGCTTGGTCAAATCATCCTCTGTTGGCCCCAAGCCTCCTGTCAAGATAATTAGATTACTACGTCCTTTTGCAATCTCTAGGATAGAGAGGAGACGATTTTCATTGTCCCCTACAGCTGTCTGAAAATAGACATCAATCCCCAGACTAGCCAGTTTCTCAGATAAAAATTGGGCATTGGTATTGACAATCTGACCTGTCAGAATCTCGGTGCCCACAGCAATAATTTCTGCTTTCATAGAACCTCCTACCTTACTATTCGGAATTGGCTTTATTTTATCACAAAAACAAGCAAAAAAGTTGATTTTCATTTTAAGAAGTTAAATAGTTTGTCAACTTGCTTGACAGACTTGTCAACATGTTGTGGAAAACTTTTGGAAAGTTATCTGTTATGGAGAATAACTGGATTGTTAGGGAAATGCTATTGGCAAATGGTTTCATTATTTTTATAATAAAGATGAAAAAAGGAAATCAGCTAAATAATTTTATTTGAAGAAAGGAGATCATCATGAAAATTTCACAAGTACTCAAAGATATTCGTCAACAAAATCAACTCACTCAGGAGGCCTTGGCGGAAAGGCTCAAGGTTTCCCGCTCTGCCATTGCTCGCTGGGAAAGCAAAAAAGGTATCCCTGAAATTGGAAATCTCATCGCTATCAGTCGGGAATTTGATATCAGCCTGGACACACTCATCAAGGAGGACGGGCGTTTGGAGAAAAAGGTCATCGAAGACAGCAAGGCCAAGAAATGGCATTATTTAGTTATCCTCTACCTTTTTTCCATCTTGGTTTATATTGGTGTCTTTGCCTACTTCCACCATATCTTTATGGCTGGCTTCCTCATCTCCACCCTCTTTATGCTATTCTATGAACTGCGCATCTTTATCAAGGAAAAGATTTGGATGCAGAAGGAAGAATGAGGAGATATAGAGAACAACAAAAAACCTAGAAGTTCCAGACGTCTAGGTTTTCATTTATTTATAGACAATAAGGTAATGATGAAAGCAATGATATTGTTGCAACAATGAAGGGCAATTGGATACCAGATATTTTTGTCCTTTCTCAGATACAAGAGCGAGAAAAGAAGACCTGCGGCAATATAGGAAATAGCTGTCACCCACTCTGATAAGGCCCAGCTGTGCATATGAAGAGTGGCAAATAGAATGGTTGTCAACACAATACCTAGCCAGTCAGAGAATTTTGCCAAGAAAGTGCCTAGGAAAAAGCGGCGGAAGAAAAACTCTTCAACGAACGGCCCGATAAAGGAACCGAAAACCAAGATTAGAAAGGGATTTTTCAACAAGGCACCTTGAATATTGGCATCATTCTGCCCCTGCAGTGGCAGGCCCAGACTATACTTGATGAAGGCTGAAAGAAAGTTGCAGGCAATGGACAGGAGGAAAACAAAGACCATATACAAGGAAATCGTTTTTAGAAATTCCTTCTTCTTAGTCAGAATCAAGGCTAGCTGCTCCTTTAATTCTTCCCGATAAGCTAAGATTCCCAAAATAAATAAAAGGAAATAAACTGGGTAAATCAACCAATTTATCCCAAGCAGTTCCAAGCCTCTACCTAAAAAGAAGATTGTATAGAGGGTGATAAAAATAAGGAGGAATTTTCTTGTTTTCATTGTTCTACTTCCAATCACAATTATTTTCATGGTCATTGATAAGGCCAGCTGCTTCTAAGAATGAATAGACACAAACTGGACCGACAAATTTGAAGCCTTGCTTTTTCAGCGCCTTGGACATAGTTTCTGAAAGCTCGGTCTTAGTTGGGGCTTCCTCGTAGTTCGTAATTTGATTGTCAATCGTTTTGAAATCTACAAAGGACCAGATATAGTCATTAAAAGAGCCAAACTGCTTTTGAACAGCCAAAAAAGCTTGGGCATTAGCCCTAGTTGCATAAATTTTCATCTTGTTACGGATGATATCGGCATTGTCCAACAAACCATCCAGATCCGCATCCGTCATCTGAGCAATTTTCTGGGCATCATAGAAATGAAAAGCTTCCCGAAAAGCCTGACGTTTATTCAGAATGGTCTCCCAAGAAAGTCCAGCCTGATAGGTCTCCATGCAGAGCAATTCAAATAATTTCTGATCATTATGGAGAGGTTTGCCCCACTCCTCATCATGATAGGCCACATATAAGGGGTTGTTCATTTTTACCCAGCCGCAGCGTTTGGTCATATCTTCCTCCTATTTCACCAACATCTTAAGAGCAGACTTGATATAGTTTTCTGCTGTATCCGTCGTTCCTTCAAAGAATTTCTTGATTTTCTTAAGCTCAGCAGCCTTATAGCCCAAAGCCAGCATGGCTTCCATGGCTTCTTCCAGTTCTTGGTTTTCATTGCTAGCTTGCACTACAGCCTTGGCAGAAAGATCGTCACCAGCTATTACCACCTTACCTTCCAAGTCTAGCACCATCTGCTGGGCTGTTTTCTTACCAATCTTAGGAAACTTGGTTAGGTAGGTGATGTTTTTTTGCTCAATAGCTTGTACCAAGCCAGCATTATCATCTGCAGCAATGATAGCCAGGGCAGACACTGGGCCAATACCTGAGACTGAAATCAAGCTGAGAAAGAGTTGCTTCTCCTCCTCGGTCGCAAAACCGTACAGGAGCTCTGCATCTTCTCTCACCACCTGGTGCACATAGACCTTAGCTTCCTGATGAAGACGCCCTGAGTATGCATAAGGGTTGGCCACATGAAGAATATAGCCAATAGAGTTGACTTCCAATACGATGTACTTGGCTGTAATTTTACTGATGATTCCTTTAAAATATTCGTACATAATCTTCCTTCTTTTTGTATCATTTTGCCTATCTAGTATACCATATTTTCTGTCTGGAAACTGCAAACAGAAGTGCAACCATTGGTTGACAAAATGTACAGAAAGCTGTATTCTCAAGATAAATAAAAGCTGTTAGGATAGAGATAGAAAAAAAGGAGGCTGTGATGATGAAACTCGCTGATAAATTATTTGAACTAAGAAAAGAAAAAGGCTGGTCACAAGAAAAGCTGGCAGAACAAATCAATGTCTCTCGCCAAAGCATTTCCAAGTGGGAGTCTGGCCAAGCACTGCCAGAGCTGGAAAAAATTGTAGAGCTGAGCAAGATTTTCCAGGTGACGACAGATTATCTGCTTTTAGAAGACAGCGACAAGCCGGAAATAAAACCCGTCCTCTCAGAAGACGAAAAAGATCGCTACTATAAGCAAGTAAAATCTTATGGCTTCTGGCAGGTTCTGTATATTTTTGTATCAGCCCTAGCTATCTTTCTCTTCTTTGCAGGTTCTAGTTTTCCAGCAAAATTCACTGCCCTGGTCTGGTTGAGCTTTTTCCTCTTAATCGCATCCGCAATAGCTATTAACAAGGCGCTAAAGATTAAGAAAAAGTATCTGGACAAGGTTATAGGCCTTGATGAGGATTCTAAGAAAGAAGGTGCTAAAGATGAAACTAAAAACTGACAATCCCATACCTGTCAAAACTCGTCTGAAAGAACTCTTTGGCGACTGGCTCTTCATCTCAGGCTACCTCATTTCTTTATTTTTACTAGCTATGGGCTTTTACAATCTAGTTCTAGGAGGCATTCCTGCATTCACTGAAGCCCAGAGCCAGCTTCTGGCTTTTTCTAGCTCCGTCCTGCCTCTAACTATCATCTTTGCTTGGCTAGACTATCGAAAAGGAAGTTTTGGCAAGCGTTGGGCAGGTTTACAGTTGGTTTACAAGCACAGGAACCTTTCCCACAGCCTTTTGCGATCTGCTATCAAGTTTTTCCCTTGGCAGCTGGGACATCTGGGAGCTATCCGTAGTGCTTATCAAGCAGATGCCCTGTCAATTTTCTTGTCAACTTCAGCAGGGATTCTCTTCTTGGCCTTTCTGCTAATGGGACTACTTCGCAAGGACAAACGCCATCCAGCTGATTTACTTACTGGAACACAAGTTCAGCTTAAAAATTCAAAACAGCTCTAGTTCTATAACTAGGGCTGTTTGATTTTCTATAAAGTTTAGTATTTCCCTAACTCCCGCAGGCTAGTATGATTTTCCTGAATGCGGCGGAACATTTTTCCATATCCGACTTGGTAAAGTTAACCAAGACCGGCCGGCCGTGTGGGCAGTTATAAGGATTGTCACACTGGGACAGCTGAAAGAGCAAGTCACGCGCAGAGTAGTCATCCAGACTGTGATTGGCCTTGATGGAGCGTTTGCAGCTCATCATAATGGCTAGCTCTGCTCGATATTTCTTGATGGAAACTTCCTTGGTCAGGAGAAGCATATCACACATTTCATAGATTCCGGCCTCAATCTCCTCTTCCTTGAACCAAATGGGATGCTCGCGGAGGATAAACTGGTTGGCTCCGTACTCTTCTAAAAAGATGCCTGCATCTTCTAGCAGCTCCATCCGCTGCTTGATTCGCAGCATATCGTCCGCTGGAAATTCAAAGATATAGGGCACCAAGAGCTGCTGCTGGCTATTGTCCACATCTCCAATCTTCTCCCGATAATACTCATACTTGACCCGCTCTTGAGCAGCATGCTGGTCAATAATGTAAAGACCACCCTTGCCCTGAGCAAAGAGATAAGTGCCATGCATCTGACCGAAATATTCTAACTCTGGGAAGCTTGACTTCTCTTCCTGTTCCAACTTATCCACAGCCCGCTCCAGACTGGCCTGGTCTAGCTCTGGATGGTCTAGTTGGTCATAGCTGGCCGGCTTTCTCTCTGCAAATTTGACCGAAGTCGGTTGCGGTTCTGATTTTTCATCTGTCGCTTGATGAACAGGCTTTGCTGACTCTTCAAAGGATAACTGCTGCTCTGCCACCTCTGGTTTGAGGAAGAAGTCATTCTGCTCCTTATCGTAGTAGAGGCGATTTTCTTTCAGCGGAAGACTGGTCTGTTCGGGCTTAGTCGCACGCTTAACAGTTGATTTGGCTAGATTTTCCAAAGCATCCGGGATAAGATCCTGCTCCTTGAGACTAGCCGCAATAGCTTGCGAAATCAAGGTCATGAGTTCTCGCTCTTTAGAAATCCGCACCTCTTGCTTGGTCGGATGGACATTGACATCGGCCAGATAGGGATCAATCTGGATATTGATGACTGCTAGTGGAAAGCGGCCTACCATAAGCTTGCTGCCGTAGCCGTCCAAAATAGCACGATTGAGCAGGAAATTCTTAATGTAGCGGCCGTTGATGAGAATCGTAATATAATTCCGATTCGCACGAGTCAACTCAGGCAGACTGACATAGCCGCTCACCTCAAAGTCCAAGTCTGAAGCAGAGATTTCCACCATTTTCTTAGCTGTTGCCAGACCATAAATGCCTGCAATAGCCTGACGCAGATTACCACTGCCGGCAGTCCGTGTCATTTCTCGGCCGTCGCTGATAAGGGTGAAAGCCACTTCTGGATGGGCCAGACTAAGCCGATTAATCACATCAACGATATGGGACAGCTCAGCCTGCTGGCTCTTCATATACTTGAGCCGGGCGGGAGTATTGAAGAAAAGATCTTCTATCTTGATTTTCGTTCCCACTGGACTGCTGGTAGGCTCGTGCTCTTCTATTTCACCGCCTTGGGCAACTAGCAAAGTCCCGTGCTGGCCATTTTCTGTTGCAGTCTCAATGGTAAAACGCGATACAGAAGCAATGGAAGGAATGGCCTCGCCACGAAAACCCAGTGTCCGAATCCGAAAGAGATCCGCCTGTTTCTTGATTTTACTGGTAGCATGGCGGCGAAGGGCCAGAGGGACATCTTCGTGATCTATGCCCTCACCATTATCTGTCACCTGGATAGTCTTGAGTCCAGCCTCCTCGATTTCGATGGTAATCTGGCTAGCACCCGCATCAATTGAATTTTCCACTAGCTCCTTGACCACACTGCTAGGCCGCTCAATGACTTCACCGGCCGCAATCTGATTGGCTAGAATTTCTGGAAGTTCGATAATTTTTGACATCTTTCTCCGTATTTGTTCTGCTATCTATTATAACACATTGGGCTCTTTCTATCAGAAGGCAACCTTTTCTCAACCACTCTGCTCGCAAGTCAAACCAGATAGACTCAAATAACTGCCACATGGTCAAAAGGACTTGTTTTCGCTGCTAAGTTGCGGTTTAATAAAGGTGGAAGGAGGAAGTTATGAAAGTTAAGCTAAGAATTGATTCTCAAAGTTACCGAAGACTCCGTCAGCATTGAGGCTCGCCTCATGACAGAAAGTATTCAGGAATTGGTCCACTTTGCTCAACATCTAGGCAAAGAAGACAAAATTCATGTCAAAAAAGAAGATGAAATCTATCTGCTGGATGCTAAGGAAATCCACCGAATCTATACAGAAAATCGCCAGATTCAGGTTCGAACAGCAAAAGACGGCTATCGAGCTCAACAAGCTCTTTATCAGTTGCTGCAGGTCCTGCCGGAGTATTTCCTGCAGATTTCTCAGTCGGAAATTATCAACAGCCGACAAATCAGCCACCTCAAGCTGACTCCAAATGGCCTGATTCAAATATTTCTGAAAAACGGTGATCAGACATACTCGTCCCGTCGCTATCTTAAATCTATCAAAGAAAGGTTGCAATTATGAAAACTCGTCTTAAAGAACTCTTTTTCGGAGGAATTGGAGGGATTTTCATCGGTCTCTTTTCCTCCATGATCATTTCTTATTTTTACAATCCATCTTATCTACCGCTGCACCCTCGCTCGCCTATCGGTCACTTCTTTTTGAGCCAGCATGTCCATGTTTCCCTCATTATGCTCTACTGCCTGCTTATCTGGTTTATCATGGGAGCTATTTTCAGATGGAGCGGAAGCTTCTTTCAAAGAGACTGGAGCATCCTGCACTCCGTCGTCAGCCACTATGGCGTGATGATTCTGACCTTTGCACTTTTGGCCAACCTAGCTGGATTTTTCCCAAGAGAAAAAATACTTAGCCTGACACTAACTGCCGTTGGGGAATTCACTCTCATTTATCTGGTTATTTCAAGCGCTATCTACTACCGCACTTACCGCAACATTCAAAAGATAAATGCACAGCTCCTTCCTAAAGACTGATTTCCCTACCCCATCTATAGAATTCTGATTAGCACAAAAAGAGCGCTTAGTATTTTTTTGTCACCCATCCATCTATCTTTTTTTCTGTTTTTTTATGGAGAAATGAGTAGGAGGATTTGATCAATATGGATAGCATTTGTATTTGATGGAAATTTATCTCTGTTTTGTCTAAGAAAGCTATTCATACTCTAGTTTTTTTGGTGTTAAAAATTCTATGCATTCGCTTGGATAAACTAATTTTTTTGATATAATAAGATATATATTTAATCGTTTTAATCAAAAGCTGATATGAGGGAAAAAGCACCAAGAAACTGTTTTTTCCTGATTATACAGCGTATATTAATTTTCCTTTTTGTAGCTTATCTAAACAAATTCTCTATCTTGTTATTTGGAGGGGTCCTACTCCACATTATTTTGAACTAAAAATTAGATAGAGTTCTCATATAGTAGTTAGTTTATCAACTAAAAAATAGAAAGGGAAATCGGTATGACTACTTCAATTCATTTTTTAGAATCTGCCCAGCAATTTCATTTGAGCAATGGACAGATTAGCTACATTTTCAAGGTCAGTGATGATGGCAAGCTTCTTCATCTATATTACGGGAAGAGCTTGCCTGACGGCGATTACAGTCACTTCCTTGAGATGAACTCTCGCCCAATGACTGCTTACCGCAAAGAAGGGGACGTCTTCTATTCTTTAGAGCATCTAAAACAGGAACTCCCTGAGTACGGAACCAGTGATTTTCGCTATCCGGCCATCTCCATTCGCCAAGAGAACGGGTCTCAGATTACTAATTTTTGTTACTATAAACACGAAATTCAGTTCGGTAAACCTCTATTGGACGGCTTGCCAGCTACATATGTAGTAGATGAGAAGGAATGTCAGACTCTGATTATAACCCTAAAAGATGATCTAACTGGATTAGAGGTAGATCTGCATTACACAATCTTCCAAGATTTTCCAGTTATTAGTCGTCACACTGAGATTCGTAACTGTGGAGCGGCCAATCAGTTTATTGAGCAAATAGCCAGTCTAAACTTAGATTTGCCCGATGCAAACTATGAATGGTTGCAATTATCCGGTGCCTGGGCTAGGGAACGCCACATCAAGACTCGTCCTCTCCAACAAGGCATCCAAGCAATCCAATCAACACGAGGTATTTCCAGTCCTCATCATAATCCTTTTGTTGCACTAAAACGCAAAGAAACAACTGAACATCAGGGAGAAGCCATCGGGGCTAGTTTAGTATACTCAGGTAATTTTTTGATTCAGGCTGAAGTGGACACCTGGGATGTAACCCGTCTACAACTAGGAATTAATCCATTCCACTTTGCATGGAAACTCGAACCAAAGCAAAGCTTTATCAGTCCTGAAGCCCTCATCGTCTTTCTGATCAAGGTCTCAACGGAATGAGTCAAGTCTTCCACCAACTTTTTAGAACTCGATTGGCTCGCAGTCAATGGAAAGAAAAAGAACGACCTATTCTGATAAATCACTGGGAGGCTACCTACTTTGATTATACAGAAACAAAGCTTCTTGAGATTGCCAGAGGCGCTAAAAAGGTTGGAGTAGAACTTTTTGTGGTAGATGACGGTTGGTTTGGCAAACGGGTAAATGATAAGACTGGCTTAGGAGATTGGTTCGCAAACCGAGATCGCCTACCCAATGGTATAGGAAATCTAGCTTCTAAAATCCGAGAAATCGGCCTAAAATTTGGTCTTTGGTTTGAGCCAGAAATGGTCAATAAAGACAGCCAACTCTTTCGAGATCATCCTGATTGGTATATCCATACTCCTGATCGGCCATCCTGTCACGGACGAAATCAGTTTGTCTTAAACTTTACCTCTGATGAGGTTGTAGACTATATTTTCCAACGAATGTCCGCTATCATTGAGGAAGCTAAGCTTGACTACATCAAATGGGACATGAACCGTTCGCTGACAGAAGTCTACTCCTGCGAACTTCCAGCAGACCAGCAAGGAGAGGTCTTTCACAGATATGTTCTTGGCGTTTACAAAGTTATATGATCGATTGACCCGTGCCTATCCCAATGTCTTGTTTGAGTCCTGTTCCTCAGGAGGAGGCCGCTTTGATCCGGGCATACTCTACTACGCTCCACAAGGATGGACTAGCGATGATTCTGATGCTATCGAACGCTTGAAAATTCAGTACGGTACCAGTCTACTCTATCCTCTCTCGTCAATGGGAGCCCATGTTTCAACTGTTCCTAACCACCAGCTCAATCGTATCACTCCATTAAAAACACGTGCAAATGTTGCTTACTTTGGAGTTTTTGGTTATGAATTAGACCTAAACAAGCTAAGTAGCCAAGAATTGGATCAAGTTGCTCAGCAGATTGCCTTTTACAAAGAACATCGCAAACTCTTTCACAGTGGCAACTTTTATCGACTCTTATCTCCATTTGATTCTCAAGAAACCGCCTGGATGGTTGTCAGCGAAATAAAGATACAGCCATTTTAGCCCATTACAAACTCCTCAATCAAGTCAATCGTTCCTGTCAACGACTACGTCTGACCGGTTTAAATCCAGAAGCTACCTATGAGATTAACGGACACGACTATAGTGGCTATGAGCTCATGAGGGCCGGTTTTAGTATCACAGATTCTTCTAGTGGAGAACTCACTGATTGGGCACCTTTGCCCAAAACGTATGATTTTGATTCGAGACTTTGGGTAATCAAACAAAAGAATCTGTAAAGGCAATTTTTTATAAAATACAAGAAAACACTCCCCATCTAGAAAAATAGATCCAGGAGTGTTTTTAGTTATTCATCAGATCTTTTTGTTCTTATTATCCACTTCTTGCTTTCTTCCCAAAGCCAACTAGATAACCTATAAATCTTTTTGTAAGTCAGAAAGGAGCAACAAAGCATCCATCGGTGTCATTTGATTCAAATTGAGCCCACGTAAGGTTTCTAGAACTGGATGCTCAGCAGTAAACAAATCAAGCTGGCCCATAGGGTCCTGTCGCAAAAGGGTGGCTTGAGACTTGTCTGAATCGAAGATGGCTTTCTGATCCTCTCTTCCTTCTAAATCAGTCAAAATCGCATCTGCTCGCCTTAACAAATCCGTAGGTAAGCCAGCAATTTTTGCCACGTGAATCCCGTAGGACTTGTCAGCAGGTCCTGCTTCAATCTTATGCAAAAATGTCACTTGGCCATCTTTTTCTAGAGTTGCCACATGGACGTTTTCCAATCGTGTCAAGCTACTTGACAGGTCTGTCAACTCATGATAATGGGTTGCAAAAAGAGTCTTGGCCTTGGTACGGTCATGAATATACTCAATAATTGCTTGCGCCAGAGCCATCCCATCATAAGTCGCAGTCCCCCGTCCCAGTTCATCAAAAAGGATCAAAGAGCGTTCACTTGCTTGTCGAATGGCCCGATTAGCCTCCATCATTTCTACCATAAAGGTCGACTGCCCAGAAACTAAATCATCCGCCGCACCTATTCGTGTAAAGATAGCATCGAAAATCGGAAGACTGGCGACTTCCGCTGGTACATACGATCCCATTTGAGCCATGATGACAATCATTGCTAGCTGTCGCATGTAGGTTGACTTCCCGCTCATATTTGGTCCGGTAATCAGCTGAATATCTGTTCCTTGATCCAGCTCGATACTATTTGGGATGTAGCTTTGGGCTCCCATGACTTTTTCGACAACCGCATGACGGCCTTTTTTAATCTGCAAACTACGACTGCTTGTAAAGCTTGGACGGACTAAGTGTTGACTTTCAGCCACAACCGCAAAGCTCTGTAAAACATCGACCGTAGCTAGGGTTTGAGCTAAGGCTTGTAGCCGTTGAATATATTTTCCGACCTCTTCACGAATGCGCATGAAGATCTCATATTCCAGATTAGCAGACTTCTCACGCGCCTCCAACATCTCGCCTTCAATGCGCGCCAGCTCTTCCGTACCAAAACGCTCAGAATTTCAAGGTTGCTTTCCGGAAAAAATGGCTAGGGACATTGCCTAGTTGAGAATTGGTGACATGGAAATAGTAACCATCTTTCTTGTTATAGTCAATCTTCAGATTAGCAATACCACTTGCCACTCGCTCCTTGGCTTCAATGTCCGCAATCCAGCTAGTCCCCTCTCTCATGACCAAACGATACTGGTCCAAGGTCTCGTCAAAACCAGTTCGAATGATATTGCCCTCAGTAATTACTTGTGGAGCGTCTGGGTCAATAGCAGAGCTGATTAGATTTTCCAGCTCAGGAATCGCATCTAGCCTTGCCACCAAACTCTCCAAAGCTGGGCTTTCAATCGTTTCTAAAATTGACCGAATCTGAGGAACATGGCTCAGAGTAGAAGACAATTGCAGGAGGTCCTTGGGATTGGTCTTGCCAAATGACACACGACTTACCAGGCGTTCAATATCATAGACGCCCTTGAGACTATCTGCCAAATCACTCCGCTCAAAGAAATAATCCAGAAAGACCTGAACAACATCTTGACGCTTGATAATTCGTCCCTTATCAATCAAGGGATGCTGGATCCAAGAACGAAGCAAGCGTCCTCCCATGGCTGTTTTTGTTTCATCCATGAGCCAAAAAAGACTACCATGCTTCTTGCCCGTCCGGGCATTTTCAGTCAAGCCCAGACTGGTCTTTGTCGCATAGTCCATCTGAAGAAAATCTTTTATCTCATAATGATGGGCCTTTTTGAGATGGCTGAGCTCCCGCATCTGCGTCTGAAAAACATAGGCCAAAAGCTTCCCTGCCGTCTGCTTTTCTAAAGATGACAACTCATCTCCTAAGAGCTGAACGTCCTCCATTGCTTCCTCGACTTCTGACAGCAGTAAATTCATTTGTTTTGACAAAACCTGCTGCTCATCTTCTGACAAGCAATAACCCACGACCACTTCCCGAGCTCGGAGATTTCGAATTTCTCCACAAGCTTGGTCAAAGTCTGCCAGGCTGGTTACCTGAAATTCTCCCGTAGCCAGATCCATATAAGCCAAGCCATAAGCTTGCTCCTGCCTATCCAAGCAACCAAAAAGTTATTTTCTCCGGCTGGCTTACTAGAATCCACTACCGTACCCGGCGTAATAACCTGGACCACCTCGCGTTTGACCACCCCCACGGCCTGTTTAGGATCTTCCATCTGCTCTGCAATGGCAACCTTATAACCAGACTCAATCAAAACATCAATATATTGCTGGGCAGAGTGATAAGGTACACCCGCCATTGGAATGGGATTTTCTGAATTCTTATTACGGCTAGTCAGGGCAATCTCGAGAATCTGTGCCGCATTAACAGCATCCTCGTAAAACAACTCATAGAAATCCCCCATACGAAACAGCAGGAAGGCGTCCTGATAGTCTTTTTTAATATCCAAGTACTGCTGCATACCTGGCGATATTTTTTCTGTTGCCATAGTTTCCTCTCTCGTTGACAAGTTAGGCCTGTAGGCTCCAACTCTCTAGTCACTTAAATCCTGAGCACCTTTTGCTATACCATGAACTCTAATGGTTACCCAAGAATCATCTTACCTGATTTTACCATAAATAGAAAAAGGTTGAAACTTTTGTCTCAGCCCTATTTCATTCTTCAATTTACATCTTTGCCAAAATCTGCTCTTCGATTTCTTTAGCAGTATCCTGGTTACGGCAAATTAACAGGAGTGTATCGGCACCTGCTAAGGAACCTAAAATCCTCTCATCCCTATTTTCATCAATGATGTTAGCCAGCACTGCAGCTTCTCCCAAGCGTGTATGCAAAACCAAAGTAAATTCCGCACGGGCTACCCCTCTAAGATGGTAAGACAAAACCTCAGTCAAATCAATTCGAGCCGTTTCTTGAGCTAAAACATAATAGAGCTGGCCGTTTTTCTTGACTTTAATTAGACCAATTTCTCGCAAATCGCGGGATAAAGTCGTCTGAGTTACATAAATACCCTCTTCTTCCAGACGAGTCTGGATATCCTTTTGTGTCCCTAACTTCTCCTCTTTAATCATTTTCTTGATTAAGTCATGACGTTTCTTCTTTTTCATTTTCCCCTCGGTAGTTGTATATTTATACTCTAAATTATACCAAAAAATTGTTATGATACCCAAAAAATTTGAAGATTCCTTTAAAAATGTGATAAAATAGTAATATTAAAAGACTCAAAGGAGCACCTATGGATAATAAACAGATCATTGCCAGCGAATTGGCCAAGGTGATTGACAGCCTGGACCAAGACGCTATTTTAAATTTACTCGAACAGCCAAAAAGTTCTGATTTAGGAGATATCGCCTTTCCTGCTTTCTCATTGGCCAAAGTAGAACGCAAGGCTCCTCAAGCTATTGCAGCTGATATTGTCGAAAAGATTGATACAACTCACTTTGACAAGGTTGTTGCGACTGGACCATATGTCAACTTTTTCTTGAACAAGGCTGAGATTTCCGGTCAAGTTATTAAAGAAGTAGTTAAAGAAGGGGCTGACTACGGACAACAAAATGAAGGCAAGGGCGAAAATGTTACTATCGACCTTTCAAGTCCAAACATTGCCAAGCCTTTCTCAGTTGGTCACTTGCGCTCTACTGTTATCGGGGATGCTCTTTCTAACATCTTCCGCAAAATGGGCTACAATACCATCAAAATCAACCACTTGGGTGACTGGGGTAAACAATTCGGTCTCCTCATGGTCGCTTATAAAAAATGGGGAAGCAAGGAAGCTGTCGAAGCAAATCCTATCGACGAACTGCTACAACTCTATGTTCGTATCAATGCCGAAATCGAAAACGACCCCGCCTTGGATGACGAAGGACGCCTTTGGTTTAAAAAGCTAGAAGATGGTGATCCAGAAGCAACTGAACTTTGGCAATGGTTCCGTGACGAAAGCTTGGTGGAATTCAACCGTATCTATGAACTTCTCGGAGTCGAGTTTGATAGCTTAAACGGGGAAGCCTTCTACAACGACAAGATGGATGAAGGAATTAAAATCCTTGAAGAAAAAGGCCTTTTGGAAGAATCAAAAGGTGCTAGCATTGTCAATCTTGATGATGTCAACCTTCCTCCAGCTATGATCAAAAAATCTGACGGAGCTACGCTTTACATCACTCGTGATATTGCAACTGCAATGTACCGTGCTCGTACCTACAACTTCGTCAAAAGTATCTATGTCGTAGGACAAGAACAGTCTAACCACTTCCGCCAGCTCAAAGCTGTACTTAAGAAGATGGGATTTGACTGGAGCGATGATATGACTCACGTAGATTTCGGTCTTGTTACTAAGAACCGACAAAAACTGTCTACACGTAAAGGAAATATCATTCTTCTTGAGCCAACCTTGCAAGAAGCGATCAGCCGTGCAAAATCTCAAATTGAAGACAAGAATCCAGAACTTGAAAACAAAGAAGCGGTTGCTCATGCAGTTGGTGTCGGTGCGGTTAAATTCTACGATTTGAAGACAGACCGTCGCAATGGTTATGACTTTGACTTAGAAGCCATGGTATCCTTTGAAGGAGAAACAGGCCCTTATATCCAATACGCTTATGCTCGTATCCAGTCTATCCTTCGTAAGGCAGATTTCACACCTGATGCAGATGCTGACTACCGTCTAAATGATGCTGAAAGCTGGGAAATCATCAAGCTCCTCCAAGACTTCAGCCGTGTTGTTAAGCGTGCTGCTGATAACTATGAGCCATCATTGATCGCTAAGTATGCCATCAGCTTGGCTCAAGCCTTCAACAAATACTACGCACACACACGGATCTTGGACGAAAGCCCAGAACGTGATAGCCGTTTGGCCCTCAGCTACTCTACAGCCGTGGTCCTAAAAGAAGCTCTCCGCCTACTTGGTGTTGATGCTCCAGAAAAAATGTAAGAAGCTAAAAATGCGCTCTAAAGAGCGCATTTTTAATTTGTTCAACTAGTCGTATTCTAACTGATCCAGCTTGATTTAGCATTTTTTTCACAGCATTTTCTAACAATATCATCAAAGAGCGACCATAGAATAATCTACTGCTCCATTCGTCTTATTTTTATTTGTAAAACAAATGCACCTCCTAAAAAGGTGCATTTGTTATGTTATATCCAAGCAACAATTACTTGTTTATTCCTCCACAAAACGTCCTAAGATATGGACGTTCTCTGAAACAGAGACAAAGGCTTGCGGATCGGTTTTACGTATAATGTATTTAAATTCATTGTACTCAGCCCGAGTAATTACTGTGATCAGAATCGCCTTTTCCTGATGATTATAGGTCCCTTCTGCACCATTAATCATGGTAGCTCCCCGATGCAATCGTTTGTGGATTTTTTCGATAACCTTATCAGGACAACTGGTAATAATCATGGCCTGCATTTTCTTTTGCTTAGTAAATACAGCATCCGTTACCCGACTGGATACGAAGATGGTAATCATCGAATAAAGTGCATAGGTCCAGCCAAAAGTCAGACCTGCAATCAGCATAATCACCCCATTCACCATGAAGGAAATACTACCGACATTACGGCCTGTCCGCTTACGAACAGTCAAACTGACAATATCCGTTCCGCCACTAGAAATATTATTTTTCAAAGCAAAGCCAACACCAGTTCCCATCACGACGCCCCCAAAAAGAGCATTGATAATAGGGTCCTGTGTTAAAACTACCTCTGGAACGATCTGAATGAAAAAGGAACTCATACTGACTGTTATGAAGGTGAAAACCGTAAACTTATGTCCAATTTGATACCAAGCCACAATCATCAGCGGAATGTTGATTAAATAGAAGGTAAGGGAAACTGGAATTGTCATACCAAGAAATCTCTCACTCAAGGCAGAAAAAATCTGAGCTAGTCCTGTTGCCCCACTAGAATAAACATGCCCAGGCTGAAAAAAGAAATTCACAGCAACAGCTGAGAGAAAACCATAGACAATCGAAGCCGAGATTTTCTCATCATATTTCTCCTTAGAAATGCTCTGTAGCACTTTTAAGAGCCGAAATTATAGGCCAATCGGCGAATCCTATAACGTAGGATCTTATAAAACTTAGTCTTTTTCATTTACTTCCACTTGTAAATTCAGTTCATCTAACTGTTTTGCAGCCACAGGACTCGGAGCCTGTGTCATTGGGTCAGTCGCCTTGTTATTCTTAGGAAAGGCAATCACTTCACGGATATTTTCTTCGCCTGCTAAGAGCATCACAAAACGGTCAAGCCCGATAGCCAAACCACCGTGTGGTGGGAAACCATAGTCCATGGCTTCGAGAAGGAATCCAAATTGATCATTTGCTTCTTCAGCTGAGAATCCAAGAGCCTTGAACATCCGTTCCTGAAGTTCTTTTTGGTTGATACGAAGACTACCACCACCAAGCTCATAACCGTTCAAGACGATATCATAAGCGATGGCACGAACCTTGGCCAAATCACCCTCTAATTCGTGAGCGGTCTCTGCCTGTGGAAGAGTGAATGGATGGTGGGCACTCATGTAGCGACCTTCTTCTTCAGACCATTCAAACATTGGCCAGTCAACAACCCAAAGGAAATTGAATTTATCGTTATCAATCAAGCCAAGCTCTTTAGCGATACGTCCACGAAGGGCACCAAGCGTTGCATTCGCCACTTCAAGCGTATCCGCTACAAAGAGAACCAAATCCTTGTCTTCAAGACCAAGTGCTGTCATCAAGTCTGCTTGGATAGCTGTCAAGAACTTAGCAACGGGTCCGTTTAATTCTCCATCCACAAACTTAACCCAAGCAAGGCCTTTAGCACCGTATTGCTTGGCTACTTCGGTCATCTTGTCAATGTCTTTACGTGAATAGTTGTCTGCAGCCCCTTTAACGACAATTGCTTTTACTGCAGGTGCTTCTGAAAAGACTTTGAAATCTACACCTTTGACGACTTCTGTCAGATCCTGAAGCAACATGTCAAAACGGGTATCAGGTTTGTCAGAACCATACAGAGCCATAGCATCATCGTACTTCATACGAGGGAATGGAAGCGTCACTTCGATTCCTTTGTTTCCTTCATGACGCGCGCAATCAAGCCCTCTGTGATGTCTTGGATTTCTTGCTCACTAAGAAATGATGTCTCTAAGTCGACCTGGGTAAACTCAGGCTGACGGTCTCCACGCAAGTCTTCGTCACGGAAACATTTAACGATTTGGTAGTAACGGTCAAATCCAGCATTCATCAACAACTGTTTTGTAATCTGCGGACTTTGAGGAAGAGCATAGAAATGCCCTTTATTGACACGAGAGGGCACCAAATAATCACGCGCTCCTTCTGGCGTTGACTTAGAAAGGAAGGGCGTCTCCACATCGATAAATTCCAACTCATCCAAGTAATTGCGAATAGAGTGGGTCACCTTAGCACGAAGTTTGAGATTTTCCAACATCTCTGGACGACGAAGGTCAAGGTAACGGTAACGCAAACGTGTATCGTCATTGGCTTCAATACCATCTTTAATTTCAAAAGGAGTTGTTTTAGCGGTGTTTAGAACCTCCAGGCTTTGCACATGTAATTCTACAGCACCTGTTGCCAATTTATCATTAGCCTGCTCACGCGCAACAACCTGACCTGTTACCTCGATGACAAACTCGCTACGCAGACTTTCTGCTGTCTCCATCACATCCTTTGAAACAGTCTCAGGATTGATAACCAGCTGCATGATGCCTTCACGGTCTCGCAAATCAATGAAAATCAAGCCACCCAAGTCTCGTCTACGAGCAACCCAGCCTTTCAAAGTGATTTCTTGACCTACGTGCTCCTTGCGAACAAGTCCAGCATACATCGAACGTTTCATTATTTTTCTCCAAACTTTTAATTCTTGTTCTATTTTACCATAAAGATAGAGGGATAAGCTTGTCCCTCAGGATTTTTTTAGAAAAATCATTTTTGCTAAATTGCAGGCCTTAACAAAATGTCAATTCAAGCCTAGTCTTCCTTCTTGCCCTTTTCAAATAAAGCAGGTGCCAAGGCCTTGCTGACCATAGCTGTTAAAAACCGAAAAAGACCTGCCGCCAAGCCAAATATAGGAGCTAGATAGCGGAAAAAGAAATCTCCCCTAATAAATAAACACAGAAGACCCGTTATGATAAATAAAGCTACTGCCTGAATAAGGGAGAGCATGACTATTTTTTCATTCAATATTCCTTTGTAGATAATCGTTTGTAATTGTTCAACTAAAACAGAAGGCTGGAATAGAATTCCAGCACCTGTTGCTTTCACTTGCTTAGAGTCCAATTTGGGCCAAAACAGCCTGAAAATCTGTCTTAATAGCTTCGAGTGCCACTGTCACTTCTTGACGCGTCTCATTATTTTTGACAGTCAGCTCGCCACTTTCTAGCTCGCTCTCTCCAAGGGTAATAATAGTCTTCGCTTGGAAGATATCCGCTGATTTAAACTGGGCCTTAATCTTGCGGTCCAAATAGTCCCGTTCAGCCGCAAAACCTTGTGCTCGGAGAGACTGGACTAATTCCAAAGCTTTGCCATTGGCACCAGCTCCCAAAACAGCAATATAAGCGTCCAGACCCGTCTCAATCGGAAGCTCCACACCTTGCTTATCCAATACGAGAAGCAAACGTTCCAAGCCCATACCAAAGCCGACACCTGGAGTCTCAGGACCACCAAAGTAAGCAACCAGCCCATCATAACGACCGCCGGCACAAATGGTCAACTGGCTGCCAGCCACCTCTGTTGTAAACTCGAAAATCGTGTGGTTGTAATAATCCAAACCACGGACCATGTTGGTATTGATAACATAAGGAATCTGCAAGGTCTCTAACATAGAGCGAACAGACTCAAAGTAAGCACTGCTCTCCTCATCTAGATAGTCCAGAATAGACGGAGCACCCTCTACTGCTACCTTATCCTCAGGCTCTTTAGAATCCAGCACGCGCAAGGGATTTTCTTCCAAGCGACGTTGACTATCTGCAGACAGACTAGCCTTCAGTGGAGACAGATAATCAATCAAAGCCTGACGATAAGCCGCTCTGCTCTCAGGATTCCCCAGTGTATTTAGCTCCAAGCTGACATTGGTGATGCCAATTTCCTTGAAGAATTGTGCAGCCATAGCGATCATTTCTACGTCTGTTGCAGGATTGCTAGAACCAAAGCACTCTGCTCCAATCTGGTGAAACTCCCTCAGACGACCAGCTTGGGGACGTTCATAGCGGAACATAGAGCCCATATAGTAGAGCTTGACAGGCTTTTGAACTTCTGGTGCGAAGAGCTTGTTTTCCACATAAGAACGAACGACAGGAGCTGTCCCTTCCGGACGAAGCGTGATGTGGCGATCGCCCTTATCATAGAAGTCATACATTTCCTTGGTCACGATGTCTGTCGTATCTCCAACAGAACGGCTGATAACTTCATAATGCTCAAAAATAGGAGTACGAATTTCAGCATAATTGTATTTCCTAAATGTCTCACGAGCAAATTCTTCGACATATTGCCACTTGGCAGACTCTTGTGGGAGAATATCTTGAGTTCCCTTTGGTTTTTGTAATTTCATCTTCTCACCTCTGTCTTCTTTAGTACCTATATTTTACCACAAGTCCAGCATTTTTAGGAGTACAAATGGCATTTTCCGGCAGTAAGAATTAAATCCGTTTTCATTATGGAAAATATCTTGAAAAAATGTCAGAATTGTGAGAAAATAAAAACAATTCCAGCCAGATAGAAGGAGATACCTATGAGAGACGATATCAAAATCAACGAACGAGCAGCTGCCATTCAGGATAAACTAGTAGAAAAACTCGAACGCATTTACGACCCAGACGTCGAGCTAGATGTATACAACCTAGGTCTGATTTATGAGATCAACCTAGACGAAAACGGCCACTGCAAGATTGTCATGACCTTTACGGACACAGCCTGTGACTGTGCTGAGAGCCTCCCCATCGCTATCATGGACTCTCTTAAGAAAATCGACGAAATTGAAAGTGTCTCTGTCGAAGTCACTTGGTCTCCTGCTTGGAAGATCACCCGTATCAGCCGTTTTGGTCGTATTGCACTAGGGATCAGCCCTAAATAAAAAACGATTACTTCGTCTGTCTTTGAAATAAAATATTGAACCCGCTAGAAAACTAGCGGGTTCTTTTGTTATCTATAGGCTATTTCTTACCAGTTTCTTCTGGTTTCCAGAAGTCTGTAACAGCACCTTTAGCGGCAGAGGATACCATATGGGCATATTTACCAAGCACCCCGCGACTATAAAGTGGTGGGATGGTCGTTTCTGCCTTGCGTTTCGCCAACTCTTCATCAGAGACAGCCATGGAAATTTCCTTGGTATCTTGATCAACCGTTACTATATCGCCTGTACGGAGATAAGCGATTGGGCCACCATCCTGAGCTTCAGGAGCAATGTGTCCGACAACCAAACCGTAAGTACCACCTGAGAAGCGACCGTCTGTCAGAAGGGCAACTTTGTCCCCTTGACCTTTCCCTACGATGATAGAAGAAAGCGACAGCATTTCCGGCATACCAGGACCACCTTTTGGTCCAACGTAACGAACTACAACCACATCACCATCGACTACTTCATCGGCCAACACTGCATCAATAGCGGCTTCTTCTGAGTCAAAGACCTTGGCTGGTCCGACGTGGCGACGTACTTTAACACCAGAAACCTTGGCAACAGCACCATCTGGAGCCAGATTACCATGCAAGATGATCAATGGACCGTCTGCACGTTTTGGATTTTCAAGTGGCATGATGACTTTTTGACCTGGTGTCAGATCCGCAAAGTCCGCCAGATTTTCTGCTACTGTCTTACCAGTACAAGTGATGCGATCCCCGTGCAGGAAGCCATTCGCTAAGAGATATTTCATCACAGCAGGCACCCCACCAACCTCATAAAGGTCTTGGAAGACGTATTGACCAGATGGTTTCAAGTCAGCCAAATGCGGTACCTTCTCTTGAATAACATTAAAGTCGTCCAGTGTCAGCTCAACATTGGCCGCATGAGCCATAGCTAGCAAGTGCAGAGTAGCATTAGTAGAGCCACCCAGAGCCATGGTCACTGTGATCGCATCTTCAAAGGCTTCGCGCGTCAAGATATCAGACGGTTTCAACCCCATCTTAAGCATATTAACAACTGCACGTCCAGCTGCTTCAATGTCTTCTTTTTTGTCGGCTGATTCTGCAGGGTGAGAAGAGGAGCCTGGCAAGCTCATACCCAGAACTTCAATGGCTGTAGCCATGGTATTGGCCGTGTACATACCGCCACAGCCACCAGGGCCAGGACAGGCATTACACTCGAGACGTTTCACGTCCTCCTCGGACATATCTCCGTGATTCCATTTTCCGATTCCTTCAAAGACAGAAACCAGATCAATGTCTTTCCCGTCAAGGTTTCCAGGTGCAATCGTTCCACCGTAGGCGAAGATTGCGGGAATATCCATATTGGCAATAGCGATCATAGAGCCTGGCATATTCTTGTCACAGCCACCGATAGCAACAAAGGCATCCACATTGTGCCCGCCCATGGCAGCTTCGATAGAGTCTGCAATGATATCACGAGAGGTCAAAGAGAAGCGCATCCCTGGCGTACCCATGGCAATCCCGTCCGCAACGGTAATCGTGCCAAATTGAACTGGCCAAGCACCAGCAGATTTAACCCCTTCTTTTGCTAGCTTACCGAAGTCATGCAAGTGCATATTACAAGGAGTATTTTCCGCCCAAGTCGAAATCACCCCTACAATAGGTGTTTCAAAATCTTTATCTGTCATTCCTGTAGCCCGAAGCATGGCACGGTTTGGTGATTTAACCATGCTATCGTAAATCTTACTTCTATGACGGTTTTCTAGCTTATCTGTCATGTCTATTCCCTTCCTATCAGTGGTCTTTGTGTCCTATATTATACCACACTTGCCCTTAAATGAACAGGAGAAAATTTTTAAATTTTCAGAATTTTATAAAAATAATTGCTCTGCTATTTTCAAATTAAATAAAAAAATCTGTCAAGTAACTTTACTTTACAAAAAACTTTTGATATACTGTTAAAGTTGATGTAAATCATCAAACTGAATTGAATTCATAAACTAAAAGGAGAAACAAACAATGGCAGTACCTGCACGTCGCACCTCAAAAGCGAAGAAAAACAAACGTCGTACTCACTACAAAGTAACAGCTCCATCTGTAACTTTTGACGAAACTACTGGAGATTACTCACGTTCTCACCGTGTATCACTTAAAGGATACTACAAAGGACGTAAGATCGCTAAAGCTGCTGCAGCTGAATAATAGAAGGGAGATACCATGCGCGTAAATATTACACTTGAACACAAAGAATCTGGTGAACGCTTGTACCTTACTTCTAAAAACAAACGTAACACTCCAGACCGTCTTCAATTGAAGAAATACTCACCAAAACTTCGCAAACACGTTGTGTTTACAGAGGTGAAATAGGGGTTCACTACACGTCAATAGATGTTAGAAACCTTGATTTTAAGCGATTCTTGAAATTCTAAATTTCACTACATTGCAATATAAATCAACCGAATCACTACCTTTTTTTCACTACCTTTTTTTGAAATAAGAATAATGATTCGGATATATAAAAGAAGAGGAACTTTATTGTGAAGCTCCTCTTTTTTTGTTATGTGTTCTTTTTCTCACAGATCGTATGACCTGGTTTGACACAGTTGGATTTCAGGTACTTTCAGTTTAGCTTTATATCAACCATCATCAAAAATCCAACTATTTTCTTATTTTAAAAAAATATGAATAAGTTTGATTGAATGAGGGAATTTCTTTAAATTTTTTTCTTAGCACCTATAAGTTAATAATACTATTCTTTAAATTATAGTTTATAATTATCTGATGTTTCAATGACCACAAAAACAAAGTACAGCGAATCACTTCCTTTAGTCAAACATATAACTGAACAACATTGTTTATCTTCCTGCACTTTCATATTTTTTTCAATCCTTTTTCTAAAAAAATTGTACGACTGATAATAATCAAAAAAACTGTAAAAAAACTATTTGATAGAAAAAAATAGGTTCAATGTATCTTTCCTAAAAAAATATTAATACTGCAGGATTGGCAATTAATAAATTGGGAACAAATAACATAGTGATCAATCTGTTAATACCTGTAAAAAAATATTATATGGATACTTAGAAATTCCAATATAATTCAAAAAAATACATCTACTTTTTGAAAAATTTAGTTGGGAACCAAAAATGAACTAATCGTTATTAGAAACCAAATTGAATAATATATAATACAACCACACATTAAAGAAAGGATATAAAATAATATTTTTAATGAATTTAAATGTACATTTAAATTTCCATAACTTATAAAAAAATGATCGTAAGACCAAAAAAAGTATTCACGAATTGAACTAAATTAAATGATCTAAAAAAATATAGAACAACTGAGTATCAAACGGCCTCAATAAAATTTGATCCAAGTTACCACTCAAAATATCTGATTCTAAAATTCCCATACTTCTAATTAACAATCCCATCATAACTCCATCTACAATAGTGTAGGAACCTACCAAAAAAATAAAAATTTGATAATAGTCCCAACCATTAAAAGAGTCTATGTTTAAGAAAAATCAATCTAAAAAAATACAATAGGTAAACCAATCCACAGTATCGACGAAAATAGACCACAAAAAGAAGTCAAAATGAAAAATTCATATCAGATTTAAAAACCAAAATGAAGTAGCCTAAAAATTACTTTTTATTCTAAACATTTTATCCTCCCACATTTGAGAAGTGCTCCACTCCTTTTTCTTAATATGAATCTTGATATAATATAAAAAAATGATGCACCAAATCAATTGAATACAAATAATTCTCAAATAGTCTATTAATTTATATGTATCATTACTAAACATCTGAAGCGGTTCATATACTAAGTATTTAAAAGGTAATACATCTAAAAACAGACGAAAAATTATTTGAAAAACTTAAAAGGCAATAATATTCCTGATAAAAAAACTGAATTACTATTTCTTTAACAGTAAGGACAAAAAAATATATTTTCTAACCAAAAAGAAAGCATACCTACACAACATGATATTAAAAACCATAGAACCATAGATAGAATAATTGCAATACTTCCTAAAATAAGAATTTCAATGGTTAATAACTCATTCTTGTAATAAACACTGGAGAATAAAATGACAGGAATGATGATAAATAATAAATGAGCAAGCCTATCTCCAAGCATTTTACAAAAATAATACTTATAAAAAAAGTAACAGGTTTTATTAATATGCTAAAAAAATTTCCTGAATGAACATCGTCATTGATTTCCCAATCAACTGGATAAAAAAACAAAAATATGAAAAAAATTATAGTCCCCAAATAGTATTGAACCATTGAGGTAAAATCATATCCTGCTATATTTATCTGGTTACTCTGATATATATACGTCCATAAAAAAATACTGATATCATAATTTGTATACTTGCCTGTAACATTAACAATAGTACACTTGATTTATAGTTCAAAAATAGATCGAAATGATATCAGAATAATAGACATTTCTTTTTTTCAATTGTGCTCCTTTTTTTGTAAAAATAGTTTTTGTAAAATAATTTCTTCTAAAGAAAGATTTGATATTTCAAAATCTTCTATATCTACAAGCTTATTGATTGATTCTAATGTCTCAAAGACAAAAATCTCTAGGTATTTTTTTAGTATACATTCCGATTTTGTTTGAGAAATGACTACTACTCCTTTAACAGAGCATAACTCTGGTACCAAATCTAATGTCATTTTTATCTTTAAATATTTAAAAATCAGAAAAATTTAGATAAAATAACATCCATTGACTCCTGCAAAATAATTTTTTTCCTTTGTCAATGACGATTAATTCGTCACAAACAGACGAAATATCATCCATATCATGACTCGTTAAAATAATAGTAGTATGACATTCTTCATTCATTTTCTTTAAAAAAATGTTCTGATATCTTTTTTTAGACTGTATATCTAACCCTATAGTAGGCTCGTCTAAAAAAATAATATTTCCGGACTTGTTAAAGATGCCGCGATAAACTCCATTTTCATTTTTTTGTCCAAGAGAGGGTCCGGACCTGCTGGTAAAGCTGATCTTTTACATTCAACAAATTGCTTAATTCCTGAATTCGTTCTTGTAAAATCGCCGGTTCTACCTCATATAAAGTACCAATCAATTGAAAAATAATCCATAGCCGAAACATCTTGAAATAACTGTAATTTATTTCCTACTACTATTGAAAATTTTTTTCTAAAATTTATACTTCTTTTTAAATGGAATTTCTCCATTCACTTCTAATTTTTCCGGAACTAGGATAAAGAGTCCCAGTCAACATTTTTAATCGTTGTGGATTTACCAGCTCCATTACTCCCAATAAAAGCCAACTATACTCCCTCTCTTAATCGTAAAACTAATATCTTGAACAGCTCGAATCGTTATTTGATTACGTTTCAAAAAAATCTCTTGATAAATGGGAGTCTTGAATCAAAAATTATAAAAAAATTTTTTTAGATAAATTCTGAGCATTAATAACTATTTCACTCATATATCTCTCCTTTCGATAAAATATATTTACTTGTACTTTTTTTCCATACTTTACCAAAATGCTAAAGATTGAGCTAAAATCTTCGGGATGGGTAAAATAATATTTGTCTTTAAAAAGTTTCTCAAAACCTTCAAGGCGATTATTAAAAATCTATGTTGTTATTTGTTTTCTATCCAATATTTTCACCTAAAGTATATTTTTATTTTTTTGAAATATGGATATCATCAAGACTAGTAGGAGCTTCAATACTATGAGGTTCCTTTTTATGTTTTCATTCCCAAAAGTTATGGAATCTTAAACAAAAAAACCTTTAGTTTCTGTATTTCTTTAAAAAAATAAAAAAAGGGGGACTTGCCCCCACCAAAATTCCCTTTTTCGTTTGAGATAACCTCGAACCTTGGGTACATTTAGGGGACCTGCCCCTTCCATACTTTAATTCTAAGAAAAAATTTTTTAAAAGTCAATTATTTTGTTCAATCTTTCATAAATTTTTCTCATGGTTTCATCATCAACCTCTCCTAATTTTTTTTGCGGATAATCTATTTTTTTCGATACCGTCCTCAACTGATCTATCTTAACAGTTGAATCTTTTTTTAGGAAAGGAAAGCAATCTTGTTTCAACACAAAATCAAATGGAAATTTAAATCCGTCTTGCTTGCCATTTTTATATTTGTATTTTATTCTCGTCGTAATAGGAGCTACAATGACTGTGGATTGTTTCTTATTGTACTTAGTCGAAGATATAATCAATACTGGTCTCTTTTTTTATTTATCTCGTTACCAATATTTTCACCTAACTCACAAAAAAATAGATTTCACCTGTATTAAATTTCCAGCCCTGCATATCTGATTTATAGTTAAAAAAATCCAAGCTTATTTTTTTGTTTTTTTCATGTGTCCAATCAGCTAGTTTTATTACCTTTTTCTTCTGTTTCTTCACTCATTGTTTATTATCTTCTCCAAATTTTTTTAATCCATATCCCTCTATATTAGGATAATTATAAATTTTTTTGATTCAACTTTTTCTATATAAATCCGATTCAATATTTTTTTGCAAATTTTTATTGTGTAATTCATACCCAATCATATCTGCCAGTTCTAAGTATGGGTATGATTGTTTTTTTATCTGCTGTTCTCTTTTTTTATTGAAGTATACACCTTTAATTCTTGAACATGTACTGTCATTAACATAATTAGTTCCAAATTCTATTTTAGGTACAATCGTTTGTAACAAATATGTATCTTCTCTTTTTCCTCTTGCCTCGAGTACAATTATCCCCGTTTTGCCCTGCTCTTCTAAATATATAGCATAACGCTCAATTAGAAATATAAGAGAAAACCAATAAACTGGATATGGTTTACAATATCTTGCAGTTAAAAAATCCTTATCTATTCCTGATGAGAAAATCGTAAAGTTAGCACGCTCTATAAATCGTAGCAACTCCATACTCATTCTAGGATAATCAATTATTTTCGGATTAAAAGCACCAATTTTTTTCCGATAATCCCTCGAATGAAACACTACTCTTTGCTCATTAAACATTGCATTTTCCCAATACTTATGTTTAATAGTCATCATATCTGAAATAATGCTCTCACCGTCTTCACCATCAATTAAAACACCTGTCATTGAAAACCATCGATTGTTTTGATTGTAGTTTTTTAATGTTGGTACCCCTGTTTCATCAATGAAAAGCATATAATCATATTCACCATTAAAATGTTCAAAACAAGTAGGGATATCTTTCCAACCATTAGCCATGATTTACTTCCTTTCTGAACAACTTCTTTTATCGCTTCTATCTGTTTATCAGCATACATAACAACATCTCTTATGGATAATTTTTTAATTGGCTGTATCAAGGTTACTTCCTTGCTCTGTCTCGTTGCCATTAGTTCTTTCCGTTTTAGTTTTTAGATGTTTTTCACTACATAATTATATCATATTTCGCCTTCTTCTCTCAGTTTATTCCAAGCTTCATTTCTACTTTTATGTGTGTAATATAAAGATTCTATGTAATCCTGTCCAGCTTTAATGATATCACGCTGAAATTTTAATTCTGTTTCAAGAATTTTGTCTTCTCTATAAGGAGAATAGACTGTATCATATAATAGTTCTTCCTCTATTAAGGAATCCAATTTAGAAACATCCTTTCTTACAATAGAATATACTCTATATCCAATTGACTCTTCAATAGGTAATTTATGTTCTTTTACAACTTTCAAAAAAATAGATTAACAATATCATCACACCCAAATTGATTTTTTTAAATGTAATTCCCTTTATCTACATAATCATCTATACCATTTACTTTTTGTACGGACATATTTTGACGAATCAAGAAATTCTATAAATGCTTTTTTTTAAAATCTTCTTCAATCGTTTCTAGTAATTCCGACTCAGCTAAATTCCGAGAAATTGGAATATCTTCTGTATATAGTTGCTCTATATCTATATCTAAAAAGTCAGCATTATGTTCATTCAGTATCTCTTTATAAGCTATCGTTTCAGCAAAATAAATATCATCCATTAGCGTTTCATCAAAAATTAATTGCTGTTCAGCTGTCAGATTCTTAACAATCAATCTCATCATTTCAGGAATGTAATTTTCCACCTCATCGTTGTCCCCCCAAGATATCACTCTACAATGGTATCTATTCTCCTTATTTGATAGTTCTTGACCATTTAGTGTCTCATTAATTCTTTGTACTGCCGTATCAGTAAGTAAATATGGGTTTCTTTTGGTTCTTCTACCTGCCACTATCCATGAAATGATATTTGAGTTTTCAGGATAAATTTCAAAAAAACTCAACTTTCTACTTGTAATCATTTTCTCTATTCTTTCTGAGGCTTTCACACAGAAAAAACTTTGTAAATCTTCATTCATTTTTTAATACCTCTATTTATGTATTTGCGTAATTAAATTATATCAAATTACACTACTTTTACACAATTGGATTGATTATACTTTAAGCATACAAGGAAACTTGTAAATAAGATTTAAAGTCCTAACCGGTGCGCACCAAATGGACGGATAGAAACAAATATGAAAACTCCGACGATGACGGTCGAGTTCTGCATATATCTGTTTATCCGTTTTTTGGTGTGCCTTTTTGCACACATCGTTATTCGGTGTAGCTCATAAAAGTTTCTTTCCGTCCTGGAAATGGGATTAGAAAGAGGCTATTATGCCAATAAGAACATTCGAAGACCGTCTTACTCCACAGGATTATACAGATATCCAAAAATGGGACAAGATACTGAAAGATGAAGATAAGTCTTTCGCAAATGCTAAACGAAGAGATAGATACCATAAACTTGGAAGTTTAGATGAAAATATCTCAAACGAAGGCCGTCAAACGGATAGATATGATTTAATCGCTAGTGATTCGTTAGATGCTGAACAAGCTTATATCTATAACGAACTATTAGGAACTGTGCATGATTACATATCTGCCCTCTCTACGAATGACCAAATTATTATGGTTGGAAAATTAAGAGATAGGCCAATCTCATCGTCTGCACTATCTAGAATTGTAGAATGTAGTGACAAAACTGTGACAAGTCGCTTCAAAAAACACCGAGAAGTGTTACAAGATATGTTAAAAGACTACAGGTAGTCTCTGAAACTGGCAATCAATCATTGCCAGTTTTTTTAAAAAAAGCTCCTTAAATTGTATGTTCTAAATTCCATTAGACATTATGTATGAGTCAAAATAATAAAAAATTCTCCGAAAATCATATCCTGAATCTCCTATAAGATAGAAAGGAAAAAATCAACAAGTCCAGCTCATGACCTCAAACCGAGCATGTCACCAATACTTTTTATCACAGAATAGAATATACGAGGTATTTAATCTATGAAAATGAAACCACAATACCGTAAAGGCGGTTATTCCAGTCAAATAGCAGAACAATACGTTAGCCTTCAGGATCCAATCTACTTGCTTTGTGATGAGCTTGAAGCACAACAAAAGTATGAAGATGGAAAACCGACAGGTGAAGTTATCGCATACAAAACTTGGTTTGGACAAAAGGGATTACCACCATTCCAAGTTAAATTCCTTGAAAAGCCTGACCTTCCTGACTATCTTTCACTTATCTCTTTTGAGAATTTACAAGCGTGTGAAGTTAACTACAATGTCTATTTCAGGGCTGATGGATTTAAAGAGGTGAAATAATGGTTCCAGCTATCACACAAAAAGAGTTGGAACAATACCTATTACAGAGTCTGAACATGGCTTTGGGCTCTGTATTACAAGGGGAAACTTCTTATACCAACTCTTTTGACATTTCTGTCAAAGAAAACGGATTTATCTTCATTCCTCGTCTTCCATCAGGATTTATCATTGATGACGAACTGTATCGAAAGATTTTCTTAATCGCTAATGCGTCTCTCTACCCACAATACACGCTATTAAAACAAAATTCTGCCTACTTTATTGCACTGAAAACAGACGATATTCATATTCAACGTGGGCTGTTTTTTCCTTGGCAGAAAGGTGTTTCTGAGCGGCTAATCATTCCAGACCTAGAAAAATTCACATTATCGCTAAAAGGTAATGATATCCCTATTATGGCAAATCTAATGATTAACTATGATAAAGTAACTTCTATGGCTATTGCTGGGAACTCAGGTAGTGGTAAAAGCTATGCATTAACTTATCTGTTAAGTATACTGAAAAACATTTCCGACCTGATTATCGTTGATCCCAAATATGATACCCCATCACGGTGGGCAAAGCAGAATCAAATTAGTGTCATCCACCCTCAAGAGAATCGTTCCAAATCCGACTTCGTCTCAGAAATTAACGAAAGTTTGAGTCAGTGTTTGACAATAATTCATAAACGACAAAGGATTTTATTTGATGATCCACATCATGAATTTCAACATCTAACTATTGTTATTGATGAGGTGCTTGCTTTATCAGAAGGAATCAATAAAAATATCAAAGATTCCTTCTTCTCTCTGTTATCTCAAATTGCTTTATTAGGGCGATCAACCAAGGTTCACTTGCTTCTTGTAAGTCAGCGTTTTGATCATAGTACAATTCCTGTATCAGTCCGTGAACAATTTAATGTATTGATTCAGGTTGGTAACATCAACCAGAAAACAGTACAGTTCTTATTTCCAGACCTCAATCCAGAAGGTATTGTTATTCCGATCGGAAAAGGAACAGGGCTTATTCAAATCATTGATAACGAGCATCCTTATCAGGTCTTACCCTTGCTGTGTCCAACATACTACACAATGAAAGGTATTTTATAACTTATGCAAACAACACATTTTCAGAAAGTTTTTAATCTCGGTTCTCTGCTGTTTCTTACAGCAATTTTAGGTGCATTCTGCACAGTCTGCTTCGGGTTTAGCATGAATTCTTTACAGGAGATTGATTATTTAGTCTTCTTTTATCGTTTTACTAGCGTAATTTTCGCAATTAGCTTATTTACTTCGCTTATGAGCTCTGTAATTCTCTTTTTCCTCATTAGTCGTGAAATCAAGGACCGGCAAAAAGAAGATAACCTATATAACCTGTGGCAATCAATTAAACAAACCTTGTCGATCCGTACTTTTCTACATCAAAGCGAACTCTTAGAAGCCGTAACTAAAACTGAACAAGCAAAAGTAACACACTACAACCCTATTCATAAACGTTTTAACAAAGCAGTTGATAAATCTATTATAGATGTTAGAAAAGATACAATCATTCTGATGATTCGTATTCCAAATACTCAGCAAGCAAAGAAGATTCTAGACGATATGAATACAATGATCATCGAAGAAGTTGCTAGGTACAATCCTGATTATTTCTTCTCCCCCTCAAATCCAGATAAAAAATGGGCGTACTTTGTAGGAACTAAAAGACAATAACTGAATGGCGCTGTGGCCCACGTAGTGGAAGCCAAACAGCGCCGTTTTTTTAACTGCAAAATTTAGGATTAAGTGGGGTGACTACGACCCCCACTTAATCCAATAATCAATAATCAGGCAAAATAAAATTTTTCTCAATAAACTCCGATTTATGCCCTTCCAATCTCCTAATAGATAGGAATAATAAAAAACTGAAAGCGAGGAATTTTACCTATGGCAAAAGAACAACGTTCCAATAAGTGGACTTTCCTTATCTATGAAGAAAGCGCACCTGAGAACTATTTAGATGTACTTGAAGATATTCACGTGCCCTTTGTACTTTCTCCATGGCATGATAAGGATGTAAATAAAGAAACAGGAGAAGTTAAAAAGTCACATAAGCATGGAGCATTTTATTTCAGCTCTCTCAAGAGCTATTCTCAAGTTTCGGAACTTATCAAAGACAAACTAAATGGCCCTGCACATGTTGAACCTGTAATGTCCCCCAAAGGGATGTACGACTACTTTGTCCATGCAGATAATCCTGATAAAACACCTTATGATATTAATGACATCGAAAGTGGGTGTGGATTTGAATTAGATAAATTCCTAGTGCAACAAAATTCTGACGACTTTACAACTAAGGTTATTGATACCATCGAAGAGAATGATATTACTGAATTTGGTGAATTGGTCTGGTATGCACGAGATAATAACAGCGCTCTATTGGGGCTAATCATAGAGCGAACTTACTTTTTTGCCCGTTATCTGGATTCACGTCGTCATAATCCAAAACGATTAAAAAAAGTTATTGAAGAACAGGAAGGAACAATCGATGGACACGATTAAATTAAACCAAATTGAAGAGTTACTTAATGCACTTATTGCCATCATTCAGAAAGGAATAGATAATAATAGTTCTCACGGAATCATCACTCAGAAAGAACTACTGAAAATTTTACAAATTTCTCCTAACACGTTGAAATCATGGGAAAATAGGGGGTTAAAACGACTTGAACCTCCAATCGAAGGGACACGGACTGTTTATTACAAAATGGGGGATGTCATTGACTTTTTAACTATTTAACTTCAAAAATATGCTAGAATAGAATTATCAAAAAAAGAATGTGAGGGTTCTATTTTAGCCTTTTATATATCCGAATTAAGAGGCGATATGAATAAAGAAACCATTCAACACAACAATAAAAAAGTTATAAAAACTACCAAGCAGAACGGTGAAATAAGCTATTCAATCAAAGGTGTTTATATCGGAACAGATATTAAGACTGGTAAGCGAATTGCAAGAACAATCACTGCTAAAACATTAAAAGCTCTAGATAGAAAAATTGTTGAATCCAAAATTCAATTTGAAAAATCTGGGTCAACTATTAAAGAAACTATCCAAATTGGTAATTTTGAAAGTTTAGCTGAATTTTGGTTCAGCCATTTTAAACTTGGGTATCTTCGCAAAACACAATAAACCGTGTTCGAGGGTACTTAGATACTTACATCATTCCACAATTTGGCAATTATAAACCTGAGCAGATCGAAGCATCAGATATTCAATTATGGCTAAATAAATTAGTGAAAAAAGCCAAACAAGCAATTGAATCTGGAAAAAAACGTGCCCCGAAAGGCAGTGCAAAAGATTTTGGTGCAATGGCACATAAAATGAGTGATATTTTTGATTTTGGAATAACAAATTGCGGTTTGAAAACCAATCCTGCAAAGACAATCAAGATACCACCAAAACCCAAAGCCATTAAAGAACGTATCATGGTCCTTCATGATGAGGATTTAAAACTTTGGTTAACTTACCTTGACACACTACCAAACACGAGAGCAAATCGGCGGTTTAAAATCATTTGTAATACATTACTGGCTTCAGCACTACGAATCAATGAACTATTAGCTTTAGAAATTACTGATCTTGATTTTGAAACTAATGAAATCATTGTCAATAAAACTTTAATGTGGAAAAGCGCAAATAAAAAATTAGGTATCAAAGGGGAAATGGTGTGTAAGAGAAGCCCTAAAACCGGTTCTGGGAACCGTAAAGTCACGGTTCCTCTATCAATCATGGAAAACCTCAAAGAATTTCATGAGGAAATGGCTTCCTATTTTAAAAATCACGGCTTACCAGAGTCCACACTTATTTTTCCAACTATTTATGGTAACTACATGTGTGACAGGAACGAACGTGCAACACTTAAAAAGCGCTTGACTGAGTTAGGGCTACCAAACTATGGCTTCCACCTTTTCCGCCATACACATGCTTCTTTGATGCTAAACGCTGGGGTAAACTGGAAAGAACTCCAAATAAGAATGGGACACAAGTCGATTAAAACAACGATGGACATTTATGCTGAACTAGCTCCGAAAAAGAAGGCAGAAGCAGTGGATATTTTCCTAACCAAAATGGAAGAACTAGCAAGTTGATTCCGTCACTACCTTTATCACTACCTTTTTTCTTCAAAGACCTATACTCCTTGATATGGCAAGGGTTACAGGTCAATTATTTAACCCTTACAGAAGTGAAGTAAGCATTCAATACGAATCAATACAGAAGAAAAACGCTGATTTCAAGCGTTTTTTCTTTTTGCCAAATGCGATATATTGCACTGTATTTCAATTCTAACTCTACCTTTTTCTCTACCTTTTTTAGATAAATATATCATCTGGATATTGAAGTTAAGCCCTGCTATAATTTCGATGGCAGGGTTTTTTAATATTTGGTACACTACCTTCTTATCTATATTTTGATGGAGCTGAAGTTGACATCTACAAAGTTTAATGTTAGAATACATTCAAAAATATATTTGAATGAGGTGTTTTATGATTCAAAATATTGTTACTTCAATAATCCTGTATTCTGGGACAGCCGTAGACTTACTTATTATCCTAATGTTATTTTTTTGCCAAAAAGAAAAAGCAGAAAGGACATCATTAACATCTATTTAGGACAATTTCTAGGCTCTGTTAGTCTAATATTCCTAAGTTTGCTTTTTTTGCATTTGTCTTAAATTATATTCCTAGTAAAGAGATTTTTAGGTTTACTCGGTTTGATTCCAATTTTCCTAGGCCTCAAAGTTTTGCTTTTTAGGAGATTCTGATGGAGAAGCTATTGCAAAAGATGGTTTGCGAAAAAGACAATAAAAAAACCTGATTTTTTTCTAGTCGCTATGATTACTTTTTGCAAGTTGTGGCGCTGACAATATTGGTGTCTTTGTCCCATATTTTACCACCTTAAATTTAGCGAATTTGATAGTGACTTTACTTACTTTTCTAGTCATGATTTATCTCTTGGTTTTTTTCTGCCCAAAAAAATTAGCACAAGTCCCTTCTGTTGGAGAAACTTTGGAAAAAAATATAGCAGATGGTTTATTGCCGTTGTCTATTTAGGATTGGGGATGTATATCCTGATTGAAAACAACAGCTTTGACATGTTATGGGCTGTGTTAGGGCTAGGAGAAAAAAATTATGAAAAAAAGATAGTATCTGTCAAGTGGATGTTATAAATCAACAAAAATGTTACAACCGCAACGAACTACCTTGAAAAAGGAAAAAGTCCAAAAAATCACTTCGCATTTTATCAAAATTTACCGATAATAAACAGATAAATATCATCTTTTATCTCCTTGCTGTCGAAGAACTCTGTGTCTGCGATATAGCCTGTTTATTAAATCTCAGTATGGCATCTGCCTCCCACCATCTTCGTAAACTAGCCAATCAAAACATCTTGGACACTAGAAGAGAGGGAAAAATTATATATTATTTTATAAAAGATGAGGAAATCAGAGATTTTTTTAATCAACTAGGATAACAACTATTTTTTTACTACTTTTTCCATGATTATAGGGAGATTATATATGAAATTTTTTTGATGAAAAATTACTCACAAGAAATACCTACTCGTATCAAATGTTTAAGAAAAAAAGTATAATTTAAAAGCAAAGCGACTTGGACTATAAAGAAATTATTTTCTAAGATATTACCAAGTTTGTTGATGATTTGTTTTACCACTGCTTCAGCTCTATTATATTTAGAGATTTAGAAACTGTAGATAGAAGTGAAGTAAGCATTCAATACGAATCAATACAGAAGAAAAACGCTGATTTCAAGCGTTTTTCTTTTTGCCAAATGCGATATATTGCACTGTATTTCAATTCAAACTCTACCTTTTTCTCACCTAGTTTAGCTATGTTTTTTTAATCAATAGTATATAATATAAAAAAAGGAGAAACAATCGTGGAAAAAGAAAGCTAATATATCTAAAGACAAAAATTTATCGTTACACACTGTCTCGAACTTGGGACTCTACAAAACCTACAGTTTTATTTATTGGATTAAACCCTTCAATAGCAGATGAAAATATTGATGATCCCACAATTACTAGATGCATAAATTTTGCAAAAGATTGGGGATATGGGACTTTACTTATGGCTAATTTATTTGCTTTTAGAAGTACTTATCCGAAAGAAATATATTTAATTGATGATCCTATAGGAAAAGATAATGATCATTATATTTTAGAATGTGTAAAACAGTCTGATTTAATAATTGCTTGCTGGGGAAACAATGGTACTTACATGGATAGGGAAAAAATCATTAAAGAACTAGTACCAAATCTCTATTGCCTTCAGAAAAACAAGAATGGAACCCCACATCATCCTCTTAGACTCCCTAGAGATATTAATCCAATACCATTCAATTTCTAATATCGTTTTTTTCCGAAAAATAGATATTTTCCAGAAAAGCAATTAGTGTAAAATGATGAATATGTAAGACTTATTTTAGATCCTTAAAGCATCTACATGACTAGAAATCTTGTTTTTAAGGGCTTAGCATTCACTAAATTAACTGTTAAAAGTGTCACGTTTACTTAGGCAGTATATGGTCAACGATATAGTGTTTGAAAGAACGAAAAAAAGCTTATGAAATCAATATTTTATGGGCTTTTTGATTTTTAACAAAAATATCTGCATTTTTATATTATTTATTCTAAAGCCCAAAAATCAATTTAAACTTTTTATAACAGCTACAGTTTCTTTTAATATTGAATTTATCTAGATAACAGAAATTCATCAATTTTTACTTTTAATGTAGATTCTAACTAGCTTAATTATAGGAATTACGTTATAATGAAGCCAAATAATGGCACATGTGGTGCGAGATTATGTTTTATAAAACAAGACAAACTCATTTGGAGTATCCAATGACGTTCAATAAGGTAAAGTCAAGTCCAAAAAAGTAATAAAAAATTATAACTAAAAAGGAGAATTACAATGTCTAGACAATGGAAGAAATTGATTCTTACTCTCTTCACTCTCCTAGCACTCTTCGTGATTGCTGGCTGCGGACAAAACCAAAAGACAGACAAAAATGTCGCTCAATCTGATCAGAAAACGGCCACCCTGTCTGGAGAATGGGAATCTGTAGACGAACTTGAATCGATTCAAAAAGTGTTCATTCCCAAAGGTATGAAGGGCATCACTTTTGCAAGATTCATTGAAGCTTTCAAAGACTTTAAAATGGCACTAAAAGTTGACGGAAATACTGTTAACCTAAGTTATGATTACGATGTCACACCTTTTGCAAAAGCCTTTTATTCAATTTACAGAGATAAAGATAAAACAACAGAAGCTGATTTCATTAAAGAAGTTTATAAAAGGCGAGTCAAGTTTTTTTCTGAAGAATTCAAACAATATAAAGTAAGCATGGATAATGACAGTGGCATTTTCAGATATTCTGCAACAGGAGATATTGATAAAAGCAAACAAACCATCTCATTTAAAGAAGGGTTGTCAATTCTTAATTCCTTCCCTGCTTCTGTAGGCGATAAATTAGATCCAGTCGTTTACAATTATGAGATCAAGGATGGTATTCTCTATCTCTATGCAGACGGTACCACCACAAAGGAAGGACTCCCTGCTCACTTTGAATTCCGTTTCAAACAAGTTCAAAAACAAGAGAAGAAATAGAAAGGAGAAGCAAAGATGTTTAAAAGATATATGAAAGCATTCTTAATCGCTTGCTGCTCTCTCTTTGTACTCACAGGATGCGGAAATAATTCTAACTCTAACTCTAGCTCTAGCACTGCCAAAACCTCTACCCTTGATGGAAAATGGGAAGCTGTTGACTTTAGAAGTTCAGTTGAACGTAGTTTAGGCTATCAAGACTTTGATGAAGAAAAGGCTACGCGGCTAAGCTATTCTGACGGCTGGAAAGATCTAGCACCTACATTGAATATTTCTAACAATAATGTTGAATTTGAATATACAGCTCCTATGCAAACTTGTCTCGGCAATTTCTACGATTACTACCTAAAGAAATACTCTGCGTCAACTATTTCTAAAGACGGTTTTATAAAGGCAAGATTTCGCAAGTTAAAAACAGATTTAGCAACTTATCAATCCCATATGAAATACACTACTTATGATTCTAACGACAATGATTACACGGTCCATTCTTTACTTAGAAATGGTAAAATCGATACTAAGAATCATACGATTACCTTCCCTGAAACACCAAATATTTTGCAATTAGTCGTACTTTCTATTGCAGATGTTAAAAATGAAAAAACGTATAACTATAGTATTGAAGGCGACATTCTTACATTGACTTTAGAATCACGAGATGAGGTAAATGATGTAACCGCCTATTTCAAAGTGAAATTCAAGAAAGTCCCAGAGACTAAAGATAAAGAATAAAAATCAAAAGACACCCTTTAGCACATTGAGCTAGGACTCAAAAGGGTGTCTTTTTATGCTCCCTTGTCTTACTACTAGTAATATGGACTTGTATCACAGTAGCTTTTCATTTTTTAAAAGATAGGCAGCAAGAGCTTCATTGTAGATTTTAGATAACGTGATAGTCTTGCCCATTTTTATTTGACAAGAAAAAGTAGACAGTGTATACTAAAGATAGATAAGTAGACAGTGTATACTTTTGGAGGAGATATATGAAACGCAATACTGCCCAGCTGAAAGAACAGCTCATCCAAACAGGGATTGACGAAATCGGAAACATGGGATTGAGCAGCTCTCGCTCAGGACTGTTGCCAAAGCCTGTGGTGTAACTCACGGCACTCCATACCGCCATTTTGAGAGTAAGGAAGGCTACCTCAAGGTGGTTTTGACCCAGCTTTCGCTCTTTCTCAATCAGGAAATTAATGAAAATATTGACGCGACAGGTTCTGCGCGTGATCAGCTGACCCAGCTTGGTCTTAATTTCATTATTTTTGCCAAGACCTACCCTTATTTTTTTGAAGCTCTTTTTATCAAATTTCCTTTTAAATATATGAAGGTGACGCAGGACACCATTCTCTTGGAGTCTGACTTGCCTGGATTTGATAAATTTAAGGAGCTTGTTTTAAAACTTCGCAAGGAGGAAAGTTTTAGCAATAGTGAAGCGGAAAGCCTTTTTCACTTTTGGAGCTTTATCACAGGGCTAGCCGTTCTGGCCAACAGTCCTATCGGACAAGACCTTGATCCTCAAGCCATCCAAAGCACGATCGAGCACATGCTTGACATTTATATCAAAGGAGAACGATCATGAAAACCTTGATTATTTACACCTACCCCAGCCCAACTGGCTTCAATGCTGCTATTCTCAAAGAAGTTCAAAGCAACCTTTCTACGAAGCACGAGGTGAAAACCTTGGACTTGTATGCTGAAATTTTGATCCAATCTTGCGCTTTGACCAAGAACATAGACGCCGCGACCTGCACAAAGACCCTGAAATGGCCAAATACCGAGATTTAATCACTTGGGCAGACCATCTGATTTTCATTTTCCCTATCTGGTGGAGCGGTATGCCGGCCATTCTCAAAGGCTTTATCGACCGCGTATTTGCGGCTGACTTTGCCTACTCTTATAAGAAAGTCGGACTCCCAAGGCCACCTGCAAGGCAAGTCCGGCTGGATTATCGTCAGCCATAATACACCAGGTTTTGCCCTGCCTTTTGTCCAAGACTACGGCAAAGTACTTAAAAATCAAATCTTGAAACTTTGTGGAATTTCTCCAGTCAAACTGACCGAGCTCAACGGAGTAGAACGCAAAACAGACCAACAACGCCAAGAAATGCTCAAGAAAATCGGGCAGCTGGCCAGTCAAATTTAAGATAAAGAAAACGGGAGTCGGAAAGAACTTCAAACAAGTTAAAAAGTTCGTCTTCCCACCCCCGCACAGTTGATCAGGTCATCTTTGGAGCTTAAAAAGCGAAGGAAGAGGCCAATCACTGCGTCATCTATTTTTTCTAATTTAAATTCAAAAGCCTGGACGAAAAATCCAGGCTCGTTTTTTTGTTTAATCCAACCCCACGCGTTTGAAGATTTCATCTACGCGCTTGGTGTAGTAAGTAGGATTGAAGATTTCATCAATCTCTTCCTGAGTCAGACGGGAAGTGACTTCTGGGTCCGCTTCGAGCAAAGGCTTGAAGTCCACTTGATTGTCCCAAGACTGGGCAGTCTTTGGCTGCACCAAGTCATAAGCCTGCTCACGGGTCATACCTTTTTCAATCAAGGTCAACATAGCTCGCTGGCTGAAGATAAGACCAAAGGTCGAGTTCATATTACATTTCATATTTCTGGGAAGACGGTCAGGTTCTTGACGATATTGCCAAAGCGGTTGAGCATGTAGTCGATGAGAATGGTCGTGTCCGGTGCGATAATCCGCTCAGCAGATGAGTGAGAAATGTCGCGCTCATGCCAGAGAGAAACATTCTCAAAGGCTGTCACCATGTGGCCACGAATGACACGCGCCAGACCAGTCATATTTTCAGAGCCGATAGGATTGCGCTTATGCGGCATAGCTGAGCTACCTTTTTGACCCTTGGCAAAGAACTCTTCAACCTCGCGTTGCTCAGACTTTTGCAGACCACGAATCTCGGTCGCCATGCGCTCGATAGACGTCGCAATCAAGGCCAAAGCTGAGAAGTATTCAGCATGGAGATCACGTGGCAATACTTGAGTCGAAATCTCCTGCGGACGGATGCCTAATTTCTCACAGACATAGCTTTCCACAAATGGCGGAATATTGGCAAAGTTCCCAACCGCACCAGAGATTTTCCCAGCTTCCACACCCGCAGCCGCAATCTCGAAACGCTCGATATTGCGCTTCATTTCGCTGTACCAGGTCGCAAGCTTAAGACCAAAGGTCGTCGGCTCCGCATGCACCCCGTGGGTCCGTCCCATCATGATGGTGAACTTGTGCTCCCGTGCCCGCTCTGCAATGATGTCGGTGAAGCGACGCAGATCCTCACGGATGATGTCATTGGCCTGCTTGTAGAGGTAGCCGTAAGCTGTATCCACCACGTCGGTCGAGGTCAGACCATAGTGCACCCACTTGCGCTCCTCACCCAGCGTCTCAGAAACCGCCCGCGTGAAAGCCACCACATCGTGGCGTGTCTCCTGCTCAATCTCCAAGATGCGGTCAATATCAAAGCCTGCCTTCTCACGAATCAAGGCCACATCTTCCTTGGGAATCTCACCCAACTCAGCCCAGGCCTCATCAGCTAGAATCTCTACCTCCAGCCAAGCCTTGTATTTATTTTCCTCAGTCCAAATGTTCGCCATCTCGGGGCGAGAGTAACGGTTGATCATTGTTTGTTTTTCCTTTCTTTATGAATGCGTATTAACCTTTAATAGATTTCAATATATTTGGAATTTCTTTAAAATCATCAACCCAAATAATATTAAGCCCCAACTCTTGGTAATATACTTCTTGCAATGACTGATTAACTTTTTCAAAACTCCTTATGGATTCAATATCTTGATAATTTTTAAAAGTTGATCTTTTCAATACTGCATAATGTTTTGGTTGATCATCATTGTTTATATTCTTTTGTGCTACTATTTCTAATAGTCTTCTTAGATTTGGGTCTGTTAGTGATAAGCCAATAAAAAAACACGTATGGGTTGTCAAGAAATTAATTTGAGTTATATTAGCCCAATTATATGATTCTAAAAACCAATTTATGGTAACCTTCTTCAGAAAAAAACCAATAAAGTATTTTTCTAGATTATCATAGTCACCAGTCTCTTGTGGTAAAAAAACCATGTACATGATAAATTCCTAATTCAGATGAATTTGGAATCATTCCTTCATCATAAATAGACCTATATCTAATATCTAACCTATCTAAAGATTTTTCAATTAAATCATCAAAATTATAGTTAACTATAGCCTGAACTCCTACTTTACCTCTATTAGGAATGCATAATTGCCCTATTTGGTTTAGTAGATCAGAAGAGTTTAGAGAATTTTTATATAAAATTTTTCGGACTAGCTCTCCAAAATTTTCTGGCATACCAGTTCTTATAAATCTTGTTTGTAACAAGGGAGAAGCTCCATTTTGTTTCGAAAGCTCGGTAGCAATTATCTTCTTATATTGATTCTCCATCTGAATATCATTCTCAGCCAACTCTTTATCAATTAATTCTATAAGTAAATCAGTAATAAGCGTATCCCATGTAGCAATTTTAGCATCATAGGAAGCTCCCGCTCCTAAAAAGAGGACAATATTGTCTTTATCATACTCTATTTTCAGCTTTTTTTAAATGCTCTTCTTTTTTTCCTTAATACATCATCACTACTAGTTTTTTTAGAGCTTGATTTACTGTGTTTTTTTAAGAGATTCTTATCTAAATTTGAATATAAATCATTGAACAAATCTTCATTCTGTTTAAAAAAATATCTTCAAGTTTATTTATATCCCAAATTTGCAAATCAAATTTAATGTTTTCTTTTTCTTTTTCAATTCGGCTAAGAATGGAAGCTGGAATATCATTAACAATTATTAATAGCAAGGTGTCAAAATCTGATCCTCGCATAGAATACCTTCCTACGGTATCATACAATCTATTCAATAGTATTGAAGGACGCCGAAACATTTTAATTTCCACAGCTATTTTCTTATCTATATCATCAATTCCATCTTCAAACATTCCATCATAGAGTATTCTCCGATCTTGATTGCTAACTAAAAATTTTTTACCTTGCTGTTTTGCATAATCTTCAAGCATCGTTATTATCAGATTTTCAAGCCCATAGAATACTTGTGGAACTCTATAATTTGAATTTACTAAATCTAACAATTTTTCTTTTATTTCCATTAAATCTTCTCTCTATTGATTCATGTATCTAAAAATCAACCCTTTTCCTAAACTCCTCCTTGCTTATCACCACCGACGGATAGTGCGGCAAGCTACTTAGATCTGTATCCAACGGTAAATCATAAATTGCTAAATAGTTTTCAGGGTATTGTCCAACTAGCTCTTCATACTTAGCTTTCACCTTTTCGTGATCACTACTAGCATACAAAACTTCGACGACGGCTCCAATCTTCTCTTTTTCAACAAATGCATTAACGATGAGTTAAATCATAGATTATCTCCATTAAATTCTAAAAATTTTCTTCTTCCTCAAGATCTTCGTAAGCAAAAAATTCAATCGAAAGTTTTATAGGACGGCTCGTTAATCCAAAACTCTTTATATAATCATAGACCTCATCATCATCGCGCGTATGCTCTATTATTAGTTGATTATTTGTTCTCTCTACAATATGAATCCCTTCTGCATCTGGAATTTCTGGAATGACTACATCATCCGCATAAGTAAATGTTAGAGTAGTAATATCATTTTCAAATACATCATCAAATTCTTCTATCATTTTAAAAATCAATCCCTTCCCCTAATTCAACCACACTATTTAGCGCATCACTAAACAAAGTTATATGCCCTACCCTACGGTTGCGCTTGTCTTCTATGCTCACTTATTTACCGCCCACTCCGCTGCTTTCTCTGCATGAATCACTGTTGTGTCGTAGAGTGGCAGGTCAGTGTCAGATTGCTTGATGAGGAGACCAATCTCGGTACAACCCAAGATAACAGCCTCAGCGCCTGCTTTTTTCAAATCATCTATAACGGCAAGATAAGTCTGCTTTGAGCTTTCTTTGATATCACCTAGACAGAGCTCGTCATAAATGATTCGATTGACCTCTGTAATACCAGCTTGGTCTGGAATCAGCACTTCTAAACCAGATTCTATTAATTTCTCCTTGTAAAAATCTTGAGTCATGGTGTACTTGGTCCCTAGGAGACCGACTTTTTGAATGCCGTCAGTCAACAAGGCCTGCGCAGTTGCTTGTGCAATATGCAAGGTTGGTATTGTAATCTTTTCTTGTATCTGCGGAACAACCTTGTGCATGGTGTTGGTACAAATAACGATGAAATCCGCACCAGCTTGCTCCAAGCGATGAGCAATATCTGCCAAAAGTTGACCGCTTTTCTCCCAGTCTCCGACTGCCTGATAATGCTCAATCTCTGCAAAATCAACACTATAAAGTAGAATCTTAGCAGAATGCAGGCCACCCAGCTCTTTTTTGATGGTTTCGTTGATGACTTGGTAGTAAGATGTGGTGCTTTCCCAACTCATGCCACCAATCAGACCGATAGTTTTCATAGGCTACTCAAACTCCTCTTTGCTTATCGCCACCGACGGATAGTGCGGCAAGCTACTTAGATCTGTATCCAAAGGCAAATCATAGATAGCTAGATAATTGTCTGGATATTGAATCTTTAATTCCTGATATTTGGCTTTTACTTTTTCATGGTCGGCACTGGCAAAGAGCACTTCCACAACAGCAGTTTCTTTGCCTTCTTCCACAAAAGCATTAACGATGATTTGAATCATAGAAACCTCCTATATCACAATTCAACATCTAACTTTAAAATATCTCCCTTTTCTCCATAATGGAGAAGCCGCAGATATTCTCCCCAAACTCTGGACTTGCCAATTTCTGTACTCATCCAGCTATCCCGACCAATCTCAACATCCTTGTAAAAGGCATTGAAGGTATATGCGATGTAGCGAAGATGCTTTGGTAAGTGCTGAGCCAAGGTCCGCCATTGCCTACCAGTCGCGTGGCTTTTGCAAATGAACATAACTGTCTCAACAGTGTTAAAATCAAAAATTTCTTTGGCAAACAGTACGTTTTCTAAAGTATTGCTAGAGGAGTTTTCAGATTTAATCGCTTCTTCAGGAATGCCCGCAGCCAGCAGATGCTGAATAATAACCTCTGCCTCTGTGTGTCCATTCCAATCTGGATGAGGCGTTCCTGTTAAACTTCGTCCACCGGTCACAATAATTTGTCTTACATAGCCTTTTTGGTAAGCCTCAATAGCTTTTTCCCAATGGCCTGGGTGAGTCCCACTGAAAACAAACAAAACATCACACGGCTGAGGTTCGATTATTTCCCCGAAAACACTCTTAGTTAAAAAGGAAATTTCTTTATCAGAGAACTCTTTCGGAACTTCTGGACTTTTCGGGATAATTGGTCTCATCTACAACATTTCCTCCACAAAAGCGTTGACAATAATTTGAATCATAAACTGGTCTCCATTTAGCTTTAAAGATTATCATTTTCTGAGTCTTCATGTATAGAAAATTCAAATGAAATTCTCTCAGGATGTCTAGGCAGGCCGTAACTACTCAGATAATCCTTAACTTCCTTCACGGAACAAGAATATTCTAAGACTAGCTGATTGCCAGCTCTCTCTAAAATATGAATCCCCTCTCTATCCGCAATCTCTGGAACAATCAAATCGTCCGTATAAGTCAGTGTTACGGTCGTTATTTCATCATCTAGCAATTCATCAAATTCTTCTGTCATTTCAAAAATCAATCTCTTCCCCAAACTCAACCACGCTATCCGGCACATCACTAAACAAGGTCACATGCCCCATCTTGCGGTTGTGCTTCGCTTCTATTTTACCATACAGGTGGAGGTGGGCGCTTGGATTTCTGTGACATATTTTTCAGCGACCTCAACATGCTGGCCGAGTACGTTGAGCATGACGGCTGGTGCATGCAGGTGGATAGCTGGCAATGGTGCTCCGAGAACGCCCAAGATATGGGTATCAAACTGCGAGAAGTCGCAGGCTTCGATTGAGTAGTGGCCAGAGTTGTGTGGCCGTGGGGCAATCTCATTGACGATGATGTCATCAGCCGTTGCAAACATTTCCACGCAGAGGGTTCCAGACAGCTTGAGCTGTTCTGCGATTCGCACCGCCATTGCTTTGGCCTTGTCAGCCAGACTATCAGAAATGCGGGCTGGCACGATGGTCTTAGACAGGATGTTGTTGCGGTGGATATTTTCCTGAACTGGGAAAACCGTCACGTCCTTGCCATTTCCAGACACGATGATGGAGATTTCAAGGTCAAAGTTGACGAATTCTTCCAAGACACAGGCTGCTGAGTCAGCTAGGGCATAGGCTTCTTCCAAGTCTGCTTCTGAGCGAATGACCTTTTGTCCATGCCCATCATAGCCACCAGTCGCAGTCTTGAGGACATAATTTTTCGACAGGTCGATATCTGCCAAGTCTTGACTAGAAGTCACGACCTTGTAGGGTGCCACGGTGACTTGGGCCTTGTTTGAGAGAAAGTCCTTTTCAAAGATCCGATTTTGCGAAATGCGGAGCAGGTCCGTTCCTTGAGGGAGTTGTCCATCCTTTGATGACAGCATCCAAACCGTCAGCATCAACATTTTCAAACTCATAGGTCAGGACATCGCAACGTTCAGCCAGCTGACGCAGGGCATCCACATCATTATAGGGAGCCACGATGATTTCCGCTACACGAGAGGCTGGGCAATCCGCCGCTGGATCCAGCGCTATGACCTTGTGCCCCATGTAGATAGCAGAAATGGCCATCATCTGTCCCAACTGACCACCACCGATAATTCCGATTGTTTTAGATGAGCTCATTTGTAGACTCCTCAGCGATTTTTCCTTGTTCTTCAGCAAATCTGCCAAAGCTGTCGCAATGGCCTGGTCCTCTACTGAAAGAAGGCGGAGGGCAAAGAGAGCCGCATTTGTTGCTCCTGCTTCCCCAATGGCCATAGTTGCTACTGGCACACCGCCTGGCATCTGCACAATCGAATAAAGCGAGTCCAGACCACTGAGAGCACGTGATTTGACGGGTACACCGATGACCGGCAGAGTGGTTTTGGCCGCTACCATACCTGGTAGGTGTGCTGCACCACCAGCACCTGCGATAATGACCTTGATGCCACGACTGCGAGCTTCTTCGGCATGTCTAAACATGAGGTCCGGCGTGCGATGGGCAGAAACAACTTTCTTTTCGTAGGCTACACCGAAGCGGTCTAAGACTTGGGCTGTTTTTTGCATGGTTGCCCAGTCGGATTTGGAGCCCATAATGATGGAAATAATTGGTTTCATATTTTCTCCTCTGAATAAACTAATTCTTTTGCTCAATATTTTTTACAGTAGCTGATTCAACACTATAATGTTTAACAGTCTGATTAACCAGATTTTCAACGCTCTTAGGTTTTAGCAATAAACGAAGTATAATTGTCACAAGAGGTATAATGCTCGGCAAATCCTTCCAGACAGGTGTCAACACTTCTTCACTATCACGTCTTAAAAGCCAGTACTTTATTGTCTGCAATATTTTTCTTCTACTTTTCGTCTTTTCAGCTGTTCCAATAATCAAAGCCATCAGACTATGCGTCTCAACACCTGCTTGACCAAGAATGACCTCAGATTTAGCGTAGCTGTGACTGGCTAGTTCTATCATGATTTTTGGAAAATTAACTCCTGCTTTATAGGCGTTAGCAGGCTCTACCATTCTAGGGTTACACTCTATATAGTAAAATTGGTCTCCCCTACGTATAAAATCTAGGGTTAGGCAACCATGCCATTGTATATATTGTCCTAATTTTTCGACATGCTCTCTCGTTCTTTTAGATTCTATGCTTAATCTTGCCGCAGCCGAACCACCCGCGCCAGAACCTACTTTTACGCTAGAATGCACTGCGAGTAATTCTCCATGATCAAACACTGCTTGAACCTGACCATAGTCTCCAACTATGTCTTGCTGAACCATCCATTCCTCATCACTCGCTGTTAATTTGCTCGCCACTTCAGCCAAATCTTTCTTACTTGAAATCTTATAAACCGAGCGACCGGCAGTACCATAATCTGCTTTCAGCCAATAAGGATAGTCTAACAGTATAGAGTCTGCATCTTTCACGTACTCCCACTTAGGTGTGGGAAGTCCTAATAAATCCGCAGTTTCAGCAAAAGCAATCTTTCCAGCTAACTTTTCAAACTGCTCTTTATTAGCAAGGGCGATTGGTAGCGATTGAGGCAAAAATTGTTTCCCATTTGCCAATAACCAGCCTTCTTCATGTGTTGGCAAAATGGCCTTGTAATTGGTTTTACGAAGCAACTGACTAACCTGTCTCAAATAATCTACAGGAAAACGGTTCACATCAACTATCGGAACTCTATGGGTTAGACGACTGAAGTGTGCAATGGAAAATCTTCCAGGAGATAATACATCAATTTTATAGCCTTCTTTCAACAAAACTGTCAAAGTTTCTCGTGAGGTCAAGCTTGAACCTTCTAAAAATAGCAACCTATTTTTCATTTTTCAAATACCTGAAGTCTATTTTTAAGTCTCACGGCTAAAAGTTTCATAGATTTGATTTACAAAGCCTTACCACCAATATCATGCCTATAAAAAGGCCTGTTGAGTCTTGTTTTTTTAGTTGATCGTAGATTTTTTTCTGCGCAGCTGAGACGGTATCGGCTGTGGTAACCAGCATGTACACTCGGCCACCATTCGACAGCAGTGCTCTGCTATTTTCCGCAAACTTAGCCCCAGCATAGTAGGTGATAATGTCGCCTTCTGTCTTCTCTGGCAGAGGCAGGCCTTTCTCGTAGTCCAGCGGGTAGCCCTCTGATGCGACAACCACGCCAAGGGTCACGCCCTCATCCAGCCAAGTGATAGCAGGCTCTTTCTTGTCCAAAATGTCCGTGATGTTCTGCGCAAAGTCAGACGTCAAGCGTGGCAGGATAATCTGGGTTTCTGGGTCACCGAAGCGCGAGTTGAACTCGATAACCTTAGGGCCATCGGCTGTCAAAATCAGCCCAGCGTAGAGCACGCCCAGATAAGAACGCCCCTCAGCTATCATGCCTTTGAGAACGGGCTTGATAATCGTCTCAACTGACTGGTCCACCACGCTTTGTGGCAGGTGAGGCACTGGCGCATAGGCTCCCATGCCTCCTGTATTGGGCCCCTTGTCCCCATCATAGGCCCGCTTGTGATCCTGAGCCGTCGGCATGATGTAAAACTTGTCCCCATTGACAAAGGCAAAGAGAGAGAACTCCTCACCGTCCAGAAACTCTTCGATGACCACGCGCGCACCGCTGTCGCCGAACTTATTGTCCAAGAGCATATCGTGAGCTGCTTCGACTGCCTGCTCTACGGTCTCCGCTACGACCACGCCCTTTCCCAGAGCCAAGCCGTCTGCCTTGACCACGATAGGCGCTCCCTGCTTTTCGATGTAGGCTTTAGCTTCCTCAAAGTCGGAAAATGTGCCATAGGCTGCTGTCGGAACTCCGTATTTAACCATGATTTCCTTGGCAAAATCCTTGGACCACTCCAGCTCCGCTGCTAAACGAGATGGACCGAAAGCCTTGAGTCCAGCTTGGTTAAAATCATCTACAATTCCAGCTGCCAGGGCATCATCCGGACCGATAAAGGACCAAGCAATATCATTCTCCTTGGCAAATTCGATCAGTCTGGAATGTTCGGAAATTCCAATGTTAACCAAATCCACCCCATCCAAGGTCATGCCATCATTTCCAGGAGCGACAAACACCTGCTCCACACCCTGAGACTCCAATAACTTCTTAGCAATCGCATGCTCACGACCGCCCGAACCCACAACTAAAAGCTTCATAGCTAAGATACCTCTATGTTCATATCATAGGCGCTTACGCACCAAGCCAATGTTTTGTGTAAAAATTAATGCAATTTTTACGAATTATTCATCTAAATTATATCACAATCGTTCGTTTTATGCCATTTGAAACGAAAGAAATATGGTAGAAGAAGCTTGGTAATTTCTAAACTTTGATTTTTCCAATAAATTTCCCGAATAATATAAGTGGAGTTTTCCAAAAAAAATATTGTAAAGGAGATGTATGAAAAAATACAAAAATTTCTTACTGCTTTCAGCAACCTTGTTGACCTCACTATCTGCTCCCTTAGCTGCAGCGAATGAGCAGTTTAGCCCATCCCAACTGACGGCTATGACCAGCGAAGTTTCCGTTCAGCTTGAAGGACAAACAGCGATTGTTCAGTACCAACCGACCGCTGCGCAAGAAGCTTATACTATCCAACATGCCGTCTGGTCTGAGGAGGGTGGCCAAGACGATATTGTCTGGTATTCAGCTAATCAAAGCACGACCAGGATTGACTTGTCTCAGCACAAGGGCCAGGGCAAATTTCTCATCGAGACTTATCTCAATGTGAATGGTATCAAATATCACTTGAGTAGTAAATCGGTCTTTCTAAACAAGCCGGTTCAACCAGCCGAAAAAACTGTCCCTGAACAGCAAGACAGCACTTCGTCTAACAATGCCACACCTCAAGCACCGGCTGAGCCAAAACCAACTAACCCAGCACCTACCCCAGCTCCGGCTCCCGCGACCAATAGAGTTGAAAATCCTCGGAACTCCTATCCAAAAGTCGAAGAGCGAAACAAATCTCTTCCTCCTCAAAAGGTAGCTCAACCAAAGGCGATGCCCCCTCAGACAAAGCCAAGCAATAACAAACCTCTGCAAGCTTCAGCTGCCAGAGTACCGGCAGAACCTGTCAGAGACAGCAAGCCACTCATCAGTATTACCAATATTAATAAGGAAAATGGAACCTATACCGTAAGGGTACAAGAAAGTCCTTATTCCAAGAAAATTAAAAGTGTACAGGTGCCTATTTGGAGCACCGCTAATCAAGCAATCTTAAATGGTATGAGGCTTCAAAAACAGGTAACGGAAGCTTCTCCGTTCAATTCGATATCCGAAATCACCAGCAGCTTTACGGAAACTATATCAATCATGTCTACATTACCTATGAAGATGGTAGCCGGGCTGGCTATGTTGCTGAAAATGTCAATCTTCCTCAGCCTGCACCCCAGCCACTAACTCCGAGTCTGCAAGTAGTCCATAAAGGCCAATCGACCTATCAAGTTATCTTACAAAATAGTTTCGGTGACGGCCATATTCTCTTCCCCATCTGGTCAGATATTAACGGCCAAGACGACCTCCGCTGGTATACAGCTAATTCTCTTGGTAATGGGCGCTATTCGTTAGATTTCAACGCCAACAATCATATCGGTGACGGTCTCTATCATGTCCATGTCTATCGACAATCTGGTGGGAAAGTAACGGGTGTCATGGCCTCTAATTTTCAAGTGACACGCCCAACAGTAGCTGTGAGAAAGCCTCTTAACCATACAAGCGACCCAAGTAACACCTACCCTATTGGCGAATGTACATGGGGCGCCAAGGCTCTCGCCCCTTGGGCAGGAAACTGGTGGGGAAATGGCGGAGACTGGGCAGCCAGTGCTCGCCGAGCAGGATTCCGTGTAGGATCCACACCTCAGGTCGGAGCTATTGCCTGCTGGACTGACGGTGGATACGGTCATGTCGGCGTCGTCACGCATGTTGATTCACATAAGCGTATCCAAATTCAGGAATCCAACTACGCTGGACAGCGCTATATCGCTAATTTCCGTGGCTGGTTTGACCCAACCATCGCTCAGGGCACGGTTTCCTATATCTACCCAAATTAACCCTATCACTTAGCACCTCCCTTATTTCGGAGGGCTTTTTATATTGCTGTTAAACATCCAGCTAAGCACAAAAAAGGGCTTTTCGCCCATCTTTTATCATAAACTAAACTGCGTTCTTCAACCAAGATTAAAAAACTTCTCCATATAATAGCTGAAATAAGTCTTTTCCCCAGTTACCATGACAAATTTACCCTCCAAGCCATAGCGGAGCTTCTTAGCTTGATCTTTGCTAACAGCCATTTCGCATTCCACTTTAAAGAAATTTCCTTGTTTGGTTTGAGTAGCATTAGCGTCAATACTGGAAATTTGAGATATCAAAATCATTTGTTTGTTAGCATCATCAGCAGTGATAAAGCGCACCTTGTCTCCATTTTTAATAGTGGATACATCCTTGGAAGAGACATATGTGACAATTTTGATTTTTCGTTCACTGGTGATTTTAGGATAAATCTGAGCCAAAGCAGTTCCTTCTGCCACTAGAGTAGATCCTTGTACTTCTGGATTTAAGTGGAGCAAGCCATCCATTTCAGCTAAAATCTGACCTCGATTAGTGACTGTTTCTTGAAGTTTAAGATTGCTCTCTGCTTCCAAGATTTGCTGAGTCAGAGTGGTCAATTCTTGTCCTACCTTGACTAGATACTGAGCTTTCAGTGAAGCCAACTGACTAGATAAATTGCTAGCATAGGCTTGTTGGGCGCCAGCACCAGCATATTGGACACGATAAGTCGCAGCTGTTGCTTCCAATTGAGAGATTTGCCCATCTAATTGAGCTACAATCTGACTTTGAGCTGTAGTCTTATCCTCTGCCAGACTCAACTGATCACGATAGGACTGATACAAGGAGTAAAGAGGGTGCGATGCATCTATACTTACCCCGCTTTGAATGGCATTTTTTAAGTTTCGATGGTCATTTAGTTTACTATCCACATCACTAATAACACCGCCCAGTTCCGCCTGAGACTGACTGGCCGCTGCATTTTGTGAAGCAATCGTAGCATTTTGCTGATTCACAGAACTAGTCATACTCGCTACTTGATTCTGGTAGTCTTTAAAGCTTTGTTCATAGCCATAACTATCTGGCTCAGAGAATTGATTACGCCCACTTTCTAAACTGGAACGCAAAGTTTCTAGTTTGCCCTTTTGATCTTTGAGTAAGTCAAGCTGGCTGGAAAACTTCTGTTCCTGAGCCCCCTCTCCTTCTACTGAATACTGGATTAGCAGGTCCCCTTTTTTGACCTCCTTGTTTTCTGCCAAATGATTAGCAACAATCGCCTGGTTGCTAGTTGACTGAATCTGAGCTAGCACTCGGCTAGCTTCTACAGAAGCACGGCTAGAAATTGTAATTTCTTTTTTAGCCAGCATGGAAAAACCGACTAGAAATACTAATAAAATAAGACTTGGCACAATTAAACAACTAGCAAAATTATGATAACGTTTCTGATAAAACTCTGCACTTTCTAAAAATTGTTCATTCATATTTTCTCCCTAACTATTGATCAAATGGTGGTAAAAGCCTTCTTTTTCGATCAGCTCTGTATGGCTTCCACTTTCGACAATTTTCCCTTGATCCAAAACGACCACCTGCTCCGAACGCTCCGCAATAGTCAAACGATGCGCAATAAAAATAATCGTCTTATCAAGCGCCATCAGATTATCAATGATCCGCTTCTCTGTTAGAATATCCAGACTGCTTGTTGCTTCATCTAAGATAAGCACTGGCGCATCTGTCAAGAGCGCCCTTGCTAGAGCAATACGCTGACGTTGACCACCCGAAATCCCTGCTCCATCTGCTGATAGCTCTGTCTGATAATTGAGGGGCATCCGCTCAATATCCGACCTAATTTCCGCCAACTCTACCGCCCGCAGAATATCTTCTTGAGTTGTGCCTTCACGAGCGCCTAAGAGTAAATTTTCCAAAATAGTCCCATTAAAAACATAAGGTTGCTGGGGAAGATAGTTGATATATTGGCGCAGTGCCTGTTTATCCAGCTGATTGAGATTAACTCCTCCCAGACAAATATCCCCTTGATTCGGACCGTAAAAATGCACCATCATCTTGGCCAAGGTTGTTTTTCCCGATCCTGATACACCAACAAAGCTGGTCTTACTTCCAGCAGGAATATGCAAGTCAATTTCTGACAATACATTGGCCCCATAGCCATACTTATAACTGACTCCACGAAAATCGATGTCAGCCTGCAAGTGGCTCAAGTCTTTAATAAGCTTCTCTTCTTCAAATTCAGACTGGACCAAATAAACCTCATTGAGACGCTCATTGGCTACACGAGCAGACTGTAACTTCGTTTGCAGATTGATAATATTTTCTAAAGGATTAGTAAAGTAGACTAGAAGCGTATTATAGGTGATGAGCTGACCAAGACTAATCTTTTGATCCATGACAAGTGTAGCTCCTAGCCACAAAATCAAGACGTTTAAAATCAAACGAGCTGCTGCTTTCAAGACTTTTTGTAGGCTCTCAGAACGCCCGTAAGCAAAGACTTTTTCAGATAAGTCACAAATTCCTTGTCAATCTTCTGATAACGTTGTTTTTCGCTGGTCAAAGACTTGATCGTTTCAATCCCATTGATATCTTCAATGATGGAAGACGACAACAGACTGTTTGCTTCCATCGTCTCATGATTCATCTTTTCAAAAGGCTTCATAAAAAGAAAAATAATGAGAGCGTAAACTGGGATTCCTAGCAAGGTCAAAAAGAAAAGACTGCTATTTTGTGAAAAAAGAACAATCGCAATGATCGATACAATCGATACATCCAAGAAAATAGACAAGATTGTACTGGCCAAGGCATCAATAATTCTATTGGCATCTGTAAAACGAGAGACGATTTCTCCTGTCCGCCTTGTCGCAAAAAATGACATAGGTAGCTGAAAAACATGCTTGATATAGGATAAGATCACATCAATTGATAGGCGTTGCCCTAAGACCAAAAGCAAATATTCTTGGGCATAAGACAAGAATTGCTGCAAAATATAGACAATAATCAAGCCGATAGAAATCATACCCAGCGTCGTTTTCATATGATCAGGCACATAAGTATCAATAATCGACTGAAGGTAGTAGGATCCAACAATATTGATCACTGTTACTAGCAAAGTTGCAAGCACAATATTAGCAATCAACCCCTTTTGCTTGATCAATAAAGGAATGAAGTCCAAAAGCCCATTTTTCTTTTCCTGACTAGGCTTATAGGCCGGACTCGGAGCTAGGAAAATAGTAATTCCTGTCCACTCCTGTGCAAAACGCTCTCGCGAAATCTTTGTCATCTTAACTTGAGGATCTGGGTCTGCAATATGAATCGTATGTTTATCTTGTCCCGTTACAACATAATAATGCAGGAGTTTCCCTTCCTTAAGTACGTGAACGATGAAGGGATAAGATACATCTTCCAGATCAAATATTCCCATATCAGCTTTAAAAGCCCTTGTCTCAAAATTTAAGCCCTCAGCAACTTTCACCAAACCCAAAGCAGTTGTGCCATCATTAGTCGTTTTTGCCTTTTCTCGTAGTGTAGCCAAGGAAAAATACGATCCATAATAACCAAAAACCATAGCCAGAGCTGCCACACCGCAATCCCTAGTATCAACTTGCGCTCTGTAATGCCGTTTCCTAAATTTCATAAAAACCTTTCTCCATATGCATTTATACTTGATGAATTTATGATAATAAAAAAACCTACCTGAATGATAGTCTATTGGCGACTTGCCAAACTTTTTTTCTCAGATGTTCCTCATTTTTAATTGCTCTTTTTTAAAATGTCATGAGCTTTTTGTCAGATGACAGCTGGCTTTCTCACTAGATTCTTAAATCACTCCGGCATGACTCGACTCCTAACACATTTATCAGCTAATGGAAATGCTTCTTAAACATCCATTTATAGGTAACCTCACCTTACCCATGACTATGGATACATACCTCTCAAAAGAGAACCCAAAAAGCCGTATCTTTCTACGAAACGGCACTAAAAGCACTCTAAGGGGAGCAAAAAGGGGAACAAACCCAGGAATCAAGGATTTAAGACAAAACAAAAAGCCCACTGTAGTAGGCTTTTCGTAAGATATATCTTAAAATTAAAGCATTTTGTTGTAGAATTCAACGACAAGTGCTTCGTTGATTTCTGGGTTGATTTCATCGCGTTCTGGCAAGCGAGTCAGTGAACCTTCTAATTTTTCAGCATCAAATGATACGAATGCTGGACGTCCAAGAGTTGCTTCAACAGCTTCAAGGATTGCAGGCACTTTCAATGATTTTTCACGAACTGAGATCACTTGACCTGGAGTTACGCGGTATGATGGGATATCAACGCGTTTGCCGTCAACAAGGATGTGACCGTGGTTTACGAATTGACGAGCTTGACGACGAGTAGTCGCAAGACCAAGACGGTAAACAACGTTATCCAAACGACGTTCCAAAAGAAGCATGAAGTTAAAACCAAGAATTCCTTCTTTGATCTTAGTAGCTTGAACGAACAAGTTACGGAATTGTTTTTCACCTACACCGTAAGTGAAACGAAGTTTTTGTTTTTCAGCCAATTGCAAACCATATTCTGACAATTTGCTGCGGTTGTTTGGTCCATGTTGACCAGGTACATAGTTACGGCGAGCCAATTCTTTACCTGTACCAGTAAGAGAAAGACCCAAACGACGAGCTTGTTTCCAAGATGGTCCTGTATAACGTGACATGTGTATGTCCTCCTGATATAAATAATATTTCGGTGGAAATAGTCACTTAGAAAGCCCTGATTCGTGCAGATGCCCTTCGCCTAAACAGCCAAGGTTACTTGTCATAAGACACCTGTTGACGAGCTTCATGCTTTCCTGCTGCTATTTCACACAAAGGCTATTGTACCATGAATAAAGTCAAAAGTAAAGGGCCTCATACAAAAAATCAAGCCAAAAGGCTTGATTGAGGTTGTTTCTTGAAAGTAAAGGAATTCGGGTGGCTACTTCACACTCCCAAAATCTTCAAAATCTCCTGCTTGTATCGCAGCTTCTGCAGTTCTTTATCCTCGCTGTCTGACCAGATAAGCTGGAGATTCGCAACGATTTGCCCTGGACGATTTTTCAGAATATAGATATGATCACTGAGAGCCAGAGCCTCCTCAATGCTATGCGTGATGAGAAGAGTCGTCAGACCCAGCCTACGATGAATGTCCAGATACCAAGCGTGCAGCTCCATCTTGGTCAGCTCATCCAAAGCACTAAAAGCCTCGTCTAGAAGAAATAGCTTGTGGCCGAACATATAGGTCCGTAACAGAGCCACGCGCTGCCGCATCCCCCCACTCAGCTCATGTGGATACTTGTCTGCCACATCAAAGAGCCCGAACTCCTTCAAAATCTGAGTTGCCTGCTCCATCGCTTCCTTTTTGGATACTTTCGGATTAATAGGGGCAAGATGACATTACCCAGCACCGTCTTATGCTCCAGCAACAAGTCCTTCTGTAGCATATAACTCACCTGACCCTTAGGATTTTCCTGCCCATCTAGGACAATCCTGCCCGACTGGACCTCCAAAATCCCAGCAATGAGGTTAAAAAGAGTCGATTTCCCAACGCCACTAGGACCCAAGATTGCCACTACTTGGCTAGCTTCCACCTCTAGGTTGATATCTTTTAAAATTTGCTGTTCATCATAAGCATAGCTTATATTTTCAAGTTTAATTACTGTCATTATTTTATATAATCGTTGCTAAATCCCTTGTCACTCAAGTCATTTTTTACAAGACCGTTATCCTTGGCCCATTTGTAAAAGGCATTCCAACGGCTAGCCTCAAACTGACCCCACTTATCCTTATCTGATGCATATTGCTCAGACAGATATTTCTGAGAAGCCAAGACAAAGTCACGTTTGTTTTTTAGCTCTGGTGCATTCTTAATTAAAATGTCTGCTGCTTCTTCAGGGTGCTCCATAGCATATTGGTAGCCTTTTTTAATAGCTTGCAAGACCTTTTTTGCCTCGTCCGGATTCTTCTTCAGATAGTCATTATTAGCAATGATGACTGGAGAATAATAGTCGAACTCCTTGACATAGTCCTTCATATAAAAGAAATTAGTGTCCATGCCCTGAGTCTGTGCCATGATACCATCCCAGCCATGATAAATCCATGCCGCATCAAACAAACCATTTTCAATTGGTGTGATAGAGTTGGAATCGTTATTTGGAACCTTCTCTACATCATCAAACTTGCTACCTTGGCTTTCTACCAATGTCTTCAGCATGCCCAACTCCACAGGGTCATTCCAGGTGCCATATTTCTTCCCAGCCAGATCCTTGGGACCATTAATCCCTGCAGATTTCTTAGAAATGATACCTGAAGTATTGTGTTCTACAATAGCCGCAACAGCTGTGATTTCTGCGCCCTTATCCAGTTTTTTAGCCATAGAATCTTGGAAATAAATTCCAAAAGGAGCCTTGCCATTAATAATCAGGTCAGAAGTGCTATCTTCTGGTGGCAACTTAATATCAACATCCACACCTGCTTCCTTAAAGTAACCCTTCTCCTTAGCTACATAAAGCCCTGTATGATTGGTATTGGGTGACCAATCCAGAATAAAATCAATCTTTTTGTCCTTGCTCTCAGACGTAGATTTCGACTGACCGCAGGCCGCTAGACCAAAGAGTGATACTGCAGCCAAACCTGCAAGGAACAATTTACAACTTTTTTTCATCATAATCCTCTTTTCTTTTTTGGAAAATAGCAGAGCTAAGCCCCTATTTCCACTTGATGACAAATTTTTCACTAATAGCCACCAGCTTCATACCCAGAAGACTGATAACTGATACTAAAACGATAATGGCAAACATGGTGTCGTACTGGAAAAGCTTCTTAGACTGGATCATATAGACACCCAGACCTTCAAAACCACCCAGCCATTCGGAAACTACGGTCGTGATAAAAGCATAGGAAACACTGACCCTCAGACCCGCATAGAAATAAGGTAAACTAGCTGGAATCTTAAAATGCCAAAGAATCTGCCATCGATTGGCCTGCATGAGTTCAAAGAGAGTCAAGGTATCTCTATCGCAATGCCGAAACCATCCAGAATACTGACAATAATTGGGAAAGTTGTCGTCAGAATAATGAGCACAATCTTGGGCAAAATCCCATAACCCAGCCAGAGAACCAGAATTGGCGCTAACGCAATGGTCGGAATCGTCTGCACCACAACCATCATGGGATAAATCAAATCATTGAGCCAGCTCAGACTATCCATGAGCACTGCCAGCAAGCAAGCTATAATAACTCCTAGCAGCAAACCCAACAAGGCTACTTTTAAGGTCGCCCAACTGTGTATAGCCAACAATTCTGCATCCCTAACAAAAGCCTGACATATTTCCAGAGGTGTTGGCAGAATAAACTTAGGCAAGAGCTTGAGCCAGCCCATGACCTGCCAAACGGCAAGTAAACCCACCATCCCTAAAAGACTAATCTGCTGGCGCAGAATATTTTTCAAGTTTCTCATCAATAGACAAAATCTCTCCATAATTTATCTTAACATTTGCAAATACATTATCTGCTTGACTGCCAGCCAATTCTATTGCCTTTCCCAATATAGGAAACAAATCTTCCCATTCTCCTTCTAAAACTGTTTCAAAAGGAGTTACCAACTGCCTCACGGGCTGTTTCTGCAGATACTCAATCACGTCTTCAATGACTGCCAACCTTCCTTTATCAATTGACAAAGGCAGAATTTGCAAAGCAATGCTCGCTTTCATCTCTTCACCTCCCTACATTCAAACTCTATCTGAGAATGATGCATACAGATACGATTCCATTTACTAACCAGACCGTTCTCTCCCTAATGAAAGAGATCGCAAGCTCTCTTTATAAAAACCTTGCACTTCATACAAAAACACCTTCTCCAATATGGAAAAGGTGTAGCATGCATCAGTATCCTAAAGATAGGCGAATCGCTCGCCACTTTTAGTAAAACCACAAGGTTTTTACAAATACTTTTCCCTACGCTGGCATTACCCAGATCAGGTGCGGTCGAAGTTTACACTTCCTCTCAGACTGTACACAGACTCCCATATATGTATATTATGATAGCGCAATCAGGACTCTATGTCAAGATTTGTGCTTAATCCCACTGAACCAAACATCCCCTTAGAAACTAATAAACAATCCAGCGCCTCAATATTTTCCAATTCGCTCTTGGCCAATATTGTCTCAAAGCCCATTTCCCTTGCCGTATCTAGATTGACCTGAATATCGTCCATAAAGACCGACTCTTCTGGTTTAAGATTATATTTCTCAAGGAGTTCCTGGTATATTTTTTTGTAAGGTTTTACTACTTTAACTTCTGAAGAGAGAATATAACCTGACAAAAGAGGAAAAATTGGCAATAATCCTGCCTGTTCAATCCTATAAAATATCTCACAGGTTGTTGATAAAATGTAAATATGATAGCCTAACTTTGACCATTGCTCTATTTTTTCTTGCAAATTTTGGTAGACATCCACAGCCTCATACCAGTGAAAAAATATTGTTTCAACTACAGCTTCAAAAGATGGATCTAGATTCTGTTGAGCTAATTTGCAAGCTTCCGACAAAGACAAGGACCCCCAATCCGTTTGGTGCCATAGGTGTGAATCAAAAATCGCTTCTCTCAGGGATTGTCGTCGCATTTCATCCGCTTCAAAATGCCTGAATATCTTATCTGGATTCCACTCAATCAAAACATTTCCTAAATCAAAAACCAAATTTTTAATCATAGTGTCCACCTCTGCTTTCATTATAACATGTTTAAAAAATATAAAAAAGGCGAAAACAAATTCCGCCTCTTTAATAGCCTATCTAGTAGGAGTATATGTCAATTCTGACCCATGTTTCGCAAGGAAATCACTCATTTCAGAATCTGGAATCTGACGTAAGTAGAGGTTAGAACGAATTGTCTCATCCTCTTCACGACAGGTTGATAGCACAAGATATTTGTCGCTTGCTTTTACCTTAATGTCCTTATTCTTTGTCCTAGACGCTTCATAGATACTGCTCAGCTGATCTGTAAAGTCCTTATCTCCATCGAAGCTAGTCCGATAGAAAGCCGTCTCCTCTGGTACAATAACCAAGCCCATTGCTTCATAGTAGAACTTACGCTCAGGTGTTTCAACAACAACATACTTGTGCTGATCGAAAAATTCCTGATTATCATAGAAGTTGACATCGTTAAACATACGATTGTCCGCTACTTTACTTCCACGAGCATGACCAAAGAGCCAAGTCAAGCGATCACTAAAATCTTTCTTATTATCTGTGTCCATAAAGACTGTCCCCATGTAAGGCTCATTCCCGCCTTCAAAGGTTTTATCAAGATAAGTAGAATTGTCTTTCGTCTGTACAACAGGTTCATCTAATTTTGTACCTGGAGCATAAACATAAGCAATAGCTTCACTATTAATAGCCTTTAAATCTGCAAAGCGCTTGGCTAAATACTCTTTTTCTTCCTTGCTTGGTTGATAAGTATTCTTTGTAGAACTTTTTGTTACTTGACTAGTAGAAGAAGTCGTATTCGACTTAGGCGCTGACTTAAATGGATTAAAAATCAGCATTGCAGTTGCAACAGCAACAACAATGATACCTAATAAAGCACCAAATAGTTTTAAATTCTTATTTGGAGCCTTCTTAGTTTGTCTTTTTGCATTTTGACTCATAATATTTAAGTATTCCCCATTTTTTCTAAGAAAATATCACTGAACCAATGGCCCAGTGATATTGTTTACATCAGTATCAATAAAGAATTATTTAACTGCTGAAGTTTTTGGAAGTGCTTTACCAGCAGCTTTACCTGCGTTTTTAGCAGCAGCTTCTGATTTTTAGCTTCTTCTTTAGAAGCAGGAGTAGTAGCTCCTTTGTCTTCTGCAGCTGGGTTTTGGTTGTTAGCTGCACCAACACGTTTCAAGTAACGAGCGTTAGCTTGTTCAGGAGTTTCACCTTGGATGTATGTTTTGCCTTCTTGTTCTGTAGCGTTGTTGTATGTAGCTTGGAATTGTTGTACATATTTGTTACGTACAGCGTTGAAAGCGTTGTTGAATGCTGCTTCATAAGCTGCTTTAACTTCACCATAATTGTGGCTTCCACCTTCAACTGCATCAAGAGCAGCTTTAGCAGCTACTACTGCTGGATCTGCAGCAGCTTCTGCACGGATTTCACCATCATGTTGAGCCAAGTATTCGTTTACTTTATCAGCATTTGTGAATTGAGTTTGAAGGTAGTATGCGCCGTCGTTGTTACGAGCTGCATCAGTAGCTTCATCAGCAGAGAAAACTGGTGCTGCAGCTGCAAATAATGTAAGTGCTACCACGCTTGACAATAAAACTTTTTTCATCGTTTTATCTCCTTTTTCTTTTTAAAAAAATTATTCGTAACTCGGAGTTACTACCTATATTATATATATTTGCCCTATTTTTGTCAATAGTTTTTTTTATTATTTTGAAATTCATCATATGGTAGAAACGGCTTCGTTTCAATAAAAAATCCCCCTTATCTTGTGGTCAGGGGGAAGCATTTCAGAAAAGTGTAACATTGTAACACTTTTATAATATTAATTTTTTCCAATCTCAAACAAAGGAGAAAGTGGACGTTTTTCATGGATACGAATAATTGCTTCTGAAAGAAGATCAGCAATAGAAATCTGCTCAATCTTATCTATTAAACGTTCTTGCGGAAGATAAATTGTATCCAAAACAACTAATTTCTTGATAGCAGATTTCTGAATATTTTCCATTGCAGGACCAGATAGGACTGGGTGAGTACAACTAGCATAAACATCAACTGCACCTGCTTCAGCTAAAGCATCTGCTGCGTGACAGATGGTTCCTGCAGTATCAATCATATCATCGATCAAAATACAGGTTTTGCCCTTAACATTACCAATAATATTCATGACTTCACTAGTGTTCATCTTATCTACACTACGACGTTTATCAATAATAGCAATCGGTGTTTTTAGAAATTCCGCTAATTTTCTAGCACGTGAGACACCACCATGGTCAGGGCTCACAACAACATAGTCACTTCCAATCATTCCACGACGTTCAAAGTAATTAGCAATGAGAGGCGCTCCCATTAAATGATCGACTGGAATGTCAAAGAAACCTTGAATCTGTGAAGCATGTAAATCAATTGTCAGCAAACGATCAACACCAGCAATTTCTAGCATATTTGCTACTAATTTTGAAGTAATTGGTTCACGAGCACGGGCCTTACGGTCTTGTCTAGCATAACCATAGTAAGGCATAACCACATTGATAGATTCTGCACTTGCTCGTTTAAGTGCATCCACCATAATCAAAATCTCCATCAAATTATCGTTAACAGGCGAACTCGTAGACTGCAAAATAAAAACATGCTTGCCTCGAATTGATTCTTCAATATTTACTTGAATCTCCCCATCCGAAAACTGACGTACCGTCGACTTTCCAAGCTCCATTCCTATCCCTTTGGCTACCCGCTTGGCCAACTCTTGGTTAGAAGAAAGAGCAAAGAGCTTTAAATCAGAAAATGACATGTTTGCCTCCGAAAATTTATTCCATTTACATTTTAACCCTTTTTAAGGAATATTTCAATTTAGAATAAAGCGTTTTACAAAAAATATTTGAATAGTCTTACAAATACTTAATCTTGTGCTAAATATAAAAAGGTTGGAAATTCCAACCTTCTAAATTTATTAATTTGGATAAATGTAACTTACTGTACCTTGTGCAGTTGTTGGGTCAAACCAACCACGGTAGTTACCAATTGATTGTTGACCAAGATAGTTAGCTTCTGATACTTGAATGCTAGTTGAAGACTGAACTGCTGTTACTACAGCCACGTGTCCATAACCACCATCAGTCCAACATGCAATCGCTCCAACTTGTGGTTGAGAACCTACACGGAAGCCTGCCGCTGCTGCACTTGCTGCCCATTGACCACCATTACCCCAGTAGTTACCAGCCCAAGGTGCCAATGTTTTAGCTCCCCAAGTACACTGTCCAACAGGGTAAGTAGAAGCGTCTGAAGAATAAGATACATTAGACACCGTCGCTGCTGGTGCAGGTGCTGCTGCAGCAGGAGTACCTCCAGAAACAGCTTGTATTTGTGCTGAGAGGTTTGTATTACCAGATGCTTGAATTGCTTGAAGTTGAGAAGCTTGTTGTGAACGGTAAGCAGCTTCAGCTGCTGCCGCTGCTTCAGCTGCTTTTTGTGCTGCTGCTTTTTGTTCTAAAAGAGAATTTTTCTCACCTTCGGCACTTGCTTTTTCAGCTGCAAGATTGATTTGTGCAACCTTCAGTTCAGCTTCTTTAGTTGACAACGCTTGAGCATCATCAGCCAAGGTTTGTTGGTTAGCAATAACTGTGTTGATTGCTTCGTTATTAGCAATTTGTTTCTCAGCAATTGCTTCTTTATCCGCTTTTTGTTGTTCCAACATTTTATTGTTTGCGGAGATGATTTCATTCATAGCTGTCACACGTGAAATTGCTTCAGTGATAGAGCTTGAGTTAACAATCGTATTAATATAGCTTGTAACAGTTCCACTTGTTTGAGCGCTACGAGCTTGGTTTGCTAATGACTCATTACGTGCTACAATGTTTTTTGACAATTCATCGATTTCAGCTGAAAGTTTTTTTCAGATTCTGCTGTTAACTTTTTCGTTTTCAGCCTGAAGCTTTTCTTGTTGTGATTTAATTGCTGATACTTGACTTTGAATTTGATCAACTTGAGCTTGTGCAGCTTGTTGTTGAGCATTTAAGCTATTAATTTTATTGTTCTGTGCAGCGATCTTGTCATCTGTTGTATCGGCATGCACATTCACTAGACTAGCACCTTGTGTAAGAACCAAAGCACTTAATAACATCGAAGTGATAATTTTTTTCTTCATAAATAATTCTACTCCTATCCAATAAGACAATAATAAGTATAACAGAAAAAGACGTAGAATATGTTACGCCTTTATTACATTTTTATTTCTTCTTTTTATCATAAATAAACTTTTTCCAAAACTGGTTGCAAAAATTAGTAAAAAGCAGGGAATTAAGAACCATTGTCGGAGCTAAACTATACACTATAAAACTACTTATTTCCATACTAGTTAAAGAAACTAGATTAGCTAATAAAAAAGAAACAAATTCAAACAAGAATACCAGTATTAAAACGGACAAGAATCTAGTGATTTTATTGCCCATCATAATTGTATTATATTTATTGACTAATACACTCAATAGAGGAAGTAATAATGTGGCAATTCCAATTACATGAAAATAGTAAGCATCATAAAGAATACCTATCACTAAGAATATTGTAAATGCTGTTACATCAGACACTTCTACTGAAATAAATAGCAGAAAGATCAACACCAAATGGCAAACTAAATGGAAACTTATAGGTAAAAAGGAAGCAATTAAGGTTGAAATCTGGCCATCTAATAACATTAAAAAAAGCAATAACAACGGTATTCCCACATATTGTTTAAAAAGTCGCATATCAATTCCCCACCAAAGTTACCACACGAATGTCAGAAAAATCAGCACTTGGTTTAATATATACTTCTTTTGTCAAATAGTCACTACTTGAAGCTACAGAAGATACTTTCCCAACAGAAATATTTGCAACGGGATAAGATCCTAAGCCACTTGTAACAACTTTTGATCCCTCTTTAATCTCATCAGAAGTATTCAGCTGACTAACAATAAAGGCTGACTTTTTTTCACTATACCCTACAATAATACCATAAATAGTTTTTGAGCCGCTTTGTATTCTAACAGATATATTTTCGCTATTCTTTTTATTCGTTAATAGACTAATTCTACTAGAATGTTCATTCACTTGATCAACACTCCCAATCAAGCCACCATTGCCAACAACAAGCATGGTTGAAGCTACTTTATTTTCTGATCCTACATTAACTGTCAACTCATTAGACCATGAAGCAGGAGTGCGAGCAATAACATCAGCAGATAGTTTCACATTACTATTAATAGAATTCTTCATATCCAGCATTTCTCGAAGTTGGGCATTTTCTTCTTTTAAATCAGAAACCTCATTTGACGCTGAATCAATTTCATTTAAAGTAGCTTTAACTCTTCATTTTCATGATAAGTATTAACCAAATGCTCCAAATCACTTTTCACATCAGTAAGTAAGTGGAATGGCTTTGACAAAACATTATCAACAAGGCTTAAAGCATTTGATGTCCCATTTACAAACCAAGTAGAATAGGTAGAAAGTAACAAAGCTGAAGCAGTTAAAATTAAAACAATGATCATTACAATTAATCTTGATTTTTTAAATTTTTTCATCACAATACCTACAAAATCACAACAAAATACAAGAAAAGGAGATAGCAAATGCTAAACTCCCTATTGACGGAGAATGGGGGATTCGAACCCCCGCGCCAGTTACCCGACCTAACGATTTAGCAAACCGTCCTCTTCAGCCTCTTGAGTAATTCTCCAACTATAAAATGGGCACGAGTGGACTCGAACCACCGACCTCACGCTTATCAGGCGTGCGCTCTAACCACCTGAGCTACGCGCCCAAGTTATAAAAACTTGGTATGAACCTTTCGTTCAAAGCGGGTGACGAGAATCGAACTCGCGACAACAGCTTGGAAGGCTGTAGTTTTACCACTAAACTACACCCGCTTATTCAATAATATGGCGCGAGACGGAATCGAACCGCCGACACATGGAGCTTCAATCCATTGCTCTACCAACTGAGCTACCGAGCCTTATTGCGGGAGCAGGATTTGAACCTACGACCTTCGGGTTATGAGCCCGACGAGCTACCTAGCTGCTCCATCCCGCGATACTATTATTCAACTAAAAGGAGGATGTGGGATTCGAACCCACGCACGCTTTTACACGCCTGACGGTTTTCAAGACCGTTCCCTTCAGCCGGACTTGGGTAATCCTCCAGTATACAAAAAAACATGGACCTTGTAGGACTTGAACCTACGACCACTCGGTTATGAGCCGAGAGCTCTAACCAGCTGAGCTAAAGGTCCAACAAGATCATTATAGCGGCGAAGGGGATCGAACCCCCGACCTCCCGGGTATGAACCGGACGCTCTAGCCAGCTGAGCTACACCGCCATACAATCGGGAAGACAGGATTCGAACCTGCGACACCTTGGTCCCAAACCAAGTACTCTACCAAGCTGAGCTACTTCCCGTCGTGATCGAATATCTCTCCTATCACTATATGCACCCTAGAGGAGTCGAACCTCTAACCGCCTGATTCGTAGTCAGGTACTCTATCCAGTTGAGCTAAGGGTGCTCATTATTATATATGCCGAGGACCGGAATCGAACCGGTACGATCGTTTCCAATCGCAGGATTTAAGTCCTGTGCGTCTGCCAGTTCCGCCACCCCGGCCTCTAAGCGAACGACGGGATTCGAACCCGCGACCCCCACCTTGGCAAGGTGGTGTTCTACCACTGAACTACGTTCGCATACGCCTCTTCTCTCTTAATGCCGGCTACATGACTTGAACACGCGACCCTCTGATTACAAATCAGATGCTCTACCAACTGAGCTAAGCCGGCCTATTTCTTATGCGGGTTAAGGGACTTGAACCCCCACGCCGTTAAGCGCCAGATCCTAAATCTGGTGCGTCTGCCAATTCCGCCAAACCCGCGCTTATGACCCGTACTGGGCTCGAACCAGTGACCCTTTGATTAAAAGTCAAATGCTCTACCAACTGAGCTAACGAGTCTTCTTTGAAATCTCCTCTCGATTCCAACGGTCCCGACGGGAATCGAACCCGCGATCTTCGCCGTGACAGGGCGACGTGATAACCGCTACACTACGGGACCTATGGGAGTTAACGGGATCGAACCGCTGACCCTCTGCTTGTAAGGCAGATGCCGAGAGCTCTAAATCAGCTGAGCTAAAAGGTCCACCAAGACCATTATAAGGGCGAAGGGATCAAACCCCGGCCTCCCGGTATGGAACTGGACGCTTCAGCCAGCTGAGCTACACCGCCATACAATCGGGAAGATAGGATCTTCGAAACTCATGACACCTGTCCCAAAACCGGGCACTCTACCGTTGGAGGCTTACTTCCTGTGATCGAACATCTCCTGTCACTGGCATGCACCCTAGGAGGAGTCGAACCTAACCGCCTTGATTCAGTCATGGGTACTGGCATCCAGCTGAGCTATGGGTGCCTATTATTATGGCATGCCGACCGAATCGAACCGGTACGACTGTCGGATCGCAGGAGCCAAGTCCTGCGTCTGCCAGTTCCGGCCACCCCGGCCCTGCCGAACGACGGATTCGAACCCATCTCCCCACCTGGGCAAGGTGGTACCTCACCACCGAAACCACGTTCGCACACGCCCTCTTAAATGCCGGCTTACGATTTGAACACGCGACCCCTCTGACGCAAACCGATGCCCCACCAACTGAGCTAAGCTGGCCCATATTCTGGCGCGGGTTTTGGTAATCTGAACCCCACGCCGCCGTTAAAGGCTGTATCCTAAATCCGGTGTCTGCCACCCGCCAAACTCCGCGCTTATGACCCGTACTGGCTCGAACCAGAAAGAGACCTTTTGATTAAAGTCAAACGTTTCACCAACAGCCAACGAGCCTTTTGAAATCTCCTCCTCGATTCCAACGTATCCCCTGACGGGAATCGAACCCCGCGATCTTCGTCGCATTAGTAAGGACGATAACCGCCAAGCACTACGTGACCTATGGGAAGTTAACGGGATGAACTGCTGACCCTCTGCTTGTGGCAAGGCATGCTCTCCCAGCTGAGCTTAAACTCCCAAAATGAGCCTAGCTGACCAGACTCTATCCTTACACATATCTCGCTTGTAACCCCAACTACTTCCGGCGTTCTAGGGCTTAACTGCTGTGTTCGGCATGGGCACAGGTGTATCTCCCAGGTTTATCGTCACTTCAACGGCCGAAAGTATTCAATCCACCCAAAATTGAATAACCACTAACAAGACTTTGAGGAACGCTGCAAGTCAATTGAAAATTGATGTCTTGTTTTATTAGTATTAGCCCTGCCCACACCAATTTCAACCCTGTCAACCTGATCTTCTCAGGGCTCTACCAACTTTTGCGTTATGGGAAATCTCATCTTGAGTAGTTTCACACCGATGCTTTCAGCGGTTTATCCCTCCACATAGCGCTCCAGCGATGTCTCGGCGTTACAACTGGCACAATCAGCGGTAAGTCCACTCTGGTCCCTGCACTAGGAGCAGAGTCCTCTCAAATTCCTGCACGCCCGCGACGCCTGGATAGAATCAGAACTGCTTCACGACGTTCTGAACTCCAGCTCGCGTGCGTTTAATGCGAACAGCCCAAACCCCTTGGGACCACTGCCAGCCCCAGGATGCGACGGAGCCGGACACGAGGTGCCAAACCCTCCTGCCCAGATGTGAAACTCTTGTGAGATAAGCCTGTTATCTCTGTGGGTGCTTTTTATCCGCTGGAGGACAGCCTCCATGCGGAAACCACCGTGGATCACTGAAGCCTGACTCTCGTCCCTGCCTCGGAGCCAGCTCCTCAAGCTCCTCATACCTTACACTCTACGACTGATTTCCAACCAGTCTGAGGTCCCTGGGCGCCTGTTACCTTTTAGGAGGCGACCGCCCCAGTCAAACTGCCCGTCAGACACTCCTGACAGGGACCTATCCTAGTTAGAGAGTGGCCATAACACAAGGGTATCCCAACAGCCCCTCCATCGAAATCAAGTGTCCCCATCCTTTACATATAGGGCTCCCTACCTATCCTGTACATGCACAGACATCAATATCAAACTGCAGTAGTCCCGCAAGTCTTCTGTCCTGTCGCGGGTAACCTGTAATTTCACAGGTACTACTGTACTGAGTCTCCCCTGTTGAGACAGTGCCCAAATTATTACGTCTTCGTACTTAAACTTACCTGATATGAATTTCTACCTTAGGGACCGTTATAGTTACGGCTGGGCCACCGTGGGCTCAATTCATACCTTCTGCCACGCCAAGCACCTCTCAACCTTCCACACTTCGGCAAGTAAGTGTCACTCATACATCATCTGAATATTTAGCATAGAGCTGTGTTTTGACAAACAGTTGTTTGGGCTTCATTCACGCAGTGGCTGACTAAATTAGCACCTTTCCTGAAGTTGGCGAATAGCTTTGCCGAGTTCCTAACGAGAGTTCTTCTGCTCACCTTTTTTGAGGCTACTCTGCCCTCGACTACTCCAAAAGTTTGGTTTGCGGTACGGGTAGAGTGAAGACACATCGCTAGAAGCTTGGTGTGACATCACCAATTTTTGCCAAACCCTTGCCCCATCGTGCCCAACGTTATAGGTATAAGCATTTGACTCATACGCCGCCTCACTGCTTAGACAGACTCTTCCAGTCAGTTCTGTTTAGTTAAAGCCTACTGCGTCCTCCATCACTGCTACTCTAGTACAGGAATATCAACCCAGTTAGCCATCGGATGGCACCCTTCGGTCTCTCCTCTAGGTCCTGACTAACCCAGTGGACGAGCCCTTCCCTGAAACCCGAGTCTTACGGTGACAGACTGCCCTGTCTGCTACTCCATACCGGTATTCTCCACTTCATGCGTTCAGCGCCTCACGGTACACACCTTCTCCACACATAGAACGCCTCCCCTCACCATCCCCGGCGCGGGATCCACAGTAAATTGTTTTATTCTTGGTAACATTTGGGAAAAGCAGGGTCACTTGACCAGTGAGCTTATTACGCACTTTGAATGAATAGCTGCTTCAAGCTCAACATCCTGTGCTGTCTGTGCAACCCCACACCTTTCCACTTAACAATTGGTTTTGGGACCTTAGCTGCCAGTGGTCTGGCTGCCTCCCCTTTCGACTACGGATCTTTAGCACTCAGCCCTGACCGCCGACCAACTACTGGCACCCTGGAGTTTATCTGAGATTGGTAATCCGGGATGGACCCCTCACCCAAACAGTGCTCTACCTGGGCGAACTGATGTCAGACGCCAGCCTCCCGGTGCTATTTCGAGAGAACCAGCTATTCAAGTGTTCGTTGTTTGAATTTCTCCTGCCACCCACAAGTCATCTGCTAATTTCAATTCCAGTTCTGTTCTCAGTCCCTCCAGCAAAGTTTTACCGCACCTTCAACCTGCTCATGTAGTAGGTCATATGTTTCGGTCTACGTCATGATATTGCGCCTATCTGTACCCTGTTTCATGGCTCTGTCTCTTCAATCTCCAACCTCGCATCAGTAACGTAACTCGCCGGTTCATTCTCAGCAAGTACGCCTCACCCATTAACGGGCTCGAACTTGTTGTGGTGCAATACGGTTTCAGGTTCCCATTTTACCCTCCTGGGGTGCTTTTCACCCTTCCTCATTTTGGTACTGGTTCAAATATCGCCCGCCTAGGGGAGTATTTAGGCTGGAGATGGTCCCAGATTCCGACGATTCTGCGTCCCGACTCTACCCAGGATAATGTACAGAATCCATCAAAATACGTGGAGGCTCATCTTCACACTTCCCAAGTCATTCTTCTACAACCCGGAGTCCAGCTACTGTAAAGTCCTACAACCTGAAGAGTAAACTCTTCGGCGGCCCTCCCAGCCTCCTCTCCGCCGCCAATGGGCACCTGCTTTTAGTTTTCCTTCCTTATAGATGTTTTTAGTTCACGTGTCTTCCTCCTTACATCTCTTAATAGACAGGGCGCTTATGCATCACCTGTTGGGTTCCCCATTCGGATATCCCCATGGATCGTCGCTACTTATGCTCCCTTGAGGCATTTCGTCGTTTTTGTCACGTCCTTCTTTCGGCTCCTTGCAGTGCCAAGGTATCCACTGTGCGCCCTTACTACCTAATCTTTATTTTGACCTTTCAGTCTAAACCGGCTAATATTCACAGCGTTTTACTATTTCTTTTACTATTTGATACAGTTATTCTAATTCAATGGACTAGCGCTTGGAACTGAACGTTCAATGGAGTCAGTGGGACTGAAACTGCTGACCTCTGCGTGCAAGCAGGCGCCTGAGCTAAGGTCCCACAAGACCCTCTCTAAACTAAACACCTCACCGTGTATCTGTTCTTCCCTAGAGTGGCATCCAGCTGCACCCTTCCTGACATGGCTAATTTTAGAGTTACGACTTCACTCCCCAATCATTCATCCCACCCAAGTGGCTGGCTCCCCAAAGGTTACCCTCACCGGACTCCTGGCATACAACCTCGTGGTGTGACGGGTGTGTACAAGGGCCCATTCACCGCATGCGCTGATCCGCGACGCTTCAGCGATTCCGACTTCATGTGAAGAGAGTTGTACCACAACCAACTGGTACGGCTTGATTAGCTTCACGTCACCGACTCTGCGACCTGTTGTACCAGCCTACTGTGGCATGTGTGTAGCCCAGCCCAGCAAAAGCCGATGACGACGTCATCCCCACCTCCGGTTTACCCGGCAGCCCCAGAGTGCCCAACTGAATGATGCGAATTAATTGGTCAAGGGTTGCTCGTTGCGGACACCCTAAACCCAACATCTCACGATAATGAGCTGGACGACAACCATGCACCACCTGTCACCGATGTGTACCGGGAATAGCTAAACTCTCATTCTAGAGCGGGCATCATGCCGCCCTGTGTTCTTCGCGTTGCTCTGAATTAAACCACATGCTCCACCGCTTGTGTGCCCCTGCTCACTCCTTTGAGTTTCAACCCAGGTCGTACTCCAGGCGGAGTGCTTAATGCGTTAGTTGCAGCACCAAGCCCCGGAAAGCCCAACACCCAGCACTCTCATCGCTTCACGGCGTGGACCACCAGGGTATCTAATCCTGTCTGCTCCCCTCACTGCCCGAGCCCTCAGCGTCGTTGCTAGACCAGAGCTCGCTTTCGCCACTGCGTTCCTCCTCCATATCTGGGCTTACTTCACCGCCACACATGGAATTTTACCTCCTTCTGCACCTACAAATACAGTTTCCAAAGCGTAATATGGTGTTGCTGGCTGGCCTTTAACTTTAGATTTATCTTAACCGCCTGCGCTCGTCCAATAAATCCGACAACGTCAGACCTACGCATACCGCGGCTGCTGGCACGTAGTTAGCCGTCCCTTCGGTAAGACACCGTCACAGTGAACTTTCCACCTCACAATTCGTTCTTTCATACAACAGAGCTTTTACGATCCGGAAACCTTTTCTGCCACCACGTGGTGCTGCTCGGGTCAGACTTTCGTCCATTGCCGAAGATTCTCTACTGCTGCCTCCTGGGTGAGTCTGGGCCGTGTCTCAGTCCCAGCGTGGCTTCAGGATCACCCCTCACAGGTCGGCTACCTGCCTAGGTGAGTCGCGATCACCTAATACTAGCCAATACAACGCAGTATCCGATTCAGTAGCACTGCATCTTCAATTAATTATCATGCAATAACACATTATGCGGCACATGCCATCGTTTCAATAGTTATCCCCGCTACCAGGCATAGTTTACTCACGTTACTCTACCTGTCTGCACCAGTCTATGGTGCGTTACGGTATAAACCAAAGTTCTTACTTGCATGTATTAGGCACGCTGTCAGCGTTCGTCCTGAGCCAGGATCAAACTCTCATTTGCCGTTTGAGTCTTACTCATTTCTTGTCCACTGACAGATTTATT
>BNJU01002183.1_pt1 | contig 162378 bp, 215 predicted proteins | sample 8539281 | NCBI WGS metagenome assembly BNJU01 (sample SAMD00202456, study PRJDB9452) | human saliva metagenome | isolation source: human saliva | place: Japan | reverse complement strand
TGACTATTATACCGAAATTTTCTCATTTTTAAAAGAAAAAGGGCGCTGGTAAAGGATAATCTTCACCAACTCCCTATTTTTCTACTTATCTAAGCCTAATTCTGCCAAGATTTGACGTTTGTAGGCAATCTTTTGGACTTCCTTGTCCTCATCTTCAGACCAATCTAGTTTAATTTCTGAAACAATCTGCCCAGGGCGATTTTTCAAGATATAGATGCGGTCGCTGAGATTGAGGGCCTCCTCGATACTATGCGTGATAATCAAGGTTGTTAGCTGCAACTGCTTGTGAATCTCAAGGTACCAAGCGTGGAGTTCCATCTTGGTCATCTCATCCAAGGCGCTAAAAGGCCTCATCCAAGAGAAAAAGCTTGTGCCCGAAAAGGTAGGTTCGGAGCAAGGCTACACGCTGGCGCATCCCACCACTGAGTTCATGAGGGTATTTATCTCTTACAGCTGTCAACTGGAAGGTCGCAAGAATTTCATCTGCGCGAGCAATAGCTTCTGCCTTATCCACTTTTTGAATCAAGAGGGGCAGAATGATATTACCAAGCACGGTCTTGTGCTCCAAGAGCAGATCCTTTTGCAACATATAACTCACGCGCCCCTTGGGATTCTCCTCACCCATCAGGACAATTCTCCCTGACTGAACTTCTAAAATCCCAGCAATTAAGTTGAAAAGCGTGGTCTTACCAACACCACTTGGGCCTAGGATAGAAACCACTTCACCTGAAGTGACTTTCAGATTGATGTCCTCTAAAATCCTCTCCTGACCATAGGCATAACTGACGTGTTCTAGTCTAATTTCTGTCATTATTTTCACAAATTCGTTGGTGAAGCCTTTGTCTGTCAAGTCTTCTTTAAGGATACCATTTTCTTTATCCCATTTGTAGAAGGCATTCCAGCGAGCTGCGTCAAATTGACCCCATTTTTCCTTGTCGCTTGCGTATTCTTTTGACAAGTATTTTTGAGATTCGATGACAAAAGTCACGTTTTTCCTGAAGTTCAGGTGCATTCTTGATGAGGATATCAGCTGCTTCTTCTGGATGCTCCATGGCATATTGGTAACCTTTTTTGATGGCTTGGATAACTTTACGAGCTTCTTCTTTGTTGTCTTTCAGATAGTCGTTGTTTGCGATGATAACTGGTGAGTAGTAGTCAAACTCCTTGACGTAGTCTTTCAAGTACATGAAGTTAGCCTCCACGCCTTGAGATTTAGCAAGGATTCCATCCCATCCGTAGTAGATCCAAGCAGTGTCAAAGACTCCATTAGCAATCGGTGTGATTGAGTTTGAGTCGTTATTTGGTACTTTTTCAACCTTCTCAAAGTCTCCACCTTGAGATTCTACCAAGGTTTTCAACATAGCAAGTTCAGTTGGGTCATTCCAAGTTCCGTATTTCTTACCAACCAAGTCCTTTGGACTAGCTACATTATCAGATTTACGAGAGATGATTCCTGATGTATTGTGCTCTACGATAGCTGCAACGGCAGTAATTCCTGCCCCTTTTTCCAATTTTTTAGCCATGTAGTCTTGGAAATACACTGCAAATGGTGCCTTACCATTGATAACCAAGTCAGAAGAACTTTCTTCTGGTGGCAATTTCAAATCAACATCCACTCCAGCTTCTTGAAATAACCTTTTTCCTTAGCAACATAAAGCCCTGTGTGGTTGGTATTTGGCGTCCAGTCTAGGATAAAGTCAATTTTCTTGAGTTCTGCCTCTTTGTTGTCCTTAGAAGCAGTTCCTTGACCACAGGCTACAAGCTACAACAGCTACAAGAGCTGTTAAAACAGTTAAAAACACTTTCCATGTTTTTTTCATTTTGATTTCCTCTTTTCCTTTTTTTCAGAAACATTCTAATTCTACGAACGTTTCCATTTAATAACATATTTTCTCACTGATATCGACCAACTTCATACCCGAGAAGGCTGATAATCGATACCAGAATAATAATAGCAAACATGGTATCATACTGAAACAGTTTCTTGGACTGAATCATGTAAACACCTAGTCCTTCAAAGCCTCCCAACCACTCAGATACCACTGTTGTGATAAAGGCGTAGGAGACACTGACTCTCAGACCTGCATAAAAGTAAGGCAGACTGACTGGGATTTTAAAATGCCACAGGATTTGCCAAGGCTTGGCCCGCATCAGACTAAACAAGGTCAGCATATCCTTGTCACAATGCCTAAAACCGTCCAAAATGCTGACGATGATAGGAAAGGTTGTCGTCAAGATAATCAAGACAATCTTAGGGAGAATCCCATAACCTAGCCACAAGACTAGAATAGGAGCTATGGCAATGGTCGGAATGGTCTGAACGACCACCATCATAGGGTAAATCAGGTCATTGAGCCAAGTCAAACTGTCCATGAGCACAGCCATGAGACAGGCAATCAAAACTCCCAAAATTAGACCTAGCAAAGCCACTCTCAAGGTCGCCCAGCTATGGTGCCAGAGAAATTCTCTATCACGCACAAAAGACTGGAGGATTTCAAGAGGTGTCGGCAGGATAAACTTGGGGAGAAGTTTAAGAAAACCTGCTAACTGCCAGATTGACAAGACTCCTAGAAAGCCCAATAGACTAATGTGTCGTCTCAGTATACTTTTCAAGTTTCTCATCAATACTTAAAATCTCTCCTACATTTATTTTGACATTGGCAAAGATATTATCTGCCTCCTGACATGCCACTTCCAGCGCTTCTTTTAGAATACGCATAAGCTCATCAAACTCCCCCTTCCAAGACCGTTTCAAATGGTGTCACCACCATGGTCACTTCTTGAGCTTGCAGATAAGCAATAACCTGATCAATAACAGCAATCCGATCAATCCCCTGTGATAGGGTAAAACTTGCAAGGCAATGCTTGCTTTCATAAAAACCTCCTCTTCTCGTTTTCCTTTGACAAAAAGAAAAACCTTTACCATATATGGAAAAGGTCAAGAATTAGACTAAGTATCGTTCCCTACGCTGGCATTACCCAGATCAGGTGCGGTCGAAGTTTAACACTTCCTCTCAGACTGTACACAGACTCCCATATATTATATGGACATATGATAGCGCAAAACAAAAAAAATGTCAAGGAAACTGCTTACAGAAAAACATGAAAAAGAGTTTGAAAACAAGTGTTTCAAACTCTACATAACTTTTTTATTTAGCCTCGTACCAGGTTGCCCCTTCATTCTCATCTGCGATGAGGGGAACACTGAGTTGAATGGCTTCTTCCATGGTTTGTTTGACCAATTTTTTCATCTCTGCCAATTCAGATTTAGGAATTTCAAGGACGATTTCATCGTGCACTTGTAACAACATCTTGGTCTGATAACCACCTGCAACCAAGACTTTATCCAGCTGAATCATAGCAATCTTGAGAATATCTGCCGCCGACCCCTGAATAGGAGAGTTGATAGCAGTCCGCTCTGCAAAACCACGAATGTTAAAGTTACGGGAATTGATATCTGGCAACTCACGACGACGCTTGAAAAGTGTCTCTACATAGCCCTTATCACGCGCCTCACGCACCACTTCATCCATGTAGTTTTTAATACCTGGGAAGCGTTCAAAGTAGGTATCAATGTAGGCTTTGGCCTCTTTACGGCTGATGCCCAGATTATTAGACAAACCAAAGTCTGAAATTCCATAAACCACTCCAAAGTTGACAGCCTTGGCATTGCGACGGTCGTTTGCAGTCACATCCTCAGGACGTTCAATGCCAAAGACACGCATGGCTGTCGAAGTATGGATATCTGCCCCCTCTTGAAAGGCCTTAATCAAGTGCTCATCCTTAGAAATATGCGCCAAAACGCGCAATTCAATCTGCGAATAGTCCGAACTGAGCAACACACTATCCTCCCACTCAGGCACAAAAGCCTTACGAATGAGACGGCCCTGCTCCAAACGCACAGGAATATTTTGCAAGTTTGGATCCACACTAGACAAACGCCCAGTCTGGGTCAAATCCTGCACATAGCGAGTATGAATCTTTGCCATCAGCCAAAATCCAGTCCTGCAAGCCAATCACATAAGTCGATTGAATCTTAGCAATCTGACGGTAATCGAGGATTTTCTTAACAATCGGAGCAATAGGAGCCAGACGCTCCAAGACATCCACCGCTGTCGAGTATCCAGTCTTGGTTTTCTTAGTGTATTCTAGAGGTAGCCCCAATTTTTCAAAGAGAAGCACGCCCAACTGTTTAGGCGAGTTGATATTAAACTCCTCACCAGCCAGTTCGTAAATCTCTTGAGTCAGTTTTTCAATAACAAGCTCATTTTCAGCCTGCATCTCAAGCAAGGTCTCTTTCTTGACCGTAATCCCAGCAATTTCCATCTTGGCAAGGACAAAAGCCAGAGGTTGCTCCATGTCATAAAGAAGCTCTAATTGCCCATTTTCGTTGAGTTTTTCAAGTAGAATAGGCTCTGTTTCAACTAAAACTGCAAGCTTACGAGCCAAATGTTCCAAGAATTTCTCACTTTCAGGAAGAGTCTTCTTGACACCCTTACCATAGAAGGTCTCATCATCAACCAAGTAAGTCTGACCATAAAGACTAGCAATAGTTGCAATTTCATTGTCCTCCACAGTCGAAAGGAGGTATTTAGCCAAACGGCTGTCAAAAGCAGGCGTCTGCAAATCCACACCAAAACGATTCAAGAGAACCTTAACCTTCTTAAAGTCATACACTCTCAGAGGTGTTTTTTCTAAGAAGTCCTTGAAAAATGACTCTTGCAAAAGCTCAAGCTTGTCTGTAGCATAGAGCTTTTCCCCACAAGACCAGGCAAATCCAACCAAATCATCCGTATGGTAATTTTCACCAAAAAGCTCAAAATGGAAGATAGACTCTTCACTCAGCATATTTTGACTTATTTGGTCAACAATAGTAAAGTCCAAACTTTCAGTCACATCGCCTGAAGACACATTTAAAGCCTGCTTGAGCTGTTTGAAGCCCATCTCATCGTAGAATTTCCCAAGATTTTCAACATCTGGACCACTATAGACCAAATCCTCCAAACCAATCTCAATCGGTGCCTTGGTATCAATGGTCGCCAGTGTTTTAGACAAAAAGGCCTGTCCCTTATCATTGATGAGATTTTCCTTCATCTTAGAAGCCTTCATCCCATCGATATTCTCATAAATCCCCTCGAGCGAGCCATGCTCCAGCAAGAGCTTGATACCCGTCTTTTCACCGATTTTGGTCACCCCAGGGATATTATCCGACTTATCACCCATGAGCGCCTTGAGATCGATAAACTGCGTCGGTGTAATGCCCATCTTTTCCATGAGATAATCTGGCGTAAAGGCCTCAAACTCAGCCACACCTTTCTTGGAAATCTCAACCACCGTATGCTCATCCGTCAGCTGAATCAAATCCTTGTCCCCACTGACAATGGTAATATCAAAACCATCCTGCTCTGCTAGTTTATCCAGTGTCCCAATGATATCATCTGCTTCATACTGAGCCAACTCATAATGACGAATCCCCATATGATCCAGCAACTCTCGAATAAAGGGAAATTGCTCACGAAACTCATCAGGAGTCTTGGCCCGACCACCCTTATAGTCCGCATACATCTCTGTACGGAAGGTCGTCTTTCCCGCATCAAAAGCCACCAAAATATGACTCGGCTCAACTCGTTCCAACAAATGGCTCAACATCAACTGAAAACCATAAATCGCATTGGTATGCAAACCAGCCGCATTCTTAAAACGGTCCAACTGCTGATAGAGCGCAAAAAACGCCCGAAAAGCAACAGAAGACCCATCAATCAATAATAATTTTTTCTTATCCATACACCCATTATAAAGGAAAGCACCAAAAAATACCATTGGGAAGAGTTCCCTAAGAGAAACTAAGATAATATTAAAAAGAGAAGGAAGTTATTCCCTCTCTTTCAAGCTACGAAAATAAATTAGTTCTTACGTTTCACAAATGGAATAGCACCAAGGAACAATCCAAGGAATCCTAATGATGCAACTGCAACATTATCTTTACCACCAGTATTTGGAAGTTCTTTTTTATCTTCTACTTTTGCTGCTGGTGCTTGATAAGTATTATCCTTGTTAGTACCTGCTGTTGTAAGAGTATATTCTGGGACTTCATTAATTGCTGGGCGCCTGTTTCTGCATACGCTGGGACTTCGTTAATTGCTGGAGCGCCTGTTTCTGCATACGCTGGAACTTCGTTAATTGCTGGTGCACCTGTTTCTGCATACGCTGGAACTTCGTTAATTGCTGGAGCGCCTGTTTCTGCATACGCTGGAACTTCGTTAATTGCTGGGGCACCTGTTTCTGCATACGCTGGGACTTCAGTAATTGCTGGGGCGCCGGTTTCTCCGTATGCAGGAACATTATTCACTGTAGCGTCTTCACCATTTGTAGATAAAGGCCCTGTATATTCTGGAACTTCGTTAACAGCTGCTAAGACAAAATTAGCACCACCTGTATTTCTGAACTTCATTACGCTGCTTCAAAACTATACTCACTGTTGAATTCTGGGAGCTGCCTCAGTCTACAGGACATACTGCTGCGACTTTTCAGTCACAGTGTATGGTTGAGTTCCAGTGTTTCTGCAGCTACGCTGGAACTACAGTGATCGCTGGGTGCGCCTGTTTTCATTCACAGTGTATGATGCAGAGTTCCAGTGAATTCTGAGCTACCAGCTACAGAGCAATAATGCTTCCCATTTTTCATTCACAGTGTACTGTTGCAAGAGTTCCAGTGAATTCTTGAGCTACCTCAGCTACAGGGGCATCAGCCGCATTAACTCCTCCACTGTATTCAGGAGCATCGGCTACAGTAGGAGGTGTTGCATCATTTACCCCACCATTGAAATCAGAGCCATGATCTCCCAGCAGGAGAGTCACTAGGATTCACACCACCGTTGAATTCAGGAGCGTTAGGAGCACTTGGTACTTCGTCAGGTTGTTTAGCATCGTCAGAAGGTGCATCACTAGGATTTACACCACCACTGAAAGTCTTTCGGTTCTTCACCCTTAGGAACTTCTTTTAAGTTTTCGATGTAACCTAAAGTTGCGTTGTAATCATCAGTTAGTTTAGTAATTTCATCGTCGTCCTCTTGAACTGCTTCGTTCACTTCGTCGAAATTGGCCTTAGCTTCATCAGCTACTGCTTTAGCAGAAGCAACTGAAACTTCTAGTTTAATTACAGCATCTTGTAATCCATTTTGGATAGTTTGATCCGCATTGTTTTTCTTAGCAGTTTCAAGAGCAGTTTTAGCTTTTTCTAAAGTTTCTTTTTGTTTATCTAACGCAGCATTCTTCTCTTCTACTACCTTAGCTTTTTCAGCAGCGTCTGCTTTATCTTCATCAGCTTCGTTAGTTAATTTTTCAATTTTTTCAGCTAAATCATCAGCAATGTCTGTAAGTTTTTGTACAATTGGTTTAGAAGCTTCTTTTTTAGCTGCTTCTTCAATTTTTTTAGTTTCGTCAGCAGTTAATTCTTTAGTTTTATAAGCTTCAGGAGCTTTATCTTTTGTGTTAGCATCGTTGAGAAATTCATCTACAGCTTGAGTAGCTGTAAGAACTCCATCTTCAATCGCTTTTAGTAAAACTTCTTTACCGATTTCAGCTTTTGCTTCTTCGATAGCTTTCGCTTTATCTTCAGGCTTGATGCTATCATCCTTATTGATTTTATCTTCAGCTTTTTTTTCAAGTTGCTCTAAAGCACCTTTCAAAGCTTCTAAATTAGCTGCTTCTGCTTGTTTAGCTTCTTCCTCTTTTTTAACTTCTTCTTCAACTTTAGCTTTCGCTTTAGCAGCTACTTCTTTTGCTTTAGCCAATTCAGTTTCTGCGTCAGCTTTAGCTTTGTCAGCTTCTGCTTTTGCAGTCTCAGCAGCAGTTACATCAGCAGATTCTTTTTTAGCTTTAGTCGTAGCTTCTTCTACTTTTTTAGCTTCTTCAGCTACTTTTTTCTCTAATTCAGCAACTTTAGCATCAGCCTCTGCTTTAGCTTTAGCAGCTTTTTCAGCTTCGGTTGGTTCAGCTTCTTCCTCTGGAGTTTCTTCAGCTGGTTTAGCTGGTTCTGCAGCTTCTTTTGCTTCTGCTTTTTTTACTTCTTCAAGAAGATTATCACGTTTTTCAGTTAAATCTTGAATTTCAGCTGTAGCAGCTTGAACTTTTTCATCAGCTTCATCAAATTCAGACTTCGCAGTATCGCGTTCTTTTTCAATCGCATTTACAGCTTTTTCTAACGGTGCTGTGATATCTTCAGCAAATCCATTATCTTTAGCAGATTTAAGAGCTTCTTTTGCTTCTTTTAAAGTATCTTCCTGTTTTTTTGAGTGTTTCAGCTTTCTTTTCAGCATCGGCTTTTAATTTCTCAGCATCATCCGTTAAGTTTTCAATTGTTTCAGTTAAATCATCAGCTTTGTCTTGCAATTTTTCTGATTCAGGACGAGCAGCATCCGCTGCTTCACCTTCTTCAATTCCCGCTTGCACCTCTTCAGGAAGCTTGTCCCTAGATACAGGAGTTTCTGTTTTAATTGTTGGATTAGTATCTTGTGCTTTTTCAGCATCATCTGCTAACTCAGCAAGAATATCAGAAGCATTTAATTCACCAGACTCAACAGCCTTTAATAATTCTTCTTTTGCTTTTTTGTCAAGCAATTCGTTATCAGGAATTTGTTTCAAAGCTTCAGTTAAAGCTTCTTTAGCTTCGGCTTCTTCTTTTGCAGCGGCTTCTTCTTTTGCGGCTTCTTCTTTTGCTTTAGAGTCAGCTTTAGCAGCTTCTTCTTTTGCTTTAGCTAATTCATCGTCAGCTGTTTTCTTAGCTTCTTCAGCTTTAGTTTTTGCAGCATCAGCCTCAGCAGCTTCTTTTTTCTCTGTTTCAAGTTTAGTAGCTGAATCAGTTGCTGTAGTAGTTGTTCTATCTACTTTAGATTGAGCTTCATCAACTTTAGCGTTAGCTTCTTTTTCAGCTTCCTTGGCTTTTTCAACCTCAGTTTTTGGTGTTTCAGCCGCAGGTGTAGGCTTAGTTTCTCCAGTAGGTTGAGCAGCTGTAGGTTTGTCATCAGCTTTCACAACTGACGGTGGAGATGCAACAAATGTAGCACCTAAAACAGCCACACTAGCCAAACTGGTTAAAATCATTTTCTTTTTGTTCATCTTGTGTACCTCTTTTTGAGAATCATATTTATGTACATTATAAACCTTTTTTTGAGTGAAATCAAGAGATATGTTATATTATATATACTTTATTATTAATATGTTGTATTTCAAAGCTATAAAAAACTTCAAGAAAGTAACGCATGTTTTACTAGCTTTCTTTTTTCTTTCTTTTCATCACTTTCATTTTCTATAGTAAATTATAGTTTCGAATCCAATTCAGATATCTTAACTCTTCATAAAAACTCTAGTTTAAACAAAAAAAACAGGAGATTTTTCTCCTGTTCAGATTCAATTACTTAAAATTAAACCCACTCACCATTATGATTTACAGTATAACCGTCCACTATAGTATTAACAGCTAGCTCACCTGAAGAGTAAGAATAATACCACTTACCAGAGACTTGATACCAGCCCGTTTTCATTGCCCCTGAGTCATCTAGATAATACCAAAATCCTTTCTCCTGTAACCAGCCTGTCTGCATTTCGCCTGACGATTTCAAATAATACCAGTTAGAACCATCTTTTAGCCATCCCGTTGATTTAGAACCATTGGATTTAAAATGATACCAACTACCATTCACTTTCTTCCAATTTATAGCCAAACTACTATCCGTATTGTTGTTAGAGATATTTCCTGGTTGGTGAACATCCGAGTGCGAAACTTCTTCCAACTGAACATAGCGACGACTTCCGTTATAAGCAGTATAACTCAACCATTTGTATCCATCTTTTTCGAGAATCTGATCATAATGAACGTTCTCTCCAGAGTAATAATAATCAATTGTAGTTGAGCTAGCTAGGGGCTGAGTCTTGATAGCAGATTTAGCCTTAAAAAAATGTGTTCCTCCTGTGGAAGAGATACGAGAATCATTTAGAACGTGAGAATCAAGAGGATTTGTATTCACAGCCTCCAATTGTACATAACGACGGCTTCCATTATAAGCCGTATAACTTAACCACTTGTATCCATCTTTTTCAAGAACTTGATCATAATGAACATTATCGCCAGCATAATAGTAATCAATCGTCGTAGCGCTCGCTAGAGGCTGATTTTTGATAGCAGCCTTAGCCTTGAAAGAATGTGTTCCTCCTGTGGAAACTGAAGTTTGACTATTCCCTGCACTGCCTCCAGCTAAATCTTTAAAATGAATAAAGCCAGTCATGGTATTGGCCTTCACGACGCGCTTATTATAAGATTCCCTTATCCCATAGTTGTATTCTTCAATCTCAATCTCATCTCCCATTACATTTGACACCCAAGCAACATGACCCATAAGTTCCTGCAGTAGACCAAGCAATGGAGCCAATCGTCTGGTGTATTATCGACACGATAACCCTTCACGACGAGCACGATGACCCCCATTCATTCGCATTCCCATAAGCTGCCGGAATCTCAAAACCATTGACATTACTCAAACGAAAGGCTGCAAAAGAAGTACACTGACGAGAATACATGCGCCACTTGTCAATCTCCTGACTGCCATTTTTATAATAAGCAGGATAATCATCCCCACGCGCAATCGATCCATTTCCTCCGGAATAGGCATATACACTATCACCCGCTGCTAGCATCAATCCTACTACTAAAAAGGGAACAACCTTTTTAGCTGATTTTCTAAAAGAAAATCCTGTCTCTGTTACTTTAAATGGTGAAATTTTCATTCTTCCTCCTTGAAAAATAATATAAATCGAAGATTACCTTCACTTAAACTATTCGGAGAAAAAAGAAAAAGTGAGAAAATTTCTCACTTTAGTCAAGATAATGAATCAAATTCTTTTCTGTAAGGATATCTGAGTAAGTAAAGGATTCAACGTAAACATTAGCTTGTTTATCTCCTTCAACGTTCCCAAATTCAACGATAAATAGGGATGGATAAACCTCAATTAGCTTACCCAATCTATTTTTTTGGCGCTTACGACCATTCTCCAAAGTCATTTCTACGACTTGTCCCTCATGTGCCTTGATTTCTTCTTTGATTTTTTTCATCTTGGCTACATCTGTAAATGCATCTGACATCTTATTCCTCCCTCTTTGAGATACTAGAAAATTTATTGTATTCTTTTTGGAAAATTAATTCCACCGTTCCACGAGCTCCACTACGGTTTTTCTCGATAATAACTTCTACCTTATTATTTGGTATGCCTTCCTCTTCTTCACCACCACGCTCATAGTAGTCGTCGCGATAAAGAAAGGCTACGATATCAGCATCCTGCTCAATAGACCCAGATTCACGAATATCAGACAAGACCGGTCTCTTATCCTGACGTTGTTCTACACCACGAGAAAGCTGACTTAGAGCGATTACTGGAACTTTCAGTTCCTTGGCTAAAATTTTCAACTGACGTGAAATTTCTGAAACCTCTTGTTGACGATTTTCCCGACCAGTTCCCGTGATAAGCTGCAAATAGTCTATCAAAATCAAACCAAGATTTCCAGTTTCTTGAGCTAATTTACGTGAACGAGAACGAATCTCTGTAATCCGAATCCCTGGCGTATCATCGATATAGATACTTGCATTAGCTAGATTCCCTTGAGCAATGGTATATTTTTGCCACTCCTCATCGGTCAATTGACCCGTACGGATAGAATGGGATTCTACCAAACCTTCTGCCGCCAACATACGATCCACTAGACTTTCCGCACCCATTTCCAGTGAAAAAATAGCAACCGTTTTGTCCAACTTAGTCCCAATGTTCTGAGCGATATTCAAGGCAAAGGCTGTCTTACCAACCGCCGGACGAGCTGCTAGGATAATCAACTCCTCCTCATGCAAACCAGTCGTCATATGATCCAAATCACGGTAGCCCGTCGCAATACCTGTAATATCGGTCGTTTGTTGCGAGCGAGCTTCCAGATTTCCAAAGTTGATATTCAACACATCTCTAATGTTCTTAAATCCACTTCGATTAGCATTTTCGCTGACATCAATCAGGCCTTTTTCTGCCTGAGCAATGATTTCATCAGCTGGTTGCGAAGCCTCGTAAGCTTGATTGACAGACTCTGTCAACTTGGAGATTAATCGCCGTAACATAGCCTTTTCTGCGACAATCTTAGCATAATACTCCGCATTAGCAGAAGTTGGCACAGAATTGACAATCTCAACTAGGTAAGACAGGCCACCAATATTCTGTAAATCACCTTGATTATCCAGAATGGTACGAACCGTTGTTGCATCTATAGCATCGCCACGGTCGGATAAATCAACCATAGCTTGGAAAATCAATCGATGGGCATACTTAAAAAAGTCCCGAGACTCAATATATTCTCGCACAAAAACAAGCTTACTCTCGTCAATAAAGATAGCCCCTAAAACGGATTGCTCAGCTAAGATATCTTGAGGTTGTACTCGTAACTCTTCTACTTCTGCCATCAGACTTCCCTTCCTTTTACAATCTTGTCAAGAAAGTGTAAATTTACCCTTCTTTCACACGAAGATTGATTACACTTGTAATATCTTGATAGATTTTCACTGGTACATCAATCAAACCAACTGCTCGAATCGGAGCTTGTACTTGGATATGACGTTTATCAATCTTAATTCCAAATTGCTTTTGCAATTCTTCTGCAATCTTCTTATTGGTAATTGAACCAAAAGTACGGCCATCTGGACCAACTTTTTCAACAAATTCTACAATAGTTTCTTCTGCTTCAAGTTGTGCTTTAATTGCTTTTTGCTTCTGCAATCATCTCAGCGTGAGCTTTTTCTTCAGATTTTTTTGTTTACCACGAAGTTCACCTACAGCTTGAGCAGTCGCTTCTTTGGCTAGATTCTTTTTGATAAGAAAGTTTTGCGCATACCCTGTTGGTACTTCCTTAATTTCGCCTTTTTTTACCTTTTCCTTTAACATCTGCTAAAAAGATTACTTTCATTCTTCTTTCTCCTTTTCCTTTATTTCATTTAATACAATTTCTGTCAGTTTTTCACCTGCTTCTGACAAGGTTAAATCCTTTAATTTGAGCTGCTGCCAAATTAAAGTGGCCTCCACCTCCCAGCTCTTCCATAATCCGTTGTACATTCAGCTTTACTACGACTGCGAGCTGAGATAGAGATAAATCCTTGTGTATTCTTCGCAAGAACAAAAACTCGCTTCAATACCTGACATAGCTAACATGGCATCTGCTGCCTTACTAATAACAACTGTATCATAGCATTTCGAGTCCTTAGCCTCTGCTATTAGTACATCTGAACCTAATTTACGCCCCTGTAAAAATCAGTTCATTGACCTCACGATATTCTTCAAAATCTGTCGCAGCAATTTCTTGGATAGCAATACTATCACTTCCTCTCGTTCTGAGATAGCTAGCAACATCAAATGTCCGACTAGTCACTCGTGAGGTGAAATTTTTAGTATCCAACATCATACCAGCCATCAAGACACTTGCTTGCATACGACTCAAACGATTTTTCTTAGAATTCTGGAACTGAATCAATTCCGTTACCAACTCACTGGCACTACTTGCACCACTTTCGATATAAGTAATAACCGCATTATCTGGAAAATCCTGATCCCGTCTGTGGTGGTCGATGACGATGGTTTGGGTAAATAAATCATAAAAATCTTTTGATAAAGTTAAAGCTGTCTTTGAATGGTCTACAAGAATCAACAAAGAACGATTGGTCACCATCCCCATTGCGTCCTTAACAGACAACAACTTTGTAACTCCTTCTTTTTCTAAGAATGAAACAGCTCGTTCAATATCCGGCGACATTTGTTCTTCGTCATAAATAGCATAACTATTTTCAGTCACATTGCTGGCAAACAACTGCATACCTACAGCAGAGCCAAGAGCATCCATATCTAGATTTTTGTGACCAACTACAAAAACCTGATCCACACTCCGAATCTTATCTGAAATAGCTGTCATCATAGCGCGCGTACGGGTACGGGTACGCTTGATTGAGGCAGCAGACCCACCACCAAAATAAACTGGATTTTTCGTTTCGTCGTTTTCCTTGACAACCACTTGGTCGCCACCACGCACTTCAGCCAAGTTCAAGTTGAGCAATGCAACTTTCCCTATCTCATCATGATTTCCATCACCATAAGAAAATCCCATACTTAAGGTCAAAGGCAACTGTCTCTGTTTCGACTCTTCTCTGAAAGCATCAATAACAGAAAATTTATCATTCATCAATCCCTCAAGTACCGTGTAGTCCGTAAATAGATAAAAGCGATCCATACTTACTCGACGGGAGAACATGGCATGTTTACCTGCAAATTCTGAAACAAAATTGGCTACAAAACTATTGATATGACTGATATCAGACTCCGATGTTTCATCTTCTAAGTCATCGTAATTGTCAACAGATACGACACCAATCACAGGTCGACTCGTTACTAACTCAACAGTCGCTTCGTATTCTCCAGACACATCAAAGAAGTAAAGAACTCCAGATACCTTGTCCATATGAACCGAATAGCGGGTCTCACCCAAGGTGGCATAAGAACCTGGATTCCCTCACAGACGCCTTGATAATTGTTTGAATTAATGCAACATCAATCTCGCCCACTTCATTAGTCAAAATCAATTCAGCATAAGGATTAAACCATTCAACTTCACCTGACGATAAGTCTAGTTTAATAACTCCGACAGGCATCTGTTCTAACAAGGTTGTCAAACTATCTTCAGCTTGGTGGTTTACATACTGGATTTGTTCTACTTCACTCTTTGAGTAGTAGTCTCTCTGATGGATGAATAGTAAAATATATGAACCCAAAATAAGTAGCAAAAGAAATAGCGTTACCAGTGTATTCGTTACAAAAACAAGTTGCACAGATAGCACTCCGAACGCCACTATTCCTAATATTAAGGGGAAAATAGGACTTACATAAAATTTTTTCATTCCAAACCTCTTGGCACCCATTATACCATAATAACCACCAAAAAGCGACTTTTTAAAAGTGTAATCAGTAATTCTATCAATTATAAGAAAAAGGAGGTTTACAATTTCAGTAAACCTTCCTTTACACATATTGAAATTAAGATTCTTTAACTTCTAACAAGCCAATCTCGCCATCTTCACGACGATAAATCACATTGGTTGTCTGATCTTCAACATCCACATAGATAAAGAAATCATGTCCCAACAAATCCATCTGTAGAATAGCTTCTTCCAAATCCATTGGTTTTAAATCAATTTGTTTTGAACGAACAACTCTGGATTGGGCAACATTTGTATCTTCCACCAAAGCATCTGTAAATAATTGACTAGTTGCTACCTTGTTTTTATTTTTACGCTCGATTTTTGTTTTATTTTTACGAATCTGACGTTCAATTTTATCGGTTACAAGGTCAATTGAACCATACATATCTTGAGACACATCTTCTGCACGAAGAGTAATTGAGCCAAGCGGAATCGTCACCTCCACTTTAGCCGTTTTTTCACGATACACCTTCAAGTTAACTCGAGCATCCAACTCTTGTTCAGCTTGAAAATACTTTTCGATCTTTTCGAGTTTAGAAACTACATAATCACGAATTGCTTCTGTTACTTCTAGGTTTTCACCACGGATACTATATTTAATCATATGAGTACCTTCTTTCTAAACATTTTTGTTTTTCTGATTTCATTATAACGCTTTCATTTTATTTTTGCAAATTTTTTCCTCATCTTACAAGGGAAAATGTTTTTACATCCTCAGCACCAGCTTCTTCCAACAGTTTCTTCACACGATTTATAGTTGTTCCAGTAGTATAAATATCATCTATAAGTAGGATTTTTTTAGGAATAGTGACTCCACTTTTAATAAAGAAAGGAAATTCTGTCTCCAAACGCTCTGAACGACTTTTAGAAGAACTAGCTCGCTCTTCTCTCTTTTCTAATAAATCCAGATACGCAAAGCCTGCTGCATCAACTAAACCTTCAACCTGATTAAATCCTCTGTCAGCATATCTCTCAGGACTTAGGGGAATTACAACAAATTGATACTCTTTGTACTTTTTTCAACTCCTCACTTAAAAATGAAGCAAACACTTTTCTTAAAAGGAAGTCTCCATCAAACTTATACCGACTGAAAAAATCCTTCATAGCTTGATTGTAAGTAAAAATCGCTCTATGACTGACCTCAACTCCTTCTTTACACCAAAATTGACAATCTTGACACTTTGTTGACAATCCTGTTTTCATACAGTTTGGACAGTACTCTTCTCCAATTCTCTCAAAAGTAGAATCACAATCTAAACAAAGACAGGAGGCATCATTCTTCAGAAGTAAGAGACTACTAAAGTTAAAACAGCCTTCATAGTCTGCCCACATAACAACACTTCATAGACCCGCCTCCTTATTCATCTGCTGAATTTCCATAATTGCCTTCTTGATTGAAGCATTTAACCCATCATGGAAGAAAAGCAAATCTCCTGTCGGTCTATCCATGCTTCGCCCAACTCGTCCACCAATCTGAATCAAGCTAGACTTGGTAAAAAGGCGATGATTGGCCTCTACTACGAAAACATCCACACAAGGGAAGGTAACTCCACGCTCCAATATTGTCGTACTGATAAGTATTGTCAGTTCTCCATCTCGAAATGCTTGCACCTGCTCTAATCTATCTTCCGTAACTGAATACACAAAACCAATTTTCTCATGCGGAAATTCCTTCTGTAAGACTTCTTTTAATTGCTCCCCTTTCTTAATTTCTGAAGCAAAAATGAGTAACGGATAAGCTGTCTTTCTCTGCTTCTCAATATAAGACTTTAACTTTGGTGACAACCGACTTTTCTCTAAACAGTGATTAAAATCCGATAACCAGACAGGTTTAGGAATAATCAATGGATTTCCATGAAATCGTCTTGGTAAGCTCAATCGTTTTAGTTCTCCTATGCGAACCTTCCTATCTAACTCATCGGTCGAAGTCGCTGTTAAAAAGATTCTCAAGCCATTCTCCTTTACACTATTCTTGACAGCATGGTAAAGCGTGGGATTGTCAACATAAGGAAAGGCATCTACTTCATCCACTATCAGCAAATCAAAAGCTTGATAAAACTTCAATAACTGATGGGTCGTCGCAACAACTAGTGGTGTTCGAAAATACGGCTCTGATTCTCCGTGTAGTAAAGATATCTCGCAAGCAAAATCATCTTGCAGGCGCTTGTACAGCTCCAAACAAACATCTATGCGAGGACTAGCCAAAGCATACTGCACCACCCGCATTAATCACTTTAGCTACTACTTGATAAATCATTTCTGTCTTTCCAGCTCCTGTTACAGCGTGAACCAAGGTTGGCTCTTGCTTTTCTACCGCTTGAAGCAGTCCCTGTGACACCTTCTCTTGAAAAGGAGTTAATTGACCACTCCATTTAAGAACATCTTGCTTCGGAAAATCCTCCTGCGGAAAATAGTATAAAGCTTGATCACTTCTGACTCGCTTCATCAGCAAGCACTCTCGACAATAGTAAGCACCGATGGGCAAATACCATTCATCTAAAATAGCACTATCACAACGTTGACAGAAAAGTTTTCCTTTCTCCTTTCTCATTGCTGGAAGTTTCTCTGCCAACTGACGTTCCTCTTTAGTTAATTCATTCTCCGTAAACAACCGACCGAGATAATTTGGATTTACTTTCATACTTCTTTATTCGTAAAAACCTAGCGCTTTAGATGATTTTTTAGTACAATTAAATCATGGAATTTAGAACAATTAAAGAGGACGGACAAGTCCAAGAAGAAATCAAAAAATCGCGCTTTATCTGTCATGCCAAGCGTGTTTATAGCGAAGAAGAGGCTCGAGACTTTATTACTACCATCAAAAAAGAACACTACAAAGCTACGCATAACTGCTCTGCCTTCATTATTGGGGAACGTAGTGAAATCAAACGTACAAGTGATGATGGTGAGCCCAGTGGTACTGCTGGCGTTCCCATGCTAGGGGTACTAGAAATCACAATCTTACTAATGTCTGTGTGGTAGTGACACGCTACTTTGGTGGCATTAAACTAGGCGCTGGAGGACTGATTCGTGCTTACGCTGGCAGTGTTGCCTTAGCTGTCAAAGAAATTGGCATCATTGAAATAAAGGAACAGGCTGGCATTGCTATTCAAATGTCTTACGCTCAGTATCAAGAGTACAGTAACTTCCTTAAGGAACATAATCTCATGGAACTGGATACAAACTTTACAGATCAAATTGATACGATGATTTATGTTGATAAAGAAGAAAAAGAAAATATTAAAGCTGCACTGGTAGAGTTTTTTAATGGAAAAGTTACTTTAACTGATCAAGGTTTACGTGAAGTTGAAGTTCCTGTAAACTTAGTGTAAATAAAGGAGAAAAATATGGCATTTGGAAAATTCATTCAAGGACTCGCTGGTAACTTTAGCGAGCAAAACAAAGAAACTCTTATCAAAGAATATGGACAATATCTACTAGAAAATGAAGAAATTCAAAGTGGATATAAACTGATTCGTGACTCAATTATATTTACAAATATCCGTATTATCTTTACAGATAAACAAGGCGCTACTGGTCGTAAGATGTCTATTAAATCAATCTTTTTGATGAACATTGTTAACGTTGAAATGGAAACTGCTGGAGCAGGTATAGATGATAGTGAAATTACTATTACTTATTTAGAAAATGTCTTTCTAAAAGCACATAATGAACATTTTAGTGCTCATAAATTTGAATTCCCTAAGAAAAACCGATATCGTTCCACTTTATACATATTTACTAGAATTAGCCTATCACAATCGCTTGAAAATTAACGGCTTAGACCTATGATATAAAAAAATCCTATCACTTCGATAGGATTTCTATATTTTACAAATGGTATAGATAGCGTTATACTAGAAATATCTTATACAAAGAGGTATTCATATGTCTATTTATAACAACATTACTGAATTAATCGGTCAAACTCCGATTGTTAAACTCAACAACATCGTGCCAGAAGGGGCTGCGGACGTCTATGTAAAGCTTGAAGCATTCAACCCTGGTTCTTCTGTAAAAGATCGTATTGCTCTTAGCATGATTGAAAAAGCTGAACAAGACGGTATTCTGAAATCAGGTTCTACAATTGTTGAAGCAACAAGTGGAAACACTGGTATTGGACTTTCATGGGTAGGTGCTGCTAAAGGGTATAAAGTCGTCATCGTTATGCCTGAAACTATGAGTGTAGAACGACGTAAGATTATCCAAGCTTATGGCGCTGAACTCGTCCTAACTCCTGGCAGCGAGGGAATGAAAGGTGCTATTGCTAAGGCTCAAGAAATCGCTGCTGAACGTGATGGTTTCCTTCCTCTTCAATTTGACAATCCAGCTAATCCAGAAGTACACGAAAGAACAACAGGAGCTGAAATACTAGCTGCTTTCGGTAAAGATGGACTAGATGCCTTTGTTGCTGGAGTGGGTACCGGTGGAACGATTTCTGGTGTTTCTCATGCACTCAAATCAGCAAATTCAAACATTCAAGTTTATGCAGTGGAAGCTGATGAATCTGCTATTCTATCTGGTGAAAAACCTGGTCCTCACAAAATTCAAGGTATCTCAGCTGGATTTATTCCTGATACACTTGATACAAATGCCTATGATGGTATTGTTCGTGTAACATCAGACGATGCTCTGGCACTTGGACGTGAGATTGGCGGAAAAGAAGGGGTCCTTGTTGGTATTTCTTCAGCTGCAGCTATCTACGGAGCCATCGAGGTTGCCAAGAAATTAGGTACAGGTAAAAAAGTTCTTGCTCTAGCACCAGATAACGGTGAACGTTATCTCTCTACAGCACTCTATGAATTTGAAGTGTAGTCTCCTAAATACACTTAGCCCTTATTATAGGGCTTTTTATTTATACCTTAAAAATAGGAACATCTCCCTATAAAAATCGACTGCATAGAAAAAAGGAAGCAAATTTGCTTCCTTTTTATTATTAGTTATTCAAGGCTGCTGCCATTGTAGCTGCAACTTCAGCTTCAAAGTCGTTTGCAGCTTTTTCGATACCTTCACCAACTTCAAAGCGAGCGAACTCAACTACTGAAGCGTTAACTGATTCAAGGTATGCTTCAACTGTCTTGCTGTCATCCATGATGTAGACTTGTGCAAGAAGTGTGTAAGCTTGGTCAACTTTAGTGTTGTCAAGCATGAAGCGATCCATTTTACCTGGGATGATTTTGTCCCAGATTTTTTCTGGTTTGCCTTCTGCAGCCAATTCAGCTTTGATATCAGCTTCAGCTTGCGCAATCACTTCATCAGTCAATTGAGATTTTGATCCATACTTCAAGTGTGGAAGAGCTGGTTTGTTAACCATTGCACGGCTTTCGTTGTCTTGGTCGATAACGTGGTTCAATTGTGCCAACTCATCTTTAACGAATTGCTCATCCAATTCTTTGTAAGAAAGAACTGTTGGTTTCATCGCTGCGATGTGCATTGACAATTGTTTAGCAAGTGCTTCGTCTCCACCTTCAACAACTGAAATAACACCGATACGTCCACCATTATGTTGGTATGCACCAAAGTGTTGTGCATCTGTTTTTTCAATCAATGCAAAGCGACGGAATGAGATTTTTTCTCCGATAGTTGCTGTTGCAGATACGTATGCAGCTTCAAGAGTTTCACCTGAAGGCATTGTCAAAGCAAGTGCTTCTTCATTATTAGCAGGTTTTCCTTCAGCAATAACTTTAGCTGTAGTATTTACCAATTCAACGAATTGAGCGTTTTTCGCAACGAAGTCAGTTTCAGCGTTTACTTCAATAACTGCTGCAACATTACCGTTAACATAAACACCAGTCAAACCTTCTGCAGCAACACGGTCAGCTTTCTTAGCTGCCTTAGCCATACCTTTTTCACGAAGCAATTCAATCGCTTTTTCGATGTCACCGTCTGTTTCTACAAGCGCTTTTTTAGCGTCCATAACACCGGCACCAGATTTTTCACGCAACTCTTTTACAAGTTTAGCTGTAATTTCTGCCATTTTGATTCTCCTATATTTTTTAAAAATAGGAGAGCCGGGCTAAGCCCCGCCCTCCTAGGTAATTACTATTTGTATAAATTAAGCGTTGTCGCCTTCTACAACTTCAACGATTTCTTCGATTGAATCTGCTTGAGCTTCTGAAGCTGCAAATTCTGCTTCAACTGCTACTGCATCTTCACCTTGACGTCCTTCGATGATAGCGTCAGCCAATTTAGCTGTAATCAATTTAACAGCGCGGATAGCGTCGTCGTTAGCTGGGATGATTACATCGATATCATCTGGATCAGTATTTGTGTCAACCATCGCTACAACTGGGATTCCCAATTTCTTAGCTTCTTTAACAGCGATTTGCTCTTTATGTGGGTCAACTACGTACATAACATCTGGGATACGAGGCATATCTTCGATACCACCCAAGAATTTTTCAAGACGTGCACGTTGTTTATTAAGAAGTGCAACTTCTTTCTTAGGAAGAACTTCAAAAGTTCCATCTTCTTCCATACGTTTGATTTCTTTCAAACGAGCGATACGTTTTTGGATTGTTCCCCAGTTTGTAAGAGTTCCACCCAACCAACGGTGGTTGATGAAGTATTGACCTGAACGTACTGCTTCTTCAGCAACTGCATCAGCTGCTTGTTTCTTAGTACCAACGAACAATACAACTGCATCGTTAGCTGCTGCATCACGCATGAAATCGTAAGCTTGGTCAGCGTATTTTACAGTTTGTTGCAAGTCGATAACGTGGATTCCGTTACGCTCAGTGAAGATGTACTTAGCCATCTTAGGGTTCCAGCGACGAGTTTGGTGACCAAAGTGTACACCAGCCTCAAGAAGTTGTTTCATTGAAATTACTGCCATGAGTATTTCTCCTTTTTGTTTTTTTCCTCTTCTTGACTTCAACTCGCAAAACGACCCAAGGGCAACTGTTTCACAATTCATCAAGAATGAGTATTATCGTTCACACGACAAGTTTCATTTTACCATACTTTTTCAATATTTTCAAGCGATTTTAGTAAATTTTTAAAGTAAGTTAACTATATAAATCATAAAAGAGACTCAAATCGAGCCTCTTCATTTTATTCATTAGTTTGGATAGATATATGTTACAAAACCTTCTGAAGTTGTAGTAGGATTGAACCAACCACGTTTATTTCCGATTGTACGGTTTCCACCATAGTTTGATTCAGATACTTGGATACTTGTTGATGATGAAACAGCTGTAACCACGGCTACGTGTCCATATCCACCATCATTCCAACATGCAATCGCACCAACTTGAGGTGTAGATCCTGTACGGAATCCTGCAGCTGCTGCACTTGTAGCCCATTGTGCCCCATTACCCCAGTAATCTCCAGCCCAAGGTGCCAATGTCTTAGCTCCCCATGTACACTCTCCTGTTGGATAACTTGAAGCATTTGTACTATATGTTGGACGATGTGTCACTGGCGCAGGAGTATAGCTTGTTGATTCTGTTGAAGCACTGCTTGAAGATGATTCAGACGAACTAGATACTGCTTGAACTTGTGCAGTGAAAGTTGTATTCCCAGAATCAACAACCGTTTGTTGTTGACTTGCTTGTTTAGCTTTATAAGCTGCTTCTGCTTCTGCTGCTGCTTTGGCAGCTGCTTCTGCTTCTGCTTTTTGCTCAAGTAAACTTGCTTTTTCATCCTCAGCGGTAGCTTTCTCAGCAGCAAGGTTTAACTCAGCAACTTTCAACTCTGCTTGTTTAGTTGTCAACGCTTGTGCATCGTCAGCAAGTGTTTGTTGATTAGCGATTACTGTGTTGATAGCTTCATTATTAGCAACTTGCTTTTCAGCAATTGACTTTTTATCAGCCTTTTGTTGTTCTAACATTTTATTGTTAGCTGATACAATCTCACTCATAGCTGCAACACGTGAAATAGCTTCAGTAATTGATTTTGAGTTTACAATTGTGTTAATGTAGCTAGTCGCCGCCCCATTTGTTTGAGCACTACGAGCTTGCTTTCCAACGAATCATTACGAGCAACAATATTCTTAGAAAGCTCAGTGATCTCTCCTTCAAGCTTTTTAGATTCTGCCTGTAATCTTTCATTTTCTGCTTGTAGATTAGACTGTTCTGTTTGAATTGTTGAAACTTGTGTTTGGATTTGATCTACTTGTTTTTGAGCTTCTTGTTGTTGTGCTGTTAAGTTACTAATTTTATTATCTTGAGCAGCAATTTTTTCATCAGTAGTCTCTGCATGCGCATTTGTTAAAACAGCTGCTTGAGAAACCATCACTGTACTTAGTAAAAGTGACGCTAAGATTTTTTTCTTCATATTATGTAGATACTCCTTCTATTTAAGACAATACTAGTATACCAAAAAAAGACATAATAAATATTACGCCTTTATTACATTTGTATTTCTTTCTCATAGATAATATTTTTCAAAAATAAACTGGAAAATGACTATCCAGACAAAATTCAAAATCATTGATGGAACTAAACTATAGACTATAAATAAAGACATACTATCCACAGTTAAACCTACCACTAATGCAAGTATATATGCCCCCATCTCAAATAGAAAAGTTATGACAATAATTGCCAACATTCTCGTCCAACGATTCAATAAAATAACGCTATTAAATCTATGGAGAAATACCCCCAACAAGACGAACAATAGAGTCGCAATCCCTATCAAGTGGAAAAAGTAAATATCATAAACCAAACCCACTACAAAACAATAAGCTAAATAGAAATACTCTGATACTTCAATCGTCTCAAATAAGAGAAACAAAAATAGAAAATGACTGGCTAACTGTACATGGGGAAACAATGAGCCCAAAAGCTGGCTAATATGGGCATCAATTAGAACAAAGAAAGGAAGCAATAAAAACACTCCAACCCGCTTCAGCTGTCTCATTATGAATTCCCCACTAATTCTATCACACTCACATTATGAGTATCTGCACTCAATTTAACAGTTACTTCTCGTGTCAAATAGTCCGTACTATGCGTTGTGGCAACCACTTCACCAACAGGAATATCAGCAACATTAAAGTTTCCTAATCCACCCGTTGTCACCTTATCGCCTTCACTAATATCGCTATTACTATTTAATTGGCTAATTTTAAGAACCTCATTTTCCTTGTCATAGCCAACAATAATCCCATAAATTGTAGTAGAGCCATGTTGAATTTTAACAGAAATCTTATCAGCATTTTCCGTATTTGTCAGAAGGTTGACCATAGTAGAGTTCTCCTCCACTTTTGAAACACTCCCAATCAAACCACCATTTGCAATGGCTAACATGTTCTCAGAAGTCCCTTTTGATTTACCTACATCCAGGGTCAATTCCTGCTTCCAAGATACTGGAGAACGCATAATAACATCTGCTGCTAAAGTCTTTGTAGCTTGCAATTTGGACTTCATATCAAGCAATTGGCGCAGTTGTTCATTTTCCGTCTTTAAACTTTCCGCCTCATTTGATTTAACTTCTAATTGGTAAATCTGCTTCTTCAAACTTTCATTTTCATTATAAGTTCGTGTCAAATGAGCCAAATCTGATTTGACAGAATCAAACCACTGAAAAGGTTTTTGAACAACCCTATCAACCAATGAGATTCCATCTCCTAATCTTGTCACAATTGTACTTGAATAAGTCGTCGCTAAGAGAGCTGACACAAGCAGAACAGTGACAAAAACAATAATGACATATTTTGATTTTTTAAAACGGTTCATATCCCTACCTTTATATCAAAAACTGTTACAGTAACTTTTTATCAATTCCTGAAAGCTACTAAGATTTTAAGAAAAATAAGCAACAACCAAGTATGATAATAACAAGAATGGTCAGCGTATCCTTTCGAGTCCATTTCAATTGTCTGTATTGACTTCTGCCTTTTCCACCCTGATAACCACGCGCTTCCATGGCGATAGCTAAGGAATCTGCACGTTTTAAACTTGTCGCAAAAAGAGGAATCAAAATGGGAATCATAGCCTTCACCTTTTGAACAATGCTTCCTTCACCAAAATCCACTCCACGAGCTTTCTGTGCATTCATAATCCGCGTCGTATCATCCATTAATGTTGGGACAAAACGTAGACTCATGGACAGCATCAATCCAATTTCATGAACTGGAACTTTCACACGCTTTAAAGGCGCTAACAAAGCTTCGACAGCTGAGGCCAAACTTAAGGGCATGGTCGTTAAGGTTAACAAAGTTGAAAAGGAAAAATAATCAATACAAAGCGACAAAAAAATAATCCCAGCTTGTTGCAAAGCATAATCCGTGATTCTCACAAACGAAAACTCAAATAAAACATTCCCATTAGAAATGAAAAAAACAGTTGAAAAAAATAGTTGTGAAGGCAATCAAGAAAAACATAGACTTCAAGCCCTGAATAAAAAAATGAAAGAGATACTCCTGACAAGGCAATAAATATCCCTGTCGCTATAAAAAGAATCAGATTCGTCAAGGGATTATTAGCCCAAAAACACAATCAAAATCAGTAGCATCATAGCCAGTAATTTGCTACGTGGATCCAATCGGTGAACAATCGAATCCCTGGGATATAACGCCCCAAAAATCATACTATCCATTTAGCGACTCCTTGAACTCCTCTATCTTAATCGGTAATCGTTTAAATGACACGCCTCTATCAGCCAATCGTTTACAAAAGGCTGTAATTTTAGGTACTCCCAACTGCACTTCTTCCATAAAGACAACATCTTGAAAGACATCACTTGGTTTACCACCCTTAACTAAACATCCCTTTTCCATCACATAGACTTGATTTGCATATTCAGCAACATCATCCATCAAATGCGTTACCAAGACGACGGTCATCCCTGACTGATGGAGTTTTTTAAACAAATTCATCAACTCTTTTCTCCCCAGGGGATCTAGGCCTGCTGTGGGTTCATCTAAGACTAATATAGCTGGCTCCATGGCAAGTATGCCTGCAATGGCAACACGTCTCATTTGTCCCCCTGACAGCTCAAACGGGCTACGATTAAAAAGTGATTCATCAATTCCAACCAGAGCCAGTTTTTCACGCGCAATCTTCTCCGCATCTTCTTCAGAAACTCCAAAATTTTGCGGACCAAAAGCAACGTCTTTCAAAACCGTTTCTTCAAAAATCTGATTTTCAGCAAACTGAAATACCAAACCAACCTGTTTTCTAATTTGACGAATATCTTTATTTTTAGAAGTCGAAGTGATTAAGGTATCAAACTCGCACACTCCCTTGACTTGGCACCAACAAACCATTTAAAAGTTGTAAAATAGTTGATTTACCACTACCTGTGTGGCCAATTAAAGCCGTATAAGAACCATCTTCAATCGTCAAAGAAACATCCGACAAAGCTGTTGAAGCTAAGGGAGTCCCTTCTTGATATGTAAAACTCACATTTTCTAGAGCAATTCCCATAGCTTATCCTCTAGCTCACTTTCTGTCAAATAATTTTCAGGCAAATCATAGCCATTCTGGCTCAAAGAATATTTTAATTGATTAGCAAAAGGATCGTCTAATCCAATTTGATCCAAATCATTTCGAGAGAAAAGCTCCCTTGGACTACTAGTTGATTCAATTGACCCTTTTTTCATGATCAACACACGATCACTCATGGCAACTTCTTCCAAATCATGTGTAATGGAAATGACCGTCATATCATAGTCTTTCCGAATTCCTTTTACTGTCTCAATCAGTTCTCTACGTCCCTCAGGATCCAACATACTCGTTGCTTCATCTAAGATTAAAATAGCTGGTCTTAGGGCTACAACACCTGCAATAGCCACACGTTGCTTTTGGCCACCTGATAGACGCGCTGGCTCTCTCTTTTTAAAGTCCAACATGCCAACCAAATCCAAAGCTTCTTCCACTCTTTTTTTCATTTCTTGTCGAGAAAGTCCCTGATTTTCCAAACCAAAGGCAACATCATCTTCAACAGTCGCTCCAACAAATTGATTATCTGGATTTTGAAAAACCATACCGATTTGACGACGTATATTCCAAACATTTTCCTCAGTCAAACGTTGGCCATCAATTACAATCTCTCCAGATTCTGCTTCCAGTAAACCATCAATTAATCGAACCGTCGTTGATTTACCACTACCATTATGCCCTACAATCGAAAGCCATTCTCCACGTTTCACGTGAAACGTAATATCCTTCACATCGTAGTATTCCTGACTTTCCTTATAGCGAAAAGAAAGATTTTTTACATCAATTATTGATTTCATTTCGAACCAAATGTCCCTTTAAATACATAGGCACTACCCTTGAAATAATCATAGCCAGAGTAGATAGTGAAAAATAAGGCTACATAAAGTAGAACTTGACCAATCAAAGTCCAGTGTAATAGCAAGAAAATAATGGCAAACATCTGACTGAAAAGTTTTAATTTTTCCAGGCATTGCTGCTGCTAAAACTGTTCCACCAGTTTCAACTAATAAAAGTCTTAAACCTGTCACAGCCAACTCACGACAGATGATCACTGCAACAATCCAAGCTGGAGCCATACCTAACTCAATCAGCATAATAAAAGCTGACATAACTAGTAACTTATCCGCCATAGGATCTGCAAATTTACCAAAATTACTGACCACATTCCATTTACGAGCTAAATATCCATCTAAATAATCTGTAATACTAGCAGTAGCAAAGATAATAGCTGCTACTATATGACTCTCTATCGAATTTCCTACTGTTAAAATAAAGATAAAAATAGGTATAAAGAGAATTCGACCTATTGTTAAGAGATTTGGAATTTGTTCTTTTTTCATTCGTTTTTCCTTAATTTTTAGTAAAGGTTACAGTGATTTTCCCAGTCTGAGCTGTTAATTTTGATAAGTCAACGGTCTGATTATCTACTGTTAAAGCTACACCTTTGACAACACCTAAAGTAATGGTGACAGAATTTTTAGTTGAAACTGTTGTTTCCGCACTTTTATTATCTGGTGATAAGGTCACTCCACCCTCAAGCTCACTTTCTGAAACACTAACCCAACTTCTAGCATCTGAGACTGATAATTGTAATTTTGCAGTTTCCTTACTCGTTTTATAAGCAACTTCTACTTGATTTCCTTCACCTGATACCGTTATAGCTGGTTCCATATTCGAAGAGCTACTTGATGAACTACTACTTGAGGATGAAGTTACAGCACTAGTTGAGCTTGTTGCTTGGACTACACTATAACTAGACGCAGATGAACGCTCAGGTTGAGTCTGGAGATAATTCCAAACATAATAGGTCACAAAAATGACAATCGATAATGCAAAGAGTATAAAATAAAATAAAGGTAAAAATGATGTCTTATTTTTCTTACTTGAACGTCTCCTACCTGTCAACTCGTCTTCATCAACATCTACTTCTTCATAAGTAATCATGCTCCCAGAATCATAAGCATCCAAGACAATTCGCTCATCTAGCTCAACTGCCCACGCATACTTTCTCAAAAAAGAACGAGTATAAAATGGACTAGGAAGTTGATCAAAATCATCAGCTTCCATTGCCTCCAACATCTCCAACTGAATTTCTGTTTTTTTATGTAATTCTTCTAAAGTCAACCCTTGGTTGGTTCTAGCTAAACGTAAAACCTCACCAATTGTTTTTTTCCTCATACTTGTCATCCCTTCTTTCTAGTGTTTATTATGATAGGTTACTACGATGGAAATATTGTAAAATCAACTATATCCCCTTCATCTATTAAGTGATGTCCAGCATCAAGGACATCCTCTAAAGTAATTTCCTGTAAAATCTTTGGCAAATCAAAAATTGTCTCACCATTTTCAAAAGCATCATATTGCATTGCAATAAATTCAAGAGAGTTCATGCTACTAAAAAATTCTCCAAACATCTCTCTTTTGATAATATCTAAATGATCCTCTGTAATATCTAAATCCTTTGTAAAATTACGAATAGCCTTCCTAAACTGATGAGATAAAGCAACTGGCTCTTTTGTATCCATTGTCAACATAACAAAATGAAAGCGACTTGTTACTTCAACTTCCAGAGATAAGGACGCATCAATTTTACCTGATTCATATAATTTTTGAAAACGATCCGAAGTCCAACCAAACATCATTGCAAATAATAATTTTAATAAAATATGATGTCGATAGCAATCCGCTTCAGCAACTTCTCGCTTACCTCTAACTCCAATCGCTAGTTTGGGAGAAGACACTTCCATTCTCATACTGTCTGTTTGCTTTACATCTTGTAAAACAAACTTTTCTCTTGCTACTTCCTGAACATCTAAATCTTTCAGTTCTTTTCTTTCAAAATAGTCCTGTACTCGCTCCACATCAAAATTACCAACTAAAAACAGAGACATGTTTACAGGTTTGTAAAACTCTTGTAAAATTTTCTTGCAAATTAGTTAGATTGATTTGGGAAATGGACTCCTCACTTCCAACTATATCAGTTGCTAAAGGTGTACCCGGATACAAATTCGCTAAAGGTTGAAAAGAATAAACACGAATCTGGATCATCTTGATACATTTCTCGTTCTTGCTGGATAATATCCTGCTCTCTTAAAATGGAATCTTCAGTAAAATGTGCTGATGTTACCAACTCATCAAGTAAATCTAAATTATCTAAGAGATGATCCGTTGCTGAAAAAAGATAGTTTGTCTTTGTAAAGCTTGTAAAGGCATTGCTGTCTGCACCTAGACTCGTAAAAGCCGACATCAAATCACTAGAATCTTCTCTCTCAAATAATTTATGTTCAAGAAAATGAGCAATTCCCGCAGGATATTGTTTTACATCTCTGTTAACTTCTGTGACAAGCGTATCTACCGAACCAAACTGAACAGTGACACTCCCGTAAACCTCTTTAAATTCCTTTTTAGGTAGAAGAGCTACTGTCAATCCGTTTGCCAAACGAGTTCGATAAACCATTTCTTTTACAGCTGGATAGTATTTTTCTTCAAAAACAACCTTTGTCATTCTATTCCTTCCATAAAGTAAATTGCCTGTAGCTTCACATTATTAGCTGCTCTACAAATAGCATCTTTGTCAATTTGTTCGAGTTTTTCAATCCAACTTTTAAAGTCTGCTGAAGATTTTCCAAGTAAGGCATTTTGATAAGCACGTTCAATCAATGAATCTTGATTATCTTGAGAAAGCAACAAAGACCGACGAATCATTTCCTTGGTCTGCTCTAGCTCAAGCTCTGTAAAATAACCTTTTTTTAAATCAAGCAGTTGATTATTCATCATTTTTCGAGCCTGATTCCGATTTTCTCGATCAATGCCAGCATACATCCTCAAGAATCCACTAAATAAATCAAGCTGACTTGAAATAGTATAAGCCAATCCAGCATTTTCACGGACATTTGTAAATAGTTTAGAGTGAGCAAATCCACCAAGTAAACCATTCATTACAATCATGGGTAAATGTTGCTCATCACCATATTCAGAAGGGCAATGATAGCCCAATTCCAAAATGGATTGTCCCACATTTTTCCGAACCATACCTTCCTGAAGGATATTGGAATAAGGTTGACAATACTGAACCTTCACATCTCCTTTTCGACCTTTAAAGCCAAATGATTCTAATACATTTTGAATTTCAACCTCATTAAAATCACCTAGGAAAAAGAAATCTATTCGATCATTGGCCAAAAATTCTTGGAAACAAGAATAAGAACTCTGTGGAGTTTCAGCTAAAATACGATTTCGTAAATCACTATATTCCAATTGAAGACGTTCATCATGAAAAAATCAATTTATCTAATTCTTTATGTGCAAAATAAAAAGAATCATCCATATCAGCTGCTAAACTTGCTAGCAATTGCTTTTTCTCAATTTCAAATAAGGCCGGATCAAATCCATTATCAACTACTACGGGTGAAAAAAGAGTTTCTTTTACAAGTTTCAAAACCTGAGAAGTTAGCACATTTTTCCTACTTAAAAACTCATCACGAACATAGGTAAATGTCAATTCTACAATATGACTTTGCCCTCTTCTGAAACAATTGGTTGACATATCTGTACCGTATAGACTGGCTAAATGTCTTCTCAAATCTTGAGAAGTGGGGTACATCTGATTAGCAGTCTCTAGCATACTCGCACTCAACATGCGACCTGCAATCGTATCGAGGGATAATGGAGCGGTAAAACGCACGGTGATTTTGTTCGTTTTAAACTTTTTTGATTGGATAAAATGTGTTGAAATTCCATGCACTAACTCCATGATTTACCTCCTTATATACAGACTTCTATTATATCACGAAAACCTGAAATTTTCTTGTTCTCTGTAACACTTTTGAAATAAAAATCGCTTACATTTCTCCTTGTTTCTCTCACTATTTTTAGGAAAATATGGTATAATACCAAAGATTGAGGTGAATTATGGAATACAAATTATTTGAAGAATTTATTACCCTCCAAGCACTACTCAAAGAACTTGGAATTACACATAGCGGAGGAGCTATCAAATCATTTCTCTCTGAACATTCTGTTTACTTTAATGGGGAATTAGAAAGTCGTCGTGGTAAAAAACTTCGTATTGGTGATAAAGTTGACATCCCTGACATGAATATTGACATCTTGTTGACACAACCTACTTCTGAAGAACAGGATGAATACCAAGATGATAAAGTTGAAAAAGAACGAATCGCTAAACTCGTCAAGGAGATGAATAAAGGAGTAAAAAAAGACAACTCTAAACCTACTTCATCGACTAAAAGCAAACAAGCTCCACGATTCCCTGGTAGATAATCATGTGGCTACAACACCTATCTCTCAAAACTTTTCGTAACTACAAAGAGACGAAAATAGACTTTAATCCTAAATTAAATGTCTTTTTAGGACGCAATGCACAAGGAAAAACAAATATGTTAGAGGCTATCTATTTTTTAGCCTTAACACGTAGTCATCGAACTCGAACAGATAAAAATCTCATTCATTTTGATGAGGAACAACTTCATCTTTCAGGTCTTGTTCAGAAAAAAACGGGATCCATTCCTCTAGAAATCGAACTAACACAAAAAGGCCGTGTGACAAAAGTTAATCATTTAAAACAGGCACGCCTTTCAGATTATGTCGGACACATGAATGTTGTCTTATTTGCTCCTGAAGATTTACAACTAATTAAAGGAGCACCTTCAGTTCGACGAAAATTCATTGATATGGAACTTGGACAAATTAAGCCAATCTATTTATCAGATTTAACCAATTATAACCATATCCTAAAACAAAGAAACACTTATCTAAAATCAGCTCAAAAAATAGATGAAACCTTCCTTTCAGTCTTAGATGATCAGCTAATTGATTATGGATGTCGTGTAATGAATCACCGCTTAGATTTCATAAAAAAACTAGAATATTTTGGTCGTAAGAAACATTTTGAACTCTCTAATCAGATTGAAGAGTTGTCAATATCCTATCAATCTTCTGTCAAGATAACTGACAAAGAAGACTTATCCGAATCTTTCAAAATTGCTTTAGAAAAAACGTAGATCCAGAGATTTATTTAAAAAGAATACTGGTGTCGGTCCTCATCGAGATGACATTTCTTTTTATATAAATGGGATGGATGCTAGTTTTGGAAGTCAAGGTCAACATCGTAGTCTCGTCCTCTCGATAAAATTAGCAGAAATCGAGTTAATGGAAAGTATTACTACAGAATCTCCAATATTACTGCTTGACGATGTCATGAGCGAACTTGACAACACTAGACAACTAAAATTATTAGAAACGATTTCTCATTCAATCCAAACTTTTATCACAACAACAAGCTTAGACCATCTTCAAAATCTGCCAGAAAATCTAAGTATCTTCACTATTCAGGATGGTCAAGTTATTGTAAATGAAACTTGACAATATTGTAAAAGAACTCCTGTTTTTCAGGAGTTCTTTTTATTTCTTTTACATAGAATAATTTGGTGCCTCATTAGTAATTTGTACATCATGAGGATGGCTTTCTTTCAAACCAGCACCAGACATTTCAATAAATTGAGCATTATCATGTAGTTCTTTAAGGTTAGCTGCACCACAGTAACCCATACCAGAGCGAATACCTCCAATCATTTGGAAGACAATATCAGCTGCCGCACCTTTATAAGCAACACGACCTTCAATTCCTTCTGGAACAAGTTTGTTTGCTTCATTGATAGAACCTTGGAAGTAACGATCGCTTGAACCTTTCTTCATAGCAGCAATTGATCCCATACCACGGTAAGTCTTAAACTTACGTCCTTGGAAGATTTCAGTTTCGCCTGGAGCTTCATCAGTTCCAGCAAACATTGATCCAAGCATAACTGCATTTCCACCTGCAGCAAGGGCTTTTACAATATCTCCAGAATACTTGATTCCACCGTCAGCAATGATCGTTTTTACCATATTCACGCGCAACAGCTGCAGCATCATAGATAGCTGTTACTTGCGGAACACCGACACCAGCAATCACACGAGTTGTACAGATAGAACCTGGTCCAATACCAACCTTGACAACGTCTACACCTGCTTCATAAAGTGCGCGTGCACCCTCAGCTGTAGCAATATTTCCAGCAATCAAAGTACGATCTGGGAAGTGAGCACGAATCTCAGCAATTTTACGCAAGACACCTGCAGAATGACCATGTGCAGTATCAATAACAATCGCATCTGCTCCTGCTTCAAAAAGAGCCTCTGCACGTTCAAATGTATCTGAAGTAACACCTACTGCACCTGCAACTAGTAGACGACCAAACTCATCTTTAGCAGCATTTGGAAACTCAATAACTTTTTCAATATCTTTTGATAGTAATCAAAGCCAGAAAGACGACCTTCTTCATCTACCAATGGAAGTTTTTCAATGCGGTGTTCTTGAAGAATGCTTTCAGCCGTTGCAAGATCTGTACCCACAGGAGCAGTCACAAGATTTTCACTGGTCATATGGTTTGAAATTGGTTGATTGTAATCTGAAATAAAACGAAGATCTCGGTTTGTCAAAATACCAACTAATTTACGATTTTCAAGTGTTTCAACAACTGGAACACCACTGATGCGGTAACGACCCATAAGCTCATCTGCTTCAGCAATTGTATGTTCAGGCGTCAAGAAGAACGGATCAATAATAACTCCATTTTCAGAACGTTTTACCTTACGAACCTCGTCTGCTTGTTGAGCAATTGACATGTTTTTATGGATAACTCCGAGACCGCCTGCACGAGCAATAGCAATGGCCATTTGACTCTCTGTAACTGTGTCCATGGCAGCGGTAATAATTGGGATATTTAAAGTCAAATTATCTGCCAATTTAGTTGTTAAATCAGCATCGTTAGGCAACACATGACTTTCAGCTGGAATAAGCAATACATCATCAAAGGTAAAACCTTTTTTCAAAAATTTAGTGTCCCAATTAGACATTCGAAGTTTCCTCTTTTCTTTCTTTTTGAGCTTGACTCTTTTTATATTGTATCTATCATACCATTCTATAAAAATTTGTCAAATGTTACAGGGGTAAATAAAAAACTATCTTTTCTTTGAGATAGAAATGATAGTTTCTTGTAAAATAAACTTAGTTAAAGTAATGAAGTCCCATTGCTCCTTTAACCTCAGATAGGGTTTGACCTGCAACTTCACGCGCTCTTTCACTACCTTTTTGAAGCATATTATAAACTTCTCCCATATCCTTAGCAAATTCAATACGGCGCTCACGAATAGGACCAAGTTCACGTTCTAATATTTCAAGTAGATAACGCTTGGTCTTCACATCACCAAGACCACCTCGTTGATAATGTTCTTTCATGTCAGCAATTTCTTGAGCATCTTCTGGACGACCAAAAACATCTAGATAATGGAAAACCATATTTCCTTCAATTTTACCTGGATCCTCAATGCGGATATGATCTGGATCTGTATACATACTCATTACTTTTTTACGCAAAGTATCCGCATCATCAGCTAAATAAATACCGTTATTGAGTGATTTAGACATTTTAGCATTTCCATCTAAACCAGGTAAACGCCCTGCTCTCTCATTTTCTGGATAAATACCTTCCGGCTCTACCAAGACATCACAGTTATATGCATTGTTAAAAGAACGAACAATTTCACGAGTTTGCTCAATCATTGGTTTCTGATCTGTTCCTACAGGAACATAATTGGCTTTGAAAGCTGTGATGTCAGCTGCTTGAGCGATTGGGTAAACCAAGAAGCCTGTCGGAATACTTTCTCCAAATCCTTTTTGAGAAATCTCTGTTTTGACTGTTGGATTGCGCTCCAAACGTGCTAATGAAACTAGATTCATATAGTACATAGATAGTTCAGCCAACTCTGGAATCTGACTTTGAATAAGATAGTTGACTTACTTGGATCCAATCCAACTGCAAGATAATCCAAAGCGACATTTCCGATAGACTCTACAATTGTTTGAGGATCTTTAGCATGATCTGTCAAAGCTTGTTGGTCAGCCAAGAACACAAACATATCATACTTATCCTCTTCCTGTAATAATACTCGATTTTTGAGACTTCCAACATAATGTCCAATATGCAATTTTCCTGTTGGACGGTCTCCTGTTAAAATAATGGGTTTAGTCATTTTGTTCTCCTTCGATATAGTCCCTTCAATTATAGCATTTTTTTAATGAAATAACCGCAATTTATCAAAATAAATCAGCCTTGCTATTTACGGATATGTGTAAAGTATGATGTAAATGTAATTTACATAAAATTGACAGATAAAAATTTGAATATTTCCGTATTTTCTAGTAGAATAAATATATTACACATATAGGAGAAAAACATTGCTTACAGTATCTGATGTTTCACTGCGTTTTAGTGATCGTAAACTTTTTGATGATGTCAATATCAAATTTACAGAAGGAAATACTTACGGATTAATTGGTGCTAATGGTGCCGGAAAATCTACCTTTTTAAAAATTTTAGCCGGAGATATCGAACCTACTACTGGTCACATCTCTCTTGGTCCAGATGAACGTCTCTCTGTTCTTCGTCAAAATCACTTTGACTATGAAGACGAACGTGCCATTGATGTCGTTATCATGGGAAATGAAAAACTTTATAGCATCATGAAAGAGAAAGATGCTATCTACATGAAGGAAGATTTCTCAGATGAGGATGGAGTGCGTGCTGCCGAACTCGAAGGAGAGTTTGCTGAGCTTGGAGGCTGGGAAGCAGAAAGCGAAGCCTCTCAACTCCTTCAAAACCTAAACATTCCAGAAGAATTGCACTATCAAAACATGAGCGAATTGGCCAACGGTGAAAAAGTAAAGGTTCTCCTCGCCAAAGCACTTTTTGGTAAACCAGATGTTCTTCTTTTGGACGAGCCTACCAACGGTTTGGACATCCAATCGATTACTTGGTTAGAAGACTTCTTGATTGACTTTGATAACACCGTTATCGTAGTATCCCACGACCGTCACTTCTTAAACAAAGTATGCACTCACATGGCCGACCTTGACTTTGGAAAAATCAAACTCTATGTCGGAAACTATGACTTCTGGAAGGAATCTTCTGAGCTTGCTGCTAAATTGCTAGCAGACCGTAATGCTAAAGCAGAAGAAAAAATTAAGCAATTGCAAGAGTTCGTTGCTCGTTTCTCTGCTAATGCTTCTAAATCAAGACAAGCAACATCACGTAAGAAAATGCTTGATAAGATTGAACTTGAAGAAATTGTACCATCTAGTCGTAAATATCCATTTATCAACTTTAAAGCGGAACGTGAGATTGGTAATGATCTCTTGACAGTAGAAAATCTAACTGTAAAGATTGATGGTGAGACTATTTTAGATAATATCAGCTTTATCTTGCGTCCAGGTGATAAGACAGCGCTTATTGGACAGAATGACATCCAAACGACTGCATTAATTCGTGCAATCATGGGGAGACATTGACTATGAAGGAACTGTCAAAGTGGGGAGTTACTACTAGCCGTTCTTACTTGCCAAAAGATAACTCGGCCGATTTTGCAGGGGGAGAGTCAATCCTTGATTGGTTGCGTCAATTCGCAAGTAAAGAAGAAGATGACAATACTTTCCTACGTGGCTTCCTCGGCCGTATGCTCTTCTCTGGGAGATGAGGTTAACAAACCTGTCAACGTCTTGTCAGGGGGAGAAAAAGTTCGTGTCATGCTTTCAAAACTCATGCTCTTAAAATCAAATGTCCTTGTCCTCGATGATCCAACCAATCACTTGGACTTGGAATCTATCTCAAGCTTGAACGATGGATTGAAAAAAACTTTAAAGAATCAATCATCTTTGCCAGTCATGACCACGAGTTTATTCAAACTCTAGCTAACCATATCATTGTCTTGTCTAAAAATGGCGTCATTGACCGTATCGATGAAACCTATGATGAATTCCTAGAGAATGCAGAAGTACAAGCAAAAGTTAAAGAACTTTGGAAAGACTAAAAAAAATTCAGAACTCAGTTGGGTTAACCAGCTGAGTTTTCTAACATTTTATGAGGTAACATGAAATTATTTTTTAAAACATATTGGACCTATTTTGTTTCTTTCATCATTCCCATAATCATCATGGTAGGAGTATATCTATCTCAAGGTATCTACTGGAATAGCGACACATCTCCACTATTAGGAGATGGGTTTCATCAATACGTTATTTTTGATGTAGCTCTACGAAATATCCTACATGGAAATGGTAGTCTGTTTTACACCTTTACAAGTGGCCTCGGATTGAATTTCTATGCCCTATCTAGTTATTACTTGGGAAGTTTCCTTTCACCTCTAGTTTACTTTTTTGATCTAACGAATATGCCAGATGCTGTCTATCTGACAACTCTCTTAAAATTTGGATTGATTGGACTGTCAACTTACTTTAGTTTAAATAAATTATTTCAATCGATTCCTAAGCCTTTAAAACTAGCTTTATCTACTTCCTATGCTCTGATGAGTTTCACTGTCAGTCAATTAGAGATAAAAACCTGGCTAGATGTTTTTATCTTGATTCCTTTAATTATAACTGGTTTACATCTACTGATAACTGAAAAAGAAATCCTATTGTACTTTACAAGTCTGTCAATCTTATTTATCCAAAACTATTATTTTGGCTATATGACAGCATTGTTTCTTATTTTCTGGTATCTCTGTCAAATTTCTTGGGACTTTAAAACCTCGAAAATCATCTTTTCTTGATTTTCATCATCACCTCCGTTTTTAGCTGGTATGGCTAGTTTGATTCTGACTCTTCCTACTCTGTTTGATTTACAGACACATGGGGAAAAATTGACTGAAGTTACAAAGTTTCAAACTGAAAGTAGCTGGTATCTTGATCTCTTTGCTAAAGCAATTCATTGGTTCCTTTGACACAACAAAGTATGGGGCCATTCCCAATGATTTTTGTTGGACTACTTCCCTTTATTTTGACCATTTTATTTTTTACGCTGACATCCATTAAGTTTCACGTGAAACTTATCTATGCAATCTTCTTTGCATTTCTAATTGCAAGCTTTTACATTGAAGCTCTTGATTTATTTTGGCAAGGCATGCATACTCCAAACATGTTTTTACATCGCTATGCTTGGATTTTCTCTACCTTGTTAATTTACACAGCAGCAGAAGTCTTAAAGCGTCTGAAAGAAATTAAAGTCTGGAATTTTTTAGTTTCGCTTTTTCTTATAGTAACAGGATTTTTAGCTACCATCTATCTAAAATCACATTATTCTTTTTTAACAGATTTGAATATTCTGCTTACTCTTGAATTTTTGGTTGTCTATTCGCTTTTACTCCTTGCAGTTATCAAAAAGTTTATCTCTGTAAATCTATTTGCCATTCTAATCTCTTTATTTATAATGGTTGAAATGAGTTTAAATGCTTCATCTCAAATGGACGGAATTGCTAAGGAATGGGGATTTGCTTCTCGAAGTGCTTATAATCGAGATATCTCAGCTATGGAATCTTTCTCAACATATATTGGGAATCAATTTACTCGTACTGAGAAACTAGAGACTCAGACAGGAAATGACAGTATGAAATTCAATTACAATGGAATCTCTCAATTTTCATCTGTTCGAAATCGTTCATCAAGCTCTACTTTGGATAAACTTGGGTTTAAATCCTCTGGGACTAATCTCAATCTCCGTTATGGCAATAATAGTATTTTGGCTGATAGTTTATTTGGTATCCAGTACAATATCTCAGAAAGTCCTAGTGATAAGTATGGTTTCCAAGATGTATATCAAAAAGATAATCTTACCCTATATGAAAATCAATTCTCTCTTCCGATTGCATTTGCTAGTCAATCTGTTTACAATGATGTCAAGTTCAATGAACACACTTTGGATAATCAGGCCTCAGTTTTTAAATCAACTTGCTAACGTCGATTTTGATTATTTTTCTCCAATCCCTTATGACAAAAACAGAAAATACTGATGATTTGATTAGTGTTACAAGTTCTTCAAATGAGGATGCAGCAATCCAGTATCAAATTGAAGTGCCAGAAAACAGCCAAGTTTATCTTTCTTTCACAAACCTTCACTTTTCTAATGACAAACAAAAAGAAGGTTGACATCCTTGTAAATGGTGAAAAAAAGACTTTTACAACTGATAATGTCTTCTCCTTCTTTAATCTAGGCTATACAAAAGAGAAAAAAACTTTCAATATCAATGTTAGTTTCCCTGGAAATTCACAAGTATCATTTGAATCTCCTACCTTCTATCGTTTAGATACCAAAACTTTAACTGAGGCAATTCAAAAAATTAAAGAACAACCTGTCACAGTATCAACTTCTAAAAATCAAGGTTTTTGCTACATATGATGTCAAGCAAGATACGTCCATTTTCTTCACCATTCCTTATGACAAAGGTTGGTCTGCCTACCAAGATGGTAAGAAAATAGAAATTAAACAAGCTCAAACTGGATTTTATGAAAGTTGATATTCCTAAAGGGAAAGGAACTATTACACTTTCCTTTATTCCCAATGGTTTTATTACTGGAGCAATCTGTTCCTTTACTTCTCTCTTGCTATTTGGAATCTATAATCACAGACGAAAGTCATCTAAGGCATAAAAAATCGACCAGTTAATCGGTCGATTTTTTTAATCTTCTTCCATTTTCTTAGGTTGATAGGCTAGCATACCTAAACCAATAAATAGTACTAGTATCACAGAAAGGAAAATGACTTGATGATGAATATTTCCTGTCATAGAGATTGTTTGTCGTAATCCAGAAACTGAATAACTCATTGGTAACCAAGGATTAATGACTCTAAAGAAATCATTTGTCAAAGCAAGTGGGTAAGTACCTGCACTTGATGCTAACTGTAATAAAAGCAAAATAAGAGAAAAGAAAGCTCCTATACGGCTATTCCATGTTGTTAAAGTGGTCACCATGGACATGAATACTAAACTTGTTAGGATAATGAGAATAAATGTTCTCATTTCATGATTAGCAGTTAAACCAATAAGATGAACTCCTCCATATACCAAAATTCCTGCCAAAACAGCTATAATACCATTTATTTCAGCTCGAGATTTCAACCAAGCCCAACGACTCTCTGGATGACGTCCTGAAGGTAACTTAGCAAAGATCATATTCGTTGATATTGCTGCAACAAAGAGAGCAACTGATATCATATAAGGAGCCATTGCGATTCCATTTACAGGAACTTGGTCATTGTCTGTTTTGGAGAGACTGAGAGGATTTGACAAAATCTCTGCATTTTTAGATTCCGTTGATGCTGATTTGAGTTTATCACTAGCATTACTTAGTCCTTGTCCTAAAGAAGCAACTCCTGTCTGTAAACCTTCCAATCCAGAAGTTAACTTTGTTCCACCTTCTGCTAGTTTCCCAGCTCCATCTGCCAATTTATTAGCTCCACTTTCTAATTGAGAAGCACCTGAAATTAACTGACTGGATTTGTCAGCTAGTTGGCTAGATCCTGACTGCAATTTATCAACTCCTGCTATCAATTCTTGATTCTTTTGATTCAATTGGTTAGAGCCAGTTGATAATTTTTCAATACCAGACACTAATTCTGGAGTTTTTTCAACTAATTGACCAACTCCTGCTGTCAAGTTAGAAGATTTTTGTGTCAAGGTAGTTGAGCCTGAAACTAATTGGTCCAAACTACCTGTCAAGGTGGAAGTCTTTTCACTTAGTTGACTTGCGCCCTGAGAAACTTTATCAACACCTGCAGTATATGCGTTTACACCTGATGCAATCGACTGACTAGCAGGAACTAATTTGCTAGTAACAGCTCCTTGTATCTCTGTTAATCCACTTGACAATCCTGTCAAAGAAGTAGAAGCAATAGGTAATACTTGATTAGCTTGATTTTTTAAAGTCGAAAGATTAGAAGATTGATTTTGTAAGTTTTCTAAACTTCCCTGTAAACCTTGAACTAAAGCTACAATTGACTGTGCTAATTGAATACTATCAGTCAAATTTTGAGATACAGAAGCACTTATTTCAGCTTGTTGCTCAATTGTCAAAGATTGATAAGCTGCTGTCGATTGAATATTGGCTAATGTAGTCGCTTTATCAGACTGAGCACTTGCTAACATTTGATTAGAAAGAGATACTATACTTGATAAAACAGAATCTAATTGTTTTGTATCTCCAACATCAATATTTTGAATGGCTTGATTTAACTGATTCAGACCAGAAGATAATTGATTAATTTGATCTTTTTGTTCAGACGAAGCATCTAACTTGCTAGAAAGTTGTTGAATTCCTTCACTTAATTGCTCCACACCCATTCGAAGTGTAGCTGATTGATTAGATAACTGATTAGCACCTGTTGCAAGACTTCCCACTCCATTGGTGTAGGCACTAACACCAGATGAAAATTGATTAAGACCAGCATTGAGCTGAGAAACACCGCCAGTATAGGACTCTACACCAGTATATAGTTGATTGATTCCCTTACTAATTCAGGACTTTTAGAAGATAATTGACCTAATCCGCTATCTAATTGACTCACTGCACCAGTATATGTAACTAAACCACTATTAAAATTTCCCTAATCCAAGATGAAGTTGTTCAACACCAGAGACATAAGAGGATAATCCTTTAGTAAACTGCTCCGTTCCATTTGAAAAATGTTAAACTTGAATCTGCTAAAGAGTGTAGGTTAGTAGTTAATGTTTGACTTCCTGCCACTAACTGATTCGCTCCATCAGTTAGTTTTTCACTACCAGACGCTGCTTGACTCATCCCATCCTTTAAATCGACCATTTTGTTGAATAAAGCTTTAGTATAGGTCTCGGTTACATTGGTAGAAACATTCTGCTTTAATTGTGTCATTGCAGAATCACTCATCTTGCTGGCAATAAAGCTATGACCACTTGAAGTCTGATAATCGATTTGCATTTGCTCTGGGTGATCCGTTAAAATAGAAGCTGCTTTTTCAGACAAGTCACTTGGCAAAGTGACTACCATATAATAATCACCGTTTTCTAGACCCTTCTTACCTTCTTCTTCATCTACAAAATGAAAATCCAAGGATTTTATTTTCTTTTAAATTGGACACCATGTCTTTTCCTATAGACATGCTATTACCATTATAAGAGGCCTCTTTATCATTATTGACAACTGCCACAGGTAAGTCAGACAATTGACCATATGGATCCCACATTGATGACAAAAATATGATATTGTACAGAGCGGGAATAAGAGAAACCCCTATCATGACAATAATAAAGGTTGGTTTTTTTAAAAAATTGCTTTCCATTCTTTAAACATAGTTTCTCCTTTTTTTAAACATATTGTCTAAAATTTATGATATAATAGATTATACATTAAAAAAATCTAAATTACAAGATAAAAAAATCAATTTTTAGACATACAGTCCAATTTGTTTCACAAGGAGGAAATATGCAAGAAAGTAATAAACGCTTAAAAAAACAAAGCGAACTATTGAAAAATGCTATGGTACAACTACTAATGGAACAACCATTTGATCAAATTTCTACTGTCAAGTTAGCAGAAAAAGCCGGAATTAGTCGTTCCAGCTTCTATACTCACTATAAGGACAAGTATGATATGATTGAGCACTATCAAAGCAAGCTATTTCATACATTTGAATATATTTTTCAAAAACATGCTCATCACAAAAAAGATGCTATTTTAGAAGTCTTTGAATATCTAGAGTCAGAACCACTTCTGGCTGCCCTTCTTTCTGAAAATTGGGAACTAAAGAAATCCAAAATTTCTTAAGAAATAAACTTCATATCATGCTCAGTACAGATTTACAAAAACGATTTATACAACTGAATCTCAATACCACTGAATTAGAATACAGTAGCATCTATCTAACTCACGCACTTTTTGGTGTTTGCCAAACTTGGATTGCACATGGAAAAAAAGAAAGTCCTCAAGAAATAACAGACTTCCTCATGAAGATGCTTGGTGATACGAATTGATGCAAAAAGAGGAACACGGTTGTGTTCCCTTTTATCTATACTCCGCCAGTAGGACTCGAACCTACGACATCATGATTAACAGTCATGCGCTACTACCAACTGAGCTATGGCGGATAAAATAGTCCGTACGGGATTCGAACCCGTGTTACCGCCGTGAAAAGGCGGTGTCTTAACCCCTTGACCAACGGACCTTCTATCTGTAGCAGATATAACCATTATATCAATTTCTTGCTAATTGTCAATTACTTTTGAGATTTTTTCTCTAGAATATCTTTCAATTTTCTAATTTTTAATCTTGAAATAGGACAACGATGGTCTTCATAGAAAACAATTTCTAGGTTTTTTCGATCAATTTCTCTGATATTGCCTATATTTACCAAAAATGACTTATGAGGAGAATAAAATCTCTGAGTATGTTTGTCCTTTTCCTGAATATCTGTCATGGTACCATAAAACTCTTTTGCAAAATTCTTACCAATAATACGCAATTTATGAGAAACTCCTGTCGTTTCAATATACAGAATGTCATGGTAAGGAATTTTTAAATCATTTCCCTTGTAATTGTAGTCAAAATAATCTACCACATCTTCATTTTCAAGTAACATACTCTTCGTGTAGAAGATATTTTGCTCAATTCTCTTCTTAAATAACTCATCATTGATATCCTTATCAACAAAATCTAAGGCTGATACCTGGTATTTATAGGTTAGAGTTGCAAACTCTGATCGACTGGTGATAAAGACGATAATAGCATAAGGATTGTGATGACGAATAAACTGGGCAACTTCAAACCCTTTTTTCTCAATTCCATGAATATCAATATCTAGAAAATAAAGCTGGTTTACTTCGTCGTTTTCAATATATTCCTTGAACTCACGAACTTTTCCCGTTGTCTTGTATGATATTGGAATATTCGATTCTTTCGAAATTTCATCCAATATTCTCTCTAGTCTCACTTGATGTTCAATAACATCTTCTAAAATTAAAACTTTCATTCAAATTCCCTCTTAAATCTAATGATTTGTCTAAATGTACTGCCTTCCATCTCTGTTTCTAAAATAATATTGTTGTACTTATCTAGTAGTTCTTTCACATTATTTAATCCTACTCAGCGATTTCTTCCCTTAGTAGAGAATCCTAAAGCAAATAGATCTCCTGAAGGAGTCATCGTCATTTTACATGAATTCTGAATCACAATCACTGTTTCAGTTTCCATCTTAATAACTGCTACTTCCATCTGCTTTTTATAACTATCAGCCGATCCTTCGACAGCATTATTCAATAAAACACTCATGATACGAACTAAATCCAGAAGGTCTATTGGTAGTCTAGTAATTATATCTTTTACTTCCAGTGTAAACTCTACACCGTTATTTCGAGCATAGACAATTGACTGAGCAACCAAACTTCGTAAAGCTGAATCTTCTATATTGTTTAAATCAAAGTAAGTATACTTATCTGAACGCAGTTTATGATTTGCTTTGACCAAAACTTCATTGTAAACTCTGTCAATTTCCTGTAAATCACCACTGTCAATTGCCATCTGCATGCTGACAAGCATCCCAGCATAGTCATGTCGAAAACCACGGATTTCATTATACAGTCCGACAATTTCATCTGTATAATTCTGTAAATGTTTCTGTTCAAATTTCTTCTGCTTCAAAGCAATCTCTTTCTCCATTTGTTCTTTATGCGAATTCATTGCAAAAAAGGTCAAAAGTAGAGAAATAAAGACAATAGATGATAAAATACTTCCAAAAACTATTCAAATGTTTAATCGTACTTACCATATCTGAAACGAAAGATACTATATGTAGCAGTAGTAAGGCAAAAAAATACTTTTTTCAAGAAAGGATAGAGGTAGTCTTTGTCAAAATAGTTTAGTTCTAAGTGGAAATAATGAATGATTTTTAAGATAACAAAATAGGTCAACACCGTTACAACGAAAAAGAATGAGTCATGATATTGTAAAACAAAATTGTCTCCTGTTATAGAGGAGAAAGTTACGGACAGAAAGTTATGAGTGCTCTCATATAAAAGAGATAGTAGTAAACTTAGGAATAGCCCTCTATCCCTCTCACACTGTTTAATCCATCGAAAATAGAAATATAATCCCAAAGGAAATAAAAATCTTGCAATCCCTAACCCCTCTAAATATAGGAGGTAAAAAGGAAGTTCAAGTACTGCTTCTACTAGTAATGTATAGACACCAAAAAAATATAGTTCCTTTTGCTATTTATTTGACCTTTACAAATTAAACGGTAACTGTGACTAATAATAAAAAAATATACTATAAAAATCTACTACTAAGAAAAAAATTCATTCTCACTACTCCTTTATCTTCTTCTTTAAAGAAATTAAAATAAACTATTACTTTGATTTTTCTCATCTCCCCACCTCGAATCTCTTTGCAAGTCTTTTTTTCCTTTCAAGGCTACAAACTGTTCCAATTTAACTGTATTTTTTCATAATAAAATCTCCTCAATGTTTTTTTCTTGTAAGCTAACTTACAAAAAAACTATTATACAAAATGGAATTTCGTTTTAGATAAAATTCTCTCAACTGTCATTTTTTTCTCCCCAAGTGTACTTTTTTAAGAAAAAAGCCGGGAAAATTCCCAGCTTTGCTACTATATTGATCCCAGCAGGATTCGAACCTGCGACCGTTCGCTTAGAAGGCGAATGCTCTATCCAGCTGAGCTATGAGACCTAATACAGCTATTCTACCAAAAATTCAATTGAAAGTCAATTTTCTATTTATGATAGGGGTGATCCCTGTTGAATCGTAAAAGCGCGATAGATTTGTTCAACAAGGACTAGTCTCATTAACTGATGGGGCAAGGTTAAACGGCCAAAACTAACAGAAAGATTGGCTCTCTTTTTTACAGCTGATGATAATCCTAAACTCCCCCAATAATAAAAGGTAAGAGTAGAAAATCCTTTTATAGAAGCTTCTTCTAACTGCTTACTAAATTCTTCTGAGGAGAAAGTTTTCCCTTCAATGGCTAACACAATAACAAAATCACGGTCACCAACTTTTGATAAAATTCTCTGACCTTCTATTTCTAAAATCTTTTGATTTTCTGACTCACTGGCCTTATCTGGTGTTTTTTCATCTGCTAGCTCTATCATTTCAAGCTTAGCAAATCGAGAAATTCGTTTTGAATACTCTGCAATACCATCTTTTAAATACTTTTCTTTCAGTTTCCCAACTGTTACAACTTTAATTTTCATGACTCTATTCTAACATATTCTCTATTTTTTCACACCTTATTCACAAAATAAAAGGTTAATTTTAGCCGAGAAAACCACAGATTTTTGAAAGTTATCCACAATCTGTGAAAAACTTTTGTGTTTAAGTTATAATTAAGCTAGTCAGTTTATACTTTCAGTAATTTCAAAACAAATGGAGGCAAATATGAAACATCTAAAAACATTTTTACAAAAAAATGGTTTCAATTATTAATCGTTATCGTCATTAGCTTTATTAGTGGAGCCTTGGGTAGCTTTTCAATAAACCAACTAACTCAAAAAAGTGGTGTAAGTAACTCTAACAACAATAGCACTATTACACAGACTGCCTATAAGAACGAAAATTCAACAACACAGGCTGTTAACAAAGTAAAAGATGCTGTTGTTTCTGTTATTACTTATTCAGCAAACAGACAAAATAGCGTATTTGGCAATGATGATACTGACACAGATTCTCAACAAATCTCTAGTGAAGGATCTGGGGTTATTTATAAAAAGAATGACAAAGAAGCTTATATTGTCACCAACAATCACGTTATAAATGGTGCCAGCAAAGTAGATATTCGTTTGTCAGATGGAACTAAAGTACCTGGAGAAATCGTCGGAGCGGATACTTTCTCTGATATTGCTGTCGTCAAAATCTCTTCAGAAAAAGTGACAACAGTAGCTGAGTTTGGTGATTCTAGCAAGTTAAACGTAGGAGAAACTGCTATTGCCATCGGTAGCCCATTAGGTTCTGAATATGCTAATACTGTCACTCAAGGTATAGTATCTAGTCTCAATCGAAATGTATCTTTAAAATCTGAAGATGGACAAGCTATTTCTACAAAAGCTATCCAAACTGATACTGCTATTAACCCAGGTAACTCTGGTGGCCCACTGATCAATATTCAAGGACAGGTTATCGGAATTACCTCAAGTAAAATTGCAACAAATGGAGGAACATCTGTAGAAGGTCTTGGTTTTGCAATCCCTGCAAATGATGCTATCAATATTATTGAACAGTTAGAAAAGAACGGAAAAGTGACTCGTCCAGCTTTGGGAATTCAAATGGTCAATCTCTCAAATATTAATACAAGTGATCTTAGAAGACTGAATATTCCAAGCAATGTAACATCTGGTGTAGTTGTTCGTTCTGTGCAGAGCAATATGCCTGCCAATGGTCACCTTGAAAAATACGATGTTATTACAAAAGTAGATGACAAAGACATTGCTTCATCAACAGACTTACAAAGTGCTCTTTACAATCATTCTATCGGAGACACCATTAAGATAACTTACTATCGTAACGGTAAAGAAGAAACTACATCTATTAAACTTGACAAGAGTTCAGGTGATTTAGAATCTTAATTGACATCTATGTAAAGAAAGCTTTACATAAGAGAAAAGATGTGTTAGTGTAGAATCATGGAAAAATTTGAAATGATTTCTATCACAGATATACAAAAAAATCCCTATCAACCTCGAAAAGAATTTGATGGAGAAAAACTACATGAACTAGCACAGTCTATCAAAGAAAATGGGGTCATTCAACCGATTATTGTTCGTCAATCTCCTGTTATTGGTTATGAAATCCTGGCAGGAGAGAGACGCTATCGGGCTTCACTTTTAGCTGGTCTAACATCTATCCCAGCTGTTGTTAAACAGCTCTCAGATCAAGAGATGATGGTCCAGTCCATCATTGAAAAATTTACAAAGAGAAAATTTAAATCCAATAGAAGAAGCACGCGCCTATGAATCTCTCGTAGAGAAAGGATTTACCCATGCTGAAATTGCAGATAAAATGGGAAAGTCTCGTCCATATATCAGCAACTCTATTCGCTTGCTGTCCTTGCCAGAACAGATCCTCTCAGAAGTAGAAAATGGTAAACTATCACAAGCCCATGCGCGTTCTCTAGTTGGGTTAAATAAGGAACAACAAGACTATTTCTTTCAACGAATTATAGAAGAAGACATTTCTGTAAGGAAGTTAGAAGCTCTTCTGACAGAGAAAAAACAAAAGAAACTGCAAAAAAATGATCATTTCATACAAAATGAAGAAGAACAGTTAAAAAAACTACTCGGATTAGATGTAGAAATCAAACTGTCTAAAAAAGATAGCGGAAAAATCATTATTTGCTTTTCTCAAATCAAGAAGAATACAGTAGAATTATCAACAGCCTGAAATAAGGCTGTTCTTTTTATTTTTTTATCTCACAAGGTTATCCACTATTTTTTTTCAATAAAAAGCTTAATAAATCAATAGTTTCTGATTTTATCCCCAACCTGTGGATAAAACTTGATAACATTGTGGATTATTTTTTTCACAGCTTGTGGAAAATTCTTACTATCTATGGTAAAAATAAGTCTAGCATTAAACTTTTAAATAGTAAAGGAGGAGAAAGGATTGAAAGAAAAAAACAATTTTGGAATCGTATATTAGAATTTGCTCAAGAAAGACTGACTCGATCCATGTATGATTTCTATGCTATTCAAGCTGAACTCATCAAGGTAGAGGAAAATATTGCCACTATATTTTTACCACGATCTGAAATGGAAATGGTCTGGGAAAAACAACTAAAAGATATTATTGTAGTTGCTGGATTTGAAATTTATGATGCTGAGATAACTCCCCACTATATTTTTACCAAACCTCAAGATACAACTATCTCACAAGTTGAAGAAGCTCCAAATTCAACTCTCTATGACTATAGTCCAAAGTTAGCATCTATTCCTTATTCGGATACTGGATTAAAAGAAAAGTATACCTTTGATAATTTTATCCAAGGGGATGGAAATGTTTGGGCAGTATCAGCCGCTTTGGCTGTCTCTGAAGATTTGGCCTTGACCTATAATCCTCTTTTTATCTATGGAGGACCTGGGCTTGGTAAGACTCACTTACTCAATGCCATTGGGAATGAGATTTTGAAAAATATTCCTGACGCGCGTGTTAAGTACATTCCTGCTGAAAGCTTTATAAACGACTTTCTTGAACACCTGAGACTGGGTGAAATGGAAAAATTCAAAAAAACTTACCGTAGCCTTGATCTCTTGTTAATTGATGATATCCAATCGCTTAGTGGAAAAAAAGTTGCAACTCAAGAAGAATTTTTCAATACTTTCAATGTTCTCCATAGCAATCAAAAACAAATTGTTCTGACTAGTGATCGTAGTCCTAAACACTTAGAGGGACTTGAGGAAAGACTTGTCACGCGCTTTAGCTGGGGCTTGACGCAAAACATCACACCACCTGACTTTGAGACACGTATTGCTATTTTACAAAGCAAAACAGAGCATTTAGACTACCATTTCCAAAGTGATACCCTAGAATACCTTGCTGGTCAATTTGATTCAAACGTCCGAGAACTTGAAGGAGCAATCAACGACATTACTTTAATTGCCAGAGTGAAGAAGATTAAGGATATCACTATTGATATCGCTGCAGAGGCTATTCGAGCACGTAAACAAGATGTTAACCAAATGCTCGTCATCCCAATTGATAAAATCCAAAATGAAGTGGGTAACTTTTATGGTGTCAGTATCAAAGAAATAAAAGGAAGCAGACGCCTTCAAAATATTGTGTTAGCCCGTCAAGTAGCCATGTATTTATCTAGAGAACTAACAGATAATAGTCTTCCAAAAATTGGGAAGGAATTTGGTGGTAAAGACCACACAACAGTTATTCATGCCCATGCTAAAATTAAATCTTTGATTGATGAAGACGATAATTTACGCTTTAGAAATTGAATCCATCAAAAAGAAAATCAAATAACTTGTGGATAACTTTTACTTTTATTATCTTTTTTTATCCACATTTTTTTAAAACAAAGCCAAAAAAACTTGATATGACTTGTTTAAAAGTCTGTTTTCCACAGATTTCACAGACTCTATTATTACTATTATCCTTCTAATACTAAAAAAATAAATAAAGGAGAATCCATGATTCATTTTTTTCAATTAATAAAAAAATTTATTTCTACAAGCCTTAAATACTAACTAAGAGAGCTATTAGCTCTAAAAAAATGCCATTCCTATTTTATCAACCGTAAAAATTGACGTAACCAATGAAGGTGTTACTTTAATTGGTTCAAATGGTCAAATTTCAATTGAAAATTTTATTTCTCAAAAAAATGAAGATGCTGGTTTGTTAATTACTTCTTTAGGTTCGATCCTTCTTGAAGCTTCTTTCTTCATCAATGTGGTATCTAGTCTACCTGATGTGACTCTTGATTTTAAAGAAATTGAACAAAATCAAATTGTTTTAACTAGCGGCAAATCAGAAATTACCCTAAAAGGAAAAGATAGCGAACAATATCCACGAATCCAAGAAATTTCAGCAAGCACTCCTTTGGTTCTTGAAACAAAATTACTTAAGAAAATTATCAATGAAACAGCTTTTGCTGCAAGTACACAAGAAAGTCGTCCAATTTTAACAGGTGTTCATTTTGTATTGAGGCAACACAAAGAGTTAAAAACAGTTGCAACAGACTCTCATCGTCTAAGCCAGAAAAAATTAACGCTTGAAAAAAATAGTGATGATTTTGATGTCGTGATTCCTAGCCGTTCTCTACGCGAATTTTCAGCAGTATTTACAGATGATATTGAAACTGTAGAGATTTTCTTTGCTAATAACCAAATCCTCTTTAGAAGCGAAAATATTAGCTTCTACACTCGTCTCCTAGAAGGAAACTACCCTGATACAGATCGTTTGATTCCAACAGACTTTAACACTACTATTACTTTTGATGTGGTAAACTTACGCCAGTCAATGGAACGTGCTCGTCTTTTATCAAGTGCGACTCAAAATGGTACTGTGAAACTTGAAATTAAAGATGGGGTTGTTAGCGCCCATGTTCACTCTCCAGAAGTTGGTAAAGTAAACGAAGAAATCGATACTGATCAGGTTACTGGTGAAGATTTGACTATTAGTTTCAACCCAACTTACTTGATTGATTCACTCAAGGCTTTAAATAGCGAAAAGGTGACCATTAGTTTTATCTCAGCTGTTCGTCCATTTACTCTTGTGCCAGCAGATACTGACGAGGACTTCATGCAACTTATCACCCCAGTTCGTACAAATTAAGTGAAAGAGGTTGAGCCTAGCTCGCCTCTTTTATGATATAATCGAAAAAGAAAAGGAGAGTAGTATGTATCAAGTTGGAAATTTTGTTGAAATGAAAAAACCACATGCTTGTACTATCAAGTCAACTGGTAAAAAAGCCAATCGTTGGGAAATTACACGTGTAGGGGCAGATATAAAAATAAAGTGCAGTAATTGTGACCATGTTATCATGATGGGACGCTATGATTTTGATCGAAAAATGAATAAAATTATTGACTGATAACCCTTAGTTAGAGGGTTAGCAAGTTTTCCCTTTTTGTGTTATAATATTATGGATTGAAATGAAAACGGAGAATGAGAAAATATGGCTTTAACAGCAGGTATCGTTGGTTTGCCAAACGTTGGTAAATCAACACTATTTAATGCAATTACAAAAGCAGGAGCAGAGGCAGCAAACTACCCATTTGCGACGATTGATCCAAACGTTGGAATGGTAGAAGTTCCTGATGAACGCCTCCAAAAATTGACGGAAATGATTACTCCTAAAAAGACAGTTCCAACAACATTTGAATTTACAGATATCGCAGGGATTGTAAAAGGAGCTTCAAAAGGAGAAGGACTAGGGAATAAATTTTTGGCCAATATCCGTGAAGTAGATGCGATTGTTCACGTAGTTCGTGCTTTTGATGATGAAAATGTCATGCGTGAGCAAGGACGTGAAGATGCCTTTGTGGATCCACTTGCAGATATTGATACTATTAACCTAGAGTTGATTCTTGCTGACTTAGAATCAGTTAACAAACGATATGCGCGTGTAGAAAAGATGGCACGTACGCAAAAAGATAAAGAATCAGTAGCAGAGTTTAATGTTCTTCAAAAGATTAAACCTGTTCTTGAAGATGGAAAATCAGCTCGTACAATTGAATTTACAGATGAAGAACAAAAAGTAGTCAAAGGTCTCTTCCTTTTGACGACTAAACCAGTTCTTTATGTAGCGAATGTAGATGAGAATGTGGTTTCAGATCCTGATTCTATCGACTATGTTAAACAAATTCGTGAATTCGCAGCGACAGAAAATGCTGAAGTAGTCGTTATTTCTGCGCGTGCTGAGGAAGAAATTTCTGAGTTAGACGATGAAGATAAGCAAGAGTTTCTTGAAGCACTTGGGTTGACAGAATCAGGCGTTGACAAGTTGACTCGCGCTGCTTACCACTTGCTTGGACTGGGAACTTATTTCACAGCTGGTGAAAAAGAAGTTCGCGCTTGGACCTTCAAACGTGGTATGAAGGCTCCTCAAGCAGCTGGTATTATCCACTCAGACTTTGAAAAAGGCTTTATCCGTGCAGTAACCATGTCATATGAGGATCTAGTGAAATATGGATCGGAAAAGGCAGTAAAAGAAGCTGGACGCTTGCGTGAAGAAGGAAAAGAATATATCGTTCAAGATGGCGATATCATGGAATTCCGCTTTAATGTCTAAAAAAATTAATGAATAGTGTCAATTAGGTTGGAAAAAAATTCCAACCCTTTTGGCTTTTGAAAGGAAAAATAAATGACCAAATTACTTGTAGGATTAGGAAATCCAGGGGATAAATATTTTGAAACAAAACACAATGTTGGATTTATGTTGATTGACCAACTAGCGAAGAAACAGAATGTCACTTTTACACACGATAAGATATTTCAAGCTGACCTAGCATCCTTTTTCCTAAATGGAGAAAAAATTTATCTTGTCAAACCAACGACATTTATGAATGAAAGTGGAAAAGCGGTTCATGCTTTATTGACTTATTATGGTTTGGATATTGAAGATTTACTCATCATTTACGATGATCTTGACATGGAAGTTGGAAAGATTCGTTTAAGAGCAAAGGGCTCAGCAGGTGGTCATAATGGCATCAAGTCTATTATTCAACATATAGGGACTCAGACCTTTAATCGTGTTAAGATTGGAATCGGAAGACCTAAAAATGGTATGTCAGTTGTTCACCATGTTTTGAGTAAGTTTGACAAGGATGATTATATCGGTATTTTACAGTCTATTGACAAGGTTGACGATTCTGTAAACTACTATTTACAAGAGAAAAATTTTGAGAAAACAATGCAGAGGTATAACGGATAAATGGTGACCTTATTAGATTTATTCTCAGAAAATAATCAGATTAAAAAATGGCATCAAAGTTTAACAGATAAGAAAAGACAACTAATACTTGGTTTATCAACGTCTACTAAGGCTCTTGCAATTGCAAGTAGTCTAGAAAAAGAAGATAAGATTGTGTTACTGACGTCAACTTATGGAGAAGCAGAAGGACTGGTTAGTGATCTTCTATCTATCTTGGGTGAGGAACTTGTTTATCCATTTTTGGTAGATGACTCCCCTATGGTCGAGTTTTTGATGTCTTCACAAGAAAAAATCATTTCACGGGTTGAAGCCTTGCGTTTTTTGACTGATCCATCTAAGAAAGGGATTTTAGTTTCTAATATCGCAGCAAGTCGATTGATTTTACCGTCTCCCAATATATTCAAAGATAGTATTGTAAAAATAACAGTTGGTGAAGAATATGACCAACACGCACTTATCCATCAGTTAAAAGAGATAGGCTATCGAAAAGTTACTCAAGTACAAACTCAGGGCGAATTTAGTCTGCGAGGAGATATTTTAGATATTTTTGAAATATCCCAGTTAGAACCTTGCCGAATTGAGTTTTTTGGTGATGAAATTGATGGTATTAGGTCATTTGAAGTCGAAACACAATTATCGAAAGAAAATCAGACAGAACTCACTATCTTTCCAGCTAGTGATATGCTTTTGAGAGAAAAGGATTATCAACGAGGTCAGTCAGCTTTAGAAAAACAAATTTCAAAAACGTTATCACCTATTTTAAAATCATACTTAGAAGAAATTCTTTCAAGTTTTCACCAAAAACAAATTCATTCTGATTCTCGGAAGTTTTTATCTTTGTGTTATGACAAGATATGGACTGTCTTTGATTATATTGAAAAAGATATACCCAATATTCTTTGATGATTATCAGAAATTGATGAATCAGTATGAAGTCTTTGAAAGAGAATTAGCACAATACTTTACAGAAGAATTACAGAACAGTAGAGCATTTTCTGAGATGCAGTATTTTGCAGATACAGAGCAAACCTATAAGAAACAGAGTCCGGTTACCTTTTTCTCTAATCTGCAAAAGGGGTTAGGAAATCTCAAGTTTGACCAAATTTATCAATTTAATCAATATCCTATGCAGGAGTTTTTCAATCAATTTTCTTTTCTAAAGGAAGAAATTGAGCGATACAAAAAAATGGATTATACTATTATCCTGCAGTCTAGCAATTCAATGGGAAGTAAAACATTGGAGGATGTTTTAGAGGAATATCAGATTAAATTGGATTCCAGAGATAAGTCAAGTATTTGTAAAGAATCTGTAAACTTAATCGAGGGTAATCTCAGACATGGTTTTCATTTTGTAGATGAAAAAATTCTGGTGATAACTGAACATGAGATTTTTCAAAAGAAATTGAAACGTCGTTTTCGAAGACAACATGTTTCAAACGCAGAGAGATTAAAAGATTACAATGAACTTGAAAAAGGGGACTACGTTGTCCATCATATCCATGGGATTGGTCAATATTTAGGAATTGAAACCATTGAAATCAAAGGGATACACCGCGATTATGTCAGTGTGCAGTATCAAAATGGGGATCAAATCTCTATCCCAGTAGAACAGATTCATCTACTGTCCAAATATATTTCAAGTGATGGGAAAGCTCCTAAACTCAATAAATTAAATGACGGTCATTTCAAAAAGGCCAAGCAAAAAGTTAAGAACCAGGTAGAGGATATAGCTGACGATTTAATTAAACTTTATTCTGAACGCAGCCAGTTGAAGGGTTTTGCTTTCTCAGCTGATGATGAGGATCAACATGCTTTTGATGATGCCTTCCCTTATGTTGAAACGGATGATCAACTTCGTAGTGTTGAGGAAATCAAGAGAGATATGCAGGCTTCTCAACCAATGGATCGACTTTTAGTTGGGGATGTTGGTTTTGGAAAGACTGAAGTTGCTATGCGTGCAGCCTTTAAGGCAGTCAATGATCACAAACAGGTTGTCGTTCTAGTTCCGACGACGGTTTTAGCGCAACAGCACTATACGAATTTTAAGGAACGATTCCAAAATTTTGCAGTTAATATTGATGTGTTGAGTCGCTTTAGAAGTAAAAAAAGAGCAGGCAGAAACACTTGAAAAAAATTGAAAAAATGGTCAAGTTGATATTTTGATTGGAACGCATCGTGTTTTTGTCAAAAGATGTTGTGTTTGCTGATTTGGGCTTGATGATTATTGATGAGGAACAGCGATTTGGTGTCAAGCATAAGGAAACCTTGAAAGAACTGAAAAAACAAGTAGATGTCCTGACCTTGACAGCAACGCCAATTCCTCGTACCCTTCACATGTCTATGCTGGGAATCAGAGATTTGTCTGTTATTGAAACTCCGCCGACTAATCGTTATCCAGTGCAAACCCTATGTTTTGGAAAAAGAATGATAGTGTGATTCGTGATGCTGTCTTGCGTGAAATGGAGCGTGGAGGTCAAGTTTACTATCTTTACAATAAAGTTGACACGATTGACCAGAAGGTTTCCCGAATTACAGGAGTTGATTCCAGATGCTTCGATTGGTTATGTTCATGGGCAAATGAGTGAGATTCAGTTAGAAAATACTCTACTGGATTTCATTGAAGATCAGTATGATATTTTAGTGACTACTACCATTATTGAGACAGGGGTGGACATTCCAAATGCCAATACTTTATTTATTGAAAATGCGGACCATATGGGCTTGTCAACCTTGTATCAGTTAAGAGGAAGAGTCGGTCGTAGTAATCGTATTGCTTATGCCTATCTCATGTATCGTCCAGAAAAATCAATCAGTGAAGTCTCCGAGAAGAGATTAGAAGCGATCAAAGGATTTACAGAATTGGGCTCTGGATTTAAGATTGCAATGCGAGATCTTTCGATTCGCGGAGCAGGAAATCTTTTAGGAAAATCCCAGTCTGGTTTCATTGATTCTGTTGGTTTTGAATTGTATTCGCAGTTATTGGAGGAAGCTATTGCTAAACGACATGGTAATGGGAACATAAGAACCAAAGGAAATACCGAATTGATTTTACAAATTGATGCTTATCTTCCTGATACTTATATTTCAGACCAACGACATAAGATTGAAATTTACAAGAAAATTCGTCAAATTGACAACCGTGTCAACTATGAAGAGTTACAAGAAGAGTTGATGGACCGATTTGGAGAGTACCCAGACGTGGTAGCCTATCTTTTAGAGATTGGTTTGGTTAAGTCTTATCTTGACAAGGTCTTTGTTCAACGTGTGGAAAGAAAAGAGAATAAGATTACAGTACAATTTGAAAAAGTCACTCAGCGATTGTTTTTGGCTCAAGATTATTTTAAATCTTTATCCGCAACGAATTTAAAAGCAGCCATAGCTGAGAATAAGGGATTAATGGAAGTTGTATTTGATGTTCGAAACAAGAAGGACTATGAAATTTTAGAAGGTCTACTCATTTTTGGAGAAAGTTTATTAGAGATAAAAGTGTTGAAAGAAGGCAATTCCCTTTAACATTTTTCTTCTATAAAGTAGATAAAAATGATACAATAATAATTTGAGGTAATAAAAATGAGATTAGACAAATATTTAAAAGTATCAAGAATTATCAAGCGTCGTACAGTCGCAAAAGAAGTAGCAGATAAAGGTAGAATCAAGGTAAATGGAATCTTGGCAAAAAGTTCAACGGATTTGAAAGTTAATGACCAAGTTGAAATTCGATTTGGAAATAAGTTGCTACTTGTAAAAGTACTGGAGATGAAAGATAGTACAAAAAAAGAAGATGCAGCAGGCATGTATGAAATTATCAGTGAAACACGGGTAGAAGAAAATGTCTAAAAATATCGTACAATTGAATAATTCTTTTATTCAAAATGAACACCAACGTCGTCGCTATCTGATGAAAGAACGACAAAAACGTAATCGTTTCATGGGTTGGGTTCTTATTTTGATGATTTTATTGTTCATTTTACCAACTTATAATCTTGCTCAAAGTTATCACCAATTACTCCAAAGACGTCAACAGTTATCAGACTTGCAAACTCAGTATCAAACCTTGAGTGAGGAAAAGGAGAAAGAGACAGCTTTTGCCACAAAGTTGAAAGATGAAGATTACGCTGCTAAATACATGCGTGCAAAATATTATTATTCTAAGAATCGGGAAGCTGTTTATACGATTCCTGACTTGCTCCCAAGGTGATAAAATGGAAAATTTATTAGACGTAATTGAGCAATTTTTGAGTCTATCGGATGAAAAGCTGGAAGAGTTAGCTGAGAAAAATCAATTATTGCGTTTACAAGAAGAAAAGGAAAGGAAGAATGCGTAAATTCTTAATTATTTTGTTGCTACCTAGTTTTTTGACCATTTCAAAAGTCGTTAGCACAGAAAAAGAAGTCGTCTATACTTCGAAAGAAATTTATTACCTTTCACAATCTGACTTTGGTATTTATTTTAGAGAAAAATTAAGTTCTCCCATGGTTTATGGAGAGGTTCCTGTTTATGCGAATGAAGATTTAGTAGTGGAATCTGGAAAATTGACTCCAAAAACAAGTTTTCAAATAACCGAGTGGCGTTTAAATAAACAAGGAATTCCAGTATTTAAGTTATCCAACCATCAATTTATTGCTGCAGACAAACGATTTTTATATGATCAGTCAGAGGTAACTCCAACAATAAAAAAAGTATGGTTAGAATCTGATTTTAAACTGTATAACAGTCCTTATGATTTAAAAAGAAGTGAAATCATCCTTATCAGCTTATTCTGCAAGTATCAATCGATAAGACCATGTTTGTAGAAGGAAGAGAATTTCTACATATTGATCAGACTGGATGGGTAGCTAAAGAATCAACTTCTGAAGAAGATAATCGGATGAGTAAAGTCCAAGAAATGTTATCGGAAAAATATCAGAAGGATTCATTTTCTATTTATGTTAAGCAACTGACTACTGAAAAAGAAGCTGGTATCAATCAAGATGAAAAGATGTATGCAGCTAGTGTTTTGAAACTCCCTTATCTTTATTATACGCAAGAAAAAATAAATGAAGGGTCTTTATCAGTTAGATACGACTGTAAAATACGTATCTGCAGTCAATGATTTTCCGGGTTCTTATAAACCAGAGGGAAGTGGTAGTCTTCCTAAAAAAGAGGATAATAAAGAGTATTCTCTAAAGGATTTAATTACAAAAGTATCTAAAGAATCTGATAATGTAGCTCATAATCTATTGGGATATTACATTTCAAACCAATCTGATGCCACATTTCAAATCCAAGATGTCTGCTATTATGGGAGATGATTGGGATTCAAAAGAAAAATTGATTTCTTCTAAAGATGGCTGGGAAAGGTCATGGAAGCTATTTATAATCAAAATGGATTTGTGCTAGAGTCTTTGACTAAAACAGATTTTGATAATGAGCGAATTGCCAAAGGTGTTTCTGTTAAAGGTAGCTCATAAAATTTGGGAGATGCGGATGAATTTGAGCATGATACGGGTGTTGTCTATGCAGATTCTCCATTTATTCTTTCTATTTTCACTAAAAATTCTGATTATGATACGATTTCTAAGATAGCCAAGGATGTTTATGAGGTTCTAAAATGAGGGAACAAGATTTTTTAAATCATTTTCTCAAGAAGGATATTTTAAAAAGCATGCTAAGGTGGTGCTAGCTCTTTCTGGTGGATTAGATTCTATGTTTCTATTTAAGGTGTTATCTACGTATCAAAAAGAGTTAGAAATTGAATTGATTCTAGCTCATGTTAATCATAAGCAGAGAGTAGAATCAGATTGGGAAGAACAGGAATTAAGGAAGTTAGCTGCTGAAGCAGAGCTTCCTATTTATATCAGCAATTTTTCAGGAGAATTTTCAGAAGCGCGTGCTCGAAATTTTCGTTATGATTTTTTTCAAGAGGTCATGAAAAAAAGACAGGTGCGACAGCCTTTAGTCACTGCCCACCATGCGGATGATCAGGTGGAAACGATTTTTGATGCGTTTGATTCGAGGCACTCGTTTGCGCTATCTATCAGGAATTAAGGAGAAGCAAGTAGTCGGAGAGATAGAAATGATTCGTCCCTTCTTGTATTTTCAGAAAAAAGACTTTCCACCAATTTTTCACTTTGAAGATACATCAAATCAGGAAAATCATTATTTTCGCAATCGTATTCGAAATTCTTATTTACCAGAATTAGAAAAAGAAAAATCCTAGATTTAGAGATGCAATCTTAAAGTATCGGAAATGAAATTTTTAGATTATGACTTAGCTATAGCTGAATTATCAAAGAATATTGATGTAGAAAATTTAGAGCAGTTATTTGTCTTACTCTGAGTCGACACAAAGAGTTTTACTTCAAACTTATCTGAATCGTTTTCCAGATTTGAATCTTACAAAAGCTCAGTTTGAAGAAGTTAGACAAATTTTAAAAACTAAAAGCCAGTATCGTCATCCGCTTAAAAATGGTTATGAATTAGTAAAAGAGTATCAACAGTTTCGGATTTGTAAAATCAGTCCTCAGTCTGATGAAAAAGGAAGATGAACTTGTGTTACACTATCAAAAATCAGGTATCTTTATCAAGGATATTTATTTTCCTTTGGACTTCCTTTTAGAAGGTGAATTAATTCAGCAGGTACCTGTTTCACGGGAAACATCAATACACATTCGTCATCGAAAAACAGGAGATTTTTTGATTCAAAATGGGCATAGAAAAAAACTCAGACGTCTATTTATTGATTTGAAAATCCCTATGGAAAAGCGAAAATCAGCTCTGATTATTGAGCAATTTGGTGAAATTGTCTCAATTTTGGGAATTGCGACCAGTAATTTGAGTAAAAACACGAAAAATGATATAATGAACACTATACTTTATATAGAAAAAATAGATAGGTAAAAAAATGTTAGAAAACGATATTAAAAAAATCCTCGTTTCACACGATGAAATTACAGAAGCTGCTAAAAAATTAGGTGCTCAACTCACTAAAGACTATGCAGGAAAAAATCCAATCTTTAGTTGGGATTTTAAAAGGATCTATTCCTTTTATGGCTGAATTGGTTAAACATATCGACACACATATTGAAATGGACTTCATGATGGTTTCTAGCTATCATGGTGGAACAGCAAGTAGTGGTGTCATCAATATCAAACAAGATGTGACTCAAGATATCAAAGGAAGACATGTTCTATTTGTAGAAGATATCATTGATACAGGTCAAACTTTGAAGAATTTACGAGATATGTTTATTGCAAAGAGAAGCTGCTTCTGTTAAAATTGCAACCTTGTTGGATAAACCAGAGGGACGTGTTGTAGAAATTGAGGCAGACTATACCTGCTTTACTATCCCAAATGAGTTTGTAGTAGGTTATGGTTTAGACTACAAAGAAAATTATCGTAACCTTCCTTATGTTGGAGTATTGAAAGAAGAAGTGTATTCAAATTAGAAAGAACAATTTTTTTAATGAAAAAAACAAAATAATGGTTTAATTAAAAATCCTTTTCTATGGTTATTACTTATTTTTTTCCTAGTTACAGCTTATCAGTATTTTAGTACAGGTAGTGTTGCAGGGAAAAGTGAGCAAATTAATTATACAGAATTGGTAAAAGAAATTACCGATGACAATGTAAAAGAATTGACTTACCAACCAAATGGCAGTGTTATCGAGGTTTCAGGTGTTTATAAAAATCCTAAAACAAGTAAAGAAGAAACAGGCATTCAGTTCTTTTCTCCTTCTGCTACAACAGTAGAGAAATTTTCAAGCATTATTCTTCCTTCAGATACTACAGTATCAGAATTGCAAAAACTTGCTTCTGACCATAAAGCGGAAGTAACTATTAAGCATGAAAGTTCAAGTGGTATGTGGATTAATATTCTTGTATCCATTGTGCCATTCGGTATTCTATTCTTCTTCCTATTCTCTATGATGGGAAATATGGGAGGAAATAATAGCCGTAACCCAATGAGTTTTGGACGTAGTAAGGCTAAAGCTGCAAATAAAGAAGATATTAAAGTAAGATTTTCAGATGTTGCTGGAGCTGAGGAAGAAAAAAACAAGAACTAGTTGAAGTTGTTGAATTTCTTTAAAAAGATCCAAAAACGATTTACAAAAACTTGGAGCCCGTATTCCAGCAGGTGTCCTTCTAGAGGGACCTCCGGGAACAGGTAAGACTTTGCTTGCTAAGGCAGTCGCCGGAGAAGCAGGTGTTCCATTCTTTAGTATCTCAGGTTCTGACTTTGTAGAAATGTTTGTCGGAGTTGGAGCTAGTCGTGTTCGTTCTCTTTTTGAAGATGCCAAAAAAGCAGCACCAGCTATTATCTTTATCGATGAAATTGATGCTGTTGGACGTCAACGTGGAGTTGGTCTTGGCGGAGGTAATGACGAACGTGAACAAACCTTGAACCAACTCTTGATTGAGATGGACGGTTTTGAGGGAAATGAAGGGATTATCGTTATCGCTGCGACAAACCGTTCAGATGTACTTGATCCTGCCCTTTTGCGTCCAGGACGTTTTGATAGAAAAGTATTGGTTGGTCGCCCTGATGTTAAAGGTCGTGAAGCAATCTTGAAAGTTCATGCTAAGAACAAGCCTTTAGCAGAAAATGTTGATTTGAAATTAGTGGCTCAACAAACTCCAGGCTTTGTTGGTGCTGATTTGGAAAACGTTCTAAATGAGGCAGCCTTAGTTGCTGCCCGTCGCAACAAGTCAGTTATTGATGCTTCAGATATTGATGAAGCAGAAGATAGAGTTATTGCGGGACCTTCTAAGAAAGATAAGACAGTATCACAAAAAGAACGTGAATTAGTTGCCTACCATGAGGCAGGACATACCATTGTTGGTCTAGTCTTATCGAATGCTCGTGTTGTTCATAAAGTTACCATCGTACCACGTGGACGTGCCGGCGGATATATGATTGCACTTCCTAAGGAAGACCAAATGCTTCTTTCTAAAGAAGATATGAAAGAGCAATTGGCTGGCTTGATGGGTGGACGTGTTGCTGAGGAAATTATCTTTAATGTCCAAACTACAGGAGCTTCAAACGACTTTGAACAAGCGACACAAATGGCGCGTGCAATGGTTACAGAGTACGGTATGAGTGAAAAACTTGGCCCAGTACAATATGAAGGAAACCATGCTATGTTTGGTGCACAGAGTCCTCAAAAATCAATTTCAGAACAAACAGCTTATGAAATTGACGAAGAGGTTCGTTCATTATTGAATGAAGCACGAAATAAAGCTGCTGAAATTATTCAGTCAAATCGTGAAACTCACAAGTTGATTGCAGAAGCATTATTGAAATACGAAACATTGGATAGTACACAAATTAAATCTCTCTACGAAACAGGAAAAATGCCTGAGACGTTAGAAGAGGAATCACATGCCCTATCTTATGATGAAGTAAAATCAAAAATGAATGACGAAAAATAATCCTGAGAGAGGCATGTCCTCTCTTTTTTGTGCAGTTGAGACTGTGTAGGGAACAGAATGGGGGAAATGGGACAAAAGTGTTTCTGAATCTGTTAAACTGTATCTAGAAAGGGGGACGTTATGTTTAAAGAATTGTATGAAGAAGTCCAAGGGATTGTATATAAGTGCAGAAATGAATATTACCTTCATTTATGGGAGCTATCGGATTGGGAGCAAGAGGGTATGATTTGCTTACATGAGTTAATTAGTAAAGAAGAAGAGCTGGCAGAAGATATTCCTCGTTTAAGGAAATATTTTAAGACTAAGTTCCGGAATCGAATTCTAGACTATATCCGTAAGCAAGAAAGTCAAAAACGAAGATATGATAAAGAACCCTATGAAGAAGTAGGTGAGCTTAGTCATCGTATCAGTGAGGGAGGTCTGTTGCTAGATGATTATTATCTATTTCATGAGACACTAAGAGATTATAGAAGCAAACAAAGTAAAGAAAAACAAGAAGAGTTAGAACGCGTCTTAAGAAATGAACGCTTCCGAGGTCGTCAAAGAGTATTAAGAGACTTACGTATTGTGTTTAAAGAGTTTGACATCCGTACTCAATAGGAAGTCATACAAAAAAATATAAAAAGTTTACAAAAAGGTGTTGACAAAGTTAGAAAAGTCGGGTATAATAGTAAGAGTTGAAAATAACAACTCAGGTCCGTTGGTCAAGGGGTTAAGACACCGCCTTTTCACGGCGGTAACACGGGTTCGAATCCCGTACGGACTATGGTATGTTGCGGATGGAACACTTGATGAAAAAAGTTTTAAAAAAGTTTCAAAAAAGTGTTGACAAGCGAAAGCGACTGTGATATACTAATATAGTTGTCACTTGAGAGAAGTGAGTGACAAAGACCTTTGAAAACTGAACAAGACGAACCAATGTGCAGGGCACTACAACCAAGGTTGTAGTACTGAACAATGAAAAAACAATAAATCTGTCAGTGACAGAAATGAGTGAGAACTCAAACTTTTAATGAGAGTTTGATCCTGGCTCAGGACGAACGCTGGCGGCGTGCCTAATACATGCAAGTAGAACGCTGAAGGAGGAGCTTGCTTCTCTGGATGAGTTGCGAACGGGTGAGTAACGCGTAGGTAACCTGCCTGGTAGCGGGGGATAACTATTGGAAACGATAGCTAATACCGCATAACAGTAGATGTTGCATGACATTTACTTAAAAGGTGCAATTGCATCACTACCAGATGGACCTGCGTTGTATTAGCTAGTTGGTGGGGTAACGGCTCACCAAGGCGACGATACATAGCCGACCTGAGAGGGTGATCGGCCACACTGGGACTGAGACACGGCCCAGACTCCTACGGGAGGCAGCAGTAGGGAATCTTCGGCAATGGACGGAAGTCTGACCGAGCAACGCCGCGTGAGTGAAGAAGGTTTTCGGATCGTAAAGCTCTGTTGTAAGAGAAGAACGAGTGTGAGAGTGGAAAGTTCACACTGTGACGGTATCTTACCAGAAAGGGACGGCTAACTACGTGCCAGCAGCCGCGGTAATACGTAGGTCCCGAGCGTTGTCCGGATTTATTGGGCGTAAAGCGAGCGCAGGCGGTTAGATAAGTCTGAAGTTAAAGGCTGTGGCTTAACCATAGTACGCTTTGGAAACTGTTTAACTTGAGTGCAAGAGGGGAGAGTGGAATTCCATGTGTAGCGGTGAAATGCGTAGATATATGGAGGAACACCGGTGGCGAAAGCGGCTCTCTGGCTTGTAACTGACGCTGAGGCTCGAAAGCGTGGGGAGCAAACAGGATTAGATACCCTGGTAGTCCACGCCGTAAACGATGAGTGCTAGGGTGTTAGACCCTTTCCGGGGTTTAGTGCCGCAGCTAACGCATTAAGCACTCCGCCTGGGGAGTACGACCGCAAGGTTGAAACTCAAAGGAATTGACGGGGGCCCGCACAAGCGGTGGAGCATGTGGTTTAATTCGAAGCAACGCGAAGAACCTTACCAGGTCTTGACATCCCTCTGACCGCTCTAGAGATAGAGTTTTCCTTCGGGACAGAGGTGACAGGTGGTGCATGGTTGTCGTCAGCTCGTGTCGTGAGATGTTGGGTTAAGTCCCGCAACGAGCGCAACCCCTATTGTTAGTTGCCATCATTTAGTTGGGCACTCTAGCGAGACTGCCGGTAATAAACCGGAGGAAGGTGGGGATGACGTCAAATCATCATGCCCCTTATGACCTGGGCTACACACGTGCTACAATGGCTGGTACAACGAGTCGCAAGCCGGTGACGGCAAGCTAATCTCTTAAAGCCAGTCTCAGTTCGGATTGTAGGCTGCAACTCGCCTACATGAAGTCGGAATCGCTAGTAATCGCGGATCAGCACGCCGCGGTGAATACGTTCCCGGGCCTTGTACACACCGCCCGTCACACCACGAGAGTTTGTAACACCCGAAGTCGGTGAGGTAACCGTAAGGAGCCAGCCGCCTAAGGTGGGATAGATGATTGGGGTGAAGTCGTAACAAGGTAGCCGTATCGGAAGGTGCGGCTGGATCACCTCCTTTCTAAGGATAAGGAACTGCACATTGGTCTTGTTTAGTCTTGAGAGGTCTTGTGGGGCCTTAGCTCAGCTGGGAGAGCGCCTGCTTTGCACGCAGGAGGTCAGCGGTTCGATCCCGCTAGGCTCCATTGGTGAGAGATCACCAAGTAATGCACATTGAAAATTGAATATCTATATCAAATAGTAACAAGAAAATAAACCGAAAACGCTGTAGTATTAATAAGAGTTTATGACTGAAAGGTCAGAAAAATAAGGTTAAGTTAATAAGGGCGCACGGTGGATGCCTTGGCACTAGGAGCCGAAGAAGGACGTGACAAACGACGATATGCCTTGGGTAGCTGTAAGTAAGCGATGATCCAGGGATTTCCGAATGGGGGAACCCAACAGGTACTACCTGTTACCCGCATCTGTTAAGGATGTGAGGAGGAAGACGCAGTGAACTGAAACATCTAAGTAGCTGCAGGAAGAGAAAGCAAAAGCGATTGCCTTAGTAGCGGCGAGCGAAACGGCAGGAGGGCAAACCGAAGAGTTTACTCTTCGGGGTTGTAGGACTGCAATGTGGACTCAAAGATTATAGAAGAATGATTTGGGAAGATCAGCCAAAGAGAGTAATAGCCTCGTATTTAAAATAGTCTTTGTACCTAGCAGTATCCTGAGTACGGCGGGACACGTGAAATCCCTGTCGGAATCTGGGAGGACCATCTCCCAACCCTAAATACTCCCTAGTGACCGATAGTGAACCAGTACCGTGAGGAAAGGTGAAAAAGCACCCCGGGAGGGAGTGAAATAGAACCTGAAACCGTGTGCCTACAACAAGTTCGAGCCCGTTAATGGGTGAGAGCGTGCCTTTTGTAGAATGAACCGGCGAGTTACGTTATGATGCGAGGTTAAGTTGAAGAGACGGAGCCGTAGGGAAACCGAGTCTGAATAGGGCGCCTTAGTATCATGACGTAGACCCGAAACCATGTGACCTACCCATGAGCAGGTTGAAGGTGCGGTAAGACGCACTGGAGGACCGAACCAGGGCACGTTGAAAAGTGCTTGGATGACTTGTGGGTAGCGGAGAAATTCCAAACGAACTTGGAGATAGCTGGTTCTCTCCGAAATAGCTTTAGGGCTAGCGTCGACATTAAGATTCTTGGAGGTAGAGCACTGTTTGGGTGAGGGGTCCATCCCGGATTACCAATCTCAGATAAACTCCGAATGCCAATGAATTATGGTCGGCAGTCAGACTGCGAGTGCTAAGATCCGTAGTCGAAAGGGAAACAGCCCAGACCACCAGCTAAGGTCCCAAAATAATTGTTAAGTGGAAAAGGATGTGGGGTTGCACAGACAACTAGGATGTTAGCTTAGAAGCAGCTATTCATTCAAAGAGTGCGTAATAGCTCACTAGTCGAGTGACCCTGCGCCGAAAATGTACCGGGGCTAAAAACAATTTACCGAAGCTGTGGATACCTTTTATAGGTATGGTAGGAGAGCGTTCTATGTGTGATGAAGGTGTACCGTGAGGAGTGCTGGAACGCATAGAAGTGAGAATGCCGGTATGAGTAGCGAAAGACAGGGTGAGAATCCTGTCCACCGTAAGACTAAGGTTTCCAGGGAAGGCTCGTCCGCCCTGGGTTAGTCGGGACCCTAAGGAGAGACCGAAAGGTGTATCCGATGGACAACAGGTTGATATTCCTGTACTAGAGTATGTAGTGATGGAGGGACGCAGTAGGCTAACTAAAGCAGACGATTGGAAGTGTCTGTCTAAGCAGTGAGGTGTGAACTGAGTCAAATGCTTAGTTCTATAACATTGAGCTGTGATGGGGAGCGAAGTTTAGTAGCGAAGTTAGTGACGTCACACTGCCAAGAAAAGCTTCTAGCGTTTAAACATACTCTACCCGTACCGCAAACCGACACAGGTAGTCGAGGCGAGTAGCCTCAGGTGAGCGAGAGAACTCTCGTTAAGGAACTCGGCAAAATGACCCCGTAACTTCGGGAGAAGGGGTGCTGACTTTAAGTCAGCCGCAGTGAATAGGCCCAAGCAACTGTTTATCAAAAACACAGCTCTCTGCTAAATCGTAAGATGATGTATAGGGGGTGACGCCTGCCCGGTGCTGGAAGGTTAAGAGGAGTGCTTAGCGTAAGCGAAGGTATGAATTGAAGCCCCAGTAAACGGCGGCCGTAACTATAACGGTCCTAAGGTAGCGAAATTCCTTGTCGGGTAAGTTCCGACCCGCACGAAAGGCGTAATGATTTGGGCACTGTCTCAACGAGAGACTCGGTGAAATTTTAGTACCTGTGAAGATGCAGGTTACCCGCGACAGGACGGAAAGACCCCATGGAGCTTTACTGCAGTTTGATATTGAGTGTCTGTACCACATGTACAGGATAGGTAGGAGTCTATGAGATCGGGACGCCAGTTTCGAAGGAGACGTTGTTGGGATACTACCCTTGTGTTATGGCCACTCTAACCCGGATAGGTGATCCCTATCGGAGACAGTGTCTGACGGGCAGTTTGACTGGGGCGGTCGCCTCCTAAAAAGGTAACGGAGGCGCCCAAAGGTTCCCTCAGAATGGTTGGAAATCATTCGCAGAGTGTAAAGGTATAAGGGAGCTTGACTGCGAGAGCTACAACTCGAGCAGGGACGAAAAGTCGGGCTTAGTGATCCGGTGGTTCCGTATGGAAGGGCCATCGCTCAACGGATAAAAGCTACCCTGGGGATAACAGGCTTATCTCCCCCAAGAGTTCACATCGACGGGGAGGTTTGGCACCTCGATGTCGGCTCGTCGCATCCTGGGGCTGTAGTCGGTCCCAAGGGTTGGGCTGTTCGCCCATTAAAGCGGCACGCGAGCTGGGTTCAGAACGTCGTGAGACAGTTCGGTCCCTATCCGTCGCGGGCGTAGGAAATTTGAGAGGATCTGCTCCTAGTACGAGAGGACCAGAGTGGACTTACCGCTGGTGTACCAGTTGTCTTGCCAAAGGCATCGCTGGGTAGCTATGTAGGGAAGGGATAAACGCTGAAAGCATCTAAGTGTGAAACCCACCTCAAGATGAGATTTCCCATGATTTTATATCAGTAAGAGCCCTGAGAGATGATCAGGTAGATAGGTTAGAAGTGGAAGTGTGGCGACACATGTAGCGGACTAATACTAATAGCTCGAGGACTTATCCAAAGTAACTGAGAATATGAAAGCGAATGGTTTTCTTGATTTGAATAGATATTCAATTTTGAGTAGGTATTACTCAGAGTTAAGTGACGATAGCCTAGGAGATACACCTGTACCCATGCCGAACACAGAAGTTAAGCCCTAGAACGCCGGAAGTAGTTGGGGGTTGCCCCCTGTGAGATATGGAAGTCGCTTAGCTTTATTCCGCCATAGCTCAGTTGGTAGTAGCGCATGACTGTTAATCATGATGTCGTAGGTTCGAGTCCTACTGGCGGAGTAGTTAATTAAAAGAGGTTAAGACCTCTTTTTTTGTTATGTGATTATTAGTCCGTCTCGAGTCATTTGACTTCGACAATCAGGACAAAGTGGAGCCTCATAATCCAGTTGAGCAATGATTTCTTTGTGAGTATCCCTATTAACGATATCCATAATTTGGATATTAGGGTCTTTAATGAGATTTTTGTGATATCTAATGTCTAGCATGTACATTTGTGTATTCAAAGATATGTTTGTTTCAGGGTATTTAGGAAAAAATCATTATGTTTGCAAACGCTAATCTAGAAGTTTTTGAAATCGCATTTCTGGGATAGACTTATACAATCAGGGACAAAGTGATGCATATTTCAGAGTATATCCCAGTAACAGATATACCCATAAATTTATGTAGATATAGGATCTTTTAATAGCAAGACTAGTTTTTTTGTGATAAAGAATGATAATATGTTCCATAGTGAATCGTTTCTAATGCTGGTTTAGTAGCTTATTCATTATAGCATCTTATGAGGGCTGTATGTTTACCCTATAAATAGGCTCTAGTAAGATCCATAGTGAGATTAGACTAACTACCACTATTGTAGAAGTTCCAAATTTTTTATACTACGAAATCAGATCCATAATATCTGTATAAAAAAATATTATAGTTCTAAGAGTATTTAATCAAAAGTTTTAAGTCGGTCTTTTTAGGTCTTTAATCGTTTGACATTTAGGTAGTAAATTTGTTCCTATTCTGTCAACTTTTTCCTTTTTGTTATTTTTGTTGGGGTTGGTATTTTAACAATTCAGGAATTAATAGTGAATGTGTAAAATTTTTTTGTTAGAATAAGCTTATAAAAAAAGTAAAAGGGGTATAGGCTTATGTTACAAAAAATTTATGAGCAGATGGCGGATTTTTATAGAAATATTGAAGAAGAGTATGGTACGTTCTTCGGAGATCATTTTGACTGGGAACATGTTCATTTTAAATTTTTGATTTATTATCTTTTTCCGATATAGCATTGGGAATCATCGGGATTTTATTGTTTACCATTATCGTGTTGCTTATCGTTTGTATCTTGAAAAAAATTGATAATGAATCAGGGATTTTATTTCTTGTTGAGATGTTTTGAGTAAATTTCGAACAAATTTACTTTTTTTATGGAAAGATAATAATAAATAGCTACTTATTTTTTTAAAATCGTTTTTAATAGTTGGAAATAGCAAATCTTTCTATTGTTTCTTCTTGATAAAAAGGCGATTTTTTCTTATAATAAATTGTAAGATATAATTGCAGGTGAGAGTCCTGCCATGTATGTGAGAAAGGAAGAGCCTGAGGGCTCAGACAAGATTATGACTTCAGTTGTTGTTGTAGGTACCCAATGGGGTGATGAAGGTAAAGGGAAGATTACAGACTTCCTTTCAGCGAATGCAGAAGTGATTGCACGTTACCAAGGTGGTGATAATGCTGGTCACACGATTGTGATTGATGGTAAGAAGTTTAAGTTGCACTTGATTCCATCTGGGATTTTCTTCCCTGAAAAAATCTCTGTTATCGGGAACGGTATGGTTGTAAATCCTAAATCTCTTGTGAAAGAGTTGAGCTATCTTCATGAGGAGGGTGTGACAACTGATAATTTGCGTATTTCTGATCGTGCGCATGTTATTTTGCCATACCATATCGAGTTGGATCGCTTGCAAGAAGAGGCTAAGGGTGACAATAAGATTGGTACTACAATTAAGGGAATTGGTCCAGCTTATATGGACAAGGCTGCTCGTGTGGGAATTCGTATCGCAGATCTTTTGGATAAAGACATTTTCCGTGAGCGTTTAGAACGTAACCTTGCTGAAAAGAATCGTCTCTTTGAAAAATTGTATGACAGTAAAGCGATTGCTTTCGATGATATTTTTGAAGAGTATTACGAATATGGTCAACAAATCAAGAAGTATGTGACAGACACATCTGTCATTTTGAATGATGCGCTTGATAACGGGAAACGTGTGCTTTTTGAAGGTGCACAAGGTGTTATGCTAGATATCGACCAAGGTACGTATCCATTTGTTACGTCATCAAACCCTGTGGCTGGTGGTGTGACAATTGGTTCTGGTGTTGGTCCAAGTAAGATTGATAAGGTTGTTGGTGTATGTAAAGCCTATACGAGTCGTGTAGGAGACGGTCCTTTCCCAACTGAGTTGTTTGATGAAGTGGGAGAACGTATCCGTGAAGTAGGTCATGAATATGGTACAACAACTGGTCGTCCACGTCGTGTGGGATGGTTTGATTCAGTTGTGATGCGCCATAGTCGTCGTGTTTCTGGTATCACTAATCTTTCATTGAACTCTATCGATGTTTTGAGTGGTTTAGATACAGTGAAAATCTGTGTGGCCTATGATCTTGACGGTCAACGTATTGACTACTATCCAGCTAGTCTTGAGCAATTGAAACGTTGCAAGCCTATCTATGAAGAGTTGCCAGGTTGGTCAGAAGATATTACCGGAGTTCGTAATTTGGAAGATCTTCCTGAGAATGCGCGTAACTACGTTCGTCGTGTGAGTGAATTGGTTGGCGTTCGTATTTCTACTTTCTCAGTAGGTCCTGGTCGTGAACAAACAAATATTTTAGAAAGTGTTTGGTCCTAAGAGATTTAAGATTTGTTTAAGATAGGTCGAGTATACTATAGACAGTTACAAGAAGACCTCCTAACTTGTTGTAACAAATATCCTAAACTTTTCTTTTTCATAATAATCTCCCTATAAAGTCACCGCATTCGGTGGCTTTTTTTGTATTAGGATTCATGATATAATAATAAAATCGATAAGTAGGAAAAGAGAAAAGAGATGGATTATACGCTTGAAGAAAAAGAAGTCTTTATGAAGGAGGCTTTGAGAGAGGCTGAGATTGCTCTTGAACACGATGAAATTCCAATTGGTTGTGTGATTGTCAAAGATGGGGAAATCATTGGTCGTGGGCATAATGCGCGTGAGGAGTTGCAACGAGCGGTTATGCATGCGGAGATTATGGCCATAGAGAATGCGAACCTGAGTGAGGAGAGCTGGCGCTTGCTTGATTGCACGCTTTTTGTGACCATTGAGCCTTGTGTCATGTGTAGTGGGGCGATTGGGCTCGCCCGTATTCCAAATGTGGTCTACGGGGCTAAAAACCAGAAATTTGGCGCTGCTGGGAGTTTGTACGATATCTTGACAGATGAGCGTCTCAATCATCGTGTGGAGGTTGAAACGGGAATTTTGGAAGATGAATGCGCAGCTATTATGCAGGACTTTTTTAGAAATAGACGGAAAAAATAATTTTGCTTTTAAAATGAATAGGAATGTGATATAATAAATAGTGGAGCAACAGTTCTGCGTGAAGCGGGTCAGGGGAGGAATCCAGCAGCCCTAAGCGATTTGAATTGTGTGCTCTTTTTTCGTGCTTTTTCCGAATAAATAAGATAGAATAATCTAGAATAAATGATAATAGAAAAGAGAAGATGATGAAAATTCGTGGTTTTGAATTGGTTTCTAGTTTTACAGATGAGAATTTATTGCCTAAGCGTGAGACAGCGCATGCGGCTGGTTACGACTTAAAGGTTGCTGTGCGTACGGTTATTGCGCCAGGAGAGATTGTCTTGGTTCCGACAGGAGTTAAGGCTTATATGCAACCGACTGAGGTTCTCTACCTCTATGATCGTTCTTCAAATCCTCGTAAGAAGGGTTTGGTCTTGATTAATTCAGTTGGAGTCATTGATGGGGATTATTATGGAAATCCTGGAAATGAAGGGCATATTTTTGCACAGATGAAGAACATCACAGATCAAGAGGTTGTTCTTGAAGTTGGAGAACGTGTTGTCCAGGCTGTCTTTGCGCCTTTCTTAATCGCAGATGGAGATGCGGCTGATGGTGTGCGAACTGGTGGATTTGGATCAACAGGGCACTAGAATGAAGATTATCTTTGTACGCCATGGGGAGCCAGATTATCGTGAGTTAGAGGAGCGTTCTTATACGGGATTTGGGATAGATTTGGCCCCCTTGTCTGAGAAGGGACGACAGCAAGCCCAGGAATTGAGCACCAATCCTTTACTCCCTTCAGCAGAAATAATCATATCTTCTGCAGTCACAAGAGCTTTAGAAACGGCTTTTTATGTGGTTTGTGCTACGGGTCTTCCTTTAAGAGTAGAGCCTTTATTACATGAATGGCAGGTCTATGAAAGTGGCACAGATAATTTTGAAAAAGCTCGTACTATGTTTCTAGAAAATAAGGGGGAGTTACTTCCTAATAGTCCTATTCAATATGAGACAGCTGAAGAGATGAAGTCCCGTTTTCTAGAATGTATGTCTAAGTATCGAGAACATCAGACTGTAGTAGTTGTTGCTCATCGAATGCTCATGCGCCAGTTTGTGCCAAATGAGAAGATTGATTTTTGCCAAGTGATTGAGTGTGAGTTAGAGATATAGAAAGAGGTTTATCATCGCAAAGAAAAAAGCGACATTTGTATGTCAAAATTGTGGGTATAATTCCCCTAAATATCTAGGACGTTGCCCCAACTGTGGATCTTGGTCTTTTTTGTGGAAGAGGTTGAGGTTGCCGAGGTCAAGAATGCGCGTGTGTCCTTGACAGGTGAGAAAACCAAGCCCATGAAACTGGCTGAGGTGACTTCCATCAACGTCAATCGAACCAAGACAGAGATGGAGGAATTTAACCGTGTACTTGGAGGCGGAGTGGTACCAGGAAGTCTCGTCCTCATAGGTGGGGATCCTGGAATTGGGAAATCAACCCTTCTCCTACAAGTTTCGACCCAGCTGTCTCAAGTGGGGACTGTTCTCTACGTCAGTGGGGAGGAGTCTGCCCAGCAGATTAAGCTACGAGCAGAGCGCTTGGGTGATATTGATAGTGAGTTTTATCTCTATGCAGAGACCAATATGCAGAGTGTTCGAGCTGAGGTAGAGAGCATCCAGCCAGACTTCCTCATTATTGACTCTATCCAGACCATTATGTCTCCTGAGATTTCAGGGGTGCAGGGGTCTGTTTCTCAGGTGCGTGAGGTGACTGCTGAACTCATGCAGCTGGCCAAAACCAATAATATTGCCATATTTATCGTAGGGTCATGTGACCAAGGAAGGAACATTAGCTGGGTCCTCGTATGTTGGAGCATATGGTGGATACGGTGCTTTACTTTGAAGGGGAACGTCACCATACCTTCCGTATTTTAAGAGCGGTCAAAAAAACCGTTTTGGCTCCACTAATGAGATTGGGATTTTTTTGAGATGCAGTCAGGTGGCTTGGTTGAGGTGCTCAATCCGAGTCAGGTTTTTCCTAGAGGAGCGTTTGGACGGGAGCAACTGGTTCGTCAATCGTTGTGACCATGGAAGGGACGCGTCCGATTTTGGCGGAGGTTCAGGCTTTGGTGACACCGACCATGTTTGGAAATGCCAAGCGTACAACGACAGGACTTGACTTTAATCGTGCTAGCTTGATTATGGCTGTTTTGGAAAAACGAGCAGGTCTTCTCTTACAAAATCAGGATGCTTACCTCAAATCTGCTGGCGGTGTTAAATTGGATGAACCTGCGATTGACTTAGCTGTTGCAATTGCCATTGCTTCGAGCTACAAGGACAAGCCAACTAATCCTCAGGAATGTTTTGTTGGAGAACTGGGCTTGACTGGAGAGATTCGGCGCGTAAATCGTATCGAACAACGCATCAATGAAGCTGCTAAACTGGGCTTTACTAAGATTTATGTACCTAAGAATTCCTTGACAGGAATCACTCCACCCAAAGGAAATTCAGGTCATTGGGGTGACAACGATTCAGGAAGTTTTGAAAAAGGTCTTTGCATAATCCGTGACAAATCCTCTTAAAAATGATAAGATAGGAGAAATATTTGACTATCAAATTTTCGAGGAGGGAATCGTGTCGTATTTTGAACAGTTTATGCAAGCCAATCAGGCTTATGTTGCCCTACATGGGCAGTTAAATCTGCCACTTAAACCCAAAACCAGAGTAGCCATTGTGACCTGTATGGATTCACGTTTGCACGTTGCGCAAGCTCTTGGTTTGGCACTTGGGGATGCTCATATCTTGCGGAATGCAGGTGGTCGAGTGACTGAGGACATGATTCGTTCGCTAGTGATTTCCCAGCAACAAATGGGGACAAGAGAGATCGTGGTGTTGCACCATACAGACTGTGGTGCTCAGACCTTTTGAAAATGGTCCTTTTCAGGAGTATCTAAAAGAGGAACTAGGTGTCGATGTGTCAGACAAGGATTTCTTGCCCTTTCAAGATATAGAGGAGAGTGTGCGTGAGGATATGCAACTCCTTATCGAGTCTCCCCTAATACCGGACGATGTCATTATCTCTGGTGCCATTTACGATGTGGATACAGGAAGTATGACGGTTGTAGAATTATAAATACTTCATTTAGAAAGAAAGTGTATGAAGAAAAAGACAGTATTTTATTTATTTTTATTTTATTGCTATGTATTGGTTTACAGTATGAAACCATCTACTATACGGATGGTTCGATGTCGGCTGCGGAATATAGACTAATGGGAGTTTCTATCTTTCTAGCTCTCTTTTACATGATTCCGGCTCTTTATTTCCTTCTCCGTATTGGGAAAAAATGGGAATTGCCAAAGAAGGCCTTGATTCTGTCTTTATTGGGTGGGATGTTCCTTTCGGGCTGGTTGTCTAGCTTTGCTAATACCTATATCCATGATTTGCTAGGCGTTCTTTTCCCAGATAGTGCATTTTTAAATACCTTTGAAAGTGCGATTGTGGCTCCTTTGGTAGAAGAGCCCTTGAAATTATTGCCACTTGTCTTTGTTTTAGCTTTGATTCCTGTGCGAAAATTAAAATCATTGTTTTTACTAGGCATTGCTTCTGGTTTGGGATTCCAAATGATTGAGGATATTGGCTATATTCGTACGGATTTGCCAGAGGGCTTTGACTTTACTATTTCGAGAATTTTAGAGCGTATCATCTCAGGAATTGCCTCTCACTGGACTTTTTCAGGTCTGGCTGTAGTAGGTGTTTACTTGCTTTACAGAGCCTATAAAGGGCAGAAGGTTGGCAAGAAACAGGGGCTTATTTTCCTAGGTTTAGCCTTGGGAACTCACTTCTTGTTTAATTCTCCTTTTGTAGAATTAGAGACAGAGTTGCCATTAGCGATTCCAGTGGTTATGGCTATTACTCTTTATGCTTTTTATCAGGTTTATCGCTTTGTTGAGAAGCATAATGAGTTGATGAACTAGAATATTTTTCAAAAGAATGATACAAGGGCACAAATATGCTGTCCTTCTTTTATTTTTGATTGAAAAATAGTGTAAAAAGCGCTACAATGGTAGATGGAAAAATCTTGTGAAAGCACAAGCGATACATATATACCGGAGGAAATCATGTCTTTTTCTGATTTAAAGCTGTTTGCCCTTTCTTCTAATCAAGAATTGGCAAAACGTGTAGCGCAGGAGATTGGGATAGAGTTGGGGAAATCAAGTGTCCGCCAATTTTCAGATGGAGAGATTCAGGTCAACATCGAAGAATCAATCCGTGGGAAACACGTCTTTATCCTACAATCAACTAGTTCGCCTGTAAATGACAATCTGCTTGAAATTTTGATTATGGTAGATGCTTTGAAGCGTGCGAGTGCAGAATCTGTCAATGTTGTCATGCCTTACTATGGGTATGCACGTCAGGATAGAAAGGCGAGAGCGCGTGAGCCAATCACTTCAAAACTTGTTGCAAATATGCTTGAAGTAGCTGGAGTGGATCGTTTATTGACCATCGACTTGCATGCTGCGCAGATTCAAGGATTCTTTGATATTCCTGTGGATCACTTGATGGGGGCTCCTCTGATTGCGGATTATTTTGAGCGTCGTGGCATGGTTGGTTCTGACTATGTGGTTGTCAGCCCAGACCATGGAGGGGTGACTCGTGCCCGTAAGTTGGCAGAATTTTTGAAAACATCTATCGCTATCATTGATAAACGTCGTAGCGTTGATAAGATGAATACCAGTGAAGTCATGAACATCATCGGTAAGGTCGAAGGCAAGACTTGTATCTTGATTGATGATATGATTGATACGGCAGGTACAATTTGCCATGCAGCGGATGCCCTTGCAGAAGCTGGTGCTGTTGAAGTCTACGCAAGCTGTACACACCCAGTTCTTTCTGGTCCTGCTATGGACAATATCCAAAAGTCAGCTATTAAGAAATTGGTTGTTTTGGATACCATCTATCTGCCAGAAGAGCGTTTGATTGATAAGATTGAGCAAATTTCAATCGCTCATCTCCTAGGGGATGCTATCGTACGTATCCATGAAAAACGCCCACTTTCTCCACTTTTCAGTATTGAGAAAAAGATTTAAGTTTTCACTTAGAATAAAACATACTCCTAGCAGAAGTGAACTGCTAGGAGGTTTTTTTGTAGTCAAAACCTGCAAGCCTTTTCAAAATGTGCTATACTGATGAAAAAGGAGGATTTCTATGAGTCAAGAATTTATCAATCCAAGTGATGGCGTGATTCGTCAGTATCTAGCAACGAGTAAAACCCTTGCTGTGGTGGGCCTGTCTGACCGTGAAGAAACAACCAGCAATCGAGTGACCAAGGAAATGCAGGATCGGGGTTATAAAATTATCCCAGTCAATCCCAAGGTAGCAGGTGGTGAAATATTGGGCGAAAAGGCTTATGCTAGCCTAGCAGATATTCCTTTTCCTGTAGATATTGTCAATGTTTACCGTCGCAGTGAATTTCTGCCAGATGTGGCGCGTGATTTTCTAAAGGCTGATGCCAAGATTTTTTGGGCACAGCTAGGACTTGAAAGTCTAGAAGCGGAAGAAATCTTGCGTGCTGGTGGATGTGATGACATCGTGATGAATCGTTGCATAAAGAGAGAACATACACGCTTAATTCTTGAACAATAAAGATACTGGGCAAAAAGTCTTTAAAAGCAAAAAACGCATAATATCAGGTGTTGAAAACCCGTGATACTATGCGTTTTATTGTGGGAAGATTTACTTCATTTCCTCCTGAAATTGAGTTTTTGTCCAGCCTCTTGTCTTAGAAAATACCGATGAGCATTTGCATACCAAGGCTAGTTAGAATGATGGCAATCCAGCAGAGGGCACCAAGAAGAATGGATTTACCGCTAGACTTAATCATAGCTACAAGATTGGTTTTGAGACCGATAGCACTCATGGCCATGATGATGAGGAATTTAGACAGTTGTTTGAGAGGTGCGAAGAAAGCTACTGGACACACGAGAGGAAGTCAGAAGGTGGTTAGAAGAGATGCTAGGATGAAAGTAGAGAATGAAAAACAGGGAAGACTTTTTTTCAGTTTGCAGGCCCTTGTTATTTTCTTTTGCTGACGACTTTTGCCAGTAGAGATAGGAAGAGAGTGATAGGGATGATAGCTAGGGTGCGTGTCAGTTTGACAATGGTTGCGGATTCGAGGGTATTGGTCTGGTAGAGACTGTCCCAGGCGCTGGCGGTAGCCGTTACAGAGGAAGTATCATTGACCGCAGTTCCTGCAAAGAGGGCGAAGCCATCATTGGATAGATGAAGCCAGGTTCCCAGAGTTGGAAATATGAGCGCAGCCAGGACATTGAAGAAAAAGATAACGGAGATGGCTTGGGCGACTTCCTTTTCCTTGGCATGGATAACGGGCGCTGTCGCTGCAATGGCAGAGCCCCCACAGATAGAAGAACCCACTCCAATCAAGGTAGCCAGTTTTGTGTCCATTGCAAAGAATCGTTGGAAGAGGTAGGCAACAATCAAGGCTATTGAAATGGTGGACAGGATGACAGGGAGTGAAGATTGTCCGACTGCGAAGATTTGCGAGATATTGAGACCAAAACCAAGCAAGATAACGGCATACTGGAGCAATTTCTTGGAACTAAAGGTCAATCCTGCGTCCAGTTGTTTATAAGACGAGAGAAAGGGATGGAGAAGCATGCCTATGAAAATCGCAAAAACGGGCGCACCAATAACAGGGAAGAATCCTCCTAAGTACCAAGATACGATAGAAATGAGAAGGCAGGCCAAGATGCCTGCTCCATTTTTTGATAGAAATGACATAAAAACCTCCAAATAGAATCTGTTACCATTATAGACCTGTAAACAGGAAAAGTAAAATAGAAAGTAGGTCCTAATAATTATTTGACAAGTAGTGCTAATTATGTAATAATAATCTTACAAGAACTGTAACGAAGTCTTGGCAAAAACAAAAATACCAGAGCTCCACCTCTGGTATTTCTTTTTGTCCAGTTACATTAAAACTAAACTCAGGTTATATTTTTGTCGCGCTTATCTAACCACTTTCTGACTATCCACTCAGAAATGACATTACCGGTAATAGTAATCAGTAATGGTGCTAGAATAACTGTAACGAAGATTAGCAAAAACTCACCTCCAAACTAAGTTCGTTAGTGGAGTTGCGACAAATTCATTTTAACACACTTCAATTTGTTATGCTAGCGTTATTCTATCATGTATTTTTGCGGTCGGGGGGCTTTTGTAGTATAATAGAGATACGTTTTGAAAGTAGGAGGTATCTATGGACTTAACTAAGCGCTTTAATAAACAGTTAGATAAGATTCAAGTTTCGTTGATTCGTCAGTTTGACCAAGCTATTTCTGAGATTCCTGGGGTCTTGCGTTTGACCTTGGGGGAACCTGATTTTACAACGCCAGATCATGTCAAGGAGGCAGCTAAGCGAGCGATTGATCAGAATCAATCCTACTATACAGGGATGAGTGGTCTGCTGACTCTACGTCAGGCGGCCAGTGACTTTGTTAAGGAAAAGTACCAACTGGATTATGCTCCTGAGAATGAAATTTTGGTTACAATTGGGGCGACAGAGGCTTTATCTGCTACTTTAACGGCTATTTTGGAAGAGGGAGACAAGGTGCTCTTGCCAGCTCCTGCCTATCCAGGTTATGAACCGATTGTCAATCTAGTTGGGGCAGAGGTTGTCGAGATTGACACAACTGAAAATGGTTTTGTCTTGACTCCTGAGATGTTGGAGAAGGCTATTTTGGAGCAGGGAGACAAGCTCAAGGCGGTTATTCTTAACTATCCAGCTAATCCGACAGGAATTACCTATAGTCGGGAGCAGTTGGAGGCCTTGGCAGACGTTTTACGCAAGTATGAGATTTTCGTTGTCTGTGATGAGGTCTATTCAGAATTGACCTATACGGGCGAAGCCCATGTGTCTCTAGGAACGATGTTGAGAGATCAGGCTATTATTATCAATGGTTTGTCTAAATCGCATGCCATGACCGGTTGGCGTTTGGGTCTGATTTTCGCTCCTGCAACCTTCACAGCCCAGTTAATCAAGAGTCACCAATATTTGGTTACTGCTGCAAATACCATGGCCCAACATGCTGCAGTAGAAGCCTTGACGGCTGGTAAAAACGATGCGGAGTCTATGAAGAAGGAATACATCCAGCGTCGGGACTATATTATCGAAAAGATGACTGCTCTTGGTTTTGAGATTATCAAACCAGACGGTGCCTTCTATATCTTTGCTAAGATTCCAGCGGGCTATAATCAAGATTCCTTTGCCTTTCTCAAGGATTTTGCTCAGAAGAAGGCCGTTGCTTTTATCCCTGGTGCTGCCTTTGGGCGTTACGGGGAAGGTTATGTTCGCCTGTCTTATGCAGCCAGCATGGAGACAATCGAAGAAGCCATGAAACGACTTGAGGAGTACATGAGAGAAGCATGATTCAGTCTATCACGAGTCAAGGCTTGGTGCTCTACAATCGTAACTTTCGTGAGGATGACAAGCTGGTCAAGATTTTTACAGAGCAGGCTGGCAAACGCATGTTTTTCGTTAAACACGCTGGTCAATCCAAACTGGCGCCTGTTATTCAACCCTTGGCGCTGGCACGATTTCTCTTACGAATCAATGATGACGGGCTTAGCTACATTGAGGACTATCACGAGGTCATGACCTTTCCCAAGATTAATAGTGATCTCTTTGTCATGGCCTATGCGACCTATGTAGCGGCTCTTGCAGATGCTAGTTTGCAGGACAATCAGCAGGATGCTCCCTTGTTTGCTTTTTTGCAAAAGACTTTGGAGTTGATGGAAGCGGACTTGGATTACCAGGTTTTGACCAATATTTTTGAAATTCAAATCTTGACCAGATTTGGAATCAGTCTTAATTTTAATGAGTGTGTCTTTTGCCATCGGGTGGGTCAGGCTTTTGATTTTTCTTTCAAATATGGAGCCTGCCTCTGTCCAGAGCATTATCATGAGGATGAGAGACGTTGCCATCTCAATCCCAATATCCCTTATTTGCTCAATCAATTTCAAGCCATTGATTTTGAGACCTTGGAAACCATTTCGCTTAAGCCTGAAATCAAGCAAGAGCTACGCCAATTTATGGATCAACTCTACGAAGAGTACGTTGGGATTCACCTAAAATCAAAGAAATTTATTGATTCCCTAGCAGACTGGGGACAATTACTAAAAGAGGAAAAGAAATGAAAAAAATCGCAGTAGATGCCATGGGGGGCGATTATGCACCTCAGGCCATCGTTGAGGGTGTCGATCAAGCCCTGGCTGACTTTTCAGATATTGAGGTTCAACTCTACGGAGATGAAAACAAGATCAAGCAATATCTGACAGCGACAGAGCGCGTCAGCATTATCCATACGGATGAAAAGATTGATTCAGACGATGAACCTACGAGAGCTATTCGGAAGAAGAAAAATGCCAGTATGGTCTTGGCGGCCAAGGCTGTCAAAGATGGAGAGGCAGACGCTGTGCTCTCAGCTGGGAATACAGGTGCTTTGTTGGCGGCTGGGTTTTTCATCGTGGGTCGTATCAAGAACATCGATCGACCAGGGCTTATGTCGACTTTACCGACTGTAGATGGGAAAGGTTTTGACATGCTAGACCTCGGTGCTAATGCGGAAAATACAGCTCAGCACCTCCATCAATACGCGGTTCTAGGTTCTTTCTATGCTAAAAATGTCCGTGGAATTGCGCAACCACGCGTTGGCTTGCTCAATAACGGAACAGAGAGTAGTAAGGGCGACCCGCTTCGTAAGGAAACTTATGAATTACTGGCGGCTGATGAAAGTTTGAACTTTATCGGAAACGTGGAAGCGCGTGATTTGATGAATGGCGTTGCGGATGTTGTCGTGGCAGATGGTTTCACGGGAAACGCTGTGCTCAAATCCATTGAAGGGACAGCCATGGGAATCATGGGCTTGCTCAAGACAGCTATTACAGGTGGTGGTCTTCGAGCGAAACTAGGTGCCCTTCTTCTTAAGGATAGCCTCAGAGGTTTGAAAAAAACAGCTCAATTATTCTGATGTTGGTGGAGCGGTCTTGTTTGGTGTCAAGGCACCAGTTGTCAAGACCCATGGCTCAAGCGATGCCAAGGCTGTCTATAGTACGATTCGCCAGATTCGTACCATGCTAGAAACAGACGTAGTTGCCCAGACTGCGCGTGAATTTTCAGGAGAATAAAAGAGATGACAGAAAAAGAAATTTTTGACCGTATTGTGACTATTATCCAAGAGCGACAGGGAGAAGACTTTGTTGTGACAGAATCCTTGAGTCTGAAAGACGATTTGGATGCTGACTCAGTTGACTTGATGGAGTTTATCTTGACACTGGAAGATGAATTTAATATCGAAATCAGTGACGAGGAAATTGATCAACTGCAAAGTGTAGGGGATGTGGTGGAAGTCGTCAAAAGTAAAGAATAGCAAGAAGCAACATGCAAGTCGTGTTGCTTTTTTATTGTCAGGAAAAATAAAAAATTTAGAACTTTTAGTGGGAATTACGAATAGATAGATAAGAAAGAAAAAGGAGGAGTATTTATGTATGTGACTGGTTTTTATCCGTGGTTCATTAAATTATTTTTTTCAAATAAAAATTTAATTAATTGTACATTTTCGAATTATTTTTTTCGAATAAATAAGTGAGAAGAAAAAGGAAGGAGATTACGCGATGTATTTACCAATCTTATTGCCATGGTTTATCAAATGGTATTTAAAAATAAATGAAATTTACCTGTTCATTTTAAATCACTTCTCAAAAAAATATAAGTGAGAAGAAAAGGAAGTAATAAAATAATGAAAGAACATCAATATGAATTTGTTGAGCTAACTTCGAAAGAACTGACCGATATTCAAGGTGGAGAAAATTGGACGAAGACCCTTGCAGATTGGTACATTGGATTTCGTAGAGGTTTAGGTTTTTAGGAGGATAAGCGATGAATGAAATGAATGATAAGTATACTATTGAAGTATTAAAGGAAAGCGACTTAGCTTTGCTGGTGGGTGGTAGCAAGGAAAGTTATCAACGGGGTCTAATTACAGGTCTATTGTTACGCGGTGTATTTATTGGAACCCCATTTTTTAGAAGATAAGATTTAGAAAAAATAGAACAAGAGGAGAAAAAGATGACAAATTTTGACAAAATGGAACAGAGCTTTGTAGCTCTTACTGAAGAAGAGTTGCTGGAAGTAGATGGGGGAATTGCACCAATTATTATTGGTGGTGTAGTTATTAGTTGGAAATTAATTGGAGGTGTAGCTGCGCTTGCTACAGCTTCAGCAGGTGCAGGCATAGCTGCAGGATATTATGCTAATCGGCCATAATTTTGGAGAGATATATGAAATTTGTTAAATTAATGCTGAAGATTTGGCCTGAGCTTATGGTATTACTTAGTTCAATATCTTATACAATTATCAGGTTGGTAGCTGATGTGAATAAGATACCCTTACCTACATGGTTTGATGATTTTAATATACCAACAATTTCATTGTTTTTAATGGTATTCATTTTATTATATAGAAGTAAAGGAGAAAAGAATGGATAAATTTCAAGTAGTTGATGAGAAAGATTTGCAAGTAATTGAAGGAGGAATTGAACCTATTTCGATCATATTTGGCCTAAGTGCTATTGCATTTGGCGCATTTGGGGCTGGTTACACATTTGGTTCAGATTTTGCTCGTCGTGGGCGTTAGATAATGAACAACCGTAACCTGAATCTCAATACATTGTTAGCTAAACTAGCCACTATATGTCCTTTGTTGGGAATAACTCTTAATGTCGCGCTTCATGTGATTCGTACAGGTTCGTTAGTATCCTTTAATTGGCAATGGACTTTGGTTGGTTTGCTTTTCTCAGCATATTTTGGTATTTTTCGCAAAGATTTGTCAAAAAATAATCAAAACTATAAATGAAGAGCATGAATCAAAAGGATTTTGTGTATGTGAATGGCAGCGTTTTTCCGCCATTCTTGTCAGGTAATTAGGAGTTTCTTATGAAAACATTTTTATTAGGCTTTGCTGAGGGTTATTTTACCGTATCGCTCATAATCTACATCGCAACGTATTTGATTTTGAGAAATCCAATCAATACCCTATTTTATCCAGAAATTTACCCTGTTTTATTTGGACTCTTTTATCTAGGATATAAGATCAATAAAAAAGTGGTTTAGAGGCTAAACATTAAAGGTATAACAAAATATAAAAATTGAGGAGAAAACAAGATGACAAATTTTGATAAAATGGAACAGAACTTTGTAGCTCTTACAGAAGAAGAGTTGATGAATGTGGATGGAGGAATTATTCCGATAGCAGTAGCAGCTAGTATTATTGCAGGTTCAGCATTTGCAGGTTTGAGTGCAGGTGTAGCTATTGGAATTAGTCGAAACAAGAGATAAAGAGAGAATAAATGAAGCTTTCAAACGAATTTGCGGCTATTATTATATCAGCCTCAGGAATAGTGGGTTTATTAGTAGGAGTAGCTATTGGATTAGCTAGTATTATTTAAAAAGGAGTATATCATGCAAAATTTGAATCAATTTGAAATCGTAGACCAAAATGAATTAGAGCAAGTACAAGGTGGAGTAGGTTTATTGATTGTTATTGGAGGCTCATTACTTGCTGCAGGTGGAGCTGGAGTAGCGGGTTATTGGCTATCGCGTACGTTTGGTTAATATATTTAAAGGAGTAGGTAGGATATGAAAAAATTAGAAGAAAAATTTGAAATCATGGCAGAAGCAGATTTGGCTAGTACCGAGGGCGGACTTATTATTACTACTTCTACAGCTATCGCTTGGGGTGTTTTAGGAGTCGTTACCTATATGTACGGTCGTCATCTAGGAAGCAGACGTTAAATTTAATAATTTGATACAAAGGATGTAAGAAAAACTATGAATCGTAATTTAGAACGGTGTTATCTATTCTGACCATGAATAGATAACACCAGAGGTGGCTCAGAAATAGCAGGGACATTAGAAATTAAAGTAATAAATAGGATGTCGTAAATGTTGCTATCAATGATTTATCTGTTCCAAGTTTGCCTAGGGTAGCAGTAAAACATCAATTTCCTTTCATACCATATTTTTAGTAGGTAGGGCGCTTGTTCTGCCTATTTTTTATCTCAAAAGTGCAGTTGGGAGGGAGATAGGCGCATTTGGGGAGGAAGTCCAGTTTTTGTTTAGTGATTGGGGTAAGATAGTTGTTATCAGATGAGTTTAGGAAAAAGGAGATGAATATGAAATTTGGGAAACGTCACTATCGTCCGCAGGTGGATCAGATGGACTGCGGTGTAGCTTCATTAGCCATGGTTTTTGGCTACTATGGTAGCTATTATTCTTTGGCTCACTTACGAGAATTGGCCAAGACGACTATGGATGGGACGACGGCCTTGGGCTTGGTCAAGGTGGCAGAGGAGATTGGTTTTGAGACGCGAGCAATTAAGGCGGATATGACGCTCTTTGACTTGCCAGATTTGACTTTTCCTTTTGTTGCCCATGTGCTGAAGGAAGGAAAATTGCTCCACTACTATGTGGTGACTGGACAGGACAAGGAAAGCATTCATATTGCCGATCCAGATCCCGGGGTGAAATTGACCAAACTGCCACGTGAGCGCTTTGCGGAAGAATGGACAGGAGTGACTCTGTTTATGGCACCTAGTCCAGACTACAAGCCTCATAAGGATCAAAAGAATGGTCTGCTCTCTTTTATCCCTATATTAGTGAAGCAGAGTGGCTTGATTGCCAATATCGTTTTGGCAACACTCTTGGTCACCTTGATTAACATTGTGGGTTCTTATTATCTGCAGTCTATCATTGATACCTATGTGCCAGATCAGATGCGTTCGACACTGGGGATTATTTCTATTGGGTTGGTGATCGTCTATATTCTCCAGCAGATCTTATCTTACGCTCAGGAGTATCTCTTACTTGTTTTGGGGCAACGTTTGTCGATTGACGTAATTTTGTCCTATATCAAGCATGTTTTTCACCTACCTATGTCCTTTTTTGCGACACGTAGGACAGGGGAAATCGTGTCTCGTTTCACAGATGCTAACAGTATCATCGATGCGCTGGCTTCGACCATTCTTTCGATTTTCCTAGATGTATCAACGGTTGTCATTATTTCCCTTGTTTTATTTTCACAAAATACCAATCTCTTTTTCATGACCTTATTGGCGCTCCCTATCTACACAGTGATTATCTTTGCCTTTATGAAGCCGTTTGAAAAGATGAATCGGGATACCATGGAAGCCAATGCGGTTCTGTCTTCTTCTATCATTGAGGACATCAATGGTATTGAGACTATCAAGTCTTTGACCAGTGAAAGTTCACGCTACCAAAAGATTGACAAGGAATTTGTGGATTATCTGAAAAAATCCTTTACCTATAGTCGGGCAGAGAGTCAGCAAAAGGCTCTGAAAAAAGTTGCCCATCTCTTGCTCAATGTCGGCATTCTCTGGATGGGGGCTGTTCTGGTCATGGATGGCAAGATGAGTTTGGGGCAGTTGATTACCTATAATACCTTGCTGGTTTACTTTACCAATCCTTTGGAAAATATCATCAATCTGCAAACTAAGCTTCAGACAGCGCAGGTTGCCAATAACCGTCTGAATGAAGTTTATCTGGTAGCTTCTGAGTTTGAGGAGAAGAAAACAGTTGAGGATCTGAGCTTGATGAAGGGAGATATGACTTTCAAGCAGGTTTCCTACAAGTATGGCTATGGTCGAGATGTCTTGTCAGATATCAATTTGACCATTCCCCAAGGCTCTAAGGTGGCTTTTGTGGGAATTTCAGGGTCAGGTAAGACGACCTTGGCCAAGATGATGGTTAATTTTTATGATCCAAGTCAGGGAGAGATTAGTCTGGGTGGTGTCAATCTCAATCAGATTGATAAAAAGGCCCTGCGCCAGTACATCAACTATCTGCCTCAACAACCCTATGTCTTTAACGGAACGATTTTGGACAATCTTCTTTTGGGAGCCAAAGAGGGGACAACACAGGAAGATATCTTAAGGGCGGTCGAATTGGCAGAGATTCGGGAGGATATCGAGCGCATGCCACTGAATTACCAGACAGAATTAACTTCGGATGGGGCAGGTATTTCAGGTGGTCAACGTCAGAGAATTGCTCTGGCGCGTGCTCTCTTGACAGATGCACCGGTCTTGATTTTGGACGAGGCGACCAGCAGTCTGGATATCTTGACTGAGAAGCGAATTGTCGATAATCTTATGGCTTTAGACAAGACCTTGATTTTCATTGCTCACCGCTTGACCATTGCTGAGCGGACAGAGAAGGTTGTTGTCTTGGATCAGGGCAAGATTGTTGAAGAAGGAAAGCATGCTGATTTGCTTGCACAGGGTGGCTTTTACGCCCATTTGGTCAATAGCTAGAAAGAGGAGAGGATGAAACCAGAATTTTTAGAAAGTGCGGAGTTTTATAATCGTCGTTACCATAATTTTTCAAGTCGGGTGATTGTCCCCATGTTCCTACTGCTCGTGTTTTTACTTGGCTTTGCAATATTTGCAGAGAAGGAGATGAGTTTGTCTACTAGAGCTACTGTCGAGCCTAGTCGTATCCTTGCAAATATCCAGTCAACTAGCAATAATCGCATTCTTGTTAATCATTTGGAAGAAAATAAGCTGGTTAAAAAGGGAGAACTGTTGGTTCAATATCAAGAAGGGGCAGAGGGTGTCCAAGCGGAGGCCTATGCTAGTCAGTTGGACATGCTTAAGGATCAAAAAAAGCAATTGGAGTATTTGCAAAAAAGTCTGCAAGAAGGGGAGAACCACTTTCCAGAGGAGGATAAATTTGGCTACCAAGCCACCTTTCGCGACTACATCAGTCAAGCAAGCAGTCTTAGGGCTAGTACATCGCAACAAAATGAGACCATCGCGTCCCAGAATGCAGCAGCTAGTCAAACCCAAGCTGAAATCGGGAATCTCATCAGCCAAACAGAGGCTAAAATTCGCGATTACCAGACAGCTAAGTCAGCTATTGAAACAGGTGCTTCCTTGGCCAGTCAGAATCTAGCCTACTCTCTCTACCAGTCCTACAAGTCTCAGGGAGATGAAAATCCCCAAGCTAAATCCCAGACTGTTGCGCAGGTTGAAGCACAGCTTTCTCAGTTGGAATCAACTCTTGCAGGTTATCGAGTACAGTATGCAGGTTCAGGAGCCCAGCAAGCCTATGCGTCTGGTTTAAGTAGTCAATTAGAGTCCCTTAAATCCCAACATTTGGCTAAGGTTGGTCAGGAATTGACCCTTCTAGCTCAGAAAATCTTGGAGGTGGAGTCAGGTAAGAAGGTACAGGGAAATCTTTTAGACAAGGGGAAAATTATGGCGAGTGAGGATGGGGTGCTTCATCTTAATCCTGAGACCAGTGATTCTAGCATGGTTGCAGAAGGTGCCCTACTAGCCCAACTCTATCCGTCCTTGGGAAAAGAAGGGAAAGCCAAACTCACAGCCTATCTAAGTTCAAAAGATGTAGCAAGGATCAAGGTAGGTGATTCTGTTCGCTATACGACGACTCATGATGCCAAGAATCAACTTTTCCTAGATTCTATTATTACAAGTATTGATGCGACAGCTACCAAGACTGAAAAAGGGAATTTCTTTAAAATCGAGGCGGAGACTAATCTGACTTCCGAGCAGGCTGAAAAACTTCGGTACGGGGTAGAAGGTCGCCTGCAGATGATTACAGGCAAGAAAAGTTACCTACGTTATTATTTGGATCAATTTTTGAACAAAGAGTAATGTTCGTGTTTTTAGAGTTAAATGATTTTTAAACTGTGAGAAAGATTCTTCTTGCAGTTTTTTCTTTATGATTTTTGAGGGCGCTACGTTATTTATTCGTTTAAATTCTTGTAATTTTAGGTTTTTTATGGTAGAATGTGCTCAAGTAATACGAAAGGCGAACTTTAAAATGTCAAAACAATTGATCTATTCGGGAAAAGCTAAAGATATCTATACAACTGAGGATGAAAATCTTATTATTTCAACTTACAAGGACCAGGCAACTGCTTTCAATGGTGTCAAGAAGGAGCAGATTGCAGGTAAGGGAGTGTTGAATAATCAGATTTCATCTTTTATTTTTGAGAAATTAAATGCGGCTGGTGTGGCGACTCACTTTGTGGAGAAGCTTTCAGACACGGAACAACTCAATAAAAAGGTTAAGATTATTCCTCTCGAGGTTGTGCTTCGCAACTACACGGCTGGTTCCTTTTCAAAACGTTTTGGTGTAGACGAAGGAATCGCATTTGAGACTCCGATTGTCGAATTTTATTACAAAAATGATGATTTGGATGACCCATTTATCAATGACGAGCATGTGAAATTTCTACAAATTGCGGATGACCAGCAAATCGCCTACTTGAAGGAAGAAACTCGTCGTATCAATGAACTTTTGAAGGCCTGGTTTGCTGAGATTGGGCTTAAGTTGATTGACTTTAAGCTAGAGTTCGGTTTTGATAAGGATTGCAAGATTATCTTGGCAGACGAATTTTCACCAGATAACTGCCGTCTGTGGGATGCGGATGGCAACCACATGGATAAGGATGTTTTCCGTAGAGGTCTAGGTGAATTAACAGATGTTTACGAAATTGTCTGGGAAAAGTTGCAGGGTTTGAAATAACAATCTCAAGGTCGTTGGAACATTGCAAGAGCTGAAATAAAGGAATAAGAATTGATGGATAAACGTATTTTTGTTGAAAAAAAGGCTGATTTTCAGGTCAAATCAGAGAGTTTGGTTAGAGAACTCCAGCATAACTTGGGGCTTTCAACTTTGAAAAGTATTCGCATCGTGCAAGTGTATGATGTATTTGACTTGGCAGAGGACCTGTTTGCGCCTGCAGAGAAACACATCTTCTCTGAGCAGGTGACAGACCATGTCTTGGATGAAGTGGCTGTGCAGGCAGATCTTGCCAACTATGCTTTCTTTGCGATTGAAAGCCTACCAGGGCAGTTTGACCAGCGTGCAGCTTCTTCACAGGAAGCCTTGCTCTTGCTTGGTAGCTCAAGTGATGTAACGGTCAACACAGCTCAACTTTACTTAGTTAATAGAGATATCGATACGACTGAGCTAGAAGCGGTCAAGAACTACCTGCTCAATCCAGTGGATTCACGTTTCAAGGATATCACGACAGGGATTGCCAAGCAGGAATTTTCAGAGTCAGACAAGACTATTCCAAAATTGACTTTCTTTGAAAGCTATACAGCAGAAGCCTTTGCGCGCTACAAGGCTGAGCAAGGGATGGCTATGGAAGTGGATGATTTGCTCTTTATCCAAGACTACTTTAAGTCAATCGGGCGCGTGCCAACTGAGACTGAACTCAAGGTTCTGGATACTTACTGGTCTGACCACTGCCGTCACACAACTTTTGAGACTGAGTTGAAGCAGATTGATTTCTCAGCTTCTAGATTCCAAAAGCAATTGCAGTCAACCTATGACAAGTATATTGCCATGCGTGAGGAGTTGGGGCGTTCTGAAAAACCGCAAACCTTGATGGATATGGCAACTATTTTCGGTCGTTATGAGCGTGCCAATGGGCGTTTGGATGACATGGAAGTGTCTGATGAAATCAATGCTTGCTCAGTTGAAATCGAGGTGGATGTGAATGGAGTGAAAGAACCATGGCTCCTCATGTTCAAGAACGAAACCCACAACCACCCAACGGAAATTGAGCCATTTGGTGGGGCTGCTACCTGTATTGGTGGAGCCATTCGTGACCCATTGTCAGGACGTTCATACGTTTATCAAGCTATGCGTATCTCAGGTGCTGGAGATATTACAACGCCAATCGCTGAAACACGTGCTGGTAAATTGCCACAACAAGTTATTTCTAAACCGCGGCTCATGGTTATTCTTCATATGGGAACCAAATTGGCCTTGCGACGACCTACGTTCGTGAATACTTCCACCCAGGTTTCGTTGCTAAACGTATGGAGCTTGGTGCCGTTGTCGGTGCTGCTCCCAAGGGCAACGTTGTCCGTGAAAAACCGGAAGCTGGTGATGTCATTATCCTTCTTGGAGGTAAGACTGGACGTGATGGTGTCGGTGGTGCGACAGGTTCTTCTAAGGTACAAACAGTTGAGTCCGTGGAAACTGCTGGAGCTGAAGTTCAAAAAGGGAATGCTATCGAAGAACGCAAGATTCAACGCCTTTTCCGTAATGGCAATGTCACTCGTCTTATCAAGAAATCTAATGACTTTGGGGCAGGCGGTGTCTGTGTGGCTATCGGTGAATTAGCAGACGGTCTTGAAATTGATCTTAACAAGGTGCCTCTTAAATACCAGGGCTTGAATGGTACCGAAATTGCCATCTCTGAATCACAAGAACGGATGGCGGTTGTGGTGCGTCTTGAAGACGTAGATGCCTTTGTTGAAGAATGTAACAAAGAGAATATTGATGCTGTTGTGGTGGCGACAGTGACTGAAAAACCAAATCTAGTCATGCACTGGAATGGTGAAACCATCGTGGACTTGGAACGTCGTTTCCTTGATACAAACGGTGTGCGCGTAGTCGTTGATGCCAAGGTTGTAGACAAGGATGCTAAACTCCCAGAAGAACGTCAAACATCTGCTGACACACTTGAAGCAGATACTCTTACGGTTCTATCTGACCTCAACCATGCGAGTCAAAGGATTACAGACTATCTTTGACTGCTCTGTTGGACGCTCAACGGTTAATCACCCACTTGGTGGTCGTTACCAACTCACACCAACTGAGGCATCTGTGCAGAAATTACCAGTTCAACACGGTGTGACTCATACTGCGTCAGTCATGGCTCAAGGATTCAACCCATATGTAGCTGAATGGTCTCCATACCACGGTGCTGCCTATGCGGTGATCGAAGCAACTGCTCGTTTGGTTGCTGCTGGTGCCAACTGGTCTAAGGCTCGCTTCTCTTACCAAGAGTACTTCGAGCGCATGGACAAACAAGCTGAGCGTTTTGGTCAGCCAGTAGCGGCTCTCCTAGGCTCTATAGAAGCACAAATCCAGCTTGGTTTGCCATCTATCGGTGGTAAGGACTCTATGTCTGGTACCTTTGCAGAATTGACGGTACCACCAACCTTGGTTGCCTTTGGGGTAACAACAGCAGATAGCCGGAAGGTGCTTTCTCCTGAGTTCAAGGTTGCTGGTGAAAATATCTACTACATCCCAGGTCAAGCCCTCTCTGCAGAAATTGATTTTGATTTGATTAAGTCTAACTTTGCTCAGTTTGAAGCCCTTCAAAAGGCTCACAAAGTAACAGCAGCTTCAGCCGTTAAATACGGTGGTGTGCTTGAAAGTTTGGCTCTTGCTACCTTTGGAAATCATATTGGTGCAGAGGTGATCTTGCCTGAACTTGAAACAGCTTTGACAGCACAATTAGGTGGATTTGTCTTCACCTCTCCTGAAGAAATTGCTGGAGTAGAGAAGATTGGACAAACAAGTGCAGACTTTACACTCCTTGTCAACGGTGTGAAGCTAGATGGACAGAAGCTTGACAGTGCCTTCCAAGGAAAATTGGAAGAAGTTTACCCAACTGAATTTGCCCAAGCCAAAGAACTGGCTGAAGTTCCAGCTGTCGCTTCTGACACAGTCATCAAAGCCAAGGAAACTGTTGAAAAACCTGTGGTTTACATTCCAGTCTTCCCAGGAACCAACTCAGAATACGACTCAGCCAAGGCCTTTGAAAAAGAAGGTGCAGAGGTTAGCTTGGTGCCATTCGTGACCTTGAATGAAGAAGCTATTGTCAAGTCAGTTGAAACTATGGTTGACAATATCGGCAAGGCAAACATTCTCTTCTTTGCAGGTGGATTCTCAGCTGCGGATGAGCCAGATGGATCAGCTAAATTTATCGTGAATATCTTGCTCAATGAAAAAGTGCGTGCAGCCATTGATAGCTTATCGCTCGTGGTGGCTTGATTATCGGTATCTGTAATGGATTCCAGGCCCTGGTCAAATCAGGTCTTCTTCCATATGGAAACTTTGAAGATGCTAACAGTACCAGCCCAACCCTCTTCTACAATGATGCCAACCAACACGTGGCCAAGATAGTAGAAACTCGCATTGCCAATACCAACTCACCATGGTTGACTGGTGTGCAAGTGGGAGATATCCACGCTATTCCGGTTTCACACGGTGAAGGGAAGTTTGTCGTGACGGCTGAGGAATTCGCTGAGCTCCGTGACAATGGACAAATTTTCAGCCAATATGTTGACTTTGACGGCAAACCAAGTATGGACTCTAAGTACAATCCGAATGGTTCTGTCCATGCCATCGAAGGAATTACCAGCAAGAACGGCCAAATCATCGGTAAGATGGGACACTCAGAACGTTATGAAGACGGTCTTTTCCAAAATATCCCAGGCAATAAAGACCAGCACCTGTTCGCGTCAGCGGTTAAATACTTTACTGGAAAATAAGACTTGCAGATGTTCTAATAGATAGTATCAGTAATGTAAAAGTCATGTAGATTTAGCTCTTGGTGCTACACAAATAAAAATTAGGTATATAAAATGACATACGAAGTAAAATCTCTTAATGAAGAATGTGGTGTTTTCGGTATCTGGGGACATCCAGATGCTGCTAAATTGACCTATTTTGGTCTCCACAGTCTTCAGCACCGTGGTCAAGAGGGGGCAGGAATCCTCTCCAATGACCAAGGGAAACTAAAGCGGCATCGCGATATGGGGCTTCTATCAGAAGTCTTCAGAAATCCTGCTAACTTAGATAAATTGACAGGAACTGGTGCAATTGGGCATGTGCGTTATGCAACTGCTGGCGAAGCTTCTGTAGATAATATCCAGCCTTTCCTCTTCCGTTTTCACGATATGCAGTTTGGGTTGGCTCATAATGGGAATCTGACCAATGCAGCCTCTCTCAAGAAAGAGCTGGAACAAAGAGGCGCGATTTTCAGTGCGACTTCGGACTCTGAAATCTTGGCTCACCTCATTCGTCGCAGTCATAATCCTAGCCTGATGGGTAAAATCAAAGAAGCACTCAGTCTTGTCAAAGGTGGCTTGCTTATATCTTGCTGTTTGAGGATAAGTTGATTGCGGCTCTTGACCCCAATGGTTTCCGTCCGCTTTCTATCGGGAAAATGGCCAACGGAGCGGTGGTTGTTTCCTCTGAGACCTGTGCTTTTGAGGTCATTGGTGCTGAATGGATTCGTGATTTGAAGCCAGGTGAGATTGTGATTATTGATGACAAGGGCATCCAGTATGACAGCTATACAGACGATACCCAGCTCGCGATTTGTTCTATGGAGTATATCTATTTTGCTCGCCCTGATTCTAATATCCACGGTGTCAATGTCCATACGGCTCGCAAACGTATGGGTGCCCAATTGGCGCGTGAATTCAAGCATGAGGCGGATATCGTGGTCGGTGTGCCCAATTCTTCCCTCAGCGCGGCTATGGGATTTGCGGAAGAGTCTGGTTTGCCAAATGAAATGGGCCTCATCAAGAACCAATACACCCAACGTACCTTTATCCAACCGACTCAAGAATTGCGGGAGCAAGGGGTGCGGATGAAACTCTCTGCTGTTTCAGGCGTTGTAAAGGCAAGCGTGTGGTTATGATTGATGACTCTATTGTACGTGGAACAACCTCTCGTCGGATCGTTCAACTCTTGAAAGAAGCGGGTGCGACTGAGGTTCACGTTGCCATTGGTAGTCCAGCGCTAGCTTATCCATGTTTCTATGGGATTGATATCCAGACACGTCAGGAGCTGATTGCGGCTAATCATACGGTCGAAGAAACTCGCCAAATCATTGGTGCGGACAGTCTGACCTATCTTTCTATTGAGGGGTTGATTGATTCAATTGGTATTGAAACGGATGCGCCAAATGGTGGTCTCTGTGTCGCTTATTTTGATGGGGATTACCCAACGCCTCTCTACGACTACGAAGAAGACTATCGTCGAAGTTTGGAAGAAAAGACCAGTTTTTACAAATAGACGAAAGATCCTCCATTAAAAAAAAAGGAATATAAAAATGACAAATAAAAATGCTTATGCTCCACGTCTCACTACTGACTAAAAGCTAAAGCATTTGTCAGTAGACGCTTTCTCCTATGGGACCAAAGCTAGAGACCTGACTAGTATTTTTAGATAAAATAATTGTTTATCTAAAAATACGTCGCAGTCTTTCCCAAAAAAAGAAAAGGAAAAATAAAATGGCAAATAAAAATGCGTACGCTCAATCTGGTGTGGATGTTGAAGCGGGTTATGAAGTTGTTGAACGGATCAAAAAGCACGTTGCTCGTACGGAGCGTGCAGGTGTCATGGGAGCTCTGGGTGGCTTTGGTGGTATGTTTGACCTTTCAAAGACTGGGGTTAAAGAACCCGTCTTGATTTCAGGAACTGATGGTGTCGGAACCAAGCTCATGCTTGCTATCAAGTACGACAAGCACGATACCATCGGTCAGGACTGTGTGGCCATGTGTGTCAATGATATCATTGCTGCAGGTGCGGAGCCACTCTATTTCCTTGACTACGTAGCGACAGGGAAGAATGAACCAGCTAAGCTAGAACAAGTTGTCGCTGGTGTGGCAGAAGGTTGTGTGCAGGCAGGTGCTGCCCTCATTGGTGGGGAAACGGCTGAAATGCCTGGCATGTACGGCGAAGATGACTATGACTTGGCTGGTTTTGCGGTCGGTGTGGCTGAAAAATCTCAAATCATTGACGGTTCAAAGGTGGCAGAGGGAGATGTTCTTCTCGGACTTGCTTCAAGTGGGATTCATTCCAATGGTTACTCTCTCGTCCGTCGTGTCTTTGCGGATTACACAGGTGAGGAAGTCCTTCCAGAATTGGAAGGCAAGCAACTCAAGGAAGTTCTTCTTGAGCCGACTCGTATCTATGTCAAGGCTGTCTTGCCACTCATCAAGGAAGGGTTGGTCAACGGCATTGCCCACATCACAGGCGGTGGCTTTATCGAAAATGTCCCTCGCATGTTTGCAGCTGACTTGGCAGCTGAGATTGAAGAAGACAAGGTTCCAGTGCTTCCAATTTTCAAAGCCCTTGAAAAATACGGTCAGATCAAACATGAAGAAATGTTTGAAATCTTCAATATGGGTGTGGGACTTATGTTTGCAGTTAGCCCTGAAAATGTAAGTCGTGTCAAGGAATTGTTGGATGAACCAGTCTATGAAATTGGTCGTATCGTCAAGAAAGAAAACGAAAGTGTCATCATCAAATGAAAAAAATAGCGGTTTTTGCCTCTGGTAATGGCTCAAATTTTCAGGTGATTGCCGAAGAGTTTCCGGTGGAGTTTGTCTTTTCAGACCATCGTGACGCCTATGTGCTCGAGCGGTCAGACAAGCTTGGCGTTCTGTCCTATGCTTTTGAACTCAAGGAGTTTGAGAGCAAGGCAGACTATGAAGCAGCCCTTGTTGAGCTCTTGGAAGAACATCAGATTGACTTGGTTTGTTTGGCGGGTTATATGAAAATCGTCGACCCAACCTTATTGGCGGCTTATGAAGGTCGAATCATCAATATCCATCCAGCTTACTTGCCAGAATTTCCAGGAGCTCATGGGATTGAGGATGCTTGGAATGCTGGCGTCTCTGAGAGTGGTGTGACCATTCACTGGGTGGACTCTGGAGTGGATACAGGAAAGGTCATCAAACAAGTCCGTGTACCACGGCTAGCTGATGATACCATTGACAGTTTTGAAGCTCGGATTCATGAGGCAGAGTACAAGTTGTATCCGGAAGTTATTAGAGAATTGTTGGACAAGTAAATGAAAAAATGGTTGGAAACACTTGCCTTGATTACCTTGGCAATCATTCTACGTTTACTGGTAAATTTTTTCTTCCCAGAGATTCCCTATTGGGGGAGATTTTTACTGACAGTAATTTTGGGAGTCTTGGTAATCGTCTCCCTATACTTTATGAATCGAAAAATTCGTAGGTAGAGAGTTTGAAAATGAAAGGAAAAAACATGACTAAACGCGCCTTAATCAGCGTCTCAGACAAAGCGGGTATTGTTGAATTTGCCCAAGAACTTAAAAAAACTTGGTTGGGAGATTATCTCGACAGGTGGGACCAAGGTTGCCCTTGATAATGCTGGGGTGAAGACCATTGCCATCGATGATGTGACTGGTTTTCCAGAGATGATGGATGGCCGTGTCAAGACCCTTCATCCAAATATCCACGGGGGACTTTTGGCTCGTCGTGACTTGGATAGTCACTTGGAAGCAGCTAAGGAGAACCAGATTGAGCTTATTGATCTTGTTGTGGTAAACCTTTACCCATTTAAGGAAACCATCCTCAAACCAGACGTGACTTACGCTGATGCAGTTGAAAACATTGATATCGGTGGGCCATCTATGCTTCGCTCGGCAGCGAAGAATCATGCCAGCGTAACAGTTGTGGTAGATCCAGCTGACTATGCTGTGGTTTTGGACGAGTTGTCAGCCAATGGTGAAACGACTTACGAAACGCGTCAACGTTTGGCAGCTAAGGTTTTCCGTCATACAGCGGCTTATGATGCCTTGATTGCAGAGTATTTCACAACTCAAGTGGGGGGAAGAAAAACCTGAAAAACTCACTTTAACCTATGACCTCAAGCAAGCTATGCGCTATGGGGAAAATCCTCAACAGGACGCGGACTTCTACCAAAAAGCTTTGCCGACTGACTATTCTATTGCATCAGCGAAACAGCTTAACGGTAAGGAATTGTCATTCAATAATATCCGTGACGCTGATGCGGCCATTCGTATGATCCGTGACTTCAAAGACCGTCCAACCGTTGTGGCTCTCAAACACATGAACCCATGTGGAATCGGTCAGGCTGATGACATCGAGACTGCTTGGGACTACGCTTATGAGTCTGATCCAGTGTCTATCTTTGGTGGTATCGTTGTTCTTAACCGTGAGGTGGATGCTGCGACAGCTGAGAAGATGCATGGTGTATTCCTTGAAATCATCATCGCACCAAGCTATACGGATGAAGCGCTAGCCATTTTGACCAATAAAAAGAAAAACTTGCGTATCCTTGCCTTGCCATTTGATGCTCAAGAGGCTAGCGAAGTGGAAGCAGAATACACAGGTGTAGTTGGTGGACTTCTGGTGCAAAACCAAGATGTGGTCAAGGAAAGCCCAGCCGATTGGCAAGTGGTGACCAAACGCCAGCCAACTGAGACAGAAGCGACAGCTCTTGAGTTCGCTTGGAAGGCTATTAAATACGTCAAATCAAACGGAATTATCGTGACCAACGACCACATGACACTTGGAGTTGGTCCAGGTCAAACCAACCGTGTGGCTTCTGTTCGTATTGCCATTGAACAAGCTAAAGACCGTCTTGACGGCGCTGTGCTTGCTCGGATGCCTTCTTCCCATTTGCGGATAATGTGGAAGAAATCGCCAAAGCAGGTATTAAGGCTATCATCCAGCCAGGTGGGTCCGTCCGTGATCAGGAATCCATCGAAGCGGCGGATAAATATGGCTTGACCATGGTTTTCACAGGCGTGCGACATTTTAGACATTAAGAAGGTAAAGGAAAGAAAACAGTTTCTTTCCTTTTTTTGCGTAAAAACGCGGAGTGAAACAAGATTAAAACGAACGTTTGTGGTATAATGTTATTAAATAATTCGCAAAAGAGGTTGAGAGATGAAGCTGTTAGTTGTCGGTTCGGGTGGTCGTGAACATGCGATTGCTAAGAAGTTGCTTGAGTCAAAAGAGGTAGAAAAGGTTTTTGTTGCTCCTGGGAATGATGGGATGACTCTGGATGGTTTGGAATTGGTAAATATCTCTATTTCCGAACATTCTGAATTGATTGAATTTGTAAAAGCCAACGATGTTGCTTGGTCATTTATCGGGCCAGATGACGCCCTTGCGGCTGGTATCGTGGATGATTTCCATGCAGCTGGTCTCAAAGCCTTTGGTCCGACAAGATTGGCAGCTGAGCTGGAGTGGTCCAAGGATTTTGCCAAGGAAATCATGGTCAAATACGGCGTTCCGACAGCAGCCTATGGCACATTCTCAGATTTCGAGGAAGCCAAGGCCTATATCGAAAAGCAGGGTGCGCCTATCGTAGTCAAGGCGGATGGCTTGGCGCTTGGGAAGGGTGTCGTCGTTGCGGAGACGGTTGAGCAAGCAGTCGAAGCAGCTCACGAGATGCTTTTGGACAATAAATTTGGTGACTCAGGTGCGCGTGTAGTTATTGAGGAATTCCTTGATGGGGAGGAATTTTCCCTCTTTGCCTTTGTCAATGGCGACAAGTTCTATATCATGCCAACAGCTCAGGACCACAAACGTGCCTACGATGGCGATAAGGGGCCTAATACTGGTGGGATGGGTGCCTATGCGCCAGTTCCACACTTGCCACAGAGTGTAGTTGCTACAGCGGTTGACACCATTGTCAAGCCAGTCCTCGAAGGGATGATTAAAGAAAGTCGCCCTTATCTGGGTGTCCTTTACGCAGGGCTTATCTTAACAGCAGATGGACCGAAAGTCATTGAGTTCAACGCTCGCTTTGGAGATCCTGAAACTCAGATTATTCTACCTCGATTAACCTCTGATTTTGCCCAAAATATTACGGATATCCTTGATGGTAAGGAGCCAAACATTACGTGGACAGATAAGGGGGTGACTCTGGGTGTGGTTGTCGCATCCAACGGTTACCCGTTAGACTATGAAAAAGGTGTCAATTTGCCAGCCAAGACAGAAGGCGATATCATCACCTACTATGCAGGGGCTAAGTTTGCGGAAAATAGCAGAGCACTACTCTCAAACGGCGGACGTGTCTACATGCTCGTCACCACAGCAGACACCGTCAAAGAAGCCCAAGACATCATCTACCAAGAACTCGCCCGACAAAAAACAGAAGGCCTCTTCTACCGAACCGATATTGGGAGCAAGGCGATAAAAGATTAAAAGACACTAAATTAATCATGGCGAGCGAAAGCGAGCCAAAGTAAGATAATGGTCGCCGTGGTGAAAAGACCAGAACAGTATCTGTTCTGGTCTAGGGAAACTTTGAGACTTTAGGCTCAAAGTTTAGGAATGAAACTGAAGGTTTGCTTCCGTCCCCACCACCTAAGACCATTATCAGAAAGAAGAAAAAGGAGAAGAAATGAAACCAGCAATTTCCATCATCATGGGCTCCAAATCCGACTGGGCTACCATGCAAAAAACAGCAGAAGTCCTAGACCGCTTCAGTGTAGCCTACGAAAAGAAGGTTGTTTCTGCCCACCGTACACCAGACCTTATGTTCAGACATGCAGAAGAAGCCCGTAGCCGCGGTATCAAGGTTATCATCGCAGGTGCTGGAGGCGCAGCCCATTTGCCAGGTATGGTCGCAGCTAAAACAACCCTTCCTGTTATTGGGGTACCTGTCAAATCGCGTGCCCTTAGTGGTGTGGACTCCCTCTACTCTATCGTACAGATGCCAGGTGGAGTGCCTGTCGCAACTATGGCCATCGGTGAAGCAGGTGCGACCAACGCTGCCCTCTTCGCTCTCCGTCTCCTCTCAGTAGAGGATAAGGCTATCGCGACAGCATTGGCAGATTTCGCAGAAGAACAAGGAAAAATCGCAGAGGAGTCGTCAAATGAGCTCATCTAAAACAATCGGAATTATCGGTGGTGGTCAACTGGGTCAAATGATGGCCATTTCTGCTATTTACATGGGGCACAAGGTTATCGCGCTGGATCCTGCGGTGGATTGCCCGGCCTCTCGCGTGGCGGAGATCATCGTGGCTCCTTATAATGACGTGGATGCTCTGAGTCAGTTGGCTGAGCGTTGCGATGTCCTCACCTATGAGTTTGAAAATGTCGATGCTGACGGTTTGGATGCTGTCATTAAGGATGATCAGCTCCCTCAAGGAACAGATCTCCTTCGCATTTCTCAAAATCGGATTTTTGAGAAGGACTTCCTCTCAAACAAGGCTCAAGTCACTGTAGCACCTTACAAGGTTGTGACCTCAAGCCAAGACTTGGCAGATATTGACCTATCGAAAAACTATGTCCTCAAGACTGCAACAGGTGGTTATGATGGACACGGACAAAAGGTCATTCGTTCAAAGGAAGACTTGGAAGAAGCCTATGCGCTAGCTGACTCAGCAGACTGTGTTTTGGAAGAATTTGTTAACTTTGACCTTGAAATTTCTGTCATCATGTCTGGTAATGGCAAGGACGTGACGGTTTTCCCAGTTCAGGAATATTCATCGAAACAACATCCTTTCAAAAACTATTGTGCCTGCTCGCATTTCTGAAAGTTTAGCTGAGAAAGCCAAAGCTATGGCAGTGAGAATCGCTGAGCAACTCAACTTGTCTGGAACTCTCTGCGTGGAAATGTTTGCCACCGCTGATGATATCATCGTTAATGAGATTGCACCACGTCCACACAACTCGGGCCACTACTCCATTGAATCCTGCGACTTCTCCCAATTTGATACCCATATTCTCGGTGTTCTGGGAGCACCATTGCCAGTTATCAAACTCCATGAGCCTGCTGTCATGCTCAATGTTCTCGGTCAGCATGTCGAAGTTGCTGAAAAGTATGTCACAGAAAATCCAAGCGCCCACCTCCACATGTATGGTAAAATAGAGGCAAAGCACAACCGCAAGATGGGACATGTGACTTTGTTTAGTGATGTACCGGATGAGGTAGAGGAGTTTTAGAAAGGAAGTAGCGTAAATTGAAAAGTTTTCAGATAGAAAATCTTCGATTAATGGATAATACAAGAGATATTGATATAAATTCTTGTAATTTGTTTTTAGGAGCAAATGGAAGTGGTAAAAGTACAATATTGAGATTGTTTCCATTGATTAAACAGACAGTTACACAAAAAAATAATGTTCCGTTATTGTGGTATGATAAAGATGGTGTTGATTTGGGTAGTTACAGTGAAAGTGTGAGGATGTCGCAAAAAAATAATGGAATAAGTCTAGGTTTTAATTTAAATAAAGTTTTTAAGGTGGCTAAGCAATTTGTACCCGAAATTTTAGTAAAAAGAGTTTGCTAATCAAAATCATTTTTTTCTTTTTTTACTTTAGTTTTCATAATGATTTTTTTATGAAATTACTATACAGAATATAAAAAGTAAAAAATATGTGATGATAAGTTTAAAGAACTTAGTATAGAAATTGATAATTATAAAATTGATTTTGATTTCGAGAATAATAAAGTCACTATTAATGATGAAATTGTTGTAAATAATGAAAAAAATTAATCGCTAAAAAAATGATTACTCTTTCTTACCTTCAATATATATTCAAAGTAGTGATGGGGAACAAAAAGAAATTAAAAAAGTCTCACTAGTGTCATTACTAAGAAGTTCATTAAAAAAATTATTTAGCGAAGCACATAGAAATATGAATGCAGACACTAAGAGAAAAAAATTTTATCTAAAAATAAAAATACAGTAAGACTTTTGATGAGTTTATTGAGCAATTTAATAATATCAGACAAAAAAACAGTATCTAAACTCTTTTTAGATAATCAAAAAAATTGCAAAGGAATTGTTTAATCTGTTTTTGCTAATTCATTGTTCTAGTCTAATTGCGTATATAGATGAAGTGATTGTTAAATTCTTTAAATCATCAATTTATGTGGCCCCTATTCGAGCTACAGCTGAAAGATTTTATCGTATACAAGGGCTATCAGTGGATGAGGTAGACTCTAGAGGGTCAAACGTTCCAATGATGTTAGATAATATGAGAGCTAATAATCTGGAAGAACATTGGCAAAAGTGGACGATGGAAAATTTTGGAACAAAGTATCGTGTGAAATCATCATTGGGGAATGTGTCGGTTGAAGTGTTTATTGATGGTGATTATTATAATTTAGCTGATACAGGATTTGGATATTCTCAGTTTTTGCCAATTTTATTGTTAATATGGAAAAAAACACAAGTTGATTTAGAGGAAGGATTAGAAAATAGAAACGATAATTTATTTTTACCGCGTGCTACTCAAAAAGTTCAATATGATGATTCTGTTATAACAACAATTATTATAGAACAACCAGAACTTCACCTGCACCCTCGAATGCAAAGTCAATTCGCAGATTTATTATTCAATATAATTCGTCAAACTGATGATGTTAAATTTATTATAGAAACTCATAGTGTCGCTATTATCAATAGGCTAGGTGATCTTATTGAAGATACTGTTGATAGTGATATGCAAGATAAATTTAATATATATCTGGTCAATCGTAATGTCAATGAAAATGATGAGAGAATTCAAGCTGTTAGATATGATGATAATGGAATAATAACAGGATGGCCAGTAGGTTTTTTTATAATCACAAAGGATTTGACTATGATATTTGAAATTGAAGAAAAATGTACCAATAGATGCTACAACAAAAAGGTAATTTATGGAACTTATTGGAGGCGCACTATCTTGGGTATCATATTGTAGCTTTTGAAAAAAATATTCATTGATCTCGGATAAAAATGAATAAATTATTTTCAGAAGAACCTAATATGTTAAGAGTTATCAAACTTATTAAAGAAAAAAACATAATATTAATTCTTTAAAAAGATTTTTTTGTTGTATCTATGTGAAAGTGGTGAATAATACTCAAGATTATCAAGAATATGAAAAAAAGATGGACAGAGGATAATCAAAGTTCCTATAAAAATATTTTTGATGTTGAGTTATCAAAGTGTTTCATTATTTCTGAGGATATATCTGATGGAAACTTTTATTTATCAATGCTTTATTATGCACAACAGAAAAAAATTATTATAGCATTCCTCAAGATATATCTTTTCAGTGTGAAGTAGATAATGGAGGCGGATCAAGCACTTTTAAAGTATTTAAACAACGTATCTTAGAAAAGAAAGTAACACTTTGTATTGTAGATAGTGATAGAAAATTTTATTTGGAAGATATAAGGCATGACACAACTAGTGGAAGAGTTCAAAATTTAGTTGAGGAATTTCGCTCTTGTACGAAGATAGCAACTCATTATATACTAAAAGTAAGAGAAAAGGAAAACTTAGTTAGACCAAGCCAATATTTAGCATATCCTTCCTTTTCATGTTATAAAGGATTACAACATTTACAACAGTTTGAAAATACCCAAGACGAGATATATTTAGGTTATGTCAAACTCTCCAGAGATAGTCTCTTTAAACAAGATGAACTGGCTTGTACTAGTTTATCCATTACTTCAGATTTAAGAGGAATTGGTAAAGATGGCCTTCAAGAGTTTGCAGAAGCGAAATTTTATACATCAAGATTTAAAAAGGACAGATCTATCCATGTAGAATCCGTCGGAGACGAAATAGATTTATTTAGCAAAATCCCTGATTATTTACAGAAAGATTACGAGGAAATTGTGAAAAATGTGTTTTCTCATACATGTTCATATAAAAGGGTAAAATTTTAATTTAAAAAGGAGAAAACAATGATCAACCGTTACTCTCGCCCTGAGATGGCGAACATTTGGAGTGAAGAAAATAAATACCGTGCTTGGCTTGAGGTGGAAATCTTGGCTGACGAGGCATGGGCTGAGTTGGGAGAAATCCCTAAGGAAGATGTGGCTTTGATTCGCGAGAAGGCGGACTTTGACATCGACCGTATTTTGGAAATTGAGCAGGAGACTCGCCACGATGTGGTGGCTTTCACGCGTGCGGTTTCTGAAACGCTTGGCGAAGAGCGCAAGTGGGTCCACTATGGTTTGACCTCTACCGACGTGGTGGATACTGCCTATGGTTACCTTTACAAACAAGCCAACGACATCATCCGCAAGGATCTTGAAAACTTCACCAACATCATCGCTGATAAGGCTAAGGAACACAAGTTCACCATCATGATGGGGCGTACCCACGGTGTGCACGCTGAGCCAACAACTTTTGGTCTTAAATTGGCGACTTGGTACAGCGAAATGAAGCGCAATATCGAGCGTTTCGAGCATGCGGCTGCTGGTGTGGAAGCTGGTAAAATTTCTGGTGCAGTTGGGAACTTTGCCAACATCCCACCATTCGTTGAAAAATACGTCTGCGACAAGCTTGGTATCCGTGCCCAAGAAATCTCTACACAGGTCCTTCCTCGTGACCTTCACGCTGAGTACTTTGCGGTTCTTGCTAGTATCGCGACTTCAATCGAACGTATGGCGACTGAGATCCGTGGTCTCCAAAAGTCTGAGCAACGCGAAGTGGAAGAGTTCTTTGCCAAAGGTCAAAAAGGATCTTCAGCAATGCCTCACAAACGCAACCCAATCGGTTCTGAAAACATGACAGGTCTTGCGCGTGTTATCCGTGGTCACATGGTTACAGCTTATGAAAATGTGGCTCTCTGGCACGAACGTGATATCTCTCACTCATCAGCTGAGCGTATCATCACACCAGATACGACCATTTTGATTGACTACATGCTCAACCGTTTTGGAAATATCGTCAAGAACTTGACGGTCTTCCCAGAAAACATGATCCGTAACATGAACTCAACTTTCGGTCTTATCTTTAGCCAACGTGCCATGTTGACCTTGATTGAGAAGGGGATGACCCGTGAGCAAGCTTACGACCTTGTTCAACCGAAAACAGCTTACTCTTGGGACAACCAAGTGGACTTTAAACCACTTCTTGAGGCAGACCCAGAAGTAACTTCACGCCTCACACAAGAAGAAATCGATGAAATATTCAACCCTCTTTACTATACTAAACGAGTGGATGATATCTTTGAACGCCTAGGACTAGGTGATTAATTAAAAAATAAACAGCGAGCTTCAATCTCGCTGTTTATTGTTTTATCGAAAAGACTTAATCTTCTTTTCTTTAGTGAGTCCATAGGCTGCTAGTGTGGCCATGAGTCCTGCGACTACTAGTCCTGCAGAATCGTGACTTCCTGTTTCAGGAAGTTTTTTCTCTGTTGCCACAGGAGCTGGACCTTGAGGAAGAGCTTTGCTTTCCTCAGCAGGAGCAGTTGATGGAGTTGGTTGGCTTGGGATTTCTAGTTTTGGTTTTTCTTCAGCAATAGCGGCTTGTCCGTTTTCATCGCCTACATGTGTTACCAGAGTTCCGATTTCAACAATTTGAGTAATAGCTTCCTGTGCTACGACACTATTTACAAGAGTTTTCACTTCCTTGCCATCGGCAGAAGTGCTCACAGAGTAGAGGTTGCTACGACGCCCGTTGACACCTTTAGTAAGGACTTGCGTTTTTCCTTTGAGAAAGAGTGGATTTTCACGAGTCACTGTGGTAAATGGAATTTCTTCTTCTTGGATATCCAGTCTAGGTTTTGTTTCTGCAACTGGAGCAAGATCATGTTCATCACCTACATGTGTTACCATAGTTCCGACTTCGACTATTTGAGTAACGGCTTCCTGTGCTACGACACTATTTACAAGAGTTTTCACTTCCTTGCCATCGGCAGAAGTGCTCACAGAGTAGAAGTTGCTACGATGTCCATTGACGCCCTTAGTAATGACTTGTGTTTTTCCTTTGAGCAAGAGTGGATTTTCACGAGTCACTGTGGTAAATGGAATTTCTTCCTCTTGGACATCTAGTCTAGATTTTACCTCAGTAGTTGGTGCAAGACCACTTTCATCACCCTTGTGAGTTACAAGGGTTCCGACTTCCACAATTTGAGTAACGGCTTCCTGTGCTACGACACTATTTACAAGAGTTTTCACTTCCTTGCCATCGACAGTGCTTACAGAGTAGAAGTTGCTACGATGTCCATTGACGCCCTTAGTAATGACTTGTGTTTTTCCTTTGAGCAAGAGTGGATTTTCACGAGTCACTGTGGTAAATGGAATTTCTTCCTCTTGAACATCTAGTCTAGGTTTTACCTCAGTAGTTGGTGCAAGACCACTTTCATCACCCTTGTGAGTTACAGGAGTACCGACTTCAACCACTTGGTTCACAGCTTCTTTGGTTACCTGGCTATCAAGGATTGTTTCGGTTGTTTTTCCATTTTCAGTAAGGACAGAGATGTAATGAGTTCGTTCACCTTTGACTCCTGCTGTGATAATATTTTCCTGACCAGCTGGGAGGTTAGGATTTTCTTTCTTGATAACTTCAAATGGGATTTCTTCAGTTCTTGTGATGAGTTCTGATCTGGTTTCAACATTGGCAGCCACTTCATTTTCATCCAGGCTTCCTGAGTGAGTTGCAGCTGGTTTGAGACCTAAGCGAGCGGCTTTTAGTTTGGCTACAAGTGTGTCAAGCTCAGCTTGTTTATTACGATTGAGGTTGTAATTTAGAGCTGTTTTAGCTGCACTTAGGGCATCCAAGCTTTCCTTGCTGTATCCTTCTAAGTTTTCAGGAATTTGTGCGATTTCTCTGCGGAGAGCATTATAATTAGCACGGAAGTAGTCTTTGTTGTGGTCTGCAAAGGCAGTCATAAGTTCAAAGATTTCTTCCTCCTTGTACTCAGCGCTTGGTCTATCTGCCCAGATAGCAAGCATACTTCCGACTGTTGGAAGGTCTACTTCAGGATATTTGGTAGAAGCTAGTTGATTGAATGGTGTTTTTCCAGTATTCTCAATAGCTTTTTTGAGGAAACCACCACCATCTTCTGGTTTTTGGCCGAGAATGTAGTACCAGTCACCGTTGGTATTCAAGAACTTATAACCCTTGCTTGCTAGGTATTGAGGTGATGCGAGGTTGTAGCCCCACCAGCCTTTAGACCAGTAAGAAATCAAGACATCTTTGTCAAACTGAACATCGTCCTTGTCCTCATAGTAGAAGCCATCATTGAAGGCCATTGGTTGAAGCCCTCTTTCTTTGGCCATAGCTGCAAGGGTGTTGGCATATTCGGCAAACTTGCCATAGAGTTGATACCATTTGAGGTAGTACCAGCCTTGGGCACTAGTCGCATCGTTGGCGTATTCGTCAGTACCAAAGTTGAAAATCTTTGTTTTACCTGCAAAGAAGTCCATGTATTTACCGATGAGGGCTTTTACAAAGTTCATCGCTTCTTCGTTTCTCAAGTCCATAGTTGTTTTGGAGACTTTGTCAAAGTGGGCTTGAGGATTTTTAATACCCAATTTTTCCATGGCAACCAGCATAGCATCCATGTGACCTGGGCTGTTGATAGCTGGGATGAGACCGATACCCTTAGATTTAGCGTATTCAATTAGTTCTGTCACTTCTGCCTGTGTAAGTGCAGTTCCGTTTGGATCATCGTAGTAAGCTTTTGTTCCTTGGATGATGGCATTTTTGACATCATCACTTGCATAGGTTTTTCCGTTAGCAGTGATGGTCATATCATCGAGTAGGAAGCGAAGTCCGTCATTTCCTAGAAGGAGATGGACATCAGAATATCCGAGCTCACTGGCCTTATCTACGATGCGTTTGAGTTGGTCAAGAGTAAAGTATTTGCGTCCAGCATCGATTGAAATTACCTTGTTTTTGGCAAGTTTTTCAACTTCACGTTTAGCATCTTCTTCTTTTTGAGCTTCTGGTGTGAAGGTCAAATTGCTGACTGCTTCTTGAAGTTTTGCAATTGCTTGGTCAATCGTGTCTTGTTGAGCACGGCTGAGGTTGCTATCAAGTGAACGGATGGCTTTTGCCGCTTCGTTAACTGCTGCGACACTTTCTGTAGTATAACGGTTAAGGTCTTTTGGCACCTCTTTAAGTGCTTGTTCTGCAGACTCATAATCAGCTGCGAAGTATTCAGCATTAGAATTTGCGAATTGACGCATGAGTTTGAAGAGGCGTGACGGTGAATAACGTGCAGATGGGGTGTCAGCCCAAGCAGCTACCATACCACCGATGAATGGAATAGTTGCTCCGTCGGATTTTGGTACCGAAGTGATTGGAGTGTTCTTGATACCGTTTAATCCTTGATCAAGGTTGTACCAACCTTGGCCATCTGCATTTCGACCAAGAACATAGTACCAAGCATCATTAGTATTTAGGATTTGGTGACCTTTTTCTACTAGAAGTTTAGAAGAAGCGACGTCGTAACCTCCCCAACCACCAGTCCACATTGAAACGATGATATCTTTGTCAAAAGTTCCGAAGCTAGTATCACTATTGTAGTAAATACCATCATTGAAGGCCATTGGTTTTAGACCGTGCGATTTTACAATATGAGCTAGGTCATTGGCGTAGGCAATAAATTTTTCATATCCTTTTACAGGATAGCCTTCGTTTGGATAGTATTTATCAGCTTGAAGAACGCTCCAACCTTTAGCGTTTGTTGCATCATTGGCATATTCATCAAGTCCGATGTTGAAGATTTCAGTCTTTTTCGCGAAATAAGCAGCATATTTATCGATAAGGGCTTTTGTAAAAGCGACTGCCGGTTCGTTGTCAAGATCTACAGTACGAGCTGATTCCTTCCCAAAATAGTTAAAGTTAGGGTTTTGGATTCCCAATTCTTTCATGGCATTGAGGATCGCATCCATGTGACCAGGACTATTTACTGTCGGAATGAGACCGATGCCTTTATCTTTGGCATAGTTAATCAGATCTGTCATTTGACTTTCTGTTAAGTGATTGCCGTTGGGATCGTTGTAATAATCATTCGTACCTTTTTCAATGGCACGTTTGACATCGTCACTGGCATAGGTCTTGCCGTTAGCTGTGATGCTCATATCGTCCAACATGAAGCGGAGTCCATCATTTCCAACTAATAGGTGTAAATCAGTGTAGCCATAATGTTTCGCTTTGTCAATGATTTCCTTGAGTTGTTCTGGTGAGAAATATTTACGTCCAGCATCAATAGAAACAATTTTCTTTTTCGCTAGCTTTTCATTAGTTTGAGTGGCACGTTCAGTAGTCGGAGAGAGTACAGCAGGAGTAGCAGGCTCGTTTTTCTTCTCAGTATTGGCACTCTCTGTGCTTTTCCACTTGAGTTGTGTTTTCTGATTCCGTAGTAGGGGCTGGGCTGGTATGTTCTGTAACTACCGGTGCTACCGCATTGTCTGTTTTTGGAACAACTGTGTTAACAGTATCTTTTTCAGTTTTAAATTCCTCTCTTATAGTTTTATCAGCTTGTTTTACAAGTTTTTCTTCTTTATCTTGAATTGGTGCTTCTGATGCTTGTGGGCTATCCGGCACAGTTTGCAAAGTTTCAGTAGCTTTTGGTGCTGGTGTGAGTCCATCTGCAGATACGACTTGCGCACTGAAGGTAAATCCTATCAGTACAGAAGCTGCTCCGACTGCATACTTGCGGATTGAGAAACGCTGTTTCTTGTCTAGTTTCATGATAAAACCTCCTTGATACAACTATTTTGATAACGTTTACATAAAACCAACTTAATTTTATTATCTATATAGTAAAAAAAGTCAAGCAGGTTTATATAAGAACTATAATAAATGGAGGAAATCATAAGATTTTTGGAAATGACAACTTATATAAGAAGGTAAAATTAAGGAAAAAAATCAGTGATTTTTTTAACTTGTTTTTTTAGTAAAAGTTCTACAAATTAAATAAAGATATTTAATAGCGTTTTCATAGTCGCTTTTTCATGCTATAATATATAGAAAAAGCCTGAGCAAGGCTCAAGCTTTTTCTTAGTGACCACGGTTACATGAAATGAATTTGATTTTGTAGTAATCTGCTCGCTTATACGTCTCGCTATAGGCAAGAACTTGTCCAGTTGCTTCAAGCTTAGTAGTTTTTGTTTGAAGTACTGTTGGGAATTGTGTATCAATTCCTAGGATAGAAGCAGCATGTTCTGGTGTTGGGAATGCAATTGCATTGATTTCCTCAAAATGCTCATCACTCATGTGAATGTGGTAATCCAATTTGAAACGTTTATAGATAGAGCTATAATATTCAAGATTTGGATAATTGGCATTGATATATTGTTCTGGAACATAAGATGTGTGATAGATGTAAACAACACCATTTGTTTCGCGTACACGTTCAATTTTGTAGTAGAACTGATCACCACGTAGTCCAAGTTTATCCAAATATTCAAGTTTATTTCCACGCTCGATAGAAAGGACGGTTACCTTATCATCTTTCGTTTCGAAAACTTCGACGTCTGAAAATTCTACGAGTTTGTGTTTACGTGCGCGTGAAACGAATGTGCCCTTTCCTTGTTGGCGAACGATGTAACCATCTTTAGCAAGATCGTTTAAAGCACGAACAACTGTGATAGAACTTACGTCGTACATTGCGATTAATTCTGCTTCTGTGTAAAATTTATCACCACTTGCAAATTGACCAGAGATAATTTTATTTTTTAATTCATCTTTAATATATTGGTATTTTTGGAATAGCCATAATTTCACCTCAATTCTATTTTTTTCCATCCTTGATTCTACCATAAATGTAAATAAAATAGTAGTATTTAGGTAAAAAAATTAAAAATAATAGGTTAGAAACATTATTATACATGTAAAAAAATCCATTTTATAATTGGATAATTCTCTGTACTTCAAAAAAATAGGCACTTTCATGCGATTTTTTTGATAATTTTGTAAAAGGTAAGTAAAAAAATGGAAAAAAATTTTAAAGAATTTTTCCAAAACCTATTGACAAATACAAAAGATTTGATTATATTTAATATTATAACAAATGAAAGCGCAAACTTAGTTAGTCAGAGGTGTAAAAATGACAAGGTTTAAAATTGAGGACGATTTCTATTTAGATGGGAAACCGTTCAAGATTTTGTCCGGTGCCATTCATTATTTTAGAATTCCAGCAGAGGATTGGTATCATTCGCTCTACAACTTAAAAGCGCTTGGCTTTAATACAGTCGAGACTTATGTTGCATGGAATTTACACGAACCTGTTGAAGGGGAGTTTGATTTTGAAGGTGATTTGGATTTAGAGAAATTTCTCCAAATAGCGCAGGATTTGGGTCTCTACGCAATTGTGCGTCCGTCTCCCTTTATCTGTGCGGAATGGGAATTCGGTGGTTTACCAGCTTGGCTCTTGACCAAGAACATGCGAATTCGCTCATCCGACCCAGCATATATCGAGGCAGTTGGTCGCTACTATGATCAATTATTGCCAAGACTGGTGCCACGTTTGTTGGACAATGGCGGAAATATTCTCATGATGCAAGTCGAGAACGAATACGGTTCTTATGGAGAGGACAAATCTTACCTGAGAGCGATTCGAAAATTGATGGAAGAACGAGGGATTGATTGCCCACTCTTTACTTCAGATGGCCCATGGAGAGCTACTTTGAAAGCTGGAACCTTAATCGAAGATGACCTCTTTGTAACAGGCAACTTTGGTTCTAAGGCACCTTACAACTTTTCACAGATGCAGGAATTCTTTGATGAGCATGGTAAGAAATGGCCACTCATGTGTATGGAGTTCTGGGATGGCTGGTTCAATCGTTGGAAAGAACCGATTATCACACGGGATCCGAAAGAATTGGCAGAAGCTGTTCGAGAGGTATTGGAGCAAGGCTCTATCAATCTTTACATGTTCCACGGTGGTACAAACTTTGGATTCATGAATGGTTGCTCGGCTCGAGGAACTCTGGATTTGCCACAAGTTACATCTTATGATTACGATGCCCTTCTGGATGAGGAAGGGAATCCAACAGCCAAATATTTGGCAGTCAAGAAGATGATGGCAACACATTTCCCAGAGTATCCGCAGTTGGAACCACTCTATAAGGAAAGCATGAAGGTGGACGCTATTCCGCTTGCTGAAAAAGTTTCCTTATTTGAAACCTTAGATAGTCTTTCTAGTCCAACAGAAAGTCTCTATCCAAAGCGATGGAGGAATTAGGTCAATGTTATGGCTATCTTCTCTATCGTACTGAGGCAAGTTGGGATGCAGAAGAAGAACGCCTTCGCATCATCGATGGACGTGACCGTGCTCAACTCTTTGTAGATGGTCAACGAATTGCCACTCAATACCAGACAGAGATAGGAGAAGATATCTACTGTCAAGGTAATCGAAAAGGTTCTTCACAACTTGACATCTTGATTGAAAATATGGGCCGTGTTAACTATGGACATAAGTTCTTAGCTGATACACAACGTAAAGGAATCCGAACAGGTGTCTGCAAGGATTTACACTTCTTACTTAATTGGAAACAATATCCACTACCACTGGATAATCCTGAGAAAATTGATTTTTCAAAAGGATGGACAGAAGGACAACCAGCCTTTTACGCTTATGATTTTACAATCGAAGCGCCAAAAGATACTTACCTAGACTTGTCTGAGTTTGGTAAGGGAGTTGCTTTTGTCAATGGGCAGAACCTAGGACGTTTTTGGAACGTTGGCCCAACACTCTCGCTTTATATCCCTCATTGTTATCTCAAGGAAGGTGCTAATCGTATCATTATCTTTGAAACAGAGGGTGAATATAAAGAAGAGATTCATTTAACTCGTAAACCTACACTAAAACACATAAAGGGGGAAAACTTATGACAATTGTAGGATGCCGTATCGATGGACGTTTGATCCACGGACAAGTAGCCAATCTTTGGGCTGGAAAACTAAATGTTTCACGTATTATGGTTGTGGATGACGAAGTTGTCAACAACGACGTTGAAAAGAGTGGTTTGAAACTAGCGACACCACCAGGTGTGAAATTGAGTATTTTGCCAATTGAAAAAGCGGCAGCGAATATTCTTGCTGGTAAATACGATAGCCAACGTCTCTTTATCGTGGCTCGTAAACCAGACCGCTTCCTTGGTTTGGTAGAAGCAGGTGTACCACTTGAAACCCTTAATGTTGGGAATATGTCTCAAACACCAGAAACTCGCGCCATCACACGTTCTATCAACGTAGTGGACAAGGATGTGGAAGACTTCCACAAACTGGCAGAAAAAGGTGTTAAACTTACTGCTCAAATGGTTCCAAATGATCCAGTTTCAGACTTTTTGAGCTTATTAAAATAGGAAAAAATTTTTAGGAGGTCATTGTTATGATACAATGGTGGCAAATTTTACTTCTCACTTTGTACTCAGCTTATCAAATCTGTGATGAGTTGACAATCGTTTCATCTGCAGGTTCCCCTGTATTTGCTGGTTTCATTACTGGTTTAATCATGGGAGATGTGACAACTGGTTTGTTTATCGGTGGTAGCTTGCAGTTGTTCGTTCTTGGGGTTGGTACCTTTGGTGGTGCTTCTCGTATCGACGCAACTTCTGGTGCGGTTCTTGCAACAGCATTCTCAGTTTCACAAGGAATCGCTACAGACCTTGCGATTACAACAATCGCTGTACCAGTAGCAGCACTTTTGACATACTTCGACGTTCTTGGACGTATGACAACTACTTTCTTCGCACACCGTATTGATGCTGCAATCGAACGCTTTGACTATAAAGCAATCGAACGCAACTACCTTCTTGGTGCTCTTCCTTGGGCTCTTTCTCGTGCCCTTCCAGTCTTCTTTGCTCTTGCCTTTGGTGGTGCCTTTGTTCAAGCAGTAGTAGATTTGGTTAAACAATACCAATGGGTTGCAGACGGTTTGACACTTGCAGGACGTATGCTTCCAGGTCTTGGATTTGCAATCTTGCTTCGTTACCTTCCAGTTAAACGTAACCTTCACTACCTTGCAATGGGATTTGGTTTGACAGCTATGTTGACTGTTCTTTACTCATATGTAACAGGTCTTGGTGGCGCTGTTGCTGGTATCGTAGGTACTCTACCTAAAGATGTGGCTGAAAAAATTGCTTTTGTCAACAACTTTAAAGGTTTGTCTATGATTGGTATCTCTATCGTGGGTATCTTCCTTGCAGTGCTTCACTTCAAAAATAGCCAAAAAGTAGCTGTAGCAGCACCTTCTACACCATCAGAAAGTGGGGAAATCGAAGATGACGAATTCTAATTACAAACTAACAAAAGAAGATTTTAATCAAATCAACAAACGTAGCTTGTTTACTTTCCAATTAGGTTGGAACTACGAACGTATGCAAGCTTCTGGTTACCTGTACATGATCTTGCCTCAATTGCGTAAAATGTATGGGGATGGTACTCCTGAATTGAAAGAAATGATGAAAGTTCATACTCAATTCTTCAATACTTCACCATTCTTCCACACAATCATCGCTGGTTTTGACCTTGCCATGGAAGAAAAAGATGGTGTAGGTTCAAAGATGCCGTTAACGGTATCAAGACAGGTTTGATGGGACCATTCGCTCCTCTTGGAGATACTATCTTTGGTTCACTTGTACCTGCTATCATGGGTTCTATCGCAGCAACTATGGCTATCGCTGGCCAACCATGGGGTATCTTCCTTTGGATCGCAGTTGCAGTAGTGTATGACATTTTCCGTTGGAAACAGTTAGAATTTGCCTACAAAGAAGGGGTTAACCTTATCAACAATATGCAAAGTACTTTGACAGCTTTGATTGACGCTGCATCTGTACTTGGTGTCTTCATGATGGGTGCTCTTGTAGCAACAATGATCAACTTTGAAGTTTCTTATAAATTGCCAATCGGTGAAAAGATGATTGACTTCCAAGACATCTTGAACTCAATCTTCCCACGCTTACTTCCAGCAATCTTTACTGCCTTTATCTTCTGGTTGCTTGGTAAGAAAGGTATGAACTCTACAAAAGCAATTGGTATCATCATTGCTCTTGCAGTAGGTCTTTCATTCATCGGTAAATTCTTGCTTGGAATGGGCGTATAATTTATGACGAAATCATTAATTTTGGTGAGTCATGGTCGCTTCTGTGAAGAACTTAAAGGTAGCACTGAAATGATCATGGGTCCACAAGACAATATTTATACAGTAGCTCTTCTTCCAGAAGATGGCCCAGAAGATTTTACTGCAAAATTTGAAGCTGCTATTGAAGGATTGGATGATTTCCTAGTCTTTGCGGATCTTCTCGGTGGAACACCATGTAACGTGGTAAGCCGTTTGATTATGGAAGGTCGTGATATTGACCTTTACGCAGGGATGAATCTTCCAATGGTGATTGAATTTATCAATGCGAGCCTTACAGGCGCAGATGCGGACTACAAGAGCCGTGCTGCAGAAAGTATTGTGAAAGTTAATGACCTGTTAGCGGGCTTCGATGATGACGAAGATGAATAATACTCTTCGAAAATCAAATTCAAACTGCGTCAACGTCGCCTTGCCGTATAGATGTTACTGACTTCGTCAGTTCTATCTACAACCTCAAAACGGTGTTTTGAGCTGACTTCGTCAGTTCTATCTGCAACCTCAAAGCACTGCTTTGAGCAACCTGCGGCTAGTTTCCTAGTTTGCTCTTTGATTTTCATTGAGTATACGATGTGACAACGGAAATCGTTAGAGCATCTTATATAGAATATACATGGGAATGGGGCTTACTCCCATTCCCATATTTGATAGAAAAAGGGGAACTCAATGCTACATTATACAAAAGAAGACTTGCTCGAATTGGGTGCAGAAATCACTACACGTGAAATCTACCAACAGCCTGATGTATGGAAAGAAGCTTTTGAATCTTATCAAGGACAACGTGAAGAAATTGCAGTCTTTCTACAAGGGATTGCTGATAAACATGACTATATCAAGGTTATCTTGACAGGTGCTGGAACTTCTGCTTATGTGGGAGATACCTTGGTACCTTACTTTAAGGAAGTCTATGACGAACGCAAATGGAATTTCAATGCTATTGCGACAACAGATATCGTTGCCAATCCAGAAACTTATTTGAAAAAAGATGTGGCAACTGTCCTTGTGTCTTTTGCTCGTAGTGGGAACTCGCCTGAAAGTGTGGCGACTGTTGATTTGGCCAAAGCTTTGGTGGATGAGCTTTATCAAGTGACGATTACTTGTGCAGCAGATGGTAAATTGGCTCTTCAAGCTCATGGCGATGACCGCAATCTTTTGCTTTTGCAACCAGCTGCCTCTAATGATGCTGGCTTTGCCATGACTTCTAGCTTTACGTCTATGATGCTGACAGCTCTCTTGGTCTTTGATCCTACAGAATTTGCTGTTAAAGCTGAACGTTTTGAAGTTGTATCTAGTCTTGCCCGTAAGGTTCTAGACAATGCAGCAGATGTCAAAGAGTTGGTTGATCTTGACTTTAACCGTGTCATCTACCTTGGTGCGGGTCCTTACTTTGGACTTGCTCATGAAGCTCAGCTCAAGATTTTGGAATTGACAGCTGGCCAAGTGGCGACCATGTATGAAAGTCCAGTAGGCTTCCGTCACGGTCCAAAATCACTGATCAACGAAGATACAGTTGTTTTGGTCTTTGGTACAACGACAGACTACACTCGTAAGTACGACTTGGACTTGGTTCGTGAAGTTGCTGGTGACCACATTGCTCGTCGTGTTGTGCTTTGAGTGATCAAGCCTTTGGTCTTGAAAATGTCAAAGAAGTGGCCCTTGGTTGCGGCGGTGTCTTGAATGATATTTACCGTGTCTTCCCTTACATCGTTTATGCCCAACTCTTTGCCCTATTGACTTCACTCAAGGTAGAAAATAAACCAGATACACCGTCTCCTACAGGTACAGTAAACCGTGTGGTACAAGGTGTTATCATCCACGAATATCAAAAGTAATACTGCGTTTATAGATTCTTGATAAAGGGGTTTGTAAATCATACAAGTAAACCATAGATTGTCAATTCGCTTTCTATGGTTCGTTTGCTTGAGAGAAATAGTAAAAGGAGAACAGAATGAAAACATACACAGAGCGTGTATTTGGAAATGTTGATGGCAAGGATGTCTTGGCCTATCTCTTTGAGACGGACGGTGGCTACCAGCTTGAGGTTATGACTTATGGTGCGACCATCCTGCGCTATGTCACACCTGACAAGGCTGGAAATTTTGCTAATGTTATTTTGGGATTTGATGATTTTGATAGCTATGTAGGCAATAGTCCCAAGCATGGAGCTAGCGTAGGTCCTGTGGCGGGCCGTATTGCAGGTGCGACCTTTGAATTAAATGGCAAGACCTATGAACTTGAAGTCAATAATGCTAGCAACTGTAACCACAGTGGTTCAACTGGTTGGGATTCGAGCTTGTTTGAACTAGTTGAAGTGAGCGACCATGGCTTGACCCTCTACACAGAGCGTACAGATGGGACAGGAGGATTTCCTGGAAATCTCAAGATTTGGATCAGTTACCACTTAGAAGAGACTGGTGCCTATGAAATCAGCTACAAGGTAACGACAGATCAAGATACGCTGGTCAATCCAACCAACCACAGCTATTTCAACTTGTCTGGTGATTTCACGCAGACGATTGACCGTCATGTCTTCCAACTAAACACGGAGGGTATTTACTCAATCGCTCCAGACGGTGTTCCGGCCAAAACCCCAGATGCAAATCGTGATGCGGTTAAACACATTTACAATGGTGCTTTGTTGAAGGATATCTTTGCAGAAGAAGATGAGCAAATCCAACTGGTATCTGGTTTGGATCATCCATTTGCCCTTCCTGCAGGCCATGATAATGCTGGATTCCTTTATGACCAAAACTCAGGTCGCTTTCTGCTTTTCAAGACAGAGGCTCCTTGCTTTGTGGTCTACACAGCAAACTTTGTGGATGAAAGTGTCATCATAGGAGGTCAGCCAATGGTGCAGCACAATGGGATTGCCCTTGAAGCGCAAGCTTTACCAGATGCCATTCACAGTGACCTCAAAGACCAAGTTATTCTCAAAGCCGGTCAAACCTTTACAAGTAAGACACGTTATGAGCTTGTTGTGAAATAAAAAAGCTGGGAAAAAAGTCTTTAAAATTAGTAAAATGCATATTATCAGGTGCTGAAAACTTTGATAATATGCGTTTTATTATGGAAAGATTCACTTTATATTATCCTAAAATAGCGTTATTACACAGCATCTCTTGAGTTGTCTGACTTGACTTTCTTGCTGGGAATGATATAATAGTTGTAACAAAAAATATTACAACAGAAAAGAGGACTATTTATGACCTATGAATACAAGAGCCACATTTATTTGGCAGAGGCAGTTTTAAATGTAAAGGATTTGGCAAGTCAAACAGCCTTTTATCAGCAAATTATTGGTTTAGAAATCCTATCTAAAACTGAGACAGAGGTAGTTCTAGGCCTGGGTGGAAAAGCCTTGGTACAGCTGATTCAAGCACAAGAGAGTGGAGAAGTAAGGGAATATTATGGCCTTTACCATCTGGCTATTCTCTTGCCGACACGCAAGGCATTGGCTGATGTATTGAAACACCTGACAGATTTACAGATTCCTCTTGTTGGCGGTGCAGATCACGGTTACAGTGAGGCCCTTTACTTGGAAGATTTGGAGGGGGAATGGCATCGAGCTCTATCGAGATAAGCCAGTTTCCACATGGGATATTCGAGAAGATGGACGCATTATTGGGGTGACAGAGGCCCTTGCGGCGCAGGATATCTATGAGTTGGGGGAAAGAGTAGAGCCCTTTATCCTAGCAGAAGGTACGAGAATGGGGCATATCCATCTTTCCGTCAAGGATAGTCGAAAGTCCAGCCAGTTTTATCAAAAGGTGTTAGGACTAGAGGATAAATTCAGTGTGCCTAGCGCTAGTTGGATTGCAGCTGGGGACTATCATCATCATTTGGCAGTCAACGAATGGGGAGGAAAAGATCTGGCTTCGCGTAAGCAAGGCTTGCCAGGTTTGGCCTACTATGTCATCGAAGTCGCATATAAAGAAGAACTGTTAACGATTGCCCAGCGAGCACAAGAAGTTGATGCACCAATCAAATGGCTGACATCGAGCCAGCTGGAAGTTACAGACCCAGATGGAATCGTGACTCGTATTCGTTTAGCATGATGAGACGAGGAAAACAAATCATTTATTTTAGAGATATAGAAAAGGCGGACAAGCTTGTATTCTGTTCTTAGAATACAGACTTGTTCGCTTTTTATGGAATAATAAAGAGTGAAACCATTATAGCCAAACTGTAAAGGTAATCACCTGTTTTTTGTAGCTGACAAAGATTTTTCCTCTAAACAAGCTGACGAGGTGCTGAGCCATGGAGAGGCCTATTCCATGGCCAGCTATAGTTTGGTTGTTGTGAGAGGTCTCCGCACGATAAAAGCGATCAAAGAAACGTTTAATATTAGCTGCTTGCCCATCCTTATAATCATTAGAAATAGTGATACAAGTGTGTTTTTGTAGTAGATAATTTTTTCGTTGAAGAGTCAAGCGAATCGTTCCAGCGGGGTCACAGTATTTGCGGGCATTGTCAAGAAGAATGCTAAGAAGCTCATAAAATTCCTCTTGGGCAACTTTTTCTACAACGTCTGCTTCAATAGAACTTTCAAATTTTTTATCCTCTTTGGTAAAGAGAGGAGCAAAATCTGAGGCAACCTTTTCAGCGATGACGGAGATATTTTGAGGAGCTAGTTTGATATCTTCTTGCTCCTCGAGCCGAGCAAGTCGGATCAGTTTTCCAATCAGATGGATAAGACGCTCCGTCTGTTCCTTAGTGCTGATACTCCACTCAGTTTCACCCTCTATTAACTCCTGTAGTTCGGTATTGGCCGAAATAATAGCTAGAGGAGTTTTGAGTTCGTGTCCTGCATTGGTGATAAACATCCGTTGCTTTTCATAGTTTTTGATAAAAGGGCGAATAACAATCCCTGAAATCAAGGTGAAGAGTAGTATGAGGAGGAGTAAGCTAGCCAAGGCCAACCAGATAGAGACTTGAAGTAGGGTACCTCGTTCCCGGATATAGTAAGTCGTTTCAAAGAAGACCAGTAGTTTCCCAGTCGTAGATTGGCTCACTTGGTAGGTAAAATAACGCCCCTTATGAGTAATGGTGCCATAAGTTTCCTGCTTTTTGAGGACATTGGGGAGGAAACTTTTGACCTCATCCTCAGTCAAGGATTGAACATTTGTGAGAGAGATGGCGTAGTCATCTTCCTTTTCTCTGACAGAGAAGTATTGGAAATTATAGACGATTCCTTCCTGGATATTTTTCTCAGTCAGACTTTCTTTGACTTCATCAGTAATAGGAAGTTCCCCCTCATTCTTGGTTAAGATAGAGAGAACAGTGTGAATGTTGTCCTCAGTCTGAGTGTAGACGATACTATTCATCAAAACTAGAAAGAAGGTTAGAATCAGAGTGATGGCAAGAGTGGCCGTTGCGATAAATTTGATACGAAGTTTTCGAAACATCTAGTCACCTCCTGTCAATTGGAAGGGACCTTCTGCTGCCCCAAGTATTTATAAGCTAGACTGGACACTTTGGAGTTTTTGGCGTAGGTAGGAAATATAGAGAAAAACAAGCTCGTGATCACTTTCTTCCAGCTCATCTGGCCAGACTTTCTCTAGTAGTTGTTGACAACTGAGGGCTTGGTTAGCATGCTGGATGAGGAGGGTCAAGAGTTGAGTCTCCTTTTTCCCTAAACGAATGCTGTTTGTAGCAGATAGTTCTTGTTCATCAATATCCAAGCGAGTATTTCCTAATTGGACCGTATCTGGGGTATAGTCCTCCAGACGGCGGGCAGTAGATCGGAGCCTAGCCAATAGTTCCTTGAGTGAAAAAGGTTTGGTCAAGTAGTCGTCGGCCCCTGCATCGAGTCCGGTTACACGGTCATCTACTTCCGCCATGGCTGTCAGCATGATAACGTGGGTCGTATTACCCAACTGGCGAATTTCTTTGAGAGCTTCGATTCCAGTTTTGATTGGCATCATGATGTCAAAAATCATGAGGTGATAGTGGTTAGTTGTAGCTTTTTCGACGGCATCTTTTCCATTAAAAACAGAATCAACGCTATAGCCTTCGCGTTCTAACGCAACGGTGATAACACGGTTAAGTTGGGTTTCATCTTCGGCAAGTAGGATTTTCATAGGTTCTCCTTAGTCTTGATCAGAGCGCTGAATCAAATCACGGATGGTCTGCATGGTCAAGTCGCAAGAAGCAAGCTCATCGGCACAACGTTTGAGCTCGCGCGTGATTCTCTCAGGATTTTTGGATGTTTTTCTTGTATTTCATCTGGTGTTCGAGGCTAGCCCAAGAGTCCATAGCAATTGTTCGCAGTTGGATCTCAATAAAGTAGCTTCCTGGGTCATTTCCCAGACAGTCTGGGTAGGGAGTAGTCACCTCGAGAATCAGATGGTAAGAACGATAGCCGTTAGGTTTGACCTGACGGATATAGTCTTTTTCTTTGAAAATATGGATGCTTGGCATCTGGCGAATATACTCTACTATGCGGTAGATATCATCTGTAAAAGCCTGTGATAATTCGAACGCCAATAGCGTCTCGTATTTCTTTTAAGCGCAGATTGACTTGTCTGAGGAAGGCCTTTGCGTTGGCATTTTTCACGCATACTTTTTTCTGTTTTGATGCGCGCATGCAAATGCTCATATAGTTTGAGGTTGGTTTCCTTTTTGTAATTGGTTGCGGCCTTTTCTATGTCTTGAATAAAGGTTTGCAAGATAGTCGGTAAATAGGATTCGTAGCTACCATAGATAGAATTCATAAGTAAATCCATTCTGAACAGTTTTTTACTATTATATCATGAAAATACGGATTAGGTTCCTATAAATACAAAGAGGATGAGAATTTTGACAAAGGCTATTCTTGACCTTTCAAAGCCTTTTTGATATGATGAGCTCAAAGTAAGTGTGAGGTATTAAAATGACCAGTGAATACCAGAAAATGATTGCAGGAGAACCCTATCATCCCTTTGACCCCGAGTTGCGGGATTTGGCTCAGGTTTCTCGCCAAAAACAGTCTGCTTTTAACAAGGAAGAAGATCCCTTGAAGGGAGCCGAAATCATCAAGGCTTGGTTTGGGTCAACTGGGCAAAATCTCTATGTCAATCCACGACTAGTAGTCGATTATGGAGTCAATATCCATATAGGGGAAAATTTTTATTCTAATTGGAACTTGACCATGCTGGATGTCTGCCCCATTCGCATCGGTAATAATGCTATGATTGGTCCCAACTGTCAGTTCTTAACTCCCCTCCACCCACTAGATCCGCAGGAACGCAATTCAGGGGTCGAATACGGCAAGCCCATCACTATCGGTGACAATTTCTGGGCTGGAGGTGGTGTTATTGTCCTTCCTGGAGTGACACTGGGGAATAATGTTGTTGCTGGAGCGGGGGCCGTGATTACCAAGTCCTTTGGCGACAACCTTGTCCTAGCTGGTAATCCTGCGCGCGTGATTAAGGAGATACCTGTTAAATAAAGAGATTGGTAAAAAGTTTTTAAGATAAGAAAAAGGCATCCTATCAAGTGTTTAAAAAACGTTGATAGGACGCCTTTTATAATAAATCAGGTTTTACGCTAGAAGTTCTACAAATTCTTTCTCTTCTTGGCATTTTTTGTCAGGGAAACCTGGTAAGTATCCTGTTCTTTAGTGAGGTAATGGATGATTTGAAAATCATCGGTTTGAGCCTTGAAATCCACCTCATAGACAGTGGTGACTTGTTGTCCATCATTGTTGGTATCAATCGAGATGAGGTCTAATTCAGTACAGAATTGTGCCAGCCCAGATTGGATAGTTTGGAGTTTTTCTTCTTGGTTGGCAATTGTAATGGTCAATAGTCTGCGACGTTGGTGATTGCTCTTGCTTTGTTGTTTTTCCAAAAGAAGCCATACTGCTAAGATAAAGACGGTGAAGAGAACCGCTAGAGCTAGGTATCCTGTCCCTGCCGCCAGCCCGATAATCATGGCAAGAAAGATAGCAATTAGTTCCCGTGAGCCACTGGTAGCTGAACGGAAACGAATGAGGCTAAAGGTTCCTGCAACGGCGATAGAGGTTCCTAGGCTACCATTTACCAGAAAGATGACCAAGGTCATCAAGCAGGGGAGTAGGGTCAAACTAATAGCGAATTCCCGTGTGTAGAGGGTGCGGTGTTTGTAGGCCCAGGTCAGCGCCAAACCTAAGATTAGGCTGACCAAGAGAGCCAGAAAGAGCTGGATAGGATTGGCAGTAGCAGTTGTACTGTTGAAAATAGAGTTGAATAGATTAGACATAAGTAGTACCTACACTTTCTGTGCTTGGTCGTGGGCTATAGTCCAGCCCTTGAGACTTGTGGTAGGCGCAGCTGTATTTTGAAAATTTCTGCTCTACCAGTCCATATTGGTCGAGAATATCTTGTAGCCATTGGGGTTTTCTACCTGGTGCTTTGATTTCCATGATGACAATGTCCTCGTTTAGTAGAGGGAAACCCTCTTTTCCTGAAAATAAACTGACATTATCATCACGATAGGTTAGATTTTGGTCAATGGTGACACGAATTTTATTGTAGGGAAATCCGCTAATTTCTTTCTTTTCCTTGAGAGAAAAGCGGTCGTAGTAGATATATATACGAGGGATGATGGCTTGCTGATATTCTTCTTGGAGTTGCTGGATTTTTTCAATCATCATTTGGTCCTTGATGCTGCTATCCAGCTGCCCTTTGGTCATAAATCGGGTGATAGACTGGGGAGTCGACAAGAGACGATATTTTCGTCCGACACCAGTTCTATCCTTGGATTTGATTTCTAAAAACACCTGACTATCAGGCTGGACTTGACTGAGATAGGTTCGCATCCGAATCTTTTCTTTGCGCTTAGTAGCTTGGCCATCGTCCTGAATCATATCAAATTGCTCTGTATCAAAGTAGATGTTAGAAATGGTCGAAGTTGGATAATCATCCTCGACGAGGTATATTTTTAAGTCTTCTATTAAATTAGCCAAATCAGTCTTGGCAACGACATATTTGGTTTCAATTCGTTTAAAGCTGGTTTCAATTGGTTTCATAAATCCTGTCTCCTTTATCAAACTGTTTCAGCACTCTATCTTATTTAGAAGATAGGTGTGTCTGGGCAAGTTAAATTTGCTTGTGACTAGTCTAGGGAATTTTTCTAAAACTTTTGTTAAAGATAACTTAACCGAAACTGAACTTAAGGAAACTTTCAGAAAAAGTTTAGATTTTTTTCAGACTTACCCTGTAAACTAAGGTCAAGCTAAAGGAAAGCGAGGAAAAAAGTATGAAATCAAAAAAATGGACCCTAATCTTAACCAGTTTAACAGCTTGACCTTGATGACAGCTTGTGGGCAGTCAACGACCAAGTCAAGTACAACTGCAGCGGCAGATACCACTGCTATCACAACTTCAGCTAAAAACAGTCAATATTCTTACTTTACAGAAAAGGACTACGACACTTCTTATGATGAAAGCACTGCTTCTAAGATTGAATTGTCAGGCTCATCCGCAAGTATCTCTGGAGACGGGGTGACAGTTTCTGGCTCAACGGTGACCATCTCAAAAGCAGGTACCTATGTGATTTCAGGTCAGTCTGACGGAGTGCAGATCAAGGTAGAGGCAGATAAGTCGGCAGATGTTCATCTAGTCCTAAAAGGTGCCACCATGACCAATACAAATGCAGCGATTTCTGCGACATCAGCCGGTCATGTCTACCTGACTCTAGCAGAGGGAACCACCAACAGTCTCTCTGACTCAAGCTCTAACAGCGACGAAAAAGCAAATGCCGCTCTCTTTTCAAAGGTTGATTTGACCATCAATGGCTCAGGTACTCTTACTGTAGATGGCAAGAAGAACAATGGTATCAAGGCTAACGACACTCTTCACATTACGGGTGGAACCTATAACATCACATCAGTTGGCGATGCCTTTAATGTCAATGATGAACTTAATGTCACTGGTGCGACCATGACCATCGATGCCAAGGAAGATGGTGTTAAAGTTGATAATGATGACGATATGACTGTCGGAAATATGTATTTAGCTAACAATACCATAACAGTCACAGCAGGGGATGATGGCATTCACGCTTCTGGCAACCTAGTGATTGATAGCGGTACTTACACAGTCAAGAATTCGACTGAAGGAATTGAAGGAAAAGGCATTACGATCAATGGTGGTGATATCAATGTCTACTCGACAGATGATGGTGTGAATGCAGCTAATAAAAATGCCCAGCAAAGTGATATTTACTTTACCATGACAGGTGGTAATCTAACTGTAGAAGTTGGTCAAGGGGACACAGACCCAATCGACTCAAACGGAAATATCACGGTTACAGGTGGAACTATTAAATTAATAGGACAATCAGGCTTTGACTTTGATGGAACAGCAACTTACACAGGTGGGGATATTTACATTAACGGCGAAAAACAAACTGATATTGTCAATTCTATGCCTGGAGGCGGTGGACCAAATGGAGGACCTCAAGGAAATGGTGGTTCTGGCGGTCCAGCCCCTGGTGGACAAGGATAAACAAAAAAGGATAGCATTCAATTAGAATGGCTATCTTTTTATATGGGTGATAAATTGATATGTTACGAGGGATTTTATAATCGTAGCTTTCAAAGGCTAAATTGTTCAGTCATCCGTTTTTGTTTACTTAAATTTCTTGAATTTTAAGAAGATATTGAGTAGTTTTCCCTTAAATGTTTTGTTTTGGTAGGCGATTGTGAGGGAATTGAAAAATTCAACTGCTAGGTGTTCTTGGTGACCGAGCTCCATCTAGCTTGGGGTTGCTTCTGGGGAAAAGACGCCTAATTTGATGCGGAGTCCACCTTTTTTCATCTTGAACTGATGCATACCATACATCTTGATATCAAGGCTTGTATCGGACATGAGAGTAGCAGTATCACCTGCCATAGAAATTTTTGTATCGGCATCCGGAACGCCTGTTTTTTCAGCATCTAGACTGATAAAGATTTTTTGATAAGTTGGTTGACCGTACTCTCCAATCAACTCCTCACTTCCTGTCCACCGTGAACTCCAGCAAATACAAAATGTTCAGGGTGAATTTTAAAAGGAAGTGCTTGGTCACCCATTTTATTTAGTCCTTGGTTGAAGGCGAAGAACTCTCTCAAAGTAAATCCATCCACGTAAGCAGCTTGTAGGTTACGTCCCTTAACCGAATTCTTAGAAATGCCATGCCGCATTTGGTCTGATTCTGCTAGACGGTCAGCGTAGAGTTCGAGGATTTTTTGACTTCCAAGGGCTAATTTGGTTTCAATTAGGTCTTGAAAATTTCTTAGTCTGTTTCATATAAAAATGAGTAAAATGAATTCCCATTACCAAGGTCATTAGAGTTGCGATAGCAATGACGATGGTTGGATTAGCCGAGAAAAGTAGAGGGAAAATAGGCCTTTAAAAAGTGGACAGAAAAGACCATTTCGGAGTATAGAGAGGAAGTTCAAAAACATTTTTAGAAATAAGACATGTGCATTATAAACATCAGATACGAATCTGGTGCTTTATTTTTTAAAGAATTTCAACTTTTTTCTTGACAAGTGAGTAACCACTCACTATAATAGGTCTATATTCAGTAAGTGAGCAAACACTCACCTAGGAGGAAGCATATGAAAAAATTGCTACATTTACAAGATTTGGATAAGTCTTTTTGTCGTCAAATTGTTTTGAATCATGTCAGCTTTGAATTGCAGCCGGGAGAAATTATAGGCTTAATAGGTCCGTCTGGTGCTGGTAAATCAACTATGATTAAGACTATGTTAGGGATGGAAAAAGCTGACGGAGGGGTTGCTTTGGTATTGGATCATACTATGCCCAATCGTCATATTTTAGGAGATATTGGTTATATGGCCCAGTCAGATGCCTTATATGAGGCTTTGTCAGGTCAAGAAAATCTGGAATTTTTTGGTCAGCTAAAAGGGCTATCCAAAAGAGATCTGACAGCTGAAATTGCCCATGTGGCTCAAGTTGTGGATCTGGCAGAGCATTTGAATAAAACGGTATCCGGTTATTCTGGAGGAATGAAGCGACGCTTGTCTTTAGCCATCGCGCTTCTGGGGAATCCTCAGCTCTTGATTTTGGACGAACCGACAGTTGGAATCGACCCTTCTCTTCGGAAGAAAATCTGGAAAGAATTATTCGCGCTTAGAGACAATGGGGTTGGGATATTAGTTACTACCCATGTTATGGATGAAGCAGAGTTAACGGATAAGGTCGGCTTATTATTAGGTGGAAAAATCATTGCTTTTGATACACCGCAACACTTAAAAGAAAGTTATCAAGTTTCAAGTATTGAAGAAGTATTTTTGAAAGCAGAAGGAGAGTAAGATGAGAACCATTGCTATTGCTAAAAAAGTTATCAAAGAATTGCTTCGTGACAAACGAACCTTGGCTATGATGTTTGTAGCGCCGGTATTTATTATGTGGCTGATGAACCTCATGTTTTCAGCTAGTACAACCGTGAATGTCAAGTTAGCGACACAAGATCTACCAACTGGTTTGATAACGAAAATGGATGAGCTTGATCATGTGGACATCGAGACTTATCAAGACTTAGATCAGGCCAAAGAAGCGCTAGCAAATGAAAAAGTCGATGCTGTGATTTCTTATAAAGACGGTGAGTATCAGGTCGACTACGCAAATACAGATGCCTCCAAGACATCTATGATACGACAAGTGTTACGAACAAGTATCGCCAGTGAAGGCACCGATCAGTTACTATCTCGTGTCAAACAAGCTCTTCCACAATTGAAATTAGATGCAAAGGCGCCTGAAATCAAAGAATCTTACCAATATGGAGATAAAAATACTGGATTCTTTGCACGTATGATTCCAATTTTAATTAGCTTTGTGGTCTTCTTCTTTGTCTTTTTGATTTCTGGTATGGCACTTTTGAAAGAGCGCACAAGTGGAACCTTGGATCGATTGTTAGCAACCCCAGTGAAACGTTCTGAAATTGTCTATGGCTATATGTTGTCTTACGGTATTATTGCGATTTTTCAAACGGCAGTTGTCGTCTTAGCAGCAATTTGGCTACTAGATGTAGAAGTTGTAGGAAATATTTTAAATGTTATAATAGTTAATGTGGTACTGGCTCTTGTAGCACTAGCTTTTGGAATTCTCTTGTCTACTCTAGCAAAATCAGAATTCCAAATGATGCAATTTATTCCTCTCGTGATTATGCCTCAACTCTTTTTCTCAGGGATTATTCCATTGTCATCCATGGGAGCATGGGCTCCAACTGTGGGGAAATTTTTGCCATTAACCTATTCTGGTGATGCAATAAGCCAGATTATTCTTTACGGACACAATCTTGGTGATATTTTGCCAAATCTTGGTGTTTTAATGATTTTCTTGATCATTTTAACAATTCTCAATATTGTTGGATTGCGTCGTTATCGTAAAGTTTAGAAATCAACATAAATAATGCTAAAAAGGTGTGAAGACTAGATGGATAAGACTGTTTTTGAATCGTTTGAAGATTACTTAGAAGAAGCGAATTACCCTCAAGGAAAGAAAAAAATCATGCAGGCAGCAGTGGATCTCATATCAACTAGGAGTTACCATGGGACCTCAACTCTTCACATAGCTGAGCGTGCTGGACTAAGCCAGGCAACTTTGTTTAAGTATTTTAAGACGAAGGATGATCTACTGACGGCTATTTTACATCCTGTAGTCCCAGGCATTTTCGGTAGTTTTGTTGAGGAACTCTTAGCTTTTGAAACGACAGAAGAGAGGGTTCGTTATCTCGTCCACGATCGTATGAGCTATCTCAAAAAAAATCGTGCTTTGATGAAAATCATTCTGCAGGAGAGTTTTTCAAATAAGAAACTAAAAAATGAACAGATTTTTATCTGGAATGCTATTCAAGATAAACTTCGAGTGCTTCATAAAGAATTGCTAGCAGATCCACGTGTAAATCCAGAGTTAACGATTCCTCAAATGGTTCGTATTTGTGTTGGTCCATTGTTGGCTTACTTCGCTCAACTTTATATCGTTAGCGACAACGGAGAAATAAAGGAAGAGGACCTAGACTTATTAGAAAAACAGATTTTAGGTGGTTTGTGGAAATAAGGGAGTTCTAGAAGAGCTAAGATTTATTTACTTGACTTTCAAACAAGCTAAAAAAGACATGTTCTGCTTATTTCAGATTCATGTCTTTTTTGTTGTTGGATTTTGTATTCTTCATAAGTCCTCAATCGCTTTGCCAAAACAGAAACCGACTTCTCCAGCGGTGCAACGATTTCTCAAGTGTATGGAAGAGGAGATTTCTGGCTTGCTAAAGAGAATTCCTTGACACTCTGTCAGCTTTTGATACAATAGTACAAAATCAGAGGAGGTGGATTATGATTCAGAAACATGCGATTCCTATTTTAGAGTTTGATGACAATCCTCAGGCGGTCATCATGCCTGATCACGACGGGCTAGACTTGCAGTTGCCTAAGAAGTGTGTCTATGCTTTTTTAGGTGAGGAGATTGACCGCTATGCGAGGGAAGTAGGGGCGGACTGTGTCGGCGAATTTGTTTCTGCCACCAAGACCTATCCAGTCTATGTCGTGAACTACAAAGGCGAGGAAATTTGTCTGGCTCAGGCTCCTGTGGGTTCTGCCCCAGCAACTCAGTTTATGGATTGGTTGATTGGCTATGGTGTGGAGCAAATCATTTCCACTGGCACCTGTGGTGTGCTAACTGATATAGAGGAGAACGCCTTTCTAGTCCCTGTTCGCGCTCTGCGAGATGAAGGAGCTAGCTACCACTATGTGGCACCTTCTCGTTATATGGAAATTCAGCCAGAGGCTATTGCTACCATTGAGCAAGTTTTGGAAGATAGAGGGATTCCCTATGAAGAAGTCCTGACCTGGTCCACAGATGGTTTTTACCGAGAAACGGCTGAAAAGGTGGCTTATCGCAAGGAGGAAGGCTGTGCTGTTGTGGAGATGGAGTGTGCTGCACTTGCGGCAGTAGCTCAATTGCGTGGTGTTCTATGGGGAGAGTTGTTATTTACAGCGGACTCTCTAGCGGATTTGGACCAGTATGACAGTCGTGACTGGGGTTCAGAAGCTTTCGAGAAGGCCTTGGAACTCTGCCTTGAGATTGCCTTTCAGATCTAGCTACTCTTCTTCTTTTTATGGTACAATGGATGTATGTTATTCAAATTATTTGTGAAAAAACTTGAAAGGGTCTTTGGCGGACTTTCGCCTGCTCGTCGCATTTTTTTAAGTTTCGCTGGAGTTATTTTTATAGGCTCTCTTCTTTTGAGTCTGCCTTTTGTTCAGGCAAATGGTTCTCAGGCCACTTATTTTGACCATCTCTTTACGACGGTGTCCATGGTCTGTGTAACTGGCCTTTTTACGCAACCAGTGGCTACTACCTATAATGTCTGGGGGCAGTTGATTTGTATGTTCTTGATACAGATTGGTGGTCTGGGGCTCATGACTTTTATCGGGGTCTTTTATATTCAGGGGAAGCAAAAGCTCAGTCTTCGCAGTCGTGAAACCATTCAGGAGAGTTTTAGTTATGGGGAGACTCGGTCGCTGAAGGCCTTTATGCGGTCTATCTTTTTGACGACTTTTCTGGTGGAGGGCTTGGGTGCCTTTCTACTAAGTTTCCGTTTTGTTCCTGAGTTCGGCTGGGGACGGGGTATTTTCACCTCCATCTTTTTAGCTATTTCAGCCTTTTGTAATGCTGGTTTTGATAATTTCGGCAGTAGCAGTTTAGTGGCTTTTCAGACGGAACCCTTAATCAATCTGGTTATTGCTGGTTTGATTATCACGGGTGGTCTCGGCTTTATGGTCTGGTTTGACTTGGCAACCCAGTTTGACAAGAAGAAAAAACGTAGACTACGTTTCCACACCAAGTTGGTCCTCTTCTTGACTGCAGGGATTTTGCTGTTTGGGACAGTATCCACACTCTTTACGGAGTGGCACAATCCAGGAACCATTGGCAATCTCAGCGTTCCAGAGAAAGTGCTGGTTAGCTTTTTCCAAACCGTTAGCATGAGAACAGCTGGCTTTGCCTCTATTGACTACACTCAAGCTCGGCCTGTGACCTTGTTTATCTATATCCTACAGATGTTTCTGGGTGGGGCGCCTGGAGGGACGGCTGGGGGTCTCAAGATTACGACTTTCTTTGTTTTGTTGGTTTTTGCGCGTAGTGAATTGCTGGGCTTGCCTCATGCCAATGTTGCGCAGAGAACCATTGAGGCTCGAACAGTCCAAAAATCCTTTAGTGTCTTCATTATCTTTTTGATGACCTTCTTGTTGGGCTTGATGTTGTTGGGAATTACGGCAGAAGGAACACCGCGCTTTATCTACCTCATATTTGAGACCATTTCAGCCCTTGCGACAGTTGGGGTAACGGCAAATCTGACACCAGAATTGGGCAAGCTAGCTCTCAGCATTGTCATGGTGCTCATGTTTATTGGTCGTATCGGTCCCTTGACCTTGCTGGTTAGTCTAGCTGATTACCAGCCTGATAAGAAAGATTTGATTCAGTATATGAAAGCAGATATTAGTATTGGATAAGAAAGGAAGAACGATGTCAGATCGTACGATTGGAATTTTAGGTTTGGGGATTTTCGGGAGTAGTGTCCTGATGGCCCTAGCCAAGCAAAATATGAATATTATTGCCATTGACGACCACGCCGAGCGCATCAATCAATTTGAGCCTGTTTTGGCGCGTGGAGTTGTGGGCGATATTACAGACGAGGAACTCCTCAGAACTGCAGGAATTGATACCTGTGATACGGTTGTAGTGGCAACAGGGGAAAATCTGGAGTCGAGTGTGCTTGCAGTTATGCATTGTAAGAGTCTAGGTGTACCAAGGGTTATTGCCAAGGTCAAAAGCCAGACAGCTAAGAAGGTGCTAGAAAAAATCGGTGCTGACTCGGTGATTTCACCTGAGTATGAAATGGGGCAGTCTCTAGCGCAGACCATTCTCTTTCATAACAATGTAGATGTCTTTCAGCTGGATAAAAATGTGTCTATCGTAGAGATGAAAATTCCGAGTGTTTGGGCAGGTCAAAGTCTGAGCCAGCTAGATCTACGTGGCAAATATAACCTCAATGTCCTAGGATTTCGTGAGCAAGAAAATTCACCCTTGGATGTCCAGTTTGGTCCTAGTGACCTCTTGAGGGCAGATGCCTATATCTTGGCAGTCATTAACAACCAGTATCTAGATGACTTGGCAGAATTAAATTCGTAAAAAAGTTAATATAAGTATTTTATAAGAGGGATTTAAGAAAAATTTTAACTTTTTCTTAATCCTTTTTAATTTTAGGAGATTATACTAGAGTCATCAAATAAAGAAAAACTCTAAGGAGAATCCTATGAAATTCAATCTAAATCAAAGATATACTCGTTGGTCTATTCGCCGTCTTAGTGTCGGGGTTGCCTCAGTTGTTGTAGCCAGTGGCTTTTTTGTCCTAGTTGGTCAACCAAGTTCGGTACGTGCCGATGTGGTCAATCCGACCCCTGCTCAAGTTGTGCCAGACGCTGCTTCAGTGAGTGAAAAGAGCGACTTACCAGCAGAGGTTCTCAAGAAAGCAGTTGATGTAGCTCTTCCTTCAGAACAGGCAGATTCAACACCTAAAGCAAGCTTGGATACTACAAGCTCTCTAGAAAAAGGAGATGTAGCTGCTAAAGAACCAGTAGCAGCACCAAAAGAAGAAGTGCAAGCAAAACCAGAATCTAAGAAAGAAACAGAAGATGCGCTTAAACCTGCGACAAATCCTGCGCCTACAGTTTCTGGACAAGACCGTGAAGCAAATGAAGCTCAGCCAGCAACAACTCCAGCTGAAGTGCAAAAAGGCGTAGCCGACAACACTAAAGACACAGTAGATGTTCCAGCTACATACTTGGACAAGCCAACTTCCCTGGCCCATTCACAGCTGGTGTCAACCAAGTCATTCCATACGAATTCTTCGCAGGTGACGGTATGTTAACTCGCCTTATCTTGAAAGCATCCGACAAGGCTCCATGGTCAGACAATGGTTCGGCTAAAAACCCCGCTCTCCCACCAGTAGAGAAATTGGGCAAAGGCCTTTACTTCTATGAAGTAGATTTAGCAGGTACTCAAGGTAAATCTGATAAAGATTTGCTTGAACTTTTGAAACAAAATGGTACACAAAGCTATAAAGCTACCATCAAGGTGTACGGTGCCAAAGATGGCAAGGCCGATTTGAGCAACCTTGTAGCGACTAAGGATTTGACAGTAAACTTGAATGGCTTGACTACACCAGCTGAAGTTCAAAAAGGTGTAGCCGATAATACTAAAGACACGGTAGATGTTCCAGCTACTTACTTGGACAAGGCCAACTTCCCAGGCCCATTCACAGCCGGCGTCAACCAAGTCATTCCATATGAATTCTTCGCTGGTGACGGTATGTTGACTCGCCTTATCTTGAAAGCTTCTGACAAGGCTCCATGGTCAGACAACGGCTCAGCTAAAAATCCCGCTCTCCCACCAGTAGAGAAATTGGGCAAAGGCCTCTACTTCTACGAAGTGGATTTGGCAGGAACTCAAGGTAAATCTGATAAAGAGCTTCTAGACCTCTTGAAACAAAATGGTACACAAAGTTATAAAGCCACTATCAAGGTATACGGTGCTAAAGATGGTAAGGCCGATTTAAGCAACCTTGTAGCGACTAAAGAATTGGATGTCAACTTGAATGGCTTGACTACTCCAGCTGAAGTGCAAAAGGGCGTAGCCGACAATACTAAAGACACAGTAGATGTCCCAGCCACTTACCTAGACAAAGCTAACTTCCCTGGACCATTCACAGCCGGTGTCAACCAAGTTATTCCATACGAACTTTTCGCTGGTGATGGTATGTTGACTCGTCTTATCTTGAAAGCATCCGACAAGGCTCCATGGTCAGACAACGGTTCAGCTAAAAATCCAGCCCTTCCACCAGTAGAGAAGTTGGGCAAAGGCCTTTACTTCTATGAAGTGGACTTGGCAGGTACCCAAGGTAAATCTGACAAAGAGCTTCTAGACCTTTTGAAACAAAACGGTACGCAAAGCTATAAAGCTACCATCAAGGTATACGGTGCGAAAGATGGCAAAGCAGATTTGAGCAATCTCGTAGCAACTAAAGAATTGACAGTGAACTTGAATGGGTATAAGTCCCTTAATGAGATGAAATCCAAATGCCAGCTGCTAGCCAAGATAAAATGATGCCTAACAAAGAGCAGGACAAAAACATGAATGCTATCCAGCCTATGGTAACCTCAAGCAAAATGTCTGATGAAGGCAAGATGGCATCTACTAACAAGGTGTCAAGTCCAATGACGGCTGATCAAATGAAAGACCAAAAAGACATGCTTCCATATACTGGTGAAGCCCAAACATCAATGGCTACTCTTGGATTCTTTGGATTAGCCTTGGCCGGCCTGCTAGGTGGACTCGGTTTGAAAGCTAAAAAAGAAGAAAATGACTAGTCTAGCTACAGACTTTCTATCTAGGATATGAAAAATCTAGATATCGTTTAGAATGTTCGTAAAGAGATTAAAATAGTGTTATACTATTGTGGTATAGCACTGTTTTTTTCAAAGGAGAGACAGATGGGAAAGACAATTTTACTCGTTGACGACGAGGTAGAAATCACAGATATTCATCAACGTTATCTGGTTCAGGCAGGATATCAGGTTTTGGTGGCCCATGATGGGGTAGAGGCCTTGGAAATCTTCAAGCGAAAACCAATTGATTTGATTATTACAGATATCATGATGCCTCGGATGGATGGTTATGATTTGATTAGTGAGGTTCAGTATCAATCTCCAGATCAGCCTTTTCTCTTTATTACGGCTAAGACTAGCGAGCAGGACAAGATTTACGGTCTGAGCTTAGGGGCAGATGACTTTATTGCCAAGCCCTTTAGCCCTCGTGAGTTGGTTTTGCGTGTCCACAATATCTTGCGTCGCCTTCATCGTGGAGGTGAGACAGAGGTCGTCAGTCTCGGGGATTTACGGATGAATCACGGTAGCCATGAGGTCCAAGTCGGAGATGTGGCACTTGATTTGACAGTCAAATCCTTCGAACTTCTATGGCTTCTAGCTAGCAATCCAGAGCGCGTTTTTTCTAAGACAGACCTCTATGAAAAGGTCTGGCAAGAAGACTATGTGGATGATACCAATACCTTGAATGTTCATATTCATGCTCTTCGACAGGAGTTGGCTAAACATGCTAGTGCAGAAACACCCACCATCAAAACCGTCTGGGGCTTGGGCTACAAAATTGAGAAAGCGCGAGGTAGTTAATGAAATTAAAAAGTTATATTTTAGTGGGGTATGTCATTTCAACACTCCTAACGATTATCGTGGTTTTTTGGGCCGTTCAAAAAATGCTGATTGCGAAAGCGAGATTTACTTTTTGCTTGGAATGACTATCGTTGCCAGCCTTGTCGGTGCTGGGATTAGTCTCTTTCTCCTATCGCCAGTCTTTACTTCATTGGGCAAACTCAAGGAACATGCCAAGCGGGTAGCGGACAAGGATTTTCCTTCAAATTTGGAGGTTCAAGGACCTGTAGAATTTCAGCAATTAGGGCAAGCTTTCAATGAAATGTCCCATGATTTGCAGGCCACCTTTGATTCCTTGGAAGAAAGCGAACGAGAAAAGGGCTTGATGATTGCTCAACTTTCGCATGATATCAAGACCCCCATCACTTCGATCCAAGCGACGGTAGAAGGGATTTTGGATGGGGTTATCAAGGAAGGAGAACAGGACCATTATCTAGCAACCATTGGGCGTCAGACGGAAAGACTCAATAAACTGGTTGAAGAGTTGAATTTTTTTGACTCTAAATACAGCTAGAAATCAGATGGAAACGACCAGCAAGGACAGTATTTTTCTGGACCAGCTCTTGATTGAGTGCATGAGTGAATTTCAGTTCTTGATTGAGCAGGAGGAGCGAGATGTCCATTTGCAGGTAATCCCAGAGTCTGCCCGGATTGAAGGAGATTATGCCAAACTTTCTCGTATCTTGGTGAATCTGGTCAATAACGCTTTTAAATACTCTGCTCCAGGAACCAAGCTGGAAGTGGTGGCTAAGCTGGAAAATAACCAGCTTTCAATCAGTGTGACCGATGAGGGACAGGGGATTGCCCCAGAGGATTTGGAGAATATTTTCAAACGCCTTTATCGTGTAGAAACTTCGCGTAACATGAAAACAGGTGGTCATGGTCTTGGTCTTGCGATTGCGCGTGAATTGGCCCATCAATTGGGTGGAGAAATCACAGTTACCAGCCAGTACGGCCTCGGAAGCACCTTTACCCTCCTTCTTAACCTCTCTGGTAATGAAAATAAAGCTTAAAAACCCTTTACAAATCTAGCCATTCATGGTAAAATGGATTTTGTGTGAAATATCAGCAGGAAAGCATGAAGCTCGTCAACAGGTGTCTTATGATAAGTAACCTTGGCTGTTTAGCGAAGGGCATCTGCACGAATCAGGGCTTTCTAAGTGACTATTTCCACCGAAATATTATTTATATCAGGAGGACATTCACATGTCACGTTATACAGGACCATCTTGGAAACAAGCTCGTCGCCTTGGCCTTTCACTTACAGGTACAGGTAAAGAATTGGCACGTCGTAACTACGTACCAGGACAACACGGACCAAACAACCGTTCTAAATTGTCAGAATACGGTTTGCAATTGGCTGAAAAACAAAAACTTCGTTTCACTTACGGTGTAGGTGAAAAACAATTCCGTAACTTGTTCGTACAAGCTACAAAAATCAAAGGCGGAATCCTGGGTTTCAACTTCATGCTTCTTTTGGAACGTCGTTTGGATAACGTTGTTTACCGTCTTGGTCTTGCGACTACTCGTCGTCAAGCTCGTCAATTCGTAAACCACGGTCACATCCTTGTTGACGGAAAACGCGTTGATATCCCATCATACCGCGTAACTCCAGGTCAAGTGATCTCAGTTCGTGAAAAATCATTGAAAGTTCCAGCTATCCTTGAAGCAGTAGAAGCTACTCTTGGACGTCCAGCATTCGTATCATTCGACGCTGAAAAATTGGAAGGTTCATTGACTCGCTTGCCAGAACGCGACGAAATCAACCCAGAAATCAATGAAGCACTTGTCGTTGAATTCTACAACAAAATGTTGTAATATTTTATTGAATCAGATAGGCTTTAGAGCCTTGATATTAAGCACTTTGGGGAGTTTTCCCTTAGTGCTTTTTTTGATTTTACTACCCTTTTAGTTACCCATAACTAATTTTAGGTATAGTAATAGGGTAGCCCAAAAATGGGGCACCCTTATTATTTATAAATTGCTGATAGCTGCCTCAAAGATTGAGACGGCTTTTTTTGCTCCCTCTTTGGTAGCATGGACATAAGTGTTTAAAGTCATAGAGATATTAGAGTGACCTAATCTGTATTGCAAGTCTTTGGCCTCTATGCCAGCGTATAGCATGATTGTAGCGTGAGTATGTCTGAAACCATGGAAACTAATATCAGGAACGCCAGCGCTTTTAAAGTGGCCTTGTAGTCTCTTTCTTAGTAAGCAAGCGTAGGCGTATTTTGTGGTAAAAGGGGTAAATACAATACCCTCAGACCGTCCTAGTTGCCATGACTGGACTTGTTGACGTTTTTTATATTGCTTGAGTAAGGAAACTGTAGCTTTATCAATATCAATTTCTCTTAGACCAGCTTTAGACTTAGGTGTATTTGTTTCTTGGTATCTATTCAGAGTCTTGGAAATGCTGATAATACCTTTTTTAAGGTCAATATCAGACCACTCAAGAGCCAAAACCTCACCGATACGGCAACCACTAGCCAGCAATGTTTTATAAAGCACGTAGTCAAAGAGATTTTCATAGTTAGATAAATCCAAGCTATCCAGGTACTCTAAAAACTGTTTTAGTTCCTGATTGCTGAAAAACTTTACCTTATGTTCCTTGTTTTGTTGCTTACGTGGGATAATGACATCCCTAGCTGGGTTATGCTGGATCGCTTGCATTGTAACTCCATACTGGAGAATACGGCGGTTTATATTGTTTAGGAAGCTATAGTTTGCGTATGCCCCTTTTTCGCCCTTATTGGCCTTGTCAGCCCACTTGTTGACTTGCTGCTGAATGACAGGAGTAGTGAGCTTGTCTAGCTTGTAATCGCCGAATACAGGCAAAATATGAAGCCTTACGATCCCCTCCATGGATTGCTGGGAGTTAGGTTTGATTGTATTCTTGTAACTCTCCCACCATAGAGCGACTAACTCCCTATAGGTTGTAATGGTTGGTTTTTCCTTTACGCTATATCCGTTAGCTGCAAAAGCATTGACGGTCTCCCTGGCTTTGATTTTAACTCCTTTTTTAGTGTTGGCCGTGACTGTTGTCCTAGCCTTTTTCCCTGTAAGTTTATCAACGCCTAAATAAACACTTGCACGGTAAACTGTAGCACCGTTTTTCTTTTTGTATTCTGTAATATTCATAGTCATATCTTTCTAACATCAGCAAGCAAGTATGGGATTTAGTCAAGTATTTATGAATATTGTTTTTATATGGTGCTGAGAGCTACGAGAATAGCCCTATTTTCGTTTGTTTTAGGTGTGGTGATAATTTATATAGCTGAGCCATAAAATCGCTTAGAGGGGATTTTATGGGTTCATTTTGTTAAAGAGTTTTCAACGCGCTCTAGATCGTCCAAAAAGTCAAGGAGAGCAAGAGAGATATGGTTCATTTCAGAGGCATATGAGCCAGGTTTAACCCGACCATATTGGGACAGTCGGCTAAAAATATTTTCTACAAATTCAATAGCTATTAGTGTATCGGTTTTTATTTTTTTAACTTCTTCAATATCTTTCAAAAAATTAAGGTTTTTTTGTAAATATGGGGAGCTCCTCGAGTCAAATACTTTTTTTTCTTCATCTGTTCCAGTCAGAATGAGTTCAATATCATCTTTATAACCTAAAAGGTAACCAACAGGAACATCAAAAAAAGAGGCAATATATTTCCAAACACTCTGATCTCTAGGCGAACGTTTACCGTTTTCGTAGTAGGATAGCTGGCTGTCGCTTATTGTGACCCCATATAGTTCATTAAGTTTTTGGCTTAATTTTTTTAGTGATATTCCGCTTTGTTTTCGCAGTTGTTTTAATCTGTTTTTCATACTCTAACTACCTTTCAAAAACGATTATAACACAAAATGATAGCAATAAGCAAAAAAATTATCAAATTGACAACAAAAATGCTTGACATTGTCAAAAGGATAGTATAAACTAAAATCACTATCAGATTGATAGTGAAAAAATTAAGGAGGTAACCTGTGCTAATTAGTGTAGAAATAGCTGAAAAAGTACGAGCAAAAAGAGGAAAACGGAATTTAACCAAAAGCCAGACAGCTTTAGCGCTTGGAATTGCTAGAACAACATTAAGCAAAGTTGAGAGCGGGAACTACAATGCTCCCAAGCGTATCTATGAGGCAGTTATGAACTGGCTAGTAGAAGATTTATAAGATTTCTTACTACCTTTCACTTATAGAAATCTAAAGCAACAAAAAAGCCTAGACAGTCGGCAAACTAGCAAGGCTTTTCACATAAACAACTAAAACCAAAATAGCAAGTATGGGATTTAGTTAGGTATTTATTTAATTATATCACAAAATAGTGATTTGTGCCCAAACGAGAGAGCACTAACTCTTTAAACTGGTTCTTATTCATGCATTCAATTTGGCGACTCTGAGCATGAGATAAGAGTGGCAGGAAAGACATTAAAAAGCCCCACGCTCTCAAACTTTGGCGAGTCTGAGCGTAGGGCTGGCTTACAAGAAAAGATTTTCAAAAAACTCTAATTACATAAAAAATCGAGGTAAATACCATGAAAAAACAAGACCAAAATCAAACAGTTGCTCTTACAGTTAAGCAAATCAAAGAACAAGGCCGACGTGCTACAAACGTTATGACGAGAATAGATACTCTAAAAGGATATGCTAACAGTCTTATGCTAGCCATGAACAGCGAGCCAGATAGAGCTATTCTATTGAGCTGCCTAAATGACTTTCTAAGCCAGGTATATGACCAGATGGATGTAATGCATCAGGAGCTAGACGCTGTGGCATACCAGCTACTGGAATGTGACAATCCAGAAGAACTAAAAGCCTATCTAAGCGCGAAAGGATAAAAAAACAGAGGGAGTTATCAAAATGAACGAACTAGATTTAACCAACACACAGGCACTTATCTTTCCGTGGTACTGATTGGCATACTGCTTTATCTAAACCACCGAGACCGCAAAAAAAGCGCCCAATTTGAGCGAGAAAACCAACAGACGATAGAAACACCTAGCCCTGATTTAAGCCCTGATTATGGGCGTTATATTCAGCTTGCAGGTAAGATTCATAATTAGAAAGGGGTGTAATATGCAACTATTATCAAGAGAAGCAGAACTTGAATTACTGGAGAAAGTGGGAGATCACTTAGCTAAAAGGATGGAACTGGAAAAGCAACGTGATGATAATTGGGACTTGATTTCTAGGCCTGACTTACTCAAAAAACTTGGTATTAGTGGAACTACCTTAAATAATTGGGAAAAAGAAGGCCTCCGGCCACTACGTTCCCCATTCGAAAGTAGTAAGAAAGTTTATTACCGCAAGAGTGATGTTTACAATTTTCTTGCAGTAGATTAGGGGGAATAATGACAAAGAAAAAAGAACAATGGACACCCACCATCACAAATCTACGCAAGGTAATTGTGGACGGTGTGGAGCAATGGGTAGAATTTGAAACAGAGGGCTATGTCATTCCTGCTGGTCACGCTTATTATGACATCCTCAGGGGAATGAACACGGAGGTACAACGGAAGAAAAATGGGAAATCGTAGGATGATAAGTAAGACAGTAACCCAAACTCAGAGATTTTTGAGGCTACCGTTAGAGGCACAGGCTCTATATTTTCATTTAATTCAAAACTCAGATGATGATGGAGTAGTAGAGGCTTTCCCTGTTGTTAGAATGATAGGGGTTAGTGAGGATAGCCTAGGACTTTTGATAGTCAAGGATTTTATCAGACCTCTGAATGATGAAATGGTATATTTTATTGTGGATTTTCATGAGCAGAATAAAGTTCGTGCTGATAGAAAGGTCAATTCAGTCTATGTGGATTTACTCAGGGAAGTAGTCCCAGATATTGAACTTACTGAGCCTAGGCAGCGTGTAGATAGACCTAAAAAACCTCCTGAAAAGGTGGGACAACCAAGGGACAGCCAAAGGGCAGACATGGGACAGCAGAATATAAGTAAAGATAATATAAGTAAATATAAGTCAGTAGAAGATAGCAGAAGTAAAAAAACTTCTTCTGCTCCTACTGCTGAAATCTCTAACTATTACCAAAAGCGTATAGGGGTTATGGATGGGCAACAATATCAAATACTGACTGACTATCTCACTCTTGACGGTATGGAGCTAGAGGTTATCAAGATTGCCATAGACAAGGCTGCAGATAACGGCAAGCGATCTTTTAGCTATATCAATTCAATACTCAAGAACTGGAGACAGAATGGTATTAGAAACATGGTACAAGTCGAAGATGAACAGAGACTGTTTCAGCAAAAGAAACAAGGTCAGTCTGACGATGATATTCAAGATCCGTTTATCTACTGACGGAGAGGAGAAACAATGGAATTACTGAATACAGACCAGCTCAATGAAAAAATAAAGGTCACTGAAGAGCTTTGCCCAACCCATCAGATTAACCTAGTACAATTCAAAAAGCCAGATGGTTATACATCACCCTACTGTATGGAATGTACTAGGGAGAACATCAAACAGACGGAGCTAGAGGGCATAGAAAAAGCCCTAGGGCATGATCTGGACTCTTCAACCTATGATGTGCTAGCGCGTGAAAGTACGGTGTCAAATGAGCTGAGAGAGGCCTCTTTTAGCACTTTCAAAGCCGAGACAAAAGAGGAACACGAGGCCAAGGAGTTTGCTATCAAGCAAGCTAAGGAGTACCTAAACGGCATGACGGGCAACACGCTGATTATGGGCAAGCCAGGCACCGGAAAGAGTCATCTGACTTATTCCATGGCCAAAGCCATTAACGAGGTCTATAAGTCTAGGAATGAGCCTAAGAGTGTGCTTTTTGTCAGTATTACTGAGATTATCACGCGCATTCAGTCAGGTTGGCAGTATAGACAGAGTGATTTTACAGAGTATGATGCCTTGAAGTTACTGACTGAGGTTGACTATCTCTTTATTGATGATTTAGGAACAGAAAGCGTTATGAACAGCCAAAAAAATGAAGCTAATAATTGGGTACAGGCCTTTCTTTTCAAGATTTTTGATAAGCGAGACACAACTATCATCAACACCAATCACAACGGAAAGGAGCTGTCCAGAATCTATAATGATAAGCTAGTCAGTCGCATTGGAAAACGATCAGAGGGGACGTATTTATTATCACAGACATTAAAGACAAGAGGATGAAGCGAAATTTTTAGCCGGAGAAAAAGGAGAAAAACAACATGAAAGTCAAGCTATTTGAATATACTAGACGATGGGTAAAAGAAGACGTTGAAAAAGAGGTCAACGACTTCATGGCAACTGTGGAAGTGCTGGACGTTAAATTTTCTGCTACACCATCTAGTGAATCCTTTAATTCGGTGGCTATCGTATTGGTATTATACAGATAACAAAATGGGGTAGGTAGTACCGACCCCCTTGCAATGGTGTAACTACTAGTGACACCCTTAAAACAGATGAAAGGATAACGAATGGAGATACAAAACGGCTTTATTTATTTTAGAAATTATGGTAAAATAAAACTGTTAGAAGTTCCAAGGTTTGGGAGCGTAACGCTAAAAATACAAGACGGCGAGATTGTCTCCAGCGTGGAATCTAAAACAACACAATACAAAAAGAATACTGACTGAAAAAATCAGAGGTATAGCATAAAGTAGAGTAATCTATTTTGGCTATGCCTCTTTTGTTTTTTTGGAAAGATTGGAGGAAAAAAAGAAATGCCAACATTGCAAGAAGTCAAAAACCAGATGGACAAAGTACGGACTCAATTAGAGATTTTTTTGATCGCTTTTGATGAGGAAATCAAGAAAGCAGAAAAAGAAGTTAAGGATATCAAATCCAAGAAAGCAGATGTACAAACATTTGAAGATTTTTCAAGCTATTAACGCAAAAAGAAAAAGTATATTGCTGATATGAAAGAGCAAAGAACAAAAACTTGAGAAAGAACGGATTGACTCAATCGTAGCAGACGCTAGAAAAAAATCAATGCGTCAGGTTATTTAGAAACAGCATTAGAGCAAGATGAAACAGTGAAGCGTCAGCGCCAAGAAATCAAGCAGAAATCTATTGAGCTTTTTAGAGTTGATTGCAAATTATAACGAAAAACTACAAAAAAATACTGCTAAAAAGATTGGCGGATGAGGTAAGAGAAACAGGTATCGAAGAGTTATTTGACCGCCTGAATACATCTCCAGAATATAGTGGAGTAAGTAAGCCTTACATTTATAGTGGTGTAGCTGGTTATATGGGAAGCCAGCACCGCTATTTAGATCCGAGTGATGATTTGGCGTATTTTTGTAAATCGTATTAACTATTTTTGAGGGAGAACAATAATGAAAGATGAATATAAACAACTATTTCAAGAAATCGAAGAAGAGAAGAGACAAGCTGACTTACTGCAGGGGCTTGCCAAGAACGTAGAAAGTATTTCAAAATCTTACGAAGAGGAAGCTGTAACCCTTGAAGAGTTTAAGGCTATGGGCTACAAGCGTAGACATGAACTATATGAGAAGGATAAAGCCTTGTATGATAAGCTACTAGGCAAGGAAAAACGTGGTTTGTTAGGTTTGTGATGTGGAGGGGAGCAATCCCCTTTTTTTACATAAATCAGACAGAATTACACACGAGGTGGGGGAATGGTTAGAAGTTTAAAAGCAAGACTAGAAAAGATAAAGGAATATGCTGGAAAGACGGAATACGCTACACAAGATGAGTGTATGTCTCTATATGTGGATTGTTTAAGATTTGCTTTTCAGCAAGATGAAATAAAGATAGATATGGATGATTTTATTAAAACACCATTTAAAGATATTAAGCTAGCAGACTATAAGAAATCAAAAAAACGTATGGATGAACTTAGGGAAATGACTGGGATAAGTGAGTTTCCAGAGTTAGACCAATAAAGTGAGGTGACTAGTATTTGACAGAATTAAGCAGAAAAAAAGAAATATTTATGGCCAATTATCTCATGACTGGGAATGTAAAAAAAGCTAGTGAATTAAGTGAGATCACCAGAAAGACGGCTTACAATTACTTGAACGATGCAACCTTTAAGAGAATTTACCGTGAAAGACGTAGCGAACAACTCAAGGAGTCTACTACTCTGTTACAGAATGCAAGCGTTGAGGCAGTCAATGTATTAAGGGAAATCATGCTTGATAAGACATTAAGCCCGTATGCTAGACAACAGAGCGCCCAGAGCATTCTAAACATGGCTTATAAGGCAGTTGAAATGGTTGAGGTAGTGGAGCAATTAGAAATATTAGAGGCGAAGATACTAGATGAAGGCGATTAAAAACCGTTTAAATAAGTTGAATAAGTTAGCGGTGGTTGATGAAGTTGATACCGTGTTTTTGACGCAGATTGATACTGGACGTTTTGAGGTAAGATATAGGATAGGTGGAAAAAATCCCAAAGATATTATAGAAGTCTATCCGACAAAAGAAGAAGCAGAAAAAGCTATTTCAGAAATTAAAAATACAAAAGGATTACGGATATTTTGGGACAATTTGGCTTTATTGGAGGATGATTAGAGCTTATCATTTATCAAGCAGATAAGAGCAATAAAAACCCTCCTTAACTCCCTGAGAAACGATAAGCAGATAAGCGAAGTTTTTAGCCCTCTTATTTCGGATTTACTCCTTGCAAAATGACAAGCAGATAAGTATGACAATAAACCTTCTTAATTGCTTACAAAACGATAGGGAGTTAAGACGAATTTAAAAGCTCCTTATTTTCGTTTTTCTCCTTGTCAAACGGTAAGGAAATAAGACAGGAAATAACATCGTTTATTTTGATTTTGCTCCCTGAAAAACTGTAAGGAGATAAGGAGACTTATTAGCTTCCTTAATTTGAATTTTCTCCTTACAAAATGACAGGGAAATAAGAACTAAAATAACTCCCCTTATTTTCCTACCAAATGATAGGGAGATAAGAGCAGTTTAAAAGTCTGTTATTTTGGATTTGTTGCTTACAAAATGATAAGCAGATAAGCAAAGAAATAACTTGCCTTAATTGCTTGCAGAATGACAAGGAAATAAGAGAGATAAAAACATCCCTTAATTGCTTATCAAACCATAAGGAGATACGGGGGCTATCTCCCTCCCCACGCGCTTCTATGAGCTTCACCCGTCATTGTACATTTTTTCTCACGGGGAATCATTTGAAGCTAGAGCGAACAAAGAGAAATTGCAAAAAAAGCCAGCACAGGGCTGACTCCTTTGTGATATATCCGATAAAAATATTATATCATAGAGGAGGTCGAGGCATGACACCAGAGCAGGTAAAAGAAAAACTAGAGGGCGTTAAGTGGATAAGCAAGGAAATCAAAGGCTTATATTTGGAATTGGAAGCCCTAGAAGATGGTATTATCAAAAAGCCAACACTAAGCCATAGCAGGGTACAGACAAGCAGAGAGAATAAGACAGAGAACAATCTTATAAGTGTTCTAAAACTAAAAGAGGATACGCTTCAGAGGATCGAGCGACTTACTGAGGAAAGAATGGCAATATCTGGGCTAATTGATAAGCTGGACAATCCGCTTGAGCGTTCTGTTATTAGGCTGTTCTACTTGAATATTCTTGACGCTTGGCAGGTTGCTGAGGAAATAGGTGTATCTACAGCCTCGGTATATCGAGTAAGGCAAAAAGCCATAGAACACTTAGCAAATGTGGGGTAATAGGTGAGCACAAAAAAACGCCTAGAACAATCTAAGCGCTAAAGAGTAGTGGACGGTGTGCCTGTCCCGTCATCTCATACTATGAAGTTGCGTAGCGACACTATCATCTCTACCTCACTTCTCTTTAGACTAATTATAACACAAAGGAGCGAATTAATGGAGCTGGATAAGTTTAAAACGATGATGAACGTCAGAGAGCGGATGACCTACTTTCTACGTTTCCAGAGGATGGCAGGAAGTGAAAACCAGGTTACGATAGACGAAGAGGCTTGGAAACTTGTCTTACCTGATCAGTGGAATTTGAGCGGTGAACATGAAAAAGCAATCCGTGAAGGGTTGGAAATATTCGCCCAAGACATCAACAGTATAGAGAACAAACGAGCCAGAAAATACTTTATTATCCATTATTGCTACATGAGGAAGAAAACAATGAGTGAATGCGTAGAGATGGCAGGTACTAGCTCCACTAGCTACCACCGATATAAACAGATAGCCGTCTTAAACTTTGCGAAAATCCACCAGAACGGAGAGCTAGAAGTATATAAGTAGGCGTTTGTGGTGTTTTGTTGAGAAATGTTGAGATTTAAGTGAGGGGGGGATGACATGATTGAAGATTTTTGGATTGATTTGGAGAATATCCAATTAGAGGATATGGAGATAGATTTAAACATGGATATAGACATCGATTTAAACATAGATTTTGACCTTGATGGTTTAGATTTAACCTTACTACAAGAGTTAGAAGCATAAATGTTGGCAAATGTAGGCGTAGGCTTCATATTCGCCCCCTATTTTGCTTTGTTTTGTACTGGACAACTAAAACACCACGGATAAACTACAAGCCTTTAGAAACGAATCTGGAGGCTTTGTGAGGAGATAAAAAAACATTCTAAATTTAAGACATATGTATTGTAAAATGTGTTATAATAAATAAAAAAATGTTTTTGTAAGTAAGTAGGAGGTATAAAAATGATTTCAGCTTTAGATGTAGCAAATACGTTTCTTGATAGAGCAAAGTCCGAAGATATTGATATTACGCCGATGAAGTTACAGAAATTGATCTATATTTTCTACAAAGATTATTTAAAAGAAACGCAAGAAAAAGCTTTTTGACGAACGTTTTGAAACTTGGCAGTATGGTCCTGTTCTTAGAAGCGTTTATAACGTATTTAAAAAAATATCGTGCAAATCACATCAAAGAATTTTACTATTTTTGAAAAATAACAAGTATAGTACTATTGCTCTCCTGCAGGTTCAGTAGTGAAAAAGATTTTTGATAATGTTTGGAAAACTTATGGAATGATTGATGGTATAAGATTATCTGAGATGACACATCAGCAAGGAACTGCGTGGTACAAAGCTAATATAAATGATGAACCATATTTAGAGGACAGTAACATATTCCAAGAGGAGCCTTATATTGCCTAACGAAGTGAATAAATTAACAACAGAAATTGATGTTCCTAATACTAAGTTTTCACAACAACAAAAAGAAGCAAATGATAAATTTGCAACAACAAGTATACTTGAAAGAAAAAAATTAATAAGGATACTTATAATACAATTAAAGGACACTATCTACTTATAATTTGTCTTGTATTGATAATGCTAATTTATTTTTTTGAAACTTTTTGTTCATGGTGGGAAAAATATCTGATATAGCAAGTAATGCTATAGAAGTTATTAAAGTATTAATTTTTTTCACTGACAGGTTATCTTTTTGGAAAAAAATGCTAACGAATCAGACAAGTAGGATAATTCTAAACTTATTTTTTTAAGACAAACAGTGATGTGAAATCACTGTTTGTTTATTGCTAATGAATTAAGTGAGGCAATAAAGAGTTTTTATTATATTTTACAAGTATTGAACAAATTACACTGAGAGTTAGCATAGGATGGCTATAATACTTGACAAAAAAAGCACGTTTGACCGTGCTAGTTTCTTGCCTGCTGAACTCATCATTTTAAGTCCTTTTTTGTTACCCTTTAAGTTTTCTCAACTTATTTGAATTTAATAGTTTTTTTGAGAAAAATCAAGTTAGATTTATAGCAGGCTTAGGCCTGTTTTTCTGTACCTAATCACTGCAAGATAACAAAATGCTTTAATTTTAAGATATATCTTACAGAAAGCCTGCAACAGTGGGCTTTTTGCTTTGTCTTAAAACATTGATTTATGGGTTTACTTAGATATTTGCTAGTAAGATTATTTGTGTATCTGAGTCTATCTATGCCAAGAATTACGCGATGTTGATGATATAAATCTGGTATGATATAATATTTTAGCCCCCTCACTTTAATGAAGGGAGGTGTTGCCGATGTTAGAAATTATCATCACAATTTTTCTAGCACCCTTAGTAGTCAATATTTTGACAACCTTGTTTGAGAAATGGCTTAACTCACGCAAGAAATAACCTTTAAGGGGCAATAAGCCAAAAAACCTCAACGCGGGAACGTTGGGGCTTTTTGTTGCCTTGTTAGACAATTATCATCACTATAGACCAATTCTAACACAATCCCTCCGATATTTCAAGCTTTTGTTTTGATATGTCCTCAGAGGTCATTACGCAATCTTATAACACTGAAGCCTGTGGTTTGAGTCCGCTTTACTGAAATTAGCCCACTCGCTTCTAGCCTCCATTCTACAGCAAAGAAATCAACTCTTTTCTAGGGGATTTCCGCCCTCATTTTTGTCTTTTGTGCTAAAATAGACTTATAAATTGAAAATAAGGAATGTTTATGAAATCAGGTAATGGTTTTTGGAAAGGCTGTCTCTATTTTTGGGGCTTCTTGTTCTTATTGGGCCTTTTGGTTCAATATGCTCTTCCGCTTGCGGCTTGTGTACTGCTAGGTTATGGCGGTTATCGTTTCTATAAACGTTGGCGCTATCCTCTTTTGCAGGATACCTCTCTAGATGATCGAATTGAGCTTTTAAAAGCTCGAATTCGTCAGGCGGACAAATATATTCAGCAATTAGAGGGAACTTTAGTAGAAAAAGGTTCAGATTCCTATAAGAGTCTGGCCAATCAAGTATTAATCGAACTACGGGAAATCCATCAGGAGGCGGATCGTCTCAAGTCCTATATCGATGATGATGTCTATAATCGTATTGATAAAAAGGTTCGTACAGTAAGGGCAACTATCGATGTTCAGCTAGAACGTTTGGATAGAGAAAGTCAGGTAGATCTTGAAAATGCGAGCCAGAGGAATTAGCTCCAGAATTGTCCCAGACCTTGGCCAATATTGCCGTTGACCATCAGGCTATTTTAGACAAGATTGCCACCTCTGCCGAGGGGGATAAGGAAGAATTGACTGCCATTCATAGTTTGAAGATGGAGAAATTCCAAACGATTTTAGAAGGCTATTTAAAGATTAAGGCCAATCCGAAGAACTATAATCGGGCAGAAGAACGTTTGCAGCAAGCTAAAGCAGCTATCGAACAATTTGACCTTGAGCTGGACCAAGTCCTGAGAGAACTCAATGAAACAGATATGCGTGATTTTGATATCAGTCTGCGTATCCTAGAAAAAGATCGTAAAGAATAGGTTAGAAACAAAGGAGTAACCATGACAGAATTTAATTTTGATATTGACCAGATTGCCAATAATACGGTAGCTAAGGTGGATAAAACAACCCAAATCATCGAGACCAATACTGGCTCAGACAAGACCTTGACCTTCCTTGAAAAGTTGAGCCCTGAGCAGCAAGAAGGAATCAAGGCGCACGTGCCCCAGTTGGTAGACCAGTTTGTCACCAATCAAAACGCTCTTTTGGATTTTGGACAATCTGCTGTCGAAGGTGTGAATAATACGGTCAATCGTATCTTGTCAGAACAAAAGAAATTGCAGATTCCCCAAGTGGATGATCTACTCAAAAATACCAACCGTGAGTTGCAAGGCTTTGTAGTCAAATACAAGAACGCTGAAATTACTGAGTTAGAAGAAAAACCAAACTTTTTGCAACGATTGTTTAACAAGAGCAAGAATACGCTACAGGAATTTTACTTTGACTCAAACAGTGGAGCAAAAGCTAGATGGCATGGCTGCCGCAGTGGTCAAGCAAGAAGATGTGCTAGCTCGAAATATCGTCTCTGCTGAGATGTTGATCGAGGACAATACCAAATCCATTGAAAATCTAGTGGGAGTGATTTCCTTTATCGAAGCTAGCCAGACAGAAGCTGGCAATCGCGCTGCAGAACTGAAAGCTCAAGTTGACCAACTCGATACAAGTACGGTAGAATACCAGACTAAATCTCAAGAATTGGCCCGCATGGCTGAAGTGGTCAATACCCTCGAACAACAGCACACTGAGTATGTCAGCCGTCTCTATGTTGCCTGGGCAACAACACCTCAGATGCGCAATCTTGTGAAGGTGTCATCTGATATGCGCCAAAAATTGGGCATGCTTCGTCGTAATACGATTCCAACAATGAAGCTTTCTATTGCCCAACTGGGTATTTTGCAACAATCAATGAAATCAGGTGTCGTGGCAGATGCCATTGTCAATGCCAATAATGCTGCTCTTCAGATGCTAGCTGAAACCAGCAAGGAAGTGATTCCGCAGATGGAACGAATTGCCCAAAGCCCGACAGTCGCTGTTGAGTCTGTTACAAAACTGGCTGAAAGTCTGGTCGCTCAAAACCAAGGTATCGTCGCAGCTATTGAATTGGGACGTCAGAAACGTACCCAACTAGAAACAACCATCGTCAAGTCCGCAGAAATGATCAACGATTCTGTCAAACTACGCGATGAGAAAATCGTCCAAGCCCTTCTAGATCAAGGCAAGGCCGCCCAGAAAGAAGTACAAGAATAACACACAAGTCCCCTGCACTGTCGATTTGCAGGGGATTTTGGATTCTTCTATATATTAGAGCCTCTAATTTATTTCACAAAAAATGTAGTCATTCGAATGATTTATATTGCAATGTACTGAAATTAACAAAAAGAAAAAACGCTTGGAACAGCGTTTTTCTTCTGTATTGATTCGTATGGAATGCTTACTTAACTTCTGTAACATATAGCTATTGTCTTAACTAAAAATGCTATATTTTATTAAGTTTTGATAAGTTTTTAAGTTACTAAAAATAGGGTTATTCTGTTTCTGTTGTTTCCGAATTGTTGCCAAATGGTGGATTTCCTTCTAAGATTTCTGTAAAGTATACAGCTTTTAAAAAGAGCTTTGTTTGTTCGGGTAAATCTTTTGTGAATATATTGAAGTATTCGTCTGGTTCTATCCCCTCTTTTTCTGCGAGGTATGGTATGGCTCTAACTAGGTCTCTTATTTGATTAAGTCCTATTTCAGATAAATGGAAGTTTGGTAAATTGGCTAACTTTTCAAATTTATCACTACCACGTCCAAAGCTAATGTTGCTTTCTCCTAAAAGGTAGCTTGTCGTTGTGTTAAGTTCAAGGGCTATTTTTAGTAGAGTTTCAAAGTTTGGCTCTCTTTTACCATTTTCCCAGTTAGCGTAAGAACCTTGCGACACTCCCAAAATGTCAGCCAGCTTTTTTTGAGTGAGGTTGTTTTTTTTTCTTTGTTCTTTTAATCGTTCGGTAAAAATTGTCATATTCGCTCCTTTATGTCAAAGTGACATTTTTTAGTTGACAAAAAATTTAAAATGAAATATAATGATTATGTCAAAACGACATAAAAAGCAAATTACACCAGACTATATTGTTCTTTTTGTAAGAATTGGAGGTAGCTGCCTATGATTAGTATAAAAAATGGTCTTTGAAGAAAAAAACCTCAAAGACATATTTAATAAAAAAACATCTTAATTATAACATATATACAGAAAAGAGGAAAGGAGATGCCGGATAAGAATTATTACGAGTATAAAGACATCATGGAAGCCACAGGGAAGTCCTATAGCGCTGTTAAAAAATGGCGGATAAGTATAGAACGCTTATCAGGTTATGAGTTTAAAAAGGTCAAGATACATGTCACGAGTAAGCATGTAAAGACCATTATCAATTTACTGAGGAAGAGTTTGAAAAAAATTTATCAAACTTTCTAAGCGAATTGATGAAATAAAAAACTTGACTAAATCTGTAACGGATATATGGGGCGACCTGAAGAGTGCTGAAGAAAGGGCACTTAAGCAAGATGTAGCTGATTTAAAAAAGTTCGAAGAGAAACAGAAAGAAAGTAATAAAAGTACAAACTTTCAGATTATTTCTCTTAAAAAAACGATATTAGAAGGTTACAAAAAAACTAGAAGAACGACTTGAAGCCTTAGAAGAAAAAAACAGGCAAAAGGGTTCTTCTCAAAAAAATAATAAAATAGAAAAAGGAAATATAAAAAAATGGGAAATAAAAAAATTAAACTAACATCAGAATTATCACTCAAAGAGGTAGCACTTGACAGTTCTCAATTTGATATTCCAAAGAAAAATCCAAGTAGATTTTTCAAAAGCTAGGGTAAGTAAGAAATACAAAAATAAACAACCGACTGACATTATTAGTCATTACACTTTAGAAGGTGTTGATGAGCGAATTGCTAAGGCTGTAAATGACGGTATAATTGAACAAGATGACGTTAAATCTATCACTATTGAAGTTTATGGTAGTTTTGAGGAGATTGAAGAACACATTGAGTTTGGAAAAATTCTATCTGTTGAGCTCCTTGATGTGGCAGTCAAAGCTTTATGGGTTGAAGGACGTAATCCTGGATATAAAGCCGTCAAACTAGTAGCCTCTGGGCTAAAACTTGTTATGTAGGTCTAAAATTTCTGTATATGATGGGAGCTGGCCGCCTTGCTCCTGTCGGTTTACAAGTGAGCTAACTAGTAGCTGATAGCAACCGCAAAAGGGGCTTTTGCCCTGCGCGGTTGCGGACATCAGCGGTCATCTAGTTGGCTGACTTGTTCCGACAGGGCAATGCAACAAGTTACCTAAATATGCAGAAATTTTAGTCATAAGAGTTTTTTGAGGAAGTATATATCCATATTTCCAAAACCTATGCGCGGGCGCCATTCTAGGACTTGACGATAGAATGGTGCAAACCAAGGGTAATCCCTTGATTTGACAGCGTTTGTTAGGGGTTGAAATGGCTGAAAGCCCCCTACCCCAAAAAACAAAAAAGCGAGAAAATAAAGGTTTTTTCTTGGATACATGCGTGGATATATGCTTGGATATATGCTCAAAAAAATGAAGCATATATCCAAAAACAAAGAATAAAAAAACGAAATCATAGAAAGAATATGCAAAAGTCTTTCATGAATTAAAAAGGAGAAAGAATGACTAAAAAGAATTAGAAACAGACGTTTCCTATTTGAGCAACAACTGAAACCAGACTTTTGGGATTGGGCTGTATCTGATAAGAAATTACTTGAAAATTGGGAAGAGAATAAGACAAAAATTTTTAGATTAATCTTTGACCGTATTCGGGAACTGGTCGAAGAGGAGGAATTTGTCGAAGTGGCTTTTATCGTCCATGATAAAGATATTTCCCATGGGACAAAATTGGTTGAACCTCATATCCACGGTTATATTGATTTTCCAAAATTGATGGATTTGTCAAAAGTTGCTTTGGCTCTTGGAGTAGAAAAAGAACGCGTAGAAACTCCAAAATCAAGAGGAGGAAGACACCTAACACGCATCAACGCTTTAGCTTATCTTATTCATGCCAAGGATAAAGATAAATATCAGTATCCTGTTAGTGATGTGGAAACATTTGATACGCTTGATTATGAAGCCTTTATCAATCAGAATAAAGAAGATTTTGAGAAGTATGCTGCTACTAAAAAACGAGAGAAGTCCGATGAAAGTCTAGACTTGGTATTGTCTAAAGTTTACAAGGGAGAACTGACTTATTTTGATATTATGAAAGACGATAATTTGTATTATCTGATGGCAAACAATCGTCAGAAATTTCTTGAGGGCTTTGATATTTTTGGCGAGCGTGAAAGTGTTCTACGCTTGGAAGCTCTGCAAAATGGGGAGTATGATTTGACAGTCTTATATATTCAAGGAAAACCTGGAATAGGGAAGTCTACACTTGCTAGAGATATTGCCTTAGAAGTACAGGGGGCGCTTGAAAATACAGGTTTACGAGGTGGAACTTATTCGGCAAGTGCTAAGAATCCTTTTGACAACTATTCAGGAGAAGAAATCCTGATTTTGGACGACTTGCGAGAGGATAGTCTAGCTCCTGCGGATTGGTTGAAGTTATTCGATCCAATCAACTCGGCTAGAATGTCGGCACGCTATCGAAATAAGCTAGTAGTTCCGAGATTGGTTATTATGTCGGCTTATATGTCTCCAAAACAATTTTTTGGACAAATTCAGGAAGAAGATATAAACCAGTATTTAAGAAGGGTCAATTACTCTTCTGAAATCGCTAGAAAGCATGGAATGGAAGAAAGGTTTTATAGTGTTTCAGAAGTTCGAGAGAATAGAGAAAATGGGCATTTCCAACGTCCTGATGGTTCTAGCGTCGTTTTGAACTTTGACTATGAAGATTTGTTTTGTTCGCAAGATAAAGACGATTTTATTCGTAAATTGCTTGAAGATTGTATCTATCCTAGAATATTACCTAAGAAAGCAAAGGACGTGACAAATGGCTAAAAAAATTGTGATGTTCTTTGATGAACGGTTAGATACTGACTTTCGTATAGTACGCTTTGGGAAGTGTATACCAGTAAGGCGAGAAATAGATAATATCTATATGTTCCTGAATGATAGGAATTTATGGAATAGATGCAAAAAAAAGATGCGTGAAAATCAATCACACATCAAAATAAAAAACCAAAATAATTATAACATGAAAAGGAGAAAAATGCTATGTTCGTAACAAAAGAAGATTTGAAAAAATTGGGTTTTGGAAATTATCAGGCTTATAGTTTGATTAAACAGGCTAAGGCTTTGATGGTACAAAAGGGCTTGCTTACTATAATTCTAAGGGATTAGGTCAAGTTCCTGTTGAAGCTGTTGAGGAAATTCTGGGTACAAAATTAAATTTTGAGGAAGTGGAAGAATATGCCTAAAATCCCTCATGTATATTATGACAAGGCTAGTAGCTCTTATTATGCGGTTGCTTCTCTGGGTTTTGATGAAGTGACTGGTAAAAGAATGCAGAAAAAGAAAAGAGGGTTTAAAACTCAAACAGAAGCCAAGAAATGGTATGATGATTTTATAGCGAAACACTCGAAAAAAGCTATTGTACATGGTGCGACTTTAACGGTTAAGTTGTTCCTGGAAAAGTATTTTATTCCACATTACAAGAATAAGGTGACAGCTCGGACATTTATGACCTTTTCTTCTAAGTTGAAAAGATTGAAATATTTTTATCCTATGAAAATGGTTGATGTTAAACCTATTCATATAAAAAAATGGCATACAGATATCTTGGAAAAAAAGGCTTATCTAATAACTATTTAAAAGACTTACATCAAACAGTAAAAGAGCTATTTGATATGGCTCTTACTTTGGGTATTATGAGCGAAAAATCCTGCTCGGCAGGTAGGAAATATGAAGAGGACTAGGAAAAAAAGGTCGATTTTTTTGGACAAAAAGAAGAATTTGAAAAAAATTTATTAAAAACATTTGAACAAAATGACGTTGTAGAACATTTGAAATATACCTGTTTTCTATTTCTCTTTATGACAGGATTGAGGATCAGCGAATTACAAGCCTTAACGTGGGAAGATGTTGATTTTGAGAATAAAGCTGTACAAGTCAATAAGTCTATGTTTTATCAAAATAAAAATAATTGGCAAATTAACCCTACAAAAACATTTTCAAGCAATAGAAAAATTTATCTTGATGATACGACGATTAAGGCGCTATCCTCATGGGAAAATCATCAGAAACAGTTAGGAAAAATAAGTTTTGTCTTTTCTTATAACTGTTTACCTGTGACTAAAACAATGCTTGCTAATAGCATGAAGAAACACGGAGAAATTGCAGGGGTTAAAAATATCCGTATACATGATTTAAGGCACTCCCATGCTAGTCTGTTGCTCTCTTTGGGTATGAATGACCTAGAACTTAAAAATAGGCTAGGGCATGCAGATATACAGACTACTTTGGGAGTATATTCCCATCTTCGCCCTTCTGCTATGAAAGAGGTAGCAGACAAACTGGAGGGGGTACTTTCGCTATAAATTGAAATCACGGCTTTCGTATCACTAGCGAAGTCTGTTATACGAAAACGGAGATTATAAAAAGGTAGCAAGATTGTATCTTACTACCTTTTTTGTTGCCAAAATGTTCCCACTCGGCTATTATTAAGTGTTAAAACGTTGATTTAACGCTATTTTCACTAATTTAACTCTTATTTAACTTCTGTAAACACAACGTGTTTGCGAAGTTTTGGTGAGTATTTCTTCAATTGAAGACGGTCTGGAGTGTTACGTTTGTTTTTAGAAGTAAGGTACAAGCGTTCACCAGATTCTTTGTGTTCAAGTGTAATATTTACGCGCATGGTATCTCCCTTCTATTATTCAGCTGATGCAGCTTTAGCGATTTTACGTCCTTTGTAGTATCCTTTAAGTGATACGCGGTGAGAACGTGAGTAATCTCCAGTAGTTTCGTCAAAGTTTACAGATGGAGCTGTTACTTTGTAGTGTGTACGACGTTTGTTTTTCTTCGCTTTTGAAGTGCGACGTGCAGGTACTGCCATTTTGATTTCTCCTTTAGGTATTTATATTCGATTCAATCTACTGATTTTCATCAACCATACTAGGATAACACATTTTTTTTGTAAAGTAAAGTTACTTGACAAAAAAAGATGAAAAAATTAGAAGGTCATCAACCAAATTAATCGAAATTTTCTGAAAATTCAAGAATTTTCTTCTGTTCATTGCTTTTAAAATGTGCTATAATAGTAAAAACTGAAATGGGAGGGAACAAATGACTGAATTAGATAAACGTCACCGCAGTAGCATTTATGACAGTATGGTAAAATCACCAAACCGTGCCATGCTTCGTGCGACTGGTATGATAGATAAGGACTTTGAAACACCGATTGTGGGAGTAATTTCGACTTGGGCGGAAAATACACCATGTAACATCCACTTGCATGATTTTGGGAAATTAGCCAAAGAAGGTGTCAAATCTGCAGGTGCTTGGCCTGTACAGTTTGGTACCATTACCGTAGCGGACGGGATTGCCATGGGAACGCCCGGTATGCGTTTCTCTTTGACATCTCGTGATATCATTGCGGACTCAATCGAGGCGGCTATGGGTGGTCACAATGTGGATGCCTTTGTTGCTATCGGTGGCTGTGATAAGAACATGCCTGGTTCTATGATTGCCATTGCCAATATGGATATTCCAGCTATTTTCGCCTATGGTGGAACCATTGCACCGGGAAATCTTGATGGCAAAGACATTGACTTGGTTTCTGTTTTTGAAGGTATCGGAAAATGGAACCATGGGGACATGACAGCTGAGGACGTGAAACGTCTTGAATGTAATGCCTGCCCTGGACCTGGTGGCTGTGGTGGTATGTACACAGCTAATACCATGGCGACTGCTATTGAAGTTCTAGGTATGAGTTTGCCAGGTTCTTCATCTCACCCAGCTGAATCAGCTGATAAGAAAGAAGATATCGAAGCAGCAGGACGTGCTGTTGTCAAGATGTTGGAACTTGGTCTCAAACCGTCAGATATCTTGACTCGTGAAGCCTTTGAAGATGCTATCACTGTAACTATGGCTCTTGGTGGTTCTACAAATGCCACTCTTCATTTGCTTGCCATTGCCCATGCTGCTAATGTTGACTTGTCACTTGAGGACTTCAATACGATTCAAGAGCGCGTACCTCACTTGGCTGACTTGAAACCTTCTGGTCAGTATGTCTTCCAAGACCTCTATGAAGTCGGTGGTGTCCCTGCGGTTATGAGATATCTCTTGGCAAATGGTTTCCTTCATGGAGACCGTATTACATGTACTGGTAAGACAGTTGCTGAGAACTTGGCTGACTTTGCAGACCTCACACCAGGTCAAAAAGTCATCATGCCACTTGAAAATCCAAAACGTGCGGACGGTCCGCTTATCATCTTGAACGGAAACCTTGCTCCTGACGGTGCGGTTGCCAAGGTATCAGGTGTTAAAGTGCGTCGTCACGTTGGTCCAGCTAAGGTCTTTGACTCAGAAGAAGATGCGATTCAGGCCGTTCTGACAGATGAAATCGTTGATGGCGATGTAGTTGTTGTTCGTTTCGTTGGACCTAAAGGTGGTCCTGGTATGCCTGAGATGCTGTCACTTTCATCAATGATCGTTGGTAAAGGTCAAGGAGACAAGGTGGCCCTCTTGACAGATGGCCGTTTCTCTGGTGGTACTTATGGTCTGGTTGTTGGACATATCGCTCCTGAAGCTCAGGATGGTGGCCCAATTGCCTACCTTCGTACAGGCGATATCGTTACAGTTGACCAAGATACTAAAGAAATTTCTATGGCTGTATCCGAAGAAGAACTTGAAAAACGCAAGGCAGAAACTACCTTGCCACCACTTTATAGCCGTGGTGTCCTCGGTAAATATGCCCACATCGTATCATCTGCTTCACGCGGAGCCGTGACAGACTTCTGGAATATGGACAAGTCAGGTAAAAAATAAACTCAAAAAGCAAGCCAACTTTGGCTTGCTTCTTTTCATCTTCAAAAGTGATTTACCTGCTTAACGAGGTGGCAGTCCAAGGGCAATACGGCCGTAGCGACTGATTCGTGTGATTTTCCAGGCAGGCGACCAGGTGACTTCAACCTTGACATCTTCGATACCCTCGATTTGTTTCAGACCTGCAACGATTTCGATAGGCAAGCTTTCGGCGCAATCGCAGGCGGTGTCGGTGAAGGTCATGACAATCTTGCAGAGCCCCGTTTCATCCAGATTGATTTCATAAATCAGCCCTAGATTGTAAACATCCAATTCCACATCTGTATCAAAACCTTCTCTAGTGTTTCGATAATTTGGTCTTGCAAGGTCAAAGCACGATCATTGATTTTGATATCCTCTCTCATTACAGTCCCTCCACGTGATAAATATCCTCTATTTTCTCATAATTCTGACAATTTGGCAAGTTTTTGATGAATTTTCTGAAAAAATATGATAATATAAAGAAAATGCAGAATTAAGGGGAAGCCTATGGAGCAGATTGGAAAAGTCTTTAGACAATTACGAGAGTCAAGAAATATCTCGCTGAGACAAGCAACTGGGGGACAATTTTCGCCGTCTATGTTGTCCCGCTTTGAAACAGGTCAGAGTGAGCTTTCGGTGGAAAAGTTTCTATTTGCCCTAGAAAATATATCTGCCAGTGTAGAGGAAATCCTCTTTCTGGCGAGAGGTTTTCAGTATGATACAGATTCTGAGTTGAGAAAAGAAATCATAGATGTCTTGGATCCAAAGAATATAGCACCTCTTGAGGACTTGTATCGCAGGGAGTATCAAAAGCATGCCCATTCTCAAAACAAACAGAAACATATTCTAAATGCCATTCTTATCAAGTCTTATATGAAGAGCATGGAGGAAAGGGTAGAGTTAACAGCAGAGGAAGGGAAAGTCCTTCATGATTATTTGTTTTCTACCGAGATCTGGGGAATCTATGAACTCAATTTATTTTCAGTCAGTTCTCCATTTTTATCTGTTTCTCTTTTCACTAGGTATGTTAGAGAAATGGTACGTAAATCTGATTTTCTAATGGAAATGTCTAGTAATCGAAACCTTTTTCACACTATACTATTGAATGGCTTTTTAGCCAGCATTGAGTGTGAAGAATTTACCAATGCCTCTTATTTTAAACGTGTTATCGAAGAGCATTTCTACAATGAAAATGAAACCTATTTCCGAATTGTCTATTTGTGGGCGGAAGGTCTCCTTGATAGCAAGCAAGGTAGAGTCAAGGAAGGCCAGAAAAAGATGGAGGATGCTGTCCATATTTTTGAAATGCTTGGCTGTAATAAATCGGCAGATTACTATAGAAAAACGACCGATTGTTGAATATCTGCAAACTAAGAAAATCATTTGAAATTTTAAGCGATAGAACTGATGGGCTCTCTCGTGTCACTGGAGAAATTCTATCGTTTCTTTTTGCTCATTTTATTTGTTGCATATATTCAAAAGTTTTTCCTCTAAAATTTCTAAGTGCTATACTATAGTCATACTTCACATAAAACTTATACTCTTCGAAAATCAAATTCAAACCACGTTAGCTTCACCTTGCCGTACTCAAGTACAGCCTTCGGCTAGCTTCCTAGTTTGCTCTTTGATTTTCATTGAGTATTTGAACAAGAAGGGAGATTTACCTATGAAACTATTGTTTAGAAATCAAGCTTATTGTCTCTTGACTTTGTCACGCTTCTTCAATGCTTTTGGTGCTTCGATTTTCAACCTGGTATTTATCGTCTATGCATCGACCTTACCACAAGCATCTTTTGCTGTTGCTATGGCGAATATTGTCATGCTTCTTCCGACTCTCTTTACAGTTTTTGTAGGGATTCGGGCAGATTACACGAGGGACAAGGTCAAATGGATGGTCTATAGCGGTTTGTTTCAGGCGGTTTTATTTTTTCTGGCAGCCTTAGTTGTTCAGCAAGCTAGTTTATTTGCCTTTTCTAGCCTGTGTTTAATCAATGTCATTAGTGATGTCATCAGTGATTTTGCAGGTGGCTTGCGCATGCCTCTTATTAAGGAAAAAGTAGCTGAAGAGGATTTGATGGAGGCTTATTCTTTTTCCCAGTTCATCACCTATATTTCAGCTATTGGTGGTCAAGCTTTTGGAGTCTGGCTCTTAGGTCTATCGGTCAACAATTTTTCCCTCGTTGCGGGAATCAATGCCTGTTTCTTCCTAGTATCAGCCGTCATCCTCTTTTTAGGAAAAAGCAAATTGAGCCTGTCAATGTCATCTGCTGATGGTAAAATTCTAAAAAATGAGAAGCTTCCGATCAAAGAGCAGTTCCTAACGATTTATCGAAATTTACGTCTCGTTTTTCTTAAAGGTGGACAGAAAAACTTTGGATTCATGATCTTTGCTGTCTTGCTGATCAATGCCTTGGGTGGCGCTTTAGGAAGCATCTATAACATCTTCTTTTTGAGCCATTCTCTTTTGGACTTTTCTTACACAGAGGCATTATTTATCAGTCAAGTCGGTGCTTTGTTAGCAATCATCATCAGTAGCCTTACGGGCAATGATTATTTTGGGAAGCAGTCCTTGCCTAGATTGATGATGTGGGTGACCGTAGGACTCAGTCTAATTGGTCTGGCTAACGTATTCAATCAGGTCGTGCTTGGTTTACTATTTCTCTTTTTAACTCTGTATGTGTCTGGTAAAGTTCAACCAAAGATTAGTGCCATGCTTATGAAAAATCTAGCTCCAGAGGTTCTAGCTCGTACCAGTAATTTTTTAGGTCTCTTGTTTACCTTATCCATACCTGTGGGAACAGCCTGTTTTTCACTTGTAGCCGTATGGAATATACAGTTGACTTGGATACTATTTGTTGGTTTTTCCTTCCTAGCTATTCTTTTGACAGGTCTTAATCTCAAAAATGATATCTAATACTCTTCGAAAATCTCTTCAAACCACGTCAGTGTCGCCTTACCGTACTCAAGTACAGCTTGCGGCTAACTTCCTAGTTTGCTTTTTGATTTTCATTGAGTATAAATCCTAATTTTTTTTCTTACTGTTTTAATC